>MDSY01101853.1_pt1 | contig 33178 bp, 32 predicted proteins | sample 811131 | NCBI WGS metagenome assembly MDSY01 (sample SAMN05326643, study PRJNA326480) | marine metagenome | isolation source: seawater | place: Atlantic Ocean: South West | collected 2010 | reverse complement strand
TTCCGATCTTGAAGTCTGGCTCGCCAACAACGGCGGCGCTTCAGCAACGGACGCCTGTGGCGGTGTCACCTGGAGCAATGACTTCGACACCTTGAGCGACGACTGCGGCGCAACGGGTTCGGCAATGGTGACCTTCACGGCCACCGATGACTGCGGCAATGCGATAAGCACGACAGCGGAGTTCATGGTGCTGGATGCCACGATCCCAACGTTCACATTTGTTCCGGAGGATTACACACTCTCTTGTGAAGAGGAGATTACGTTGGAAGCGGCTTCTGCCACGGATAACTGCAGCGAAGTGACCCTATCGGTGGAAGAAGAAGTCATTTTGGATGAATTCTGCCCAGCAGCGTATACCATCGTCCGAACATTCAGTGCGGACGACGCCTGTGGAAATAGAGCCAATGCGGTTCAAACCATTTCCATTGTAGATACATCGGCTCCTGTCTTTGTTGCTGAGGCTGTCATTGAAATCAGTTGCGAGAATTGGCCTGACGGCAACCTGTATGCAACGGCAACGGACAATTGCGGAAACATTTTCATGTCATTCGCGGATAGTGAAGGAACCGCTGGGTGTGTAGAGCCTATTGGATCCTATATCCGGACCTATACAGCAATGGATGATTGTGGGAATGAAAGTTCATTCGATCAAACGATCATGTTGGTTGATGATGTAGCTCCTGTCGTGCTGTTGACCTGTGCTGAAGATCAGGTAATAACGGCAGATGCGAGCTGCAATGCGGATACTTCTGTGGATGCGTTGGGGACTGTGACCATTGAGGTCACGGACAATTGCGATTCCAATGTGATCCCGGAACTGTCCATCACGGATGGAGCAGTAACCGTCGTTTGTGAAGGAACATACAGCTTCATTCGAACGTTTAGCGCAACGGCAACCGACCACTGTGGAAACATGACGACGATTTCATGTGAGCAGAACATTGCCGTAGAAGACACAGACGGTCCCACTTTAATGGTCGCGTCTGACGCTGTTGTTGAATGTGACGGGGCAGGCAACGCTTCTGATCTTGAAGTTTGGCTCGCCAACAACGGCGGCGCTTCAGCAACGGATGCCTGTGGCAGTGTCACCTGGAGCAATGACTTCGACGCCTTGAGTGACGCTTGCGGCGTAACGGGTTCCGCGCTGGTAACCTTCACGGCTAGCGATGCCTGTGGCAATGCGACGCCAACGATGGCGACGTTCACTATCGAAGACACGACAGCACCAGCTGTTGCGGATGCGATGGACGCGACGGTGGAATGCGACGGTGCAGGCAACGCTTCCGATCTAGAAGTTTGGCTCGCTAATAACGGCGGTGCTTCAGCAGCGGATGCTTGTGGCGGTGTGACGTGGAGCAATGACTTCGACGCTTTGAGCGACGCTTGCGGCGCAACGGGTGCGGCAATGGTGACCTTCACGGCTGCCGATGAGTGTGGCAACGCGACAACAACCATGGCGACGTTCACCATCGAAGACACGACCGCTCCGGTAATCGAAGCGGCCATTGAGACACTCGTCGCGTGCGATGCGTACAGTGCAGAGACTGTTTACGAAGCGACCTTTACGGATGCATGTAGCGGTGATTTGGTTGATGTTTCGATGGTCGACGTACCGTTTACAGGAGGCTGTTTGAATGTAAACCAGAGTTGGTTCATCCGGATGTATACGGCAACGGATGCATGCGGAAACACGAGCACATTTGAACAAATGTTGAACCTGTATGACGATGTTGCTCCTGTGGTGACGATGGATTTCTGTCCAGCAGATGTGATGTTGACGTTTGACAATACGTGCTCTGCGGATCTTTCTGTGGAAGCCCTTGGAATGGCATTGGCATCGGTTACCGACAATTGTGACATTCCAGAATTGACTGTAACCTATGAGGACAGTGAACTCATGTATTCATGCAGCTCCTCTTATTCCTTGACGCGTACGTTCTATGCGACGAGTGCGGACGGCTGTGGGAATGTCTCGGAACTGGTCTCGTGTTCTCAGAGCATTACTGTGTCAGACTCGACTGCTCCCGTATTAACCGATGCGGCAAACGCAACGGTGGCATGCGACGGAACAGGCAACGCAGGAGAGCTTGAAGCGTGGATCGCCAGTAACGGGGGTGCTACAGCTATGGATGCCTGCGGAGATGTGACGTGGACCAACGACTTCAGTTCGTTAAGCGACGACTGCGGTGCAACGGGATCAGCGACAGTGACCTTCACGGCTACAGATGCTTGCGGCAATGCGGCTAGCTCGATGGCCGTGTTTACGATCGAAGACATGGAAGGACCTGCTGTTGTCGATGCTTCCAGCATGACCGTGGAATGCGACGGCTCGGGGAACACGGCTGATTTTGAAGCGTGGCTCGCAAACAACGGCGGAGCTTCGGCTTCGGATGTCTGCAGCGGAGTCACATGGAGCAATGATTTCGATGCCATGACGGCTACGTGCGGATCAACAAGCGTTGCAAACGTGATGTTCACTGCTACCGATGACTGCGGCAATACGTCGAACACGACGGCTATGTTCACCATCGAAGACACAATGGCTCCTGTCGTTTCAGAAGCGATGGACATGACGGTTGAATGCGACGGCGATGGCAACGTGACTGATCTCGAAGCGTGGCTCGTTGATAACGGCGGTGCCTCAGCCACGGATGTGTGCGGTGGAGTGTCCTGGGCCAATGACTTCGAGGCGTTGAGCGATGGCTGCGGTGCAACAGGTGGTGCGACCGTGATGTTCACGGCTACAGATGCCTGTGGCAACGCGACGAGTACATCGGGGACATTCACTTCGGAGGATACCGAGGCCCCAGCATTTACAGGAGCACCGATGGATCAATCGAATCAATGTGAAGAGGTAGCTTATGTCGCTGCGGCAGTGGATGCGTGCAGTGCTGTGAGTATTGTGGAAGAGCGGACCGTGATCAGCGACGGTGCTTGTGGCAACTACGAGCACTTGGTGTTATTGACAGCAACGGATGCTTGCGGCAATAACTCAGAACATCAGTTTACCATTGTGGTTTTGGATACAGAAACTCCCGAAGTCGAGGATGCTGAAGGAATCGAAAACGGAGGAATCCTACCGGTTTGTGCTGATGACATCTGGGGTGCATTGAGTATTCCTGAACCCGTGTCGTTGACTGCCATGGACAATTGTGGAGCGGACTTCACATTGGAAATAACCGAGACCATTGTAGGGTCGTATGCTCCAACGGAAACCGTGAGTAATTTCTTTACTCCGATCACTCCAGAAACAATGGATGATGGATTGACTTGCGATGGTTTCTCGGTAAATGCAGCGCGCTTATTCAACTTCCCTGGGGATGAGTTCTACACTGCTATGGGTGGTTTGATGACGAACTATGCTGATGGCACGCGTCATTTGACGCTCGACGTAGTTTCTGCTGAAAACCCCAACGCAGGGTGGACATTTGAAGTCGATTTGGATTTGGGAATGAACTGGGTCGACTGGGAAGGTCAACCGGGAGCGCAGAGTTACAAATCGGAATGTGGTTTGGGTGATTATACCCAGTGGATGTATCACATGATGCAAGCTTCTAGTTCTGCATCTGGATGGGGAGACTACGAAGGTTCCGAGTTGAGTCTGACGCATCAACCGGCGAACGGCTACTTCGGGTTCCAAATAGGAGAGGGAGCGAACAACAAGAATGCGAATCAAGGATTTAGCGGTTGGTTCTATTACGCTGGCACGTTCGCAGGGGCTGATGTCATGGGGTCAGGCGATCTCTTTGGTGACTTGGATTGCTGTCTTCCTTGGATGATTGAGCGGACCTATACCATGACGGATTGTTCGGGCAATGTCTCTGAATTTGACTACACTGTAGACGTGAATGGTGTGACGTGTGAGCCATTTGAGCCAACATTAGACGGCAGCATTGCAGAAGAATCCAATTCGGACAGTGATGCTGATTCGAATGGAGACATTTCAGAAGAAGATGCCGACACGAAAGACCCGATCAAGATTTTGGCGTTGACTCCAAACCCATCGTCTGAATTGGCCTTATTGTCCTTTATGGCTAGCGATGACGAATACGTATCGGTATATCTGTACAACGGCTCAGGATTGCTTGTGTCGAGCCTCTACCAGGGCCAAGTGCCAGGCAATGTGATCATGACAATTGAGGTTCCATCCAATGAGTTGGACAACGGGTTGTATCAAATTCAGATCATGTCCAGCGCTGGAATGGTCACGAGAAAGTTGATGGTCAACTCCTAATATTCAATCGCGCTGAGATTCACAACGGGAAGCTCTTCCAGAAATGGAGGGGCTTTTTTGTGCCCTTGCGTTAAGCGATGTGCCCTTAACGTTCTCGGATCCGTTTGTACAGTTTGGTGGCCAATGTGATGGCAATGGCGACTCCAAGAACCCCAACGACCCCCCAAATCCATGAAACGTGGTCTTTCAACACCACTAGGAATACCACGGCGATTAAGATGATGGTAGGTACTTCATTGAGCAGCCGGTACGTTAGCGACGACCAGCGGGGGATTCCATATTGAAGCTCGCGATAAATGCGATGTCCTAAGATTTGATACATCAGCAAAAGCCAAACAAACCCCAGCTTGACCAACATCCAAGGCATGAGCAGTAGGGCCGGGTTGATCCAAACCATAGCACCTCCAAATGCCACGGTAAGAATAGCGGATGGCCAGGTGATGGCAAACCATAATCGCCGTTCCATTATGCGGAATTGATCAATCAAAACTTCGCGTTTTGGTTCAGGGGCATTGAGTGCCTCTCTGTGGTACACAAAGAGGCGAAACATGTAGAATAATCCGGCAAACCAGGTCACCACGAATATGACATGTAGGGCTTTGAAGATATCGTATGACATTTGTGCAAAATTACTTCGCCATGGTTACCCAACGCACTCCAAAAGAAACTTACGCCTCAAGCGCCCGTATTGTCATGCCCAATGACACGAATACACTGGGCAACTTGATGGGGGGTAACTTACTGAATTGGATGGACATAACGGCGGCAATTAGCGCTCATCGATGCTCTCGACGTATCTGTGTGACGGCCGCGGTGAACAACGTTTCTTTCAAACAACCCATTCGATTGGGTGATATTGTGACGATTCACGGACAGGTATCGCGGTCGTTTAGCAGTTCCATGGAGGTCTTTTTGCAGGTATTTGTGGAAGATCACCTCACGGGCGAGCAAAGTTTATGCAACGAAGCCATGTACACATTTGTGGCGGTAGACCAATTGGGCGCACCCATCGCGGTTCCTAAGATGTTGCCGGAAACCGATGAAGAGCAGAAACGGTTTGAAGGCGCACTTCGCAGGCGTCAATTGCGGTTGGTGCTGGCCGGTAAAATGAAGCCCACTGATGCTACAGAATTGAAGGCGTTATTCGATTGAAGAGCATGCCAGTGCTGAAGTCTTCAATCGAGAAGAGGCGTTAAGGCGTCAATTACGCGCTGGTCGGCAACATGGTTGGCGCACCAATCTCCGGACCGATGCCCCCCAAATCGGCAGCGATCTCCCAATTTTGAGCACGGTCGATTCCCACGCCCTTCCGGTTCGATGTTGCGCGAGCCTGAAGCGGGCAACCACGCTGACATCCCAAGAGAGGGACGCGTGCATCCCCAGATGGCAACGACGGGTGTGCCGACTGCTGCAGCGACATGCATCATGCCTGTGTCTCCTGCTAGGCTGGCTTTGGACGTGCGAATTGTCTGTGCTGATTCCGCCAAGCTAAGTTGTCCAACACGGTCGATGATGTGCGGATTTGCTTCGAGAAGCGTCTTTGCTTGCGAGGTTTCGGATGGACCACCAATCAATGTTATGGGGACGTGAGGAAAGGAGGCAATCACGGCGCTTAAGAGGCTCAAGGGGATACGTTTCCCATCATGTGTTGCTCCCATGGCAATGCACAATCCGCTCCGTTGTTCAGCATTGGAATCGACCCAAATAGGCGGCCATGCTGCAGCCGTCTGAGCCCCGAATGCGGCTAAAGTTTCGCTGTAGCGTGTTACGATGTGTGGGACGGATTCTTTTCGCCAGCCTCTGACTAGTAACCACTTCGTGACATTCCATTTGTCGACCGTAAATGCGAAAACGGTTAGCGCTTTTTTGACCCGACGCGAGCGCAAATTGTTGTGCAAGTCAATGATGTAGTCAAATTCTAATGCTTTCAGTTCAGCTGTGACTTCCCGTGTGCTGCGCTCAATGGTATGTACCGTTTCAATCATGTCGCCGAAGCCTTCGACAACGCCTGCATAAGCCTTCTTGGTAAGGTAGTGCAGTTCGCAAGGTCCGTTCACAGCATCGCGCAAAGCGGCAACCGCGGGAGCGGTCAATACGATGTCCCCGATCGAGGAAAAGCGAATGATGAGAATTCGAACGGCTTGTTGCGACATGGAGCAAAGCTACCGCATTACCTTCGTAGCGTGCGCATCATTGATACTCATACCCATCTTTATCAGCCAACGTTTGATGAAGACCGCGACGCAGCGATGCAGCGATGTACAGAAGCCGGTGTAGAAACATTGCTTCTACCCAATATCGATGCAGCCTCTATTCCGCGTGTTCATGAAATGATGGATTGCTGGCCTGACCGGTGTTTTGGAATGATGGGATTGCATCCTTGTCATGTAAAACCGGACTCTTGGCAATCTGAGTTGCAGACCATTCGGGAACAAATTGATCATTCGGGAAGGCGCTATGTAGCGATCGGTGAAATTGGATTTGATCTGCACTGGGATAAAACCACATTGGACATCCAGCACACGGCTTTTCGCAAGCAAGTAGAATGGGCGAAAGAGCTCAAGCTGCCCATCGTTATTCACGTTCGGGAAGCGTTTGACGCGTTGTTCGAAGCGCTGGATGAGGTCAATGATGAAGCCCTTACTGGTGTTGTTCATTGCTTTACAGGAAATGTGGAGCAAGCTGAACGTATTCTTGATTATGGTAGGTTTTACTTGGGGATAGGTGGTGTTGCGACCTATAAAAATGGGGGGCTCGACGCAGTGTTGCCTCATGTTCCACACGACCGGGTAGTGCTTGAAACAGATAGTCCTTATTTGTCTCCTGTTCCCCATCGCGGCAAGCGCAACGAGTCTTCTTACACGGCCATTGTTGCTCAGCGCGTTGCCGATCTTTGGCAATTGCCCATAGAGCGCACAGCAGCATTGACGACTGCCAATGCCGAACGCTTGTTTTCGTTGCCTTTCAACGGATCAAATCAATGATTGATATGGGTGAAAATGATAGCCGGATCTTACTGATCTACACGGGAGGCACCATTGGGAGTGTCAAGGACAATGATTCTGGAGCCCTCGTTCCTATTGATTTTTCCGAAATTCATCGGCACGTACCAGAATTGGAACAGCCGGGACGTTCGATTGAATCTGCGTCATTTGAGCCTCCGATTGATTCGTCCAACATGGGGCCGGAACACTGGAAGTTGCTGGCCCAGATTATCCGAGATCATTATGTTGATTTTGATGGCTTCGTTGTGCTACACGGAACCGATACGTTGGCCTACACCGCATCAGCGTTGAGCTTTATGCTAGAAGGCTTGCGTAAACCCATCATTCTCACGGGGAGCCAACTGCCTATCGGATTGCCACGAACGGATGGGCGTGAAAATTTACTAGCGTCTGTAGAGATTGCTGCTGCGATGCGGCTCGGAAAACCCATAATTCAGGAAGTCGCAGTGTACTTTGGATCATCCCTATTTCGCGGAAACCGCACGCATAAAGCAAGTGCCGAGTCCATGCAGGCCATCATCAGTCCCAATTTACCTGCGTTAGCAGAGGCTGGGGTGGATATCATCTACAATGATGCCCAGATGTTCCAGGATCCCGTGGAGACTTTCGCGTTATGGGACACCTTGGAATCGAATGTCGCTTGGCTACCGTTGTTTCCTGGGCAGCCAATCGATGTGATTCGAAGAGTAACTGAATGGCCTGAATTGAAAGGATTGGTCCTGTCAACATTTGGATCAGGCAATGCGCCCTCGAACCCTGAGTTTAAAGCCGCTTTGTCAGAGGCTCATGATCGGGGAGTGGTTATGGTCAATGTGAGTCAATGTGGTCACGGTGCTGTGCACCCGGAACGGTATGCTACCGCCCACCTGTTGCGGGATTGTGGTGTGATTCCAGGTGGGGACATGACCACGGAGGCTGCCCTCACGAAATTGATGGTGTCGCTCGGGAAAGGATGGAAAGGGGAGGATATGCGCTCAGCGATGTTACACAATCTGCGTGGAGAGTTGACTCGATACAGCAGTTTGGTCTCCTAGAGATCATGGCGTTTTGCATGTTTCACCAGAGATGGTGTGAACGCGGGTGACTTGAATGCGTGCGCGAGAAGCTCCTTTTATTTTCGAAGGGGTACGTAGAAATGTCTTGGACATTCCAGGTTGAATGGGTGAAATCAGCTCGGTGGAATTGAATACCCCCGTATCCTCTTCAATCAATTGCCCCGCATTGTCCTCAAAGGAGACACTCCAGATGAGGTGATCCACAGTCTGCTGCTTGGTATTCTTGAAGTTGACCGAATATCCAATGAGGTAGCCAAACGCAGTGGAAGCCTTTACTTCTTCTACCTCAACTCCACAAAGCCCTGTTTGCTGGCTGAGCGCTGAAGCACTCCATGCCGTCATCAACACAAAGAATAAGCAGGAAGGAATGGGATGGGGCATGGCAAGCGAGGGATAAAAAATGAAGGTAAAAAGACCAAGGTAAAAACGAAAGCGTATTGGATTGATGTGTCGTGAGAAGTTGGTCTTTGTTTGCAACGCTTGTTTATGGTATTTTTGCACCCCCATTGCCGAGTGCGCAATGGAAATGGAGAGGTGGCCGAGTGGCTTAAGGCGCACGCTTGGAAAGCGTGTTTACTCGAGAGGGTAACCCGGGTTCGAATCCCGGTCTCTCCACAAAAACGGAGTCGAACTCACGAGGAGTTTAGACTCCGTTTTTTTTTAAAAGGCCTTGCAATACCTTGGGGGGAAATCAAAGCCATGTCAGAACTGAACTCAAAGCTTGGAATGTGGATTGGGATGGCATCGGCCTCCATCATCCTGCTTGGTTGCTTCTTCAAAGCCTTTCACCTTCAGGGGGCCGCATTCGTTTTTGTAGTGGGCATGTTGCTCTTTTGCTTCGGTTTCATCCCGGTAGTGATGGTAGGGCTTTTCAAGAGGGGACAGGGCGTGCTGGCTTTGGGGAGCCTATTTTCCAGTACGATGATTTTAGGAGCGCTATTCAAAGTGATGCATTGGCCGTATGCCAATTTCCTAATCGCTTGGAGTGTGAGCATCATCCTGTTTGGCATCTTGCCACTCCATTTTTTAAAGACTTTCAGGACCCCGTTGAGTGATAGTTACACTCGGGAAGCCAAACAAAGGGATGTTTTCTTGGGCACCCTCCTCATGGCTTTTTTTGCCACGTGGTATTTACTACTCGACTTGTCGAGAGTTCCTAGCCCCTACAGCTGGCCATCTTGATTGCTTGTTTTTTCGTCAGATGGTGTCGTGTCAATCCAAATGGATTGTGCCTTGAAGGTAGGTCGTCGCTTCACCGATGAGGTGAATGCGGTCACCAACCACGCGGCAGTGTAAATCCCCGCCTCGTGAAGAGAGTTGCTGGGCGGAGAGTTTCGGTTTCCCCAATACTTCCGACCAATACGGAGCAAGTGAACAGTGTGCCGATCCGGTTACAGGGTCCTCTAGAATGCTGGATTGAGGCGTGAAAAATCGCGAAACGAAGTCGCAATGATCACCGTGGGCCGTAACGATCACTCCCCCTGTCCCCAAATTGATTTGGTCAAATATGGACTGATTGACGGTGATGTTGCGCACAGCAACTTCATTTGGATAGATCAAAACGTAATCACGGGCTTTCATGATTTTTGTTGGTTGCGCATTCAAGGCGCTGGAGATTTCCAAGGGAAGAATACAAGTGACGGGAGGACGACTCGGAAGGTCCATGCGATAGCCGCCGCGCTCTTTGTGAACGAGCAGAGGGCCGCTCAGTGTGTCAAAAGACACGCTGTCCCAATCCGGATGCAGGTGATGCAGCACCGCATGACCTGAGGCCAGGGTGGCGTGACCACACAGGTCCATCTCAATTTCTGGCGTAAACCATCTCAGGTGGAAGCGCCCCGCTTGCTCCACCATGAATGCAGTCTCGGCTACGGCATTTTCAGCGGCAATTTTGAGCAATGTGGTATCGGGAAGCCAGGAATCAAGTATCACGACACAGGCTGGATTGCCTGAAAAAACGTGTTTGGTAAACGCATCGATTTGAAAAAGAACGAGGTCCATGGGTGGAAAATACAAGTAAATTCTTGCGCACTTTTGGTGATAGATGTTTTATGCAGGTTGTTTGGAGTAGTTTAGTTCAAATTATACACCATGAAGTTTTATCATTTTATTGCAGCTGGGGCTTTCCTAGCGAGTTGTTCCTCTGGCGGAAATCATGCGGATTACGCGGCCAACTTGGCATCGGCTCAGTCCGCAATTGCGGCCCACGAAAACGAAGACATCGAGGCTTGGGTAGCTCACTTTTCGGATAGTTTGAAGCATGAATCACCTGTCTACGGAGCAGGGATCATCGACTTGGTTCAGCAAAAAGAGCAAATCGGCATGTACCACGCGGCGTTTGATGATATCAAATTGACGGAAGCAATTTGGTTGCCAGGCGTGAATGATGAAACAGGTCGACCCGACGGGAGCGTTCGATGTTATGGGAAGTGGACGAGCACGTTTGTTCTATCTGGAAAGACGGCCGTCTTGAATGCTTACCACTACTTCAGCTTTACGGATGGTAAGATTAGCCAGTCCGGTGACTTCTTTGATTTTGGAGGCCTTATGGATGCTGTCGCTCCGGATGTGACCACGTTCGTCGCGACTCATGATGTGAAGGACGCGAGCGCTTGGATGGCCGCGTGGGTGCCCGGTGCAACTGATTATGAGACGTTCAAAGCAATGGGGGTTTCGGCTCGCTTGTTTCAATCAGCTAATCCTGCCAATGCAAACGGTACGGCCGTTCTTTTTGATGTGACTGATGTGCCTGCTTTCGAAGCATTCACCAGCGGTCCTGAAGGAGCAGCAAGTGCAGAGAATGCCGGTATTAAGATGAATACCTTGGAATTTTACAGCGAACAAACCCCTTAATTGGAGTTGATTTGTTGGATGGAAAGGGGCTGCAGCGATGCAGCCCCTTTTTGCTGTTCAGTTGTTTTGATTTTTTATCGTGCACAGCCCAAGCGAATCTATAAACAACTAAAAACAAGTGGTTTAATTGCCTTTGGAGGCTGGTTTTACGGGCTGTCTTTTTCGCTTGCTCAAAGCGAGAGTACTGCCTACATTTGCAATCGGTTGGCTTGCTAGTGAGCAAGCATCCGAGACCTTTGAGTAAATTTCACCAACCTGATTCACACATGAAGAAGTTGTTTGCCCTCCTCGCTATCGCAGGGCTGTTTCTCGTAAATGTTCCCATGACTGCTTGGTCCCAAGAGGCCGTAACGGAACTTTCTGTTGATACTGCCGATACTTCAGCAGACATGGACTCCGTTTCGATGGAAGAAGCTATGATGGATTCCACCGCAGTGGAGGAAGTCATAGAAGTTGAATCAATTGCTGAACCTGTAGAGGAGACGCGGGAAGTGTTGAGCTTTCACCAGACAGTGAAGAAGTACTTCATTGAAGGTGGTGCAACGTTCATGGCGTTTGTACTAATTTGTTTGATTCTCGGTTTGGCTTTGAGCATCGAGCGAATCATCTATTTGAACATGGCCACAACCAATTCCGGTAAGCTTGTCGAGGAAATTGAAGAGGCTCTCGGAAAGGGAGGTGAAAAGGCCGCCATGGAAGTCTGCCGTAACACGCGGGGTCCTGTAGCGACCATCTTCTACCAAGGCCTGGATCGCTCATCAGGAAGCTATGAAGAAGTCGCGAAGGCGATTGAGGATTATGGCAGTGTAGAAATGTCCAAACTGGAACGCGGTCTAAGTTGGATCAGTTTGTTCATTGCATTGGCTCCGATGTTGGGCTTTATGGGTACGGTTATCGGTATGATTTCGGCATTTGATAAAATCGCAGAAGCCAACACGATCAACGCATCCATTGTTGCGGGAGGTATTAAGGTTGCTTTGATTACGACCGTTTCAGGTTTGATTGTAGCAATCATTTTGCAGATTTTCTACAACTATATCTTGTCGAAGATTGACAGCATCGTCTTGGACATGGAAGAAGCTTCTATGGACCTCGTTGACTTGTTGTACAAGCGTAAACTTCAAGGTAAATAATCTTAGCAATCATGGGAGATAAAGGACTACGTTTAGGCTTGTCCAGCCTCCGGATTGCGGTCATTGTAGCGGGGATTCTACTCAGCTATTTGATCACTTCCCGAAGTGGATCGGATGAGACCTTTGTTGAAGGACAAGAGCGTTACGGCGCCCTATTGGATGGCCTGTTTTACATCATCTATTTTGTTGGGATTGCCTGTGCAGCAGCATCTATCATCTTTGGCTTGGTGTTTTTCATTTCAAACATCAAAGAGAAGATGGGTACGCTTGCCGGAATCGTAGGATTCGTGGTGCTGGGCTTGATTAGCTTCTATGTGCTTGCAGACGATACCGTCATGCGTGCGTATGAAGTGAGCGGAATCAAGGTCACTCCGGGCGAAAGCATGTTTGCTGGAGGCGGATTGTACTTTGTCTATCTCTTGGGAGGACTTTCAGTTCTGACCATTTTAGCTGCAGAAATTCGCAGCGCTCTGAAATAAAGGGACAATGGCTCGCCGAGAATTAACAGAAATCAATGCAGGCTCGATGGCGGACATCGCGTTCCTCCTTCTGATTTTTTGGTTGGTCACCACCACCATTGAATCGGATGAAGGGATCAAACGCCAACTTCCGCCGCCGGTTCCGCCAGACATTGACGTGCCGCAGGCCAAAGAACAGAATGTTTTTAACGTCAAGGTTAATTTCTTGGATTTGCTGCTCGTCGAAGGAGAGCCTTTGGACATCGAAGACTTGAAAGACAAGGCAAAGGATTTTTTGATTGCAACAGGAGATGGTGTTATGTCGCATCCTGTAGGTCGGGAAATGGTGGGGCGCAATCGAGATGTTGTGCTGGTTACCGGTTCCAATGGAAAGACCAATGCGGCGTTTCCAGAGCGTGTATGGGTTCGGAAGGCCGATGTGCGGCAACGCATTGCGGAGTACGAAATGTTTGTCTCCACGGCTACGGATGAGAACCGCCGTAAGAATTACACGAAGGTTTTGCAGAAGTGGCGCGAGAAGTTGGCCACCATTACCTTGCTAGGCGGTGATTTTAAGGAGCTTCCGTCATCAGCATTGATTTCCATGCAGAACGACAACAACACGACATACAATACCTATCTGCAAGTTCAAAACGAGCTTCAATCTGCAGTGAATGAATTGCGCGATGAGTTGGCTGTAGCCAAGTTTGGTAGAACGTACAAAGAGTTGGAGGATTTGTATGATCGGAATGCAGACGACAAAGCGTTGTTGAGTAAAATTGTTGCAGTTCGTTCTGTGTATCCCCAGCGGATATCAGAAGCTGAGCCGCGCGAAGGGTCAACCTACTACTGATATGAGCAAGTTTAGGAAAGGAGCGAAAAGGGGCATGGCTACCATCTCTACGGCGTCACTTCCAGACATCGTATTTATGCTGTTGTTCTTTTTCATGGTAGCAACTGTTTTGCGGACTGAGGACGAGAAGGTTCGTTTGATTCGACCGGAAGCATCGGAGCTCTATAAAATTGAAAAGAAGCACTTGATTCGTTATGTGAACATCGGGATTCCGATGGACAGGCGGTATGGAACGGAACCCGTCATGCAATTGAATGATGCGTTTTCGTCTCCTGAAATGATCCAGGATTGGGTGATTTCAGAAAGGACCACCTTGGCTGAATCTGAGCAAAGTAAGATGTGGGTTTCATTGAAGGTCGATCAAGACACGAAGATGGGAATCGTCACAGATGTGAAGCAAGAATTGAGAAAAGCGTCTGCTTTAAAAGTATTGTACTCGGCATCTAGTCGAGAGCGAACAGGAACAATCGAAGAATAAAAATTCTCGATTTGCCTACAAAAACCTCAATGCCTCGGCTTTGGGGTTTTTTTATGGAGCAATTGTTCTGTAGTGCTTAAATGGCCTGCCTGAGTTCGAGCCGTTATGTTGAAGGAAGAGCGTGCTGCCAATCCTGAATTTTGTCCGCAAGGACATCGCTCAGTTTGAAGTAACTCTCGACACTCCATCCGGCTACGTGGGGACTCAATACTACGCGGTCGTTGGCAAGCAACCGATCCAATTCTGATGAGCGTGAGGTCAACCCTTCAAGACTGCGACGCTCAAATTCTAGGACATCTAGTGCAGCGCCATGAATCTCTTGGGCATCGATGGCGTCCAATACGTGAGCTGTGTTGACAATGCCGCCTCGAGCGGTATTGATGAGTGTAATCGGGCGCTTGAAGGCGCTTAGCCAATCCTGTTGCGCGAGTTGGTTGGTTTCTTCATTAAAAGGGAGGTGAAGACTCACGACATCGGCCTGTTCAAAGACCTGGTCCATGGTCCATTCGAGAACTCCTTCATCGCCATGATACCCTTGTACATATTTATCGTACGCGACGACACGGCATTCCAGCCCGCTTAATTTTCGGGCAAAGCTGCGTCCCATGTTTCCGAAGCCGATGAGAGCGACGGTTTTTCCTTTGAGCTCTACCCCGCGGTGTGCTTCACGTTCCCACTTGTTGTTTCGAACACTTGCATCGGCTATGCGTAACTTGTGAAAGAGCATGAGTAGCTGTCCCAAAGCGTGTTCGCCAACGGCATCGGCATTGCCTTCGGGGGAATTGAATACCTGGATGCCGTGAGCGTTGGCATAGTCTACAGCGATGTTCTCAAGTCCCGCTCCACTGCGTGCTGCGAACTGCAAGGCGGGAAGACTACGGAAGAGTGCTTCGTCAAGTTGAAGTCGGGCTCGAATAACGACTCCCGAATGGGCTTTTAGCGCACCTTCAAGGATTTCTTGACGGCCGAGTTTCTCCATGTGGTCGCAAACCCAGCCGGCTTTTTCCAATCGCTCATGAAGTACGGGATGAACGGCATCTAAGAAAGCAACGCGTCCTTTCATAACCTGATCAGATCATGCCAACAATGAGCGTCCCTACGGCGAAGTAGATCATCAATCCGATGATGTCGTTGACGGTGGTGATAAAGGGCCCCGTGGCCAATGCAGGGTCAATCCGGTAACGATTGAGCATGAGAGGAACGAAGGTGCCAAACAAAGCTGCGAAGATGATCACAAAGATGAGTGAAACACTCACAGTAATGCTCAAGGCCGTTCCGAATCCCAACAAAAAGCTCGAGCCTAAGATCAATAATCCGCAGATGAGTCCGTTGATGATGCCGACTCCTAACTCCTTGTAAAGTCGGGAAAACATATTTTGAGTCCCCATGTTGCTTGAGGCCAAGCCTTGTACAACAATAGCTGCAGATTGGACACCAACATTGCCTCCCATCGCTGCGATGAGTGGAATGAATAAGGCCATTTCTGCATTCTTTTGAATATCAAAGGCACCGATCACATACGCTCCACCGATACCACCCACCATTCCAATCAGGAGCCAAGGCAATCGAGCCCGCGTGAGAGTCAAAACACTATCCCGGGATTCGACGTCTTCTGAGATGCCACTTGCAAGCTGGTAATCGCGCTCAGCATCTTCAAGCATCACGTCGACGGCATCGTCAATGGTGATTCGACCGACCAACTGATGTTCGTGGTTTACAACCGGAAGAGCAACCAAATCATACCGTTCCATCAACTTGGTGGCTTTCTCCGATGATTCGAGATCTCCGATGGTAATGATGTCCTCTGTTTCCTGAATCTCTTGAATTTTCGTGCGTGTACTCTCTGCGTTGAGAAGCAAATGCTTCAGACTCAACCGTCCCGTCAATTTACCAAGAGGGTCGACGACATATACGGTATACACTTGTTCCAATTCCTCCGCTTGTCGTCGAATTTCACGAATCGCGCGATTCACGGTCCATTCGGCTTGAACCTTCACCAACTCCTTGGCCATCATCGCTCCAGCGGTGCCCTCCTCATAATTCAATAAATCTCGGATGTCCGAAGCTTGGTCATTGTCTTCCAGCATCTGGATGACTTCTTCGGCTTTGGATTCAGGCAATTCGGACATCACATCCGCCGCATCATCCGAGTCCAAGTTTTCGAGAACTTCTTCTGCGATTTCCCCAGCGGTCATCCCGCTGAGAAGTTCAGATCGCTTTTCTTCGTCCAACTCCATCAGCACATCCGCCTTGAAGTCGTTTTCTAAAAGACGGTAGAGGTAATTGGCATCATCGATGCGCAAATTATTCAGGACTTCGGCAATGTCTGCTGCGCGCAATTCTCCTAACTGGCCGATCAGGTCGCGGTCGCGTCCTGCTTCAATCTGCTCATGCAGTATTTGAAAAAATTGTTTGTCTAAATGCAGCATGACCAAAGGGATTGAGCAGCTATGCTGCGCAAATGTACGGGTAAGAGTGCCGCCGAATGCCACGGCGACTCAACGTCTCAAGTCAATTTCTTTCGTTTCGAAGCGAAAAATGATTGGATTAAAGAGCTGCACTCCTCTTTTAGGATGCCGCCATCGACAACGGTTTTGGGATGAACAAGGCGGTGTTCAGCGTGTGAACTCCAGCGTTGAAACCCTCTTTTTTCATCCGATGCGCCATAGACGATTCGGCCAACTCGCGTCCAAAAGGCTGCTCCCGCGCACATCGGACAAGGTTCTAAAGTCACGTAAAGTGTGCACTGATTGAGGTGTTTGCCTCCTAAAAATTCTGAGGCAGCTGTGAAAGCTTGCATTTCGGCATGTGCCGTGAAGTCATGGAGTCGTTCGCAGAGATTGTGTCCCCTCGCAATGACCTGGTTGCGCGCGACAATGATGGCGCCAACGGGTACTTCATCCTGTTCGAAGGCATGCTGGGCTTCAGCCAAGGCCAAGCGCATGTAGTGTTCATCGTTCAAAGGTTGTTCCATCGGTAAATCAATGTCGTGCTGGGGTGGTTTTATCCACCCAGCTGTTGAGCATTTCAAATGCTTGAATGTTGGCCGAAGTGGGAGGCAAAGAGCCATTCATGTCTGGAATCTCGCCTCGCTCCAATTCCGATTGGGTGCAAGTGGAGAAGCCAAAGGCATCGGCCCAGTGTCGTGCAAGATAAAGCTGCTCAGATTGTCCGGGAGTGGGAACGAGGATTGCGCGGATTCCCAATGCAGCGAGATCCAAAAGGGATGAATACCCCGAACGGCAAATCACCACGTTTGCCCCTTTCAGTGCTCCCGCCAATTCAAGAGCTGTGGGATTGGGCCACGTTGTGACGCTACCATCCGTTCGAACGGTTCCCTTGGGGTTTCCCGATACGATGAGTCCACCGCGTCCATCCTGAGACATCCACTGTCTCAAGGCCTTTTCCATGAGACTTCGATGCGGTTCGGGACCGCTGACCATGCCGACGCGTTCCCACGACCCGTTGAGAGCGTTTGCGGGCAATCGACTCAGTACTCCAAGCCGCTGCGGCGAGACGGGTAGGCCCTTCTTAGCGCCTAGTTTGCCACTTAAGTCAGGGTTTTCGACGATGTCCGGTGTCCAAAGTTGATCAAATTGACGGGCATGGTAACGTACGAAAGCATCGACAGTCCATTGACCGGAATGCCCAACCGGTAGATGCCATTGGTGCGAAATCAGCGCACATGGAACCACAGGTGTCTGCGCTCCATAGCAGTTGTCACTCACGACGTGCGTGATGCCATGTCTGGTGACAAATGACTGGGTCCACTGGCGTTCAGCTTGAATGTTGCGCAAAAAACCCGGTACCTGAAGAGCGATCCACAACCGGTTGCCATGTTTGGAGTAAATTATTTCCTGATTGGGCTTCTCATGAAATGCCACATCGGAATGAGCGCACTGGCTGCGTAAAAATTGCAACGCAACGCCTTTGGATGCTACGTGAACGACCCATCCGCTGCGCCTGGCATGCTCAATCAATGGCAGTGTCCGCGTAGCGTGTCCCATGCCCCAATTGAGCACGGTGAATAAAAGCCGAGGTGATGTGGAATCCGAAGTGCTCATCACCGCGTAAGTTCCGTAATTTTACCCAATCTATGGGCAAAGGTAAATTGGTCAAATGGCAGGAGCTCGCAACCTTCGAAAGGGTTTTTGAGCCAACGTTGCAGGAAGCTGTGGACGGCAAAGATTTTGAGCTGAAAGGTTCTTGGTCTCAAAAGGTTTTTGGCAATGATCATCCTATTGTCCTTGAACTGGGATGCGGCAAAGGGGAGTACACGCTGGCGCAAGCGCGCAAGGACCCCAAGCGGAACTTTATTGGTGTGGATATCAAGGGGCAACGTGTATGGCGTGGAGCCAAAACGGCCAATGAAGAGGAAATGCAAAACGTCGCTTTTTTGCGCACGCGCATTGAATTTGTGGACCGTTACTTCGGACCCAACGAAGTCAGTGAAATCTGGTTGACTTTCAGTGACCCCCAACCGAAAGACGAGAAAGGGACGAAACGCATTACCTCATCTGTTTTCATTGAGAAGCGGTATCGCAATTTTCTGAAGCCGGGCAGCCTGATTCACGTCAAAAGTGATAGCCCCTTGTTGTATCAAATGACCAAAGAGGGATACGAAGAGGCCGGCTATGAGATGTTGTATGATAGCAGCGACGTCTACGGAGAATTGATTCATCGCGTTCCAGATGATTTGCGTGAATTGTTGGAGGTGAAGACGTTTTACGAGCAAATGTGGCTGGAAGAAGGACGGAAGATTCACTACCTCCAAATTCGTATTTGAATGTCCAAAGCGGATGTGTTCCAACGCGATGTGTTTGCCCTAACACGTGCCATTCCTTATGGTCGAGTGACATCGTATGGAGCAATTGCGCGGAGCATTGGAGCGGCTGGAGCTGCAAGACGGGTAGGTTGGGTGCTCAACACAAGTTTCAATATTGTACCGCCAGTTCCCGCTCACCGGGTGGTCAATCGTCAGGGGCTGCTCACAGGGCGCATGCATTTCCCCGAGGATCATCCGATGGAGGCGCAGCTCACAGCGGAGGGAGTTGAAATTAGCGATTACGGAGTAGTGAATTTTGCAGAAAAGTTCTGGGACCCTCAAGTCGAATGGTTGGATTGAATGTAAAATGAAGAATAGCATGACAAAGGAAGCGGTGTTGGATGCCTTGCGGCTCGTCGTTGACCCTGAATTGGGCAAGGACTTGGTCACATTGGACTTTGTGGGGTCCATAGAGGTCGGAGAATCGGGTATCCAGGTAGAGGTGAAATCGTCCAATCCTGCCATGCATGCGCGCACGCGATTGCAAGAGGCTGTGGAGTTTGCATTGGAACGAACGTTTGGTCAAGAAGTGGCTGTTGAGGTAACCGTCTCTACATTGAAAAAGGAAGAACGCACAACAGAAACACGAAAAGTGCTTCCCGGCGTGAAACAGATTATCGCGATTGCATCGGGCAAAGGCGGGGTTGGAAAAAGCACGGTGGCATCCAATTTAGCTGTGGGATTGGCGCAACTTGGTTACAAGGTTGGATTGTGCGATGCGGACATATACGGACCGAGTGTCCCTACGATGTTCGACGTTACCAAAGAAAAGCCCGCGCCGATTGAAGTGGGTGATCGAACACTCATCCAGCCCGTGGAACAATATGGAGTCAAGGTGCTGTCCATTGGGTTTTTTGCTGACCCCGATCAAGCTATTGTTTGGCGAGGTCCCATGGCAAGTCGCGCATTGACCCAGTTGTTTACGGATACGCACTGGGGTGATTTGGATTTTATGCTCATCGATTTACCTCCAGGTACAGGTGATATTCACTTATCGCTGGTACAAGAGGTTCCGTTGACTGGAGCTGTCGTTGTGAGTACACCGCAAGAGGTGGCGTTAGCGGATGCGCGCAAGGGAGTGGGCATGTTCCGTTTGGAGAGTGTCCAAGTGCCGGTTCTGGGGATTATTGAGAACATGGCGTATTTCGTGCCACCGGATGCACCGGAAAAACGATATGATATATTTGGAACGGATGGAGCGAAGCGGCTTGCAGATGCTTTAGATGTGCCATTCTTAGGAGAGCTACCGCTCATGCAAACAATTCGAGAAGCAGGGGATGCCGGTCGACCGGCCATGCTTCAAGGAGATTCACTGGCTGCTGCGGCATTCCGCCTCGTCTTGTCTAACTTGCTGAAACAATTGGGAAAAAACGTCGAATGATGTCAGACCGCACTTCAATGGAAAATCTGGAAGGCCGCGTGCAGCGTGCCCTAACGGATTTGCGTCCCTACCTCGAAGCCGATGGAGGAGACATCCAGTTGGTCGAAATTACCAAGGACCTCTGTGTGAAGGTGGAGCTGCACGGCGCATGTGCTGATTGTCAGATGATCCACATGACCATGAAAGGGGGAGTAGAGCAGGCGATTCGCCAGGCAGCTCCTGAAATAACAAAAGTAGAGGCCATCAATTGGCCCGCAGCTTAATCGCGAATTATCCGAGAACATCCGGTGCATTCCTTTTGTTGCATCATTACTTTTACGCTGTCGAAAATTCCATGAAGGAATTTATTGAACGGGTACAACCATTGCCATGATCCAAACGGACATTCTCATCATAGGAGCCGGACCTTGCGGCTTATTCACCGTATTTGAAGCGGGGTTGCTAAAACTACGTTGTCACTTAATCGATGCTTTGCCTCAAGCTGGCGGGCAGTGTTCGGAAATATATCCGAAGAAGCCCATCTATGATATTCCGGCGTATCCCTCCATTTTGGCTGGGGACCTGGTCGATAAACTGATGGAGCAAGCGGCTCCTTTTCAGCCTGGATTCACCTTGGGTGAGCGCGCTGAAACCATCGAAAAGGACGCGGAAGATCACTTTATTTTGACGACAAATCGCGGGACGAAACACCGCGCTCCCATCATCGCTATTGCGGGTGGTTTAGGATGTTTTGAGCCGCGTAAACCGCCAGTTCCTGGACTTGCTGCATTTGAGGATCGCGGAGTGGAGTACATCATCAAGGACCCTGAATTTTATCGTGAGAAACGGGTCGTCATCAGTGGCGGTGGAGACTCTGCCTTGGATTGGGCCATCTTCCTTGCGGAGGGTGTGGCGTCGCATGTGACGCTCATTCATCGCCGTCAAGAATTTAGAGGGCATCTGGACAGTGTGCAGAAGGCCATGGATTTGGCGCAAGCAGGAAAAATTCAGTTGCTCACGGACTCGGAAGTGACAGAAGCGCACGGCGATGGAGCGCTGAAGACTTTGGTGGTCAAGCACAAGACTGAAGGGGAGCGCACGCTCGAGACAGACCATTGGGTTCCACTCTTCGGATTGAGTCCAAAACTAGGTCCGATTTCAGATTGGAATCTCAATGTCACCAAGAATGCTGTAGAGGTAGACACGTTCGATTACAGCACGAATATCCCCGGCATATATGCCATCGGGGATATCAACACCTATCCGGGCAAGTTGAAGCTCATCTTGTGCGGTTTCCATGAGGCGACGTTGATGGTGCAAAGTGCCTTTAAACGGATTTATCCGGATAAGAACTTGGTCTTGAAATACACCACGGTCAACGGCGTTAACGGTTTTTAAGCGAACGGCATGGATCACATCATTGAAGTCAATGTCATCGATCGGGATGGCCAACTCCACAAACTGGAGGCCCCCACGGACATGGGGATGAACATGATGGAGTTGTGCAAAAGCGCTGAGCTTCCCGTAGAAGGAACGTGCGGTGGCATGGCCATGTGTGCCAGTTGTCACATGTATGTGGATAGCAGTCACGACGTTCCTGAGAAATCGGATGATGAAGAGGACATGCTTGACGAAGCGTTCTTTGTTGAAGACAACAGCCGATTGGGTTGCCAAATCTATTTGGCAGATGCCTTAGATGGTCTTACGGTTCGCCTCGCTCCAGTGGGGCAGTAAGACGCTAACCGTTGGTCGCTTCGAAGCCGACTCGAGGATTCATGGGCTCACCGCTTTGAAGCCATTGCTGAACCAATGCTGATTTGCCGATCGCTTGCAAGCTGTCCATGTGACGTTCAGCGTGCGCATCGGAGCAAATCATCTTGACGATCCCTTTTTCAATCAGTGTCTTCGCGACTTGGTACGTTTCTGGGCCATACGCTCCGGCCAGAGAAGTCCCGTTGACAGTGATCCAAACCCCGCGATCCTGGAGACTCTCAAATTCATTGAGCTGTTGATGCCAATATGGATAACGCTCAGCGTGAGCCAAAACCGGAGTGTAACCAGCCATTTGCAAGTCAAAAAGCACTTGTTGGTGGTTAATCGGCGGCTCATGGAAGCCAAATTCAAACAAGACACATCGAATGGCTCGCCCATTTTCGTCTAGCGCTGGAAACCACAGCAGATCATTGGCGGCAATGCAGTCCTCAAAGTGTGAGTCGAGGAAGTACTCGGCAGCGAGGTGGATCCGGAATCCTGGCCAGCGCTCCGCGACTGCTCCTTGCAATTTCAGAAAAGGTGCAGTCAGGGTATGCTTCGAGTTGGGATAGATATCGGAGTGAATGTGCGAAGTGAGCACAGCGCGCTGGTAGCCCAATCCGACAAGACGCTCAATCAACTTGAGGGATTGCTCCAAATTTTCGGCGCCATCATCCACCCCTGGGACGATGTGAGAATGCACATCGGTAATGAGGTGTTCACCCAAGCGCATGCCAAGCTGGTTGAACTCCGGTTGGACCGATTTTCCTGGAGAAGATCGGAAGCGATTCCACCAACTCATCAACGATTGCCGTAGATGGTTTCGTAATACTGTTGGTAGTTTCCGGAGGTCACCGACTCCATCCACTCTGCGTTGTCCAAATACCAACGGACCGTTTCCTTCAAACCGTCCTCAAATTGGATGGACGGTTTCCATCCCAGCTCCGACTCGATGCGAGAAGCGTCAATGGCATACCGCATATCGTGTCCAGCACGGTCCGTCACGTAAGTAATCAGCTCGAGTGAAGCCCCTTCCGGGCGTCCCATAGCGGCGTCCACTTCGCGGATCAAGGCATGCACCAAATCGATGTTGCGCCATTCATTCAGTCCACCAATGTTGTACGTTCGGCCCGACGTCCCGTTGTGCAGGATGGTGTCAATGGCTGAGGCATGATCTTCGACCCACAACCAATCGCGGATGTTCAGGCCTTTCCCATAAACGGGCAAAGGCCGCTGATCACGAATGTTCCGAATCATCAATGGAATGAGCTTCTCCGGAAATTGATAAGCGCCATAGTTGTTGGAACAATTGGAGATGACGATGGGCAATCCATAGGTGTGATGCCATGCGCGAACCAAGTGATCGCTTGACGCTTTGGAAGAGCTATACGGGCTGCGTGGATCATAAGCGGTTGTTTCTGAAAACAACCCTTCGGCTCCCAATGAACCATACACTTCATCGGTCGAAACGTGGTAAAAACAGCGGTTGCTCGCATCCTTTCCATCGCCAAGCCACGCATTTTTAGCAGCATGCAACAAGGTCGCCGTTCCGATGATGTTCGTTTCCAGAAAGGCCATGGGATTTTCAATGCTACGGTCCACATGGCTTTCAGCGGCCAAGTGTACGACGGCATTAAAATCGTGCTGAACAAAGAGTTGCGCGATCAAGGCGGCGTCACCAATATCCCCCTTGACAAACGCATAGCGCTCATGGGAATCGATGTCGCTGAGGTTTTCCAAGTTACCTGCATAGGTCAGCAAATCCAAGTTGACCACGTGCATGTCCGCATGCTCATTGAGGAGCCTGCGAATGACGTGGGACCCGATGAAGCCGGCGCCGCCGGTGACCAATACGTTCTTGAATCGACTCATGCGTTAGAGGCTCCAGTAAGTGAGACGTTTGATGTCGTTGCGGAACAGGCCTTTCAAATCGACGAGTACGCCTTTGTCATCGCTCATTAGCGCTTCGAAATCGCTTTCTTTGAAGTTGCGGTATGGCGCGTGATTCACTGCAACAATAACGGCGTCGTATCCATTGGCTTTGGGTTCGCTCACGAGGTCGAGATCATACTCGTGCTTGACTTGAGCAGGATCGGCCATCGGGTCGACGACATCCACGGTAATGTTGTAGCTCTCCAACTCTCGGATCACATCCACCACCTTGGTGTTGCGGATGTCGGCCACGTCCTCCTTGAAGGTGAGCCCCATGACCAGAACACGCGATTCGAGCGGGTTCTTCCCGAGTTCGAGCATGCGTTTGACGGTCTGTTTACCAACGTGCGCGCCCATAGCGTCATTGACATACCGCCCCGAATTGATGACCCGCGCATGGTATCCCAATTTGCTCGACTTCCATGTTAAGTAATAAGGGTCAATGCCAATGCAATGTCCGCCGACCAGGCCAGGCGAGAATTTGAGGAAATTCCATTTGGTACCGGCTGCTTCAAGGACTTCGTAGGTATTGATGCCAATCCGATCGAATATGATGCTCAATTCGTTGACCAGTGCGATATTGACGTCCCGCTGGGTGTTCTCAATGATCTTGGAGGCCTCGGCCACCTTGATGCTAGACGCACGATGGGTGCCGGCCTTCACAACGAGGTCATACGTTTTCGCGATGGCATCGGTACTTTCTTCATCTGATCCTGAAACGACCTTGACGATGGTCTCGATAGTGTTGACCTTATCTCCTGGATTGATGCGCTCGGGACTGTATCCGACCTTGAAGTCGCTGCCGAATTTCAACCCGCTGACCGCTTCCAATACAGGAACGCAATCTTCTTCCGTACATCCAGGGTATACCGTGGATTCATAGACGACATAATCACCGGCCTTCAAGGCCTGTCCAACCGTTCGCGACGCACCGAGCAACGGCGTGAGGTCCGGTTGATTCGACGGGTTGATCGGTGTGGGCACCGCCACGATGTGGAAGTGCGCCTTTTTGAGATCTTCTGGATTGGCACTGAAAGTGATGTCACAGCCGTCGAAATCAGCCGCATCCAATTCTTCCGAGGGGTCGATCCGCTGTTTCATCATTTCAATGCGCTCGGCATTGATATCGAATCCTATGACCCGAACATGCTTGGCAAAAGCCAAGGCGATCGGTAAGCCGACATAGCCCAATCCGACCACGCTCATCGTCGCCTCTTTGTTGATCAATTTCTCAAACATGGTCATGGTCAAATACTTTCAGGGTGTTCAATTTGAACGGTTTCAACCCCTTCAGGGTCAGTGGTCAATCGATACGCCTCACCTCCTTCAGGGCAGGTGGATTTTCCGTCGGGATCAAAATGCAACCGGTGCCCGTGGACGGACATCCATCCGGCCTGGTGTGCGGGATTGCCAAGGAACAGGGCAAATGGAGGAACGGTCTTGGTCACAACGGCACCAGCGCCGATGAAGGCATACGTTCCGATATCGTTGCCACACACGATGGTGGCATTGGCCCCGATGGAAGCCCCTTTTCCGACGTGGGTCCGGGCATAGTGCCCTTTGCGCACAATGGCGCTACGGGGATTGATGATGTTGGTGAAGACACAACTTGGTCCAAGAAAAACATCGTCATCGCAGATCACGCCTTCATAGATGGAGACGTTGTTTTGCACCTTGACGTTGTTGCCTAAAATGACACCGGGTGAGACCACCACGTTTTGTCCAATATTGCAACGTTCGCCTAGCGTGGCTCCCTTCATGATATGGCTAAAATGCCACACCTTACAGTTCACCCCAACAGTAGACCCGGGGTCAATGACAGCCGATTTATGTGCGAAATAGGTGGGCATCAATTTTTGGAATAGGTTTCGAAATTCTTGTGTTCCGATTTGTACAATTCCTCCTCGGTGAGCGTCAAGAAGTACGCATAGGTTCGCTTGAGTCCTTCACTGCGGTCAATTTGCGGTTCCCAACCGAGGACTTCACGGGCTCGAGCAATGTCGGGTTGGCGCTTCTTAGGGTCGTTTTCAGGCAAATCACGGTACACCACCTTTTGATCCGTGCCTGTAAGCGAGATGATTTCTTCAGCAAATTGGCTGATGGTGATTTCATCGGGATTGCCAATGTTCACGGGACGCGTTTCATCGGAGAAATGTAGGCGGAAGATGCCCTCCACCAAATCATCAACGTAACAAAAACTGCGTGTTTGGGAGCCCGTGCCGAAAATGGTCAAGTCTTCTCCGCGCAACGCCTGTCCAATGAAGGCCGGTAAGACACGTCCATCATTCAGGCGCATCCGTGGTCCGTAGGTGTTGAAAATCCGCGCAATCCGTGTTTCCACACCATGGCAACGATGGTAGGCCATGGTCATGGATTCCTGAAATCGCTTGGCTTCGTCATAGACGCCTCGAGGTCCGATGGTGTTGACATTGCCGAAGTACTCCTCATGCTGCGGGTGGACCTCAGGATCGCCATAGATTTCACTGGTAGAAGCGATGGTGACCCGGGCACCTTTGTGCTTGGCCAAACCCAGGCAGTTGTGTATTCCCAAAGATCCAACTTTCAAGGTTTGGATTGGAATCCGGAGGTAGTCAATGGGCGACGCGGGCGACGCGAAATGCAGAATGTGATCGAGCGCGCCTTCCAATTCAATGTGCTCCGAGACATCGTGGTTGTGGAAGGTAAAGTGCTCGTGATCCATTAAGTGGTCGATGTTTTTGAGATCTCCCGTGATGAGGTTGTCCATGGCCTTCACTTGAAACCCTTCCTGGATGAAGCGGTCGCAAAGATGTGATCCGAGAAACCCTGCTGCACCGGTAATGAGAACTCGCTGCATCAGTGATTTGATAAAGGGTGAACAGTGGATCGACCGATGCTCTTGTAGTAGAAGTTGTGCTTTTGCATGGTGTCCAGATCGTACAAATTCCGTCCGTCAAAAATCGCATGACCGGCCAGAGCCTGTTTCATTTGAGCAAAGTCTGGATTGCGGAATACTTGCCATTCTGTGCAAATGAGCAAAGCATCACATCCTTCTAAGGAGCCCATAGGCGAGTCGCTGTATTTGATTTGGTCTCCCGTATTCTTTCGCACATTGTCCATGGCTTCAGGATCAAACGCTACGATTTCAGCTCCAGCAGCCGTGAGCTTGTCGATCATGTACAAGGCCGGTGCTTCGCGAATGTCATCCGTTTCAGGCTTGAAAGCCAATCCCCACAGGGCAATTTTTTTTCCTTTCAAGTCGCCTTTGAAGTAATCCCGCATAGGATCAAACAACGCCGTCTTCTGTGATTCATTAACGCGCATCACACTATTGAGGATGGCGAAATCAAAGCCGTTTTCTGCACCGCTTTTGTGGAGAGCCTGCACATCTTTCGGGAAGCAGCTTCCGCCGTAGCCAATGCCCGGAAAAAGGAAGCGCGAACCAATTCTAGTGTCTGTGCCCATGCCACGTCGCACCTTGTCGACGTCGGCGCCGACGAGCTCACAGAAATTAGCGACTTCATTCATGAAGGTGATTTTCGTCGCTAAGAATGAATTGGCTGCGTATTTGGTCAATTCGGCACTCTTCTCATCCATGAACAGGATGGGGTTTCCTTGGCGGACAAAGGGCTTATACAATTCTTCCATCAGCTGCTGAGCTCGTGCACTGGAACATCCAATGACCACCCGGTCTGGCTTCATGAAATCGTTTACAGCGAAACCTTCCCTCAAGAATTCGGGGTTGGAAACCACATCGAAATCCACGCGGGCATTGGCCGCTACTGCCGCCTGCACACGTTCAGTCGTTCCCACCGGTACGGTGCTTTTGTCAATGACAACCTTGTAGTCATCCATCAGGCGCCCCAACTGCTCGGCTACGCCCAAGACATAGCTCAAGTCTGCAGATCCATCCTCTCCCGGAGGAGTGGGAAGAGCCAAAAAGATCAAGGAGGCATCTTGGATCGCGCTTTTTAGATCCGTGGTGAACGTTAGTCTACCAGCTTTGATGTTCCGTTCGAACAACACATCCAAATGCGGCTCGTAAATCGGGATTTTACCCGCTTGCATGGATTCTACCTTCGCTCTATCGATGTCAACACAAATCACGTCGTTTCCGGTTTCCGCGAAACACGTCCCGGTCACCAATCCCACATATCCTGTTCCTACAACGGCGATTTTCATTTCTAGCGTTCTTTAATTCAAGCAGATTTTACTGCAATACAAATTTAATCAAAGCTGTACAGACAATAACTTGCTGTGATTCATTGAGTTCGGTGTGCATAGGCAATGAAATGACGCGGGCTGCGAGTGCGTCCGAAATGGGGTGAGCATCGAGGTTGAACCCATACGAAGCAAAGGCCGTCTGCCGGTGTCCAGGAACCGGATAATATACACCCGTCGGAATCCCGTGGGACTTCATATGTTCCACCAAGGCATCCCGCCGAACGGGATCGACTTGGAGGGTGTATTGATGAAAGACGTGGGAACTGCGTACGTCACGCACCGGAATTTGAAGCCCGGGAATATCTTCGAGCAATGCGTCGTATCGCGCGGCCGCATGCTGTCGCGATAAACAGTAGGCATCGAGATGTTGGAGTTTGACTCGTAAAATGGCGGCTTGCAGACCATCCAGCCGCGAATTTAATCCGACGATGTCGTGATGATAGCGCTTGGACATGCCATGGTTGGCGATTTGCTGGAGCTTCCGAGCAATGGTTTCATCGTTGGTCATGATGGCCCCGCCGTCTCCCATGCAGCCCAAGTTCTTCGAAGGGAAGAAGCTGGTGGTGCCCATCAAGCCCAATGTACCTGATTGTGGGGCGTTTTCTCGCTTGCCCTCCGCACCATACCAGCGAGCAGAGATCGCTTGCGCATTGTCTTCAATAATGGGAATCCCCGACTTCTCTGAAATTGAAATCAAGGCATCCATGTCGGCCATCTGACCAAATAAATGCACCGGAACAATGGCTTTGGTCCGCGACGTGATGGCAGCAGCCACTTGTTCTGCTTGGATGTTGAATGTGTCGGCATGGACATCGACCAGTATCGGAGTCGCTCCCAATAAGGCGACCACTTCCACGGTAGAAATGAACGTAAATCCGGTAGTGATGACTTCGTCGCCGGGGCCAATTCCCAGAGCCATTAGCGCAATTTGCAGCGCGTCTGTTCCGTTGCCACAGGGAATGACGAACCGAGAACCCGTATATGCCTGGAGCTCTTCAGAAAACGCCTTGACCTCCGGCCCTTTGACAAAGGCTCCCGTTTGCACCACGCGCTGCATGGCCGCATTGAGCTCGTTTTCGATGGCAGCGTGTTGGCCGATCAAATCGACCATGTGAATGGGTTCCATGGGGTGCAGTCAGGATAGGTAGCTAAAGTACAAAGGGTACAACAAATCACAGGCGATGGTTCCCCCAACAAATACAAAGCTTCCCTTGGTAACTTGCGGCATGCTTCGACTGAAATCTTGTGGGGTCTCTCAATCTGATTTGCGTTCTATGAGAATGCCGATTTTTCTCAGTGTGCTCGCTTTTTTTATGTTGGGTGAGGATGCCCAAGCTCAATCCCGTTCAGTGCGCGATAGCGCTTTGTTTTCTCCTCATTTCCATTTGCATGGAGGCATCGGAACCAGTGCTGGAGATTTGGGCAGTCGATTCACTCAGGGAGGCAATGTCGGTATGGGGATTCACGTGAAATTTCCTTCAGGTTTTTATACGGGTCTGCAGGCTGATTTTGGTTTTGGACTGACGCTTATTGAACCAGGTGTTTTGTCCAATCTGCTGAATCCTGCAGGGCAACTGATTGACAACGAAGGACAGGTGGCGTTGCTCGCCTTGTCGGGGCGGAGTGGTTTGGTGACGTTAGATGCCGGACGGCTCTTTCCGCTTCGCAGGACCAATGCAAACTCGGGCGTGCTCATTAATCTTGGTTTGGGGTCGGTGCACCACCGGGTGCATTTTGAGAATACGGAGAACCCCATCACCCAATTGGATGAACCTTATCTGTCAGGTTATGATCGCCTCACGTGGGGGGTGGCCTTCAAGCAATTTATCGGGTACTGGCACATGTCGGACAATGGATTGGTCAACTGGTTTGCGGGCGTTCAGTTGTGGGAAGCGAAAACCTGGCCCCAACGCCCGATGAATTTTGACACCCAAACTACCGACGACTCTCCGCGACTAGATCTTTACGGGGGCATTCAAGTGGGGTGGGTCTTTCACCTCTACAAACGCACTGCAGTCGAACATTGGAATTGATGCGGACAGTGCACAGCTTTTTTATGACCATCTACGACGGCCTTTTGAGGCTGGCGTCAAGCTGTGGTCACAATAAAGCCAAGGGTTGGACGAAGATGCGCAGTCAAGGCTGGTTGGCATTGGCAGAAGCCACCAACGCGCTGCTTCCGGGAGAACAATGGCATGCGGTTCATTGCGCATCCGTCGGTGAGTTTGAGCAGGCTCGCCCCGTGATGGAGGCCTATCGAAAAACCAATCCGACCGCCCGATTTCTTTTGATATTTTTCAGCCCCTCGGGTTGGAATGCGTTTGATAAACAGCAACCAGAATGGTGGACGGAGCGGGATTGTGTGGCGCCGTCTCCTTTGGATCGTCCGAGATATGTGAGGCAATTCTTGGCCGCTGTGACCCGAGCAGAGGAGTCGGCTCCAGCGATCGCCTGGCTGGCGCTTGCGAAATATGAGGTGTGGCCTCTTTGGTTGGCGGCATTGCAAAAAAAGAAAGTGCCTTGTGTCGTTTTTGCCGCGCATGCGGTCGAAGGGCGTTGGCCATTCCGTAGAGGCGGTGGTTGGTATCGAAAAGCTTGGGGGAAGTTGGATGCGATCTGGGTGCAGCACGAGCAATCGAAAGAAACACTGAGTCGTTGGGGCATTTCTGGAGCGAAAGTCATGGGCGACCCACGATTTGACCGCGTTTTGCAAACGGTTCAGGAATCCACTCAGCATCCCGATGAACAATTGATTCGGTGGGTTGACTCAAGGACATGTGTTGTTGTGGGGAGCGCTTGGAAATCGGAAACGGAATCCATGTTGGCCGTCAACTGGCCTGAAAACACCTGTGTCATTGTGGTTCCCCATGAGTGGTCTGTGGGTTCGATCATGGCTCAAAAAGAGGCTTGGGAAAAACGAGGACTATTGACCACTGTCTGGAGCGATCACCGATCAATCAATATAGATGCAGCACTTCCACCTTCGCAGGTTTTGATTGTCGATGCGATGGGTTTTCTCACACGCATCTATGCGGTCGCCAACGCGGCCGTTGTCGGGGGTGGTTTTGGGGAGGGAATCCACAATACGTTGGAGCCTGCTGCGCATGGTGTGTCCATTTGGGTAGGACCGAACTGCGGTCGTTTTCTTGAAGCTCAACTGTTGGAGTCTAGCGGAGGATTGCAGGTCGTGACGTCGGAAACAGCACTGACGGCTGCCGTTCAACACGCCTTGTTGGATGTGAAGGTTTTGAAAGAGAAAGGACGTCAGTCCCAGTCATTTGCTAGGGCCAATGCAGGCTCAGCTGAACGCATCGCTTCGGGCTTACTTTCTTTGTAACCTTTTAAAGAAAAAAAGCGCTTCGACCTTCGCGATTTAATGCCGTAATTTGCGTCGTGGTTCGCCACATGCCTGGATGGTGGAATTGGTAGACACGACAGACTTAAAATCTGTTGACCTTAGGGTCGTGCGGGTTCAAGTCCCGCTCCGGGTACCAAACGGGAGATTGCAGCGATGCAGTCTCCCGTTTTTGGTTTTTTCGCCTGTTCCTCAACTGACACGGAGGCCAAAACACCTTAATTCTACCGTTCCTATGAATCGCGCTAGCAGGGATAGCCGACAAATCAGGCAACACATCGGTGCTTGCAATGCTTGACTTCAATTGAGCTGTTCCACGTTAGGCAGAGCAACTTTATCAATCAAAAGAGAAGGCAACCCAACTGCGGTCACCTTTATATGCGAGCCACTTCTCCGATTCGCTAGCGCCTGACTGAGTGGCAATTAATGGAGGAATGAAACACGACTCCAAAGACTCATTTATGAAACCAATGGGGCTCCCATTCTTATCCGTGATCCAATTTGGAGCAGCACTGAACAATCGGATGCCTGGCCCTTGAATAGAAGGCTCGAATGAAACCTCGAAAATCTCCCATCGAGAAGACAACTTGCCCTCTTTTCGATCCACGCGATGTCCGAGAATCGCCTTTGATTTGACCAAACATCCCAATGGAGGGTCCGATTCATCTTGGACCATCCCCTCCAACTGAATCCGGAGTCCACCCTCGGTTACCGCCGTCCACCGATCACCTTTCTCGACAAGAGAAAGATCCACATCCCGGAAGTCTAAAAAACTCGCACTGGCCACTTCTGGTTGATCGCATTCCATCAAACAAAATGCTCTACTCGGACATTCTGACTTGCGAGTTAACATTTTCCGCAATTCGTCCATCACCCTTTTCGAGGGCTTGTTTACCTTCACCAAACCCTGCAAAATATCTCCCCGCTTCCATTGGCCTGCGCCACCGCTGATTCGCACCTTAGCTCCATCAGCACACAAAGCCCAAGCCACATCTGCAGATTTATCAATGTAGCTCAACACGAACAATTCTTCGGAACCAAATGTGCACTCATCGGCCACACCCTCAACCGCAATCAAGGGCACTACATTTCTAAAGGGTGTTCGACTCGAAGAATTTTCACCGTCATCCTTTATGACAAGGGTCCTATACCACAGAGGATTACCCCTGGTCGACTTCAAAAAAGAAGGATGAATCAATAGCTCAACATCCCGCCCATTGGACAGTATGACCATTTTACGCTTCTTATCTTTTCCCACATTGACATGACCATTGAGCTTGAGTGACTCCACGCTTAGATTGCCCCCCTCCATGTTCTGAATCCAATGTTTCAACTGCCCTAATGCGAAAGACTCCATGGACTCCGCCTCTTCCGCCTCCGCTTCCAGATTTGTCTCTGAAGCCCACTGAGCCATTTCATCGGAGGGAATGCCTCCCTTTTTCTTGAGTTGTTCCAAGAATCTACTGTACGATTCAACTGCCAACTTCATTTCTCCTTGGCGTCGTGCAGACTGTGCAAATACCCAACGTCGTTTGCCGAGCATTCCTTCGTCTTCATTCTCAGCCAAAATGAGCGAAAGCGCTTGCATTCCGGAGGTAACGCCCTCATCCTCAATCATGTCCCCCCATTCCCACCAAAACCACCATTGTCTGTGCAAGCGAGAAAGCAATCGGATATAAATG
>MDSY01068934.1_pt1 | contig 33184 bp, 32 predicted proteins | sample 811131 | NCBI WGS metagenome assembly MDSY01 (sample SAMN05326643, study PRJNA326480) | marine metagenome | isolation source: seawater | place: Atlantic Ocean: South West | collected 2010 | reverse complement strand
TTCATAAGAAAAAAGATTTTGTTGAAGGGCAAGTAGAAAAGATAATTAAAAGAAGTAAAAAAGAGTACGTGGGTGTCTTAGAAAGACAAAAAGACTTTGGCTTTGTCCTTTGTAAAAAGGGAAAAATGTATACAGATCTATTCATTTCAAAAGGAGAGCTCAAAGATTATAAAGACGGAGAAAAAGTAGTTGCTTTGTTTAAAGAATGGCAGGACGGGAGAGACACACCTAACGGGAAAATTGTAAAAAGTTTAGGTACCCCAGGGGAAACACAAACAGAAATTCATTCTATATTACACGAATATGGTTTACCATATAGCTTTATAAAACCTGTAATAAAAGAAGCTAATAATTTAAATAAAGAAATAGAGCATAAAGAGATAAAAAAAAGAAGAGACTTCAGAGAGACACTTACTTTCACAATAGATCCAATTACTGCAAAAGACTTTGATGATGCTATTTCTTTTAAAAAAATTGATAATGATTTGTTCGAAGTAGGAATTCACATTGCTGATGTATCTCATTATGTACAACCCAATAGTTTGCTTGATAAAGAAGCATATGAAAGAGCAACATCTGTATATCTTGTGGATCGCGTTGTTCCTATGTTACCAGAAGTAATATCCAATGAACTTTGTTCTTTAAGACCAAAAGAAGAAAAATATACATTTTCAGCAGTTTTTATTTTAGATATCAACGGGAGAGTAAAAAAAGAATGGTATGGCAAAACTGTAATATATTCAGATCATCGTTTTTCATATGAAGAAGTTCAGTTTATGATTGAAAACAAAACAAAAAAGGTTGATTCTCACACATCTCTTTCAAGTAAAGAATATAAGGTTTCCGATGAGGTTTATGAAGCAATTACTTTACTAAATACACAAGCAAAAAAATTAAGAGCAGAGCGAATGGATAGCGGAGCTATATCATTTGACAGAGTTGAAGTTGGTTTTAATTTAGACGACAAAAACAAACCACAAAAAGTTTTCTTTAAATCATCTAAAGATTCTAACAAATTAATTGAAGAGTTTATGTTGTTAGCAAACAAAAAAGTCGCTGGATTTATAGGAGAACAAAAACCGGCATGCCCATTTATTTATAGGACTCATGACGATCCTGATGAAGAGAAACTTTATAATCTCAAACAGACGATATCCGCATTTGGCTACACCTTTAACCCAAAAGGGAAAAACGTTAGTAAGGAAATAAATAAATTATTGAAGGATTGTAATGGATCACGAGAGCAAAATATGATTGACACTTTAACCCTAAGGACCATGTCAAAAGCAGAATACACAACCAATAATATTGGACATTATGGACTAGCATTTTCTCACTATACTCATTTTACCTCCCCAATAAGAAGATATCCAGATGTATTAGTTCATAGATTATTACAGTCTTTTATAGATAAGAAAAAAGGACAACAGCAACAGGCCCTTGAAGAAGCGTGTAAGCACTCCTCTCAAAGAGAACAGCTTGCAACAAAAGCTGAGCGCGATTCTATAAAGTACATGCAAATTATTTTTATGGAAGATAAAGTAGGGCTAGAGTATAATGGTATAATTTCTGGAGTCACTGATCGTGGAATGTACGTTGAAATAATTGAAAATAAATGTGAAGGCATGATACGATTAATAGATTTAAATGAAGACTATTTTAATTTTGACATGCAAAGCCATGCAATTGTTGGTGAGCGGACTAAGAAGAGTTACCGTTTGGGTGATCCTATTCGTATTAAAGTAAAGAAGGTTAATGTAACTAGAAGATTTCTAGATTTTATTCCTGTTGAATAAAAAGCTCATTTTTATAAATGAAAAAAATAATTTTCTTCTTTTCTTCTCTTTTTTTTATACTAACTCTTTGGTCACAAGAAACAGAGAAAAAAACCTTAACAATGAGTCCCTTCATTGGGCTTAAAGTTTATTCAAATATAGAGGTTAATCTTATTTCTTCTGACGTTAATAAAGCAATTATTTGTGGTGAAAATTCAGATTACGTTGTTCTTTCTTCTAAGAATAAAACATTAAAAATTCGTGTTTCTGGAGGAAGAATTCTAACAACGGGACCAACAAAAATTGATTTATATCATAGTGAGCCCATAGAAGTTTTAGGTGCCTATCAAGGAAGCCACATACGCTCATCTTATCCAATTAGACAGACAAGCCTTGAATTAGAATCAAAAAGCAATTCTATCATAGAGCTTGAAGTTTATTGTGACCGTCTAGACACTAATGTAACTTATGGAGGAAAAGTATTTCTAAAGGGAGAAACGATAAACCATGAACTTTTGTTTGCTTTTAGCGGTATTTGTGAGGCAGAAAAATTAATATCAGAGCAATCTAAAATCAAAAGCATCGGGGGAGCCTATGCTTATTTTTTTGTAAACTCTCTTGTAGACGCAAAATTATATGGAGGAACACTTAGGGTTCAAGGAAATCCAAAAAAAAGAATAATACAAGAAATTTTATGGGCAAAAGCTGTGTTTGAATAATAATAGAGGCATCGAGCGGATTCGAACCGCTGTAAAAGCTTTTGCAGAGCTCTGCCTAGCCACTCGGCCACGATGCCATTTGTCAAAAGTAGTAATTTAATTCAAATTTAAACTTGTTCTTCTTAGTTCTCTTTTAACGGCAACCTCTTCTACATTACCTCCGATGGGTGGATTCTTTTTTGCAACTTTTACGGAAGCTTTAATAACGTCTGGATGTTCCTTTAAAACCCTATTTATGATGCGGTCAGCAACAGTTTCTAAAAGTTTAGCTCGTTGGTCCATTTCCTCTTTTACAATTGAGTATAAATTTACATAGTCAACAGTATCTGCAAGGTTATCGCTTTTTGATGAAGCGCTTAAATCAGTTTTCACCTTTAAGTTCACAACATAGTCACTTCCAATTTTTTTTTCTTCATCCATACAACCATGATAAGAATATAAACGAATATTTTTCAAATAAATTTTCCCCATAATATGAACAAATATAAAGACTGTTTTCTTCTTTTCTTTCAAAGAAAGCATTCATTATCTTTGCTTGATATAATTTATATTTATGGACCGTGCTTTACATTTTATTGAACACATTATTGAAGAAGATTTAATCCAGGGTCACGAACCCAACAAATTACGCTTTCGTTTTCCTCCTGAGCCAAACGGTTTTCTTCATATTGGTCACGTAAAAGCTATCTGCATAAATTTTAATTTGGGAGAACGTTACAAGGCCCCAGTAAACCTTAGATTTGATGACACTAATCCTGATAAAGAGGAACAACAGTTTGTTGACTCTATAAAAGAGAATATTAAGTGGCTAGGATATAAGTGGAATCTTGAATGTTACGCCTCTGACTATTTTGACCAGCTGTATTCTTGGGCACAACATTTGATTTTAGAAGGGAAAGCTTATGTTGATTCTCAAAGTTCAGAAGAAATTGCTAATCAAAAAGGAACACCAACAAAGCCAGGGACAAATAGCCCTTATCGAGACAGATCTATCGATGAAAACATGTTACTTTTTTCTCAAATGAAAGAAAAAAAATTTAAAGCAGGAGAATATGTCTTACGTGCTAAAATTGATATGACTTCATCTAATATGTTAATGCGCGACCCAGTTATGTACCGCATACTTTATAAAACTCATCATCGAACTGGAGACGATTGGTGTATTTACCCAATGTATGACTGGACCCATGGTCAGTCAGACTATATTGAAAAAGTATCTCACTCACTCTGTACGCTCGAATTTAAGCCACATAGAGATCTATACAACTGGTTCCTAGACTCTTTAAAAACCACTGATTTAAGACCCAAGCAGCGTGAATTTGCACGTATGAATTTATCCTATACCGTAACCAGTAAAAGAAAACTTTTAGAGCTTATTGAAAATAATATAGTAAACGATTGGGATGATCCGAGACTTCCAACTATATCTGGCCTAAGAAGAAGAGGATACACACCCAGGGCACTCCGTAATTTTGTTGATTCCGTAGGAGTCGCAAAACGTGAAAATATAATAGACATGTCACTTTTAGAACACTCTATTAGAGAGGATTTGAATTTCTCGGCTCCACGTGTAATGGGAGTTATGGATCCCGTAAAACTTACCATAATAAATTATCCCCAGAACAAGTCAGAACAACTTGAAGGAGAAATTAACCCTGAACAACCCGAACTAGGAAAAAGAAGTTTCCCTTTTTCAAAACACCTTTTCATTGAAAGAGATGACTTTAAGGAGACAGCAAATCGGAAGTTTTTTCGTTTGACTCTAGAAAAAGAAGTGCGTCTAAAGAATGCATATATCGTTAAAGGAGAATCAGTAATTAAGGATGTAAAGGGGAACATCATTGAGATTCTTTGTACTTATGATCCTGAAAGTAAAAGTGGAAGCGGTACAGAGGCAAGCAAACGAAAAGTTAAAGGAACTTTGCACTGGGTCACTCAGAAAGAGGCTTTACCAGCACAGGTGCACATATATGATCGCCTTTTTAATATTCCAGCGCCTGGTCAAAATAAAGAGGTGGATTTCAAAACTTATCTTAATCCAGATTCTCTAAAAATAATTAAAGCCTTTGTTGAACCAAGTCTTTTATCTGCAGGCAAAGGCGATCACTTTCAATTTCAACGTTTAGGATATTTTGTTGTGGATAAAACTAGCACAAAAACTCAGCTAGTCTTTAACAAAACAGTTGGCTTGAGAGACACTTGGTCAAAGTAATTTCCTTACTTTATTTTTTTATCAATCTTGTCTAGTTTTTTGATTGATTGATTTTTCATTGCTTCACCAATCTGGTTACTTGCGGTAAAAGAGGCAACCATATCATTCAGCATTTCACTTCCTGCCTGAGGAGAGTTTGGTAAGAGGATTAAATTGGTATTGGTTTCTCCACCAATGGCCTGAAGTGTATCGTAGTGCTGCGTAACAACAATAAGAGCAGAAGCTTCCTGAGAATTAATTCCAACTTTATTTAGCACATCGACTGATTCTTCAAGTCCACGCGCAATTTCCCTTCGCTGATCAGCTATACCCTGACCCTGAAGACGCTTACTTTCTGCCTCTGCTTTTGCTTTTTCTACAATTAAAATTCGTTCAGCATCTCCATCATATTGTGCAGCCACTTTATTTCGCTCAGCGGCATTGATTCGATTCATGGCTACTTTTACCTCCTGATCCGGATCGATGTCTGTAACCAACGCCTTAATTATGTCATAACCATAGTTTGTCATGGCCACATTTAATTCACCCTTAACGGCGTTTGCAATTTCATCTTTCTTTTCAAAGACATCATCTAGTTTCATTTTGGGTACCACCGCACGAACAACATCAAATACATAAGAAGTAATTTGATCCTGAGGGAAGTCTAATTTATAAAATGCATCATAAACATTTTCTTGTACAACCTTATACTGAACTGAAACTTTCAATTTTACAAAGACATCATCCTTTGTTTTTGTTTCAACGATGACATCTAACTGAAGTATTCTCAGGCTTATCCTCCCTGCTATACGATCAATAATAGGAATTTTAAAATGTAATCCTGATTGACGAATTGACACAAACCGTCCAAAACGCTCTACAACTGCAGCCGTTTGTTGTTTAACAATAAAAAGCCCAGATAATAAAACCAGGGCAATAAGACCAATAATAATATATGTTGTCATACTCATTTTTTTACTTAAGATGGTTTATTAAATTCGAAACTCTTTTTAAAGTTACTGCTTTTCCTAAGAGAGAACAAACACTAAATATGTCCGGTCCGGTAAGGTTACCAATAAGACTTAATCGTAATGATTGCATCACTACACCAAATGAAATATTTTCTTTTTCCGCCCATTGAAATAACAGTTCTTTAATTTTGAATCCATCTTCGTTTTGATCAACAAGTGAAAGGATTTTGTAAAGCACTGTTTGTGGGTTTTTTGCTTTAAGTTTTGCAACTGCTTTTTCATCAAATTTATCAGGCTCTTTTAAAAAAGAAATTTCTTTTTTGAAGTCTTTTAGCGTATAAAGTCTTTCTTTTAACAAACTAATAATATTCTCATGTTTTTCAGAAGGATAACTTAAAAGCTCGTCACTAATCAATGTGTTCTTAGCCAGAATATTGTTTTTGGTTTTTGCAATATACTGATGATTTACCCATCTAGCTTTTTCATAATTAAATCGAGCACCGGCTTTTTGTATTCCATCAACGCTGAAGACTTTTTCTAAATCATTTAAATTAAAAAGCTCATTGTCACTTCCATCATTCCAACCCAATAATACTAGATAATTAACCAAAGCTTCTGGTAAAAAACCTCTTTCTTTAAATCCAATTATTTCTCTGCTCCAATTTAATGGAAAAACAGGAAATCCTTCTTTTTCTCCGTCTCTTTTGGATAATTTACCTTTTCCGTTAGGCTTTAATATTAATGGCAAATGCATAAATTTGGGAGTTTTCCAATCAAAAGCATCGTATATAAGTTTATGCATTGGGAGTGACGGCAACCACTCTTCTCCACGAATGACAGTTGTGATTTCCATTAATTTATCGTCAACTACGTTAGCAAAATGATAGGTAGGCATTCCATCACTTTTCATTAGAATTTTGTCATCTAATAAATCTGTTTCCACCGTAATATTTCCACGAACCTCATCAAATACACTTACTTTATTGCCAGGGACTACTTTTAATCGTACTACATAGTCGCCTTTTAATGCTTTGTTTTTTTCAGATTCATTTAGCGTTAAACTATTTTTAAACTTCATGCGGTTTTCGCTTCCATATTTAAAAGTCTCTCCATTTTTTTCTGTATCAAAACGGGCTTTGCTTAATTCTTCAGGAAGATCAAAAGCATAGTAAGCCGATCCCTGCTGAATCAGTCTTTCTATATGTTTTTTATAAATAGATTTTCTTAGACTTTGCTTATATGGCCCAAAATCTCCTCCGTTTTTCGGGCCTTCGTCAGGAATCATTCCACACCACTCAAGCGCTTCCTGGATGTAATCCTCACTTCCTTCAACATATCGGTTTTGATCCGTGTCTTCAACTCTTAATATAAAAACACCTTTATTTTTTTTAGCCTCTAGATAGTTAAATAGAGCAGTTCGTAATCCTCCTATGTGAAGAGGCCCCGTAGGACTTGGAGCAAATCTAACACGTGTCATCTTTTTTTTGTGCTAAGATAAGAGCTTCTGGTTTTATTGACACCCCCGTGACAAGCAAATCCTGTATATTTGTACAAAAAATCAGATAATTCAGTTTACAAACATACCAGAGTTTTTAAATTCAGAGACACTAGAAAAATCCCTAATCGATTTTGTCTCTCAGTTTGGCTCTTCTATTGGTAAGCTTTCTTATAATTTTGTTTCCAAAGAGAGGTTATTGAAAATAAACAAACAGTATTTGAATCATGACACTCACACCGATATTATCAGCTTTGATTATTCGAACAAGAGCATCCTTGAAGCAGAATTCTTTATTTCTATGTGGGCCGTAAGATTATCTGCCAAAGAAGAAGAGCAAAGCATTGTAAATGAAACACTTAGGGTTATTTCTCACGGTGTTTTACATTGCATTGGATTAGATGACAAAAATGATAAACAGAAGGCGAAAATGAGAAAAAAAGAAGAAGAATTTATAGACTTGTTCCACGTGAAACATAAAAAAAATGTTTGACACAAATTATGATGTAATTGTTGTTGGAGCGGGACATGCGGGATGTGAAGCAGCAGCAGCAGCAGCAAATCTTGGATCAAAGACTTTATTAGTAACAATGAACCTTCATACTGTTGCTCAAATGTCATGTAATCCGGCAATGGGTGGAATTGCTAAAGGTCAAATCGTTAGAGAAATTGACGCTCTGGGCGGTTACAGCGGGATTGTTTCAGATCATTCTGCGATTCAGTATAAAATGCTAAATCAATCTAAAGGACCTGCCATGTGGAGCCCAAGAGTTCAGTCGGATAGAGCTCTATTTTCCTTAGAATGGCGAAGTTTATTAGAACAGACCACTCTGCTGGATTTTTATCAAGAAATGGTTGTCGACCTTATTATAGAAAAAGAAAGTGTAGTTGGTATTATAAGTTCTTTAGGAATTAAAATTTATGGGAAATCTATTATTTTAACTAACGGAACTTTTCTTAACGGTTTAATTCATATTGGAGAAAAAAATTACGGAGGAGGAAGAGCAGGTGAAAAGGCTTCAACAGGACTCACCGAAAAATTAGTATCTCTTGGCTTCGATTCTGGTAGAATGAAAACAGGTACACCTCCACGTGTCGATGGACGCTCATTGGACTATAAAAAAATGACAGAACAACCCGGCGATATAAATCCATCAAAATTTTCTTTTACAGAGCTCACCAAACCACTAACAAATCAACGAAGTTGTCACATAACCCACACAAATTTGGACGCTCATGATATTCTTAGAGAAGGTTTTGATCGTTCACCTATGTTCAACGGCTCAATTCAAAGCAAAGGCCCCCGATACTGCCCTTCTATAGAGGACAAGATTAATCGTTTTAGTGAAAAGTCTCAGCACCAAATTTTTGTAGAACCCGAAGGGTGGAAGACAGTTGAAGTTTATGTTAATGGATTTTCAACATCTTTGCCAGAGGATATACAGCACAAAGCGCTCAAGGCTGTGCTAGGTTTTGAAAACGTCAAATTCTTTAGACCGGGTTACGCAATTGAATATGATTATTTTCCGCCCACTCAACTTTTCCATAGCCTCGAAACAAAATTGATTCAAAATCTTTTTTTTGCAGGGCAAATTAACGGCACAACAGGATACGAAGAGGCAGGTGCACAAGGAATTATTGCAGGCATAAACGCACATTTAAAGCATAAAAAGCAGTCACCTTTTGTGTTAGGCCGGGACGAGGCATATATAGGAGTTCTTATTGATGATCTTATTCTTAAAGGCACCGAAGAGCCTTACAGAATGTTTACCTCAAGAGCGGAATATAGAACCCTACTTCGTCAGGATAACGCAGACGAACGTCTCACGCCTAAGGCGCATGCCCTAGGACTTGCATCTGACGATCGCTTGAGAAAGCTTGATAAAAAATTAGCTAAAAGATCTGAATTAATTAATTATCTGAAAACAAAAAGCTATCCCTTAGATTCTACAAATGAACTACTTTCGCTTAAAAAAGAAAGACAAGTAAATCAAATAGACAAATACGCTAAGTTATTATCTAGACCTAAGATTACTCGCAAAGATTTCTCAGAGTTTAAAACTTTACAGGATTACCTAGAAGTCAATAAAATGGACGACACAATTTTTGAACAAGCCGAAATAGAAGTTAAATATGCAGGCTACATTGAAAAAGAAAAACGAAACGCAGAGAAATTAAAGAGGTTGGAGAACATTAAAATTCCAAGAAACTTTGATTTTGACATTTTAGCCTCACTATCTCACGAAGCAAAAGAAAAATTAAACAAATTACGACCAGATACACTGGCTCAGGCATCAAGAATAAGCGGAATAAATCCAAGCGATATTAGTGTTATCTTAGTTTCTATGGGGCGCTAATTTAATTGTTTCACGTGGAACAAATGAAAACAAGACAACAGTTTTTTACAGCAAAAGATCATTTAACTAGTACGCACCGTTTTAAGGTGATTTGGAATAATGACAAACAAAGGGCCGAGACGGAGATTCCATTGGGTACTGATTTGTCAAAATATTACAAATCAAATGACTATGCATCTCACAAAAATAAGAAAAAGTCTTTAGTAGATCTTATTTATTTTTTTGTTCAAAGAGTAATGCTGCGTTTTAAAAGAGCTCTTATTAAACGGCACTCTTTGGGCAGAAAATTATTGGATTATGGCTCAGGTATCGGAAACTTTGCAAAGTATATGTCAAAGAACACATATAAAGTACTTGCCGTTGAGCCAAATTCCACCGCTATTGCCATTGCTAAAAGTAAGGGCATAAATACAGTCTCTTGTCTTAAAAATGTCCCACCTATGGAAAGCTTTAACGTTATAACTCTTTGGCATGTATTAGAACATGTTTCAAACCTAAAAAAAACTTTAGGGGAACTACGATCAAGACTAGAAAAAAACGGAAAATTAATAATCGCTGTTCCTAATTTAAATAGTTTTGATTCTCAATATTATCAATCTCACTGGGCAGCATTAGACGTTCCTAGACATCTGTGGCATTTTACAACACCAGGAATTCAAATCCTTATGAAAGAGGCAGGATTTGTGATGAGCCACAAGTACCCGCTATGGTTTGATGCCATCTACATAGCCTATTTATCGGAACAAAACTTAGGAAATAATTGGCCATTGTTAAGAGGATCCTTTATTGGTTTTATATCAAACCTTAAGGCCTTTTTTTCAGGAGAGTATTCATCATTAATCTACGTTTTCGAAGAAGAATTTAGTTTTTTGGAAGATTGATGAGCCTTGTAAGTTTTAAAGCTAAATTTGAGAAGATCATCTTTGCATTAGCATTTCGTATCACATAATAATGTGTGTTTTCAAATAGTTTGATCAGTTCTAGAATGTTTTGATTGTGGATGTAAGGGGCTAGTTTAGAAAGGTCAAAATTAATACTCGAGCGATAATAAACAATACTTTCTAATTTATAGTTCAACAAAAAAGCATCCCTTAAAAACTGAATACCATAAGCTAGAAAAGCCTTTTGTTCCTCACGTCCCTGAGATGATATCAGAGCTGACCAATTTATCAAATCTTTAACAATACTTTTGTTTCCTTTTGCTTTAAAAGCAAAGCGTAACCCCTTCACCAAAAGCTCTTCGTGTTTCATATTTCGATTCTCCTTTAGCAAATTTCTTAGCCGATTGTAGTCTCCGTCTGCTTGAAGAATAATTTGATCAATATTTAATTTATTATCAGGAATTGTAGTTCTTAGAGCCTCCGAATTAATGGGGCCTAAAGTAATTTGTTGACATCGGGAAAGGATGGTAGGCAATACTAATTCTGTATTTTCAGCTATCAGGAAAAAGTACGTGTTATTTGGAGGTTCTTCTAAAATCTTTAAAAAGCTGTTTGACGCCTGAGGATTCATCTTCTCAACCCCCCATAGGATACAAACTTTTTTTTTCCCGTTAAAAGCCTTCAGAAACATTTTTTTATGAAGGTTTTTAATTTCTTCAATACCAATAATCCCCTGTTTATTCCCCACAGATATTAACTCAAACCAATTAGAATAATCACCATATGGGCTTTCATTTAGAAAAGTACACCACTCTCTGGCATAATCATGAGAATAAACTGTTTTTTCACTTCCTCTTTTAACCACAGGAACCACAAAATGAAGATCTGGATTTTGGCTTTTTTTACCTAAGCTATTAGCAGAATCAGAATCACTTGTACAGTCTAAAAGCAAAAGGGAAAATTCAATAACCAGTGGAAGTGTTCCATATCCTGGGGCACCACTAAATAGCTGAGCATGAGGAACTTGATTTGATGACAAAAGATATTCCATCTGTTTTTTAAGCAGTTCTTGACCTATAAGATGTGACCAATTCATAAGTAAAGATACATTTTCCTAAGCGCCCTTAATGAGATCTTTTTAAAAATAAGGAGGCATACTTCGGCATTATTGTATTTTTGAAAAAACTTTAAATAATGCGAACCTTAAATCAGCTCAACTTTAGAAATGAATGTGCTGTTATTCGTGTGGATTTTAATGTTCCACTGAATGACAATATGGAAGTCACAGATACAACCAGAATAGAAGCAGCAAAACCAACGATAGACTATATATTATCTGAAGGAGGGAAGTGCGTTTTAATATCACACCTAGGCAGACCAAAAGGACCAGAACCAAAACTTTCATTATCAAACATAATTGAAACCGTTTCTCAAATTCTAGGACTACCAGTATATTTCTCAGAAAGCTGTGTAGGCCCTTCTTCTCAAGCTCAGGCAGCCGCACTTAAACCAGGAGATGTTTTAATGATGGAGAACCTTCGTTATCATTCTGAAGAAACCGAAGGTGACATCAATTTCTCTGAAGAACTTTCTAAGCTGGGAACCGTTTATGTAAATGATGCTTTTGGGACAGCCCATAGGGCACACGCATCTACTACTATTATTGCTAAGTTTTTTAAGGATAAGAAATGTTTTGGCCACCTATTAGAAAAAGAAGTGCTATCAATCGAAAGGGTAATGAAAACTGGCGATTCTCCAATTTTAGCTATTATTGGAGGAGCAAAAGTTTCCTCTAAAATCACAATCATTGAAAGCTTACTGGACAAGGTTGACCATTTAATAATAGGTGGGGGCATGGTATACACATTCACAAAAGCAATGGGGGGGATAGTAGGAGACTCCATCTGTGAACCGGATTATTGTGATTATGCTCTAGAACTTATGAATAAAGCAAAACAAAAAGATGTGAAGATTCATCTTCCAGTAGATGTGGTTGCTGGAGATGATTTTAGTAATGACGCCAAACAGAAGGTTTTTAATGTTATGGACATTCCACAAGGCTGGGAAGCTATGGATGCAGGACCAAAAAGTACAGAGAAATTCCACAACTTAATATTGAGTTGTAAAACAATCCTTTGGAACGGACCTATGGGTGTTTTTGAGTTTTCGAATTTTTCAAAAGGAACTATAGCAGTAGGAGAATCTATAGCTGAAGCGACAAACGCAGGAGCTTTTTCACTAGTTGGCGGTGGCGACTCGGTTGCAGCTGTTAAGCAGTTTGGTTTGGAAAACAAAATGAGTTACATTAGTACAGGAGGGGGAGCCATGTTAGAAAGCTTAGAGGGAAAAGTTCTTCCTGGAATCGAAGCATTATCATAAAAAAGCAATGAAGAAAAGGGCCATTCTATTATTTCTCAGCATTATGGTATCCTGTAATTCAAAGATAGACCGATCTCAAGCATTTGTTCCCGAGTCTAGTGGCAACCTGAACCATGTGACAGTTGTAATGCCAGAGTCAGACTGGAACTCTAGCTTAGGAAATACTGTTAGGGAGGCTATGGGAGCAATATATGAGGGCTTGCCACTTGATGAACCAAGGTATTCGTTGAGATATATGAATCCAATTGCATTCACTGGCTTCGCCCGTCAAAACAGGAATATCATTTGGTTCCAAAAAGACTCTATATCTCGCTTTCAATTAGCCAAAAACCAGTTTGCTAGACCACAAATTTTAGCTTTAGTAACAGCTGAAGATACCGACGCCCAAGCCTTCTCTTTTAATGAAAATATGGATTTACTTATGCAAACATTAGGAGAAAACGAGAGAAAAGAGAAACTAAGAAGAATAAATAAATCGCTTTCAAATGAAAAAACTTTAACAGAAAGGTTTGGCATATATCTTAAATATCCATCAGCTTATAAAACAGTAAAGGACACAGCTAATTTTGTGTGGATTCAAAAGCCAATCCAAAAAGGACATTTGAATATTATAGCATATGCTTTGCCAATAAATGCTCTAAAAGGAGCATTCAGTAAAAAGATTTTAAAAATACGGGATTCCATTGGCAAGCTATTTGTTCCAGGGCGTTTACCGGGTAGCTTTTTAATAACAGAACGTGCTTTTAAGCCATATTTTTATAAAGTCTTTTTAGATGAAAAACAAGGCTATTTAACTAAGGGAACATGGGAAGTAAAAAAGGACTTTATGGCTGGACCATTTGTAAACTACATGATCAGTGACAGTATTCATAAGAGAATTATTGTAGTTGAGGGTTTTGCATTTGCTCCATCAGTAAGCAAGAGAGAGTACATGTTTGAGTTAAATACAATTCTCAACACGTTTAAATCGAAGAACTAATTTTCTTTCTTTTTCTCTACTTTAGGATTTTCTTCATCCTCTTTTGTCGCATTTTTAAATTCCTTAATCCCACTTCCTAAACCCTTCATAAGTTCAGGGATTTTGCGACCTCCAAAAAGCAAGAGCACAACTGCAATGATTAAAATTATTTGTGGAGCACCTATCATACCTAAAATTTTTAAAGCCAACATTAATGTATTGTTTAAACAAATGTACAGAAATATTTAGATTCATAACCATGAAAAGTTTAAGTAGATATTTTATCAGCTTGAGGATTCCGTATCTTTATCTTTAATATGTCGCAAGAAGAAAAAAAAGGAAAAAGGATTCTCAGAAAACTACTCAATTCATATTTGGTTATGATAATAGATGAGGAGTCTTTTGAGGAACAAAGACAAATTCGTGTTTCCCGGTTAAAGGTGATTTTTTTGAGCTTATTATTTTTAGGTATATTTTCTGCTTTTATTTTTTCAACTATAGCCTATACACCATTAAAAACATTTATTCCTGGCTATGATTCCTCAGAATTACGAAAAAAAGCTGTACAAAACTTATTTTTAACCGACTCTTTGATAACTCTTTATAATAGAAACATTATTTATTTGAATTCTGTTCGTCAAACATTGACAGAAGATATTTCATTCCAAGATTCAGAAATTCTTACAGAAATTCCTGACAAAAACACACAATCCCAACAATCCTTTACAGAACCAATCCTGGAAGACTCTTTATTACGTGCCTTTGTCTCGCAACAGGATAAATACAATCCAAAAGGAATTGAAGAAGCTAAAATAAACACATTTTTATTTCCACCAGCATTAGGAGCTATTTCTCATCCTTTTAACACAAATGAATCCCATTATGCAGTCGACATCGTTCTTGAAAAAAGTACCCCAATAAAAGCCATAGCAGATGGAACTGTTATTTTTTCTGAATGGACTGTAGAAACAGGTTTTGTGATTATAATGGAACATAGCTTAGGAATTCTTTCAGTATATAAACACAATGAATCTTTAAGTAAAAAACAAGGAGATGCTGTTTTGGCAGGAGAAGTAATCGCTAGTGCTGGAAACACTGGTGAGTTGTCAACAGGATACCACCTTCATTTTGAACTTTGGATTGATGGCTATCCTATGGATCCAGAAAACTTTTTTAATTTTTCTAAGGAATGATCAAGTCAATAGGAGCAAAAATATATGCATTTTGGTCTGATAAGAGAAATAGTAAGTGGATTAAAAACCCATTGGAAACTCAAAGAAAAGTATTGAAAAATTTAATAAAGCAAGGAGCAACTACTCGTTTTGGGAAAGACCATAGATTCGAAAAAATTAAAGATTTAAGATCCTTTAGAGAATTAATTCCTGTTCGAAACTACGAAGACTTACGGCCCTATATCGATCTGATTTTAGAAGGAGGAAAAGACATTCTTTGGCCAGGAAGACCCCTTTATTATGCTAAATCAAGCGGAACAACATCTGGAGCTAAATTTATTCCAATAACAAAGGCGTCAATGCCTCAACATATTCGAGCGGCAAGAGAAGCCCTTTTAAATTATATTTATTTAACAGGAAATACCGAAGTAGTCAAAGGGAAACATATTTTTATTCAAGGGAGTCCTGTTTTGGAAAACAAAAACGGAGTTGCTTTAGGACGTTTATCTGGAATCGTCGCCCACTATGTGCCATCATATCTTCAGAAAAACAGAATGCCAAGCTGGGAGACCAATTGTATCGAAGATTGGGAGGCTAAAGTTGAGGCAATAGTGAGTGAAACACAAAAAGAAAATATGACTATTATTGGAGGGATTCCTTCCTGGGTTCAAATGTATTTTGAGAGATTGAATGCAAAAACAGGCAAAACTGTTAGTCAGCTATTTCCTAATTTCTCTCTTTTTGTTTATGGAGGAGTAAATTTTGAGCCTTATCGAGGAGTCTTCAAAAAACTTATAGGGCAAACCACTGATAGTATTGAGTTTTACCCAGCATCAGAAGGCTTTTTTGCTTACCAAGACAGACAGGACGACAAGGGATTACTACTACTTTTAGATCATGGAATTTATTATGAATTTATATTGGCTAGTACGTTTCTTGATGAAACTCCAGGAGTTTTCAATTTAGCTGAAGTAGAGCTAGGTAAGAATTATGTAATGATTATATCTTCTACTGCTGGATTATGGCGTTATAATTTAGGAGACACCATTCAATTCACAAGCACTTCTCCTTATCGAATTATTGTAAGCGGTAGAATCAAACATTTTATCTCTGCATTTGGCGAACATGTAATTGTTAGCGAAGTAGAGTATTGCTTGAAAGAGGCGATAGATTTAGATTCAAGTAAAGTAGGGGTTCGTGAATTTAGTGTTGCCCCTCGGATTGAAACTGAATTAGGACTTCCATATCACGAATGGTTTATTGAGTTTGATACACCTCCAAAAAATCTCCAGATTTTTGCTAAAAGAATAGATGATGCAATGCGAGAGAAAAATATTTATTATAACGATTTAATTACTGGAAAAATTCTTCGGCCGTTGATTGTTAGGAAAGTTATTACAGAAGGATTTAAAAAATACATGAAAAGCATAGGAAAGCTTGGAGGACAAAACAAAGTTCCTAGAGTTTCCGATAATCGTGAGATTGCAGATGTTTTAAATGATTATTTAATTAAAGATTAATTATGTCATCTAAAAAAGTAACTCTAGCCTGTAATCAAAAGAACACCTTTGTAATTAAAGACATTACTCTTTTGGAGCAAATGGGGTACCATGTTTTTTTAATTTATTCCCCTGCTTACCGAGACCCTATTCGTTTTTTTTGGAATAGATTACGGGAATTGATTCTGAGCATATACTATTTACCCCAATCAGATGCATTATTTACTTGGTTTAACGATTACCATAGTTTAATTCCTATTAGACTTGCAAAACTCTTAGGCAAATCATCAACTATTATTGTTGGAGGATACGATGCAGTCGCAAATAAAAGTTTAGATTATGGGGTTTTTTTAAAGAACAATTTTAGACAATCTATAGCAAAGACAAATTATATTAATGCAAATAGCATATGGGTGGTTCATAAAAGCCTTTCAGAAGGATGCCCAAATTCAGCACAAGAATATCAAACCCAATCAGGAATAAAAAAGTTTATTCCAAAATTAAAAACACCCATACTAGAAGTCCCAACAGCGTATGATTCTAACTTTTGGAAAGCAAAAAATGTCAAAAACAAAAAAACGGTAATAACAGTAGCTAATATCAATGATAAAAGGACCTTTGACAGAAAAGGTATTTCCCTGTTTATTGAATTAGCTATACTACTGCCGGATTTTAAATTTACTCTAGCAGGAATCAAAAAAAACCTTTCTATTCATGATTCAATTCCTAAAAATTTAACCATTTTAAGTAAACAAAGCAGAGATCAACTAAAAGATCTCTACGGCTCACATAGCTATTATTTCCAAGGATCAAAAATAGAAGGACTTCCTAATGTATTATGTGAGGCTATGCTTTGTGAATGCATACCTATCGGGAGTAAAGTCTTTGGAATTCCAGATGCAATAGGAAGAACAGGTTTATTATTTGATTCAAAAAATGGTCTGGAAAAAATAACTACTTTTTTAAAGAAAGAAAACAAAATGCTTGGCCAAATGGCTAGAGATCGGATTATAGAAAATTATCCTATTAAGAGAAGAAAAAATGCTTTTGAGAAAGGCTTTATTCAAAACAAGACTTATGTCTAAATCACTGGCTATATTATCCTATCCGAATTCTAACAACTTGGGAGATTTTATCCAAAGTTTGGCCGCTAAACAGGTTTTAAATAAAATGAAAACTTTTGAGATTGACAGAGATGAATTACAGGCATACAAAGGCGAAAAGGTAGCATTAATAATGAATGGATGGTTTATGGAGAAATCTAAAAACTGGCCTCCTTCTGAACAAATTGATCCTCTATTTCTTTCTTTCCACCTTAACCCAACTGCAGAAAAAGGAATGTTAAGCAAAAAAGGAATTAGTTATTTTAAAAGGCACGAACCCATTGGCTGCAGAGATCACTACACTCGTAAGCTTTTGATTGGCCTTGGAATTGAGGCCTATTATTCGGCATGCTTAACCCTTACTTTAAAGCGGGATAATTTCATTTCTAAAAACTCAAAACGTGAAGGCATTTTTGTGATAAGTCCACTTGAAAGACTTAATCCAAAAAGTGAGTTAGTTCCTAAAGGATTTTTAAGGCAGACAGTTCAACAGATAAAAAAACCAATAAAACAAAAGCAATTCGAAACCGCAATAAAAAGACTTGAGAGATTCTTACAAAATCAAACAGAAAAAACACACCACCTCACTCAGCTTATTGATACAAAAGATTTTAATGAAAAAGAGCGAATTGAAAAAGCAAAACTTCAACTAAAGAATATTGCAAGGGCAAAGCTTGTAATTACTTCTCGGATTCATACAGCCCTTCCTGCTGTTGCCTTTGGCACACCAGTTTTATTCTTATCTGATGGATTAGACCATCCTAATCAAAAAAGTAGATTAGATGGAATGGAGCAATTTTTTCCTATAATAAACTCAAAAGATCTGAGAGATTGGGAAACTAAATTTCCAAAACCGTATAAAACACACCTTCCTTTTGTAAAGAATTTTGAAAAGCAAATTAATCGTTTTTTAAAAGAATAGATTAATGGGAATACATGATGCGGTTTTAGATGTTATCTTTATAAAAATATTTTAAATGAATATATTGGTAATTGGCGGCGGTGGAAGAGAACACACCTTGTGCTGGAAATTAAAGCAAAGTAAACATTGCAAAAAACTTTTTGCAGCTCCAGGTAATGCGGGGACTTCAGAGTGTGCAACCAATCTACCAATCGATGTTTCTGATTTTAAAAAAATTAAAAAGGCAGTCTTATATCATCAGATTGATTTAGTTGTAGTAGGCCCTGAAGAACCACTAGTATTAGGGATTCATGATTTTTTTATAAATGACTCAGACTTGTCAAGGGTTGGAGTTATAGGGCCCCAAAAAAAAGCTGCAACTCTAGAAGGGAGTAAAGCTTTCGCCAAAGCATTTATGAATAGACATAATATTCCAACCGCTGCTTATGCAGAATTTACAGCTGAAAATATTACTGAAGGTGAAGCTTTTTTAGAAAAAAGTAAACCTCCTTATGTTTTGAAAGCAGATGGGTTAGCAGCTGGAAAAGGGGTATTGATTTTAGATGATTTAATACAAGCCAAAAAGGAATTGAGACAAATGCTTTTAGAAAATAAGTTTGGGAAAGCTTCAAGAAAAGTTGTTATTGAAGAGTTCTTAAATGGAATTGAACTTTCTTGCTTTGTTTTAACTGATGGAGAAAATTACTTAACACTTCCTATGGCAAAAGACTATAAACGGATTGGCGAGGGTGATACTGGACTTAATACTGGAGGAATGGGAGCTGTTTCACCGGTCCCTTTTTTAGATAATTCGTTTGAACAAAAAATCTCTAATCAAATTATTAAACCCACTATTGAAGGTTTAAAAAAAGATAAAATACCTTATAAGGGTTTTATTTTTATTGGGATAATTAAAGTTGGTGAAGACCCAAAGGTAATTGAATACAATGTTCGCCTAGGAGATCCGGAGACGGAAGTTGTCATTCCTAGAATCAAAAATGATTTAGGGGAGCTTTTTCAGGCGGTACAAGAAGGAACTTTAAACAAAATTCAGCTCGAAGTCGAATCTCATGTAGCAGCTACTGTAATGGCCGTTTCAAGAGGATATCCAGAAGCTTATGAAAAAGGGAAGGCTATAAAAGGGTTATCAAAAGGGGAAATGATTTTCCATGCAGGGACTAAAATAATCGATGGACAAGTTCGAACGTCAGGGGGCCGAGTATTAGCTGTTACTTCAATGGCAGAGGAACATAAAACAGCATTACTGAATTCCTATGCAACTCTTTCAAAACTTAGTTTTGAAGGGATTAATTACCGAAAAGATATCGGATTCGATTTATAAGAAAGAATGTGCTGAAGGATCCTTATCTTCTTCACCATTTTTATCGAAAAGATTCAATTGAAGAACCCAATAGACCATTGCTGAAAATCCAACCAAAAGAAAAATCCAATTTACAGAATTTGCTAAGGTCCAGTTGGTCAATTGAAGATCACGTAAAATTGCAAAAGGAATAAAAAAAACCTCTTCAAACAACCAAGCTATTCCTTCAAAAAAGTTTTTCATAATAAAACTATAGTTTATATTGTACTTTATTTTTTACAATGATAGTAACAAATATATTTAAAAGGTTAACTATTCGCGCTATCATAGCCTGTTTTTTTCTTTCTTTCTCTGCTAATTTTTTCGTCTTATTTTGTAATGCAGCCGGGAATTTATATAATCAAATTTTAATAGAATCATTTATAACTAGTTTAAATATCACATTAATTATCATTCTGGTTTCTATTTCTGAGGCCAGAAGATTTAATTTAAAATTTGGGGCCACTCACTTACTATCTTTTCCACTTTGCATTATGTTATATACTCATGGGCAATTTATAAATCCACAAAAATTAATCATTGCATTTTCACTTATTTTTGCAGCTAATATTTTATCAAAAGAAATTAATAAAATTAATCCTGTAAAAGATTTTTTCGTTTTAGGCTTTATTTTTACTTCTTTAAGCTACATTAACCTTAATCTTTCTTTGTTTTTTCTCTCAATAGGTTTAGTCATTATATACATCCCTAGTAAACAAGAAGCGTTAATCTCGTTATTATTAGGAATTGTAGCTGCATTATCTATCTTAATTACAATTTCTCATGCTATCACAGGAAACATTTTTTATACTCAACCTGAGATTTTAGGAACGAATATTTTAACCCCTTTTGCTAAAAATAATTCTGAATTTGTTTGGATTAGTACAGTTATAATTGCCCTTATAGCCTCCCTTTTGATGAAACAAAAAAAACTACAAAAAAGAAGTTTATTTGATCTTGGAAATAATGGAAACTTCATGTCAATTTGGCTAGTAATAAGTTTAATCTTCAGAGTTTTTGACCTGTATCAAGATGAAAGCAAGTGGCTTTTAAGTTATATTCCCACTGCTTTTTTTATTGGAAATATATTTGAAACACTCACAAAAGAGAGAAATAGAGAAATATTATTTTTTAGTATAATTATTACAGGAGTAATTTCAAATCTGTATAAAAATGGTTTGATTTAAATTTCATCAAAATCTAGGGTAACTTCTTGAGACTGTGCTTTTGCTTGACAACTTAAAACTAAGCCTTCATTAATTTCATCATCAGTTAGAATCTGATTGTTTTCCATGCTTGCTTTTCCATTAGTAATTTTTCCTATACAACTGCTGCACACTCCACCTTGGCATGAGTAAGGAACGTCTAATTTAGCCTGAAGCGCAATTTCCAGTAAAGTTTTTCCAGGCACCAAATCTAAAGTGTGCGTCATTTCATCAAAAGTTATTTTTAGCACTCCTTTATTGACAGCTCCTAAAACTTCCGATTTATCAGTACTTGCGGAGAATAGTTCAAAAAAGATATTCTGCTGATCTATACCACGATCAATGAGAAGCTCTTGAGAAATCTTAATCATATTCTCAGGACCACACAGGTAAAAACGTAATGGGCTTGAAACACAATTATTAAAAGCAAAATTTATAAGAGCGGGGTCAATTCTTCCAAACCTTGAACCATCGATATTAGCTTCACTAAAAATCCAGTGAATATTTAATTGTTTGGGATATAGTTTTTCAAGAGAACGTAACTCCTTATAGAACATAGTTTTTTCTGGACTTTTATTACCATAAATTAATGTAAATGATGAGCCTGAATCATTTATTATAGATGATTTTAAAATAGACATAATTGGAGTAATTCCGCTTCCTGCTGCAATTGCCATAATAGGGGATTGCTTATCTATATGATCCAATACAAAGCGCCCTTCAGGAACTCCAACCTTAATTTCATCTCCAGCCTTCAGCTGCTTGTTTACATATGTCGAAAAGGCTCCAAAGGGAACTTCTTTAACGCCTACTTGAAGTAAACCAATTTGTGGTTCACAACAAATAGAATAGGATCGGCGAATATTTTTTTTATCAATATTTAATTCTAAACTAACGTATTGCCCAGCTTTATATTCATATAAAGACTTTAAATCAGGGGGAATCTTTATTGAAAGAACAACAGCTTCTGGAGTAATCCGTTCAATAGTAGAGATTTGCATCGAGTGGAATTGGGGCATAACTTTTTTTAACAAATGTAAAAAAATGATTACTATAGGATAGAAGAATAATTGCTAAAAAAGGGAAATTAATTTTCTTGTTCTTATCTAATTGAGCATTAATCAAATTTAATCATGTCAAAGAATCCTTCTCTATAAAGATTACATTATTAATTAGAATCAAATCATTAGAATACTCATAAACCTCTTTTTCAAATCATGAAATACTAAAACTTATCTTTTTCAGTTATTAATTAGCAACTAAATCAGATGAATTTAAAAAGTTCAATATTTTATTTCCCTTTATTCATAATTCTTTTTTTCAACTCTTGCAGTACAACAAAAAAAGGGATATTAAATCGGGAATATCACACTCTAACCACAAAATTCAATGTTTTATTTAACGGAAAAGAGGCTTTTTCAATTGGGGAGGAAATTTTATCGGATGCTTTTGAAGAGAACTTTTATGAATTATTACCCGTTGAGCCTATAAATTTAAGAGGGGAAAATATTAACGAAACCACTATAGTCCCAGGTTTTGATCGAGCAGAAGAAAAAGCTGTCAAAGCAATACAAAAGCATTCCCTTAAAATTAAAGATATACAGTATAATCGTCAGATAGAAGATGCCTATTTATTGTTAGGTAAGGCCCGTTATTTTGATAGGCGTTTTTTTCCAGCGCTTGAAGCTTTTAATTTTTTATTGGAAAGCCCAACCAGTGGTAATAGCTATATTGAAGGTAAAATTTGGAGAGAAAAAACAAATATTCGACTTAGAAATGAAGAGTTGGCAATAGAGAACCTAAGACCTTTGGCACGTTCGATTTTCCCTAGTAATAAGTTTTACTCTCTCGCGAACGCAACTCTTGCCGAATCGTTTTTGAATTTAAAACAGCAAGACTCTGCTGTATTCTACATAAAAAGAGCAGCTTTAGAAGAGCCTAAAAGAAAAAATAAGGCACGCTATTTTTTTATTACAGGACAACTTTTTGAATCCTTAGAAAAAAGAGACTCAGCAAATTGGGCTTTTAAAGAAATAATTGCTTTAAAACGGAAAGCTCCAACAAAGCTCATGCTTCAGGCTAAAATAAAAGAAACACTTCTAGACACCTCAAAGATCTTAACTGATCGGGTTGGTTTTTTGAAAAAGATTTTGAAAAACTATGAAAATCAGGCTTTTGAACATTTGGTTAATCGGGCCATAGGGAACTTATATTTGCAGCAAAAAGAGGACAGTCTTGCTTTAGTTTATTTTGATCTATCAATAGCCTCTCCATATCTAGATCCATATACTCAAATAGAAAATTATAAAGACCTAGCAGACTATCATTTTGAACAGGGAAATTACCTTATCTCAGGAAACTATTTGGACAAACTATTGCTACTTTATGATAAAACCACTTTAATTTTTAAAAAAATTAAAAGAAAAAGAGAAAACCTCTCGGGAGTTATTTATTATGAAAAAAGTATTCAAGAAACCGATAGTATTATTTCTTTGATGACACTTTCAAAAAAAGAGCAACTAGTTTATTTTCAAAATCTAATAAAATCAAAACAAGAAAAAGAAGCTTTGAATTTAAAAGAGGATATTAATGAAAAACGGTTTAAACTTTTGAATAGATCGAAAACCTCTTTTTATTTTTATAATCCAATTCAAGTATCTAAGGGAAGACAGAATTACTTGGCAAATTGGGGGAAACGCCCAAATATCGATAACTGGAGAAATGCGAGTATAATTTTGAATTCAATTGTGATAGAGCCTAAAAGCAATCAGCCAATATTAATTAAAGCAATTATTAAAGAAAAACCAGAAAACTTTGTTGCATCATTACCTCAAACCCAAAGAGAAAAAGACAGCCTGATTCTAACCAATCAAAAAGCTTACTTACAAATAGGACTAATTTACAAGGAGAAGTTTAATGATTTCGCATTAGCTAATGATCGTTTAAAAAAAGTTTTATCACTTAATCCACCCAATGAAATTAAAGTTCAAGCGTTATATCACCTTTTTCGAATGGAAGAAAAAAGTAAATCTAATTTAGCAGACAACTATAAAATAGATCTAATTACAAACTATCCTGATACTCCATTTGCAAGACTATTGTCCGATCCAAACAACTATAACACTAGAGGAATTGTAACCCCAGAAAAGCTTTATGAAAATGCTCTTAAACTTTATAAAGAGCAAAAGTTTTTAGAGACTTTAGAAGAGATAGAATTATTAAAAGTAATGGTAAGCGGCAATCAAATGGAACCAAAAATAAGTTTACTAAAGGCTAATACTTTAGGGCGTTTAAATGGCATAGAGAGCTGGAAAGAATCTTTAATGAAAGTTGCAACAACATTTAGTGCTTTTGAAGAAGGAATTTATGCGAAAGATCTAATTGATCAAATTAAAAAATTAAAAAATTTGGAAGATACAAGGGTAGTTTATAAGAACTACAAGTGGATTTTCCCTTTTAAGGAATCAGAAAGGGCAAAAACAGCAATATTCTTTAATTCTTTGAAGGAAGTATTAGCCAAGTATAATAAACGCTGGACTTTAAGCTTAGACACTTATAACAAAGATTATATATTCGTTGTAGTACATGGAGTCCGTGACCCTAAAAATATTGAAATATGTAAGGTAAAAATGCAATTTAAGGAGTCATCTCTGCTAAAAGAACATAATTTTGTAGCTTTGACTTCCCAATATCAAGATTACATAAAAAATAAAACTTGGAAAATAAATTTAAATGAGATCAGTAGACAGTAACGGACAGTATAGTAAGATTGATAAGAATACTATCTTAACAGGCACAATTAATGCAAAAACTGATATACGAATTGATGGCACCTTAGATGGTGACGTAATTACAACAGGGAAAGTTATTATTGGAAAAGATGCGCAGGTCAAAGGCAAGCTGCTTTGCGCTAACGTGGATATAGAAGGTATTTTCAATGGAGAACTTACTGTTTCAGGAATTTTGAATTTAAAAAAAGGTTCAAATGTAGAGGGGAAGGTTCGCATTCAAAAACTTATAGTTGAGTCTGGAGCCACTTTTAATGCGAATTGTTCGATGCACTCAGAACAAGACGGAGTTAAGAAACTAAATAATATTAATGAAGAGAAAAAAGCCAAACAAGTGGCTAGTATTCTCTAGCCTAGCTTTTCAGATCGCATTAATAATGTGGGCTAGTATTCGCTTAGGGGAATATTTAGACTTCGTGCTTCAATCATCAGGAAAACTTTTTGTTTTAATTTCAAGCATGTTAGGATTAGCCTCAATCATCTTTATAATTTATAAACAGAGTAAAAGTTTTTGGGACCAGTCATGAGATATACTATTTATTTTATTCTTCTCTTAATTACTTTTTTAAGTATTTTTATTTTACACTTACAATTTTTACCAGAATTTAAAATCTTTTTGATTCAAAGCTATATTGTAAATATACTTATGGCCTTATTAGCTTTATTTTTGTTAAGCTATGGGATACAGAAGAACAACAAAAACCTTACTAATTTATATTTACTAACGATTGCTATAAAACTAATGGTATATTTTCTGTTTTTCTACCCCAAATTCAGATTAGATGGTAATATTGTAAGAAATGAGTTTTTAATTTTTTTCATTCCTTATTCTATAGGATTAATTTCTGAGATTTATGTTTTAGCAAGACGATTCAGATAAATTAAAAAACTCTATTTTCATAGCCTTAGTGTTCTACCTTATCATAATAAAACTCACCTAAAACGAAGGGTGTTTAAAAAACCTTTTAAATATTTCTTTATTTACACGAAAGCTTTACATTTGCAGCTTTAAATCTACTATTTTTATAATCATCTATGCTGTCAATGAGGATCAAAACCAGAGCTCATTTCGCCCTTTTTATAGCTTTGCTTTTTATACCCTATTTACTTCAAGCAAAAGACAGTAAGCCTTCGGGAAATTTAAAAACTGAAATAAAAGAATATATCTTTCATCATTTGGAAGATGCGTACGATTTTAGCCTCTTTTCCTACACTAAAGACAACGGTGATCATAAATATATTGGGATGCCACTCCCCGTTATACTATGGGACAATGGACTTCAAATTTTTTCTTCATCAAAACTTAACCATGGAAAAAGTGTAGCACAAGTAGGTCCTAACTTTTATAAATTAGATCACGGAAAAATTTTCAAAACAAATGCCTTAGGGGTAATTAATTTAGACGCAGACAAACACATTACAAACGAAGCTCCTATTGACTTTTCCATAACTAAAGGAGTTTTTAGCATGTTTTTAATTGCTTTTTTTATGTTTTTTCTTTTCAATAGACTAGCAAAGTCATATTTAAAAAATGATGGTGTTCCTTCTGGTGTTGGAAGGTTTTTTGAGCCAATCATTATATATTTAAGAGATGAAATTGCAAAGCCTAATATCGGAGAAAGAAAATACAGATCTTATATGAGCTTTTTGTTAACCGTATTTTTCTTCATTTGGTTTTTAAATATGTTAGGGTTAACACCCTTAGGAGTTAATGTTACAGGAAATATTGCAGTAACATTCGGTTTAGCCATAACTACTTTTATTATAACAAACTTGACAGGAACAAAAGATTATTGGTTACATATTTTTGATCCACTAGGAGCGTCAATGAAATGGTATTCTAAAATCTTCCTATACATTATTTTAATTCCTATAGAAATATTAGGAATTTTTATTAAACCATTCTCGTTGTTAATTCGTTTATATGCAAACATGCAAGCTGGTCATATAGTAATAATGAGTTTAATTGGATTAATGTTTATTTTTAAAAGTTGGATAGGAAGTTCTTTATCATTTGGTCTTACATTTGCAATTGCCATTATTGAATTGTTAGTAGCTTTTCTTCAGGCATATATATTTACAATGCTATCTGCACTTTATTTTGGTTTTGCAGCTCAAGAGCATGAAAGTCATTAATAACAGATATAATAATATTGAAATTAGTTCTTAATATAATGTTTAATTTAAATTTTTAAAATATGGAAATCCCTGTAATAGTTGGAGCTGGATTAGCAGTAATCGGCGTAGGAATCGGAATTGGTAGAATCGGTGGTTCTGCAATGGAAGCAATTGGGCGTCAGCCAGATGCTTATGGAAAAATTCAAACAGCAATGTTAATTGCTGCTGCCTTGGTTGAAGGGTTTGGTTTTGCAGCCTTATTTGCAGTATAATCTATTTGCCCTTGAGGCTTTTTTAAATTAAGTTTTTAAAAGATGGAAAAATTAATTAGTCAATTTTCATTAGGTCTATTCTTTTGGCAAACATTGATTTTCGTTGGATTAATATTTTTATTAAAAAAATATGCCTGGAAGCCAATATTGTCGGCTGTAAATGAACGCGAAACCTCGATAAAGGATGCTTTAGAATCTGCTAAAGAGGCGCGTTTGGAAATGGAGAGTTTACAATCTGATAATCAGCGTATTCTTAAGGAGGCTCGAGCAGAAAAAGATGCCCTGCTGAAAGAAGCGCGTAGCATAAGATCAGAAATGATTAACACTGCCAAAGAAGAAGCACAAAGCGAAGCTAATAAGATTTTGAGCCAAGCCCAGGAAGCAATTCAAAATGAAAAAAGAGCTGCCGTTAATGAGTTAAAAGATCAGGTTAGTTCAATAGCTCTTGATATAGCAACAAAAGTGCTTCAAAACGAGTTAGAAAGTAAAGACAAACAAATGCAATTAGTTAGTAAATTATTGCAAGATTCAGATATGAATTAAAATGGAAGGAGCACGAGCATCAATTCGTTATGCGAAAGCAATTTTAGCCTTTGCTCAAGAAAATAATTCAACTGAAGCAGTGGCAAAAGACATGGAAAAAATGAATAGAATAATTCATCAAAACGATGCTTTACAAATCGCCCTTGAGAACCCACTTATAGACATTGAAAAAAAGCTTAGTATTTTAAATGTATTATTTTCAGAAGCTTCAGAAGCTAGCAAAAAATTATTCTCTTTATTGGCAGATAATAAGCGTTTAGCCATATTGGCAGAAACAGGGAAAAAATTTCTTGAATTATATTCTCATGATAAGGGAGTAGTGAAAGCGACTATTACCTCTGCAGTGCCACTTACAAAAGAATTAGAAAAAACTGCACTTGAAAAGGCTAAAAAACACTCAAAGCGAAAAATAAATATTGAAAATAAAATAGACCCAAGCATAATAGGGGGGTTTATCTTAAAAATTGGTGACATGCAACTTGACGCTAGTGTAGTAAATCAATTAAAATCAATTAAATCAAAATTAACAAATACAAATACGATCTAAAGATAAACGATCATGGCAGATATAAACCCAGCTGAAGTTTCAGCAATACTTAAAAATCAACTGGACGGCTACAGTTCTTCATCTGCAATGGATGAGGTTGGAACTGTACTTGAAGTAGGAGACGGAATTGCTAGAGTCTTTGGCCTCTCTAATGCTCAATATGGAGAATTAGTTTCCTTTGAAGAAGGGCTAGAAGGAATGGTACTAAACTTGGAAGAAGACCACGTAGGTATTGTATTACTCGGACCCTCAAAAGGAGTTAAAGAAGGGGACACAGTAAAGCGTACCCAGCGCATCGCTTCAATTAATGTAGGTGAAGGTGTTGTTGGACGTGTTCTAAACACTCTTGGACAGCCTATTGACGGCAAGGGACCAATTGAAGGTGAGGTTTTTGAAATGCCACTAGAGAGAAAAGCTCCAGGAGTAGTTTTCCGCCAACCAGTAAACGAGCCACTTCAAACGGGAATTAAATCTATTGACGCAATGATTCCGGTAGGTCGTGGACAAAGAGAATTAATAATTGGTGATCGTCAAACAGGAAAAACAACGGTTTGCATCGATACTATATTAAATCAAAAAGAATTTTATGACGCAGGGGAACCAGTATATTGTGTTTATGTTGCTATTGGTCAGAAAGCGTCTACAGTAGCTGCTATTGCAAAAACATTAGAGGATAAAGGAGCGCTGGCTTACACTACAATTGTTGCTGCAAATGCTTCTGACCCAGCACCTATGCAAGTTTATGCTCCTTTTTCTGGAGCAGCTATTGGGGAATATTTTAGAGATACAGGTAGACCAGCATTAATTATTTATGATGATTTATCAAAACAGGCAGTTGCTTATCGTGAGGTATCTTTACTACTTCGACGTCCCCCGGGACGAGAGGCATATCCTGGAGATGTATTCTATTTACATTCTCGCTTACTAGAGCGTGCAGCAAAAGTAATTGCGGATGACAATATTGCTAAGGAGATGAACGATCTTCCTAAAGCATTAAAAGATAAGGTTAAAGGGGGAGGATCTCTTACAGCCTTACCAATTATTGAAACACAGGCAGGTGACGTTTCAGCCTACATACCAACTAATGTAATTTCAATTACTGATGGACAGATTTTCTTGGAGTCAGACCTTTTTAACTCTGGTGTGCGTCCTGCTATCAATGTCGGAATTTCAGTTTCAAGAGTAGGGGGATCTGCACAAATTAAGTCAATGAAAAAAGTATCAGGAACTTTAAAACTTGATCAAGCACAATTTCGCGAATTAGAGGCTTTTGCCAAGTTTGGCTCTGACTTAGATGCCGCTACCCTAAATGTGATCGAAAAAGGAAAACGGAATGTTGAGATTTTAAAACAAGCACAAAATGATCCTTTTACTGTAGAGGAGCAGATTGCAATCATTTATGCGGGCTCAAAAAATTTATTGCGTTCTGTCCCAGTTGAAAGTGTTAAGGAGTTTGAACAAAACTTTTTAGAAACATTGCGTAAAAAACATAAAAAAATCCTAGAAGAGCTTAAGGCAGGAAAACTTACAGACGCCGTATTAGATACACTTAACACAGTAGCGAAAGAAACTTCAGCTCAATTCGAGTAAATAATGGCAAATCTTAAGGAAATACGAAATAGGATTGCATCGGTATCGTCAACCATGCAAATCACAAGCGCAATGAAAATGGTGTCTGCAGCTAAGCTCAAAAAAGCCCAAGATGCAATTACCAGTATGCGCCCTTATGCGAATACCTTGACAGAATTAATTCAAAATTTAAGCGGCTCTTTGGATGGAGACACACAAAATCCATATACACAGGTTCGAATGAAGCAATCAGTTTTAATTATTTCAATAACATCAAATCGAGGGTTGTGTGGTGCTTTTAATGCCAATATCATAAAAAAAACGAGACAATTAGTTGACAAAGAATACAAAGATCAAAAAGTTTCTTTGATAACAATAGGCAAAAAAGGTTCTGAAATTTTAAACAAAACAGGTAAAGTAATTTCAAGTTATGATTCTGTTTTTGATAACCTGAGTTATAATAATGTGAGTAAAATTGCAGAGTTAGTGATGAACCATTACGAGAAAAAAACATATGATCAAATTGTTTTAGTTTATAATCGTTTTAAAAACGCTGCAACTCAAATAATAAATGTCGAGCCTTTTTTACCAATTGTTGCAGAGGAAAAAAGTGAGAATAATTCAAACGGTGATTATATCTTTGAGCCCAGTCAGTCAGAAATTATAGATGAACTTTTACCAAAATCGTTAAAGATGCAACTTTTTAAAGCTCTTTGCGATTCTTTCGCCAGCGAACACGGTGCAAGAATGACTGCCATGCATAAAGCAACCGATAACGCAACTGATTTAAGAGATCAATTAAAATTAACATATAACAAAGCACGTCAAGCAGCAATTACAAATGAAATTCTTGAAATTGTGGGTGGTGCTGAGGCATTAAAAAGTTAAAGGACAAATTTACTCAAGGGTTACTTTTAATATAAAGGTTTAGAACCCTTGCCGAAGTATCAGTCAATAACACAGCTGCATTTTTTTTTGAGTACACCATGTCTAAAGGTCCATTTTGTATTGAAAAAATACCTGAAAACCCAGCATTATACATATTGGAATATGGATGTTCTATCGAGCCCGCTAAACCAATGACTGGGACATTGTTTTTTTTTGCTAATCTTGCCACACTGCCCGTAAGCTTTCCTTCTGTAGATTGCTTGTCAATTCTTCCTTCAGCAGTAAAAATTAAATCAGCTTTTTTAATTTTATTTTCAAGATTGATCATTCTTGCTAAAAGTGAAAATCCAGACTCTAAAGATGCATTAAAAAAACCATGCATACCAGCGGCAGCTCCACCGGCTGCGCCACCGCCCTCAATTTTGGTTATAGGCCTCCTAAAGTGCTTTTCTAATACTTTTGCAAATTTAGCAAGACTTTTCTCCAATAATTTAACTTCATCCAAACCTGCCCCTTTCTGAGGCCCATAAACAGTAGTAGAACCATAATTACCAAGCAACTTATTCTTAACATCACAAGCTACCTTCCATTTTATATCTTTAGAAATACTCAGAGGAATAATAGATTCAAGTATATTTAAAGAGCCCCCCCCTCTTTCAAGTTTATTTCCTTGATGATCTAAAAGTTGACCCCCTAATGCCTCAAAAATTCCAGCTCCTCCGTCATTTGTTGCACTTCCTCCAACCCCTAGAATAATTTCTTTACAACCCTTAGATAGGGCATCTTTTATCAGTAAACCTGTTCCATAAGTAGAAGCTCTTAAAATATCACGCTTTTCAGGATTAATTTGAGCTAAACCTGATGCTTGTGATAATTCTATCCAAGCCGCTTTCTTTTCTTTAAAAAGAAAATATTTACCAGCACATTTTTCTCCTAATGCATTTTCGGTTATGCAATGAACAAGTTCTCCGTTTGAGTACTCCATTAAAACTTCTATGGCGCCTTCTCCTCCATCTGAAAAAGGGATTTTTACAACTTCTGCATTTGGTAAAACATCGATTATACCCCTATGAATTGCTTGACTAACTTCATTTGCTGTCAAGCTCTCTTTAAATGAATCAGGAATTATTAGGATACGCATGTGAATTAAATAATTTTAAGCAACTTAGAAGCTGATAATTAAAAATACTTAAAAATTATTTGACATCAAAAGTGTATTATTTTAGCAACAAAACAGTTATTTGGGAACACCTCCATTACTGTTTTATTAGCTTGGATTTTAATTGAAAAAAAATAAATTATATTTGAGGGCTATTAAATGAAAAAGAAATATGAAGAAGATTCCTAAAATATCACTGATTTTATCTCTTTTTTTAATTACTCTAATGACTTATTGTGAAAAAGATATCACCCAAGAAGAATCTTTACCTGAACAAGAGATTTTAGAAGTAATTGTTGACCCCTTTTATGCAGATCTTAATGAAACCAGTTCATTAGAAGATTACTGGAATCTATTTGTTGCAGACGCAATTCGTTCTGGTAAACCAGACCCAGGAACTGGAAAAAACATTAATATTTTTTTTGGTAGTGAGCCAGATTTTGCTTCTGGCGTTACTTCTGATCATGCCGGTAGGGCATATGATATTTGTAATCAAGAAACTGTCAGTTTTGAAATAATTAAGTCTTTTTGGGAGGATTATTCAGTTGTTCAAAGACTTTATACTTTTTATCACGAGGCGGGTCATGCGCGTTACAAATACCGACACCCCTGTGAATCTTCTGAGTGCACTGGAGCACCTGACGACTATCCGGTAATGTGGCTTTCAGTTCTTCCATCAAATACACCATTAGAAGAATTTATTAAAGATAAAAACAATTTTTTTAAAAGGAATTGGGAGGGTATAAGATATTTTGATTGCTCTTAAATTAAGCAATATGCTTTTTAGTATTTTTTTGAGCTAGCATGAATACTTTTATTAAATATCCTTTACCTTCTATACTTTTTCTTTCAGGGGGTATTTTTTTATTAGCAGCACTAATACACTCTAAATTCCCACCTAAAAAGATAAATTAGTTTTATGGATATCGGACAAAAGCATTTATGTAAAGTCAAGAATCTTGGAATTTTTCACAAAGTTACGCATCAAAAAAAATGAAATTCATGTCATTATACATGTTTATTATAGGTGCTTTTTCAAGTTTTTTAACCGTAGAGTTAATGTGGTCTCTTTGGCGTGGAATAATAATACCCTTTTTAATGCCTGTTTTAGTGATTATTGAAGTTGAAAAAGAGCTAAAAGCCGGATACCCAAAAGAATAGGTTTGGTTAACAAAAAACGTGAAAGAATTTTTTAATATTATACAAAAAAACGGTTGATTTTGTAAATTTAAATATTGCAAAAAAACTCTAATGATAGAAGTTTCTGTACAAAATCACAGTCCTTACGAGCTTCCTGCCTATGCAACAGTTGGATCAGCAGGAGTGGACTTGAA
>MDSY01133262.1_pt1 | contig 33210 bp, 28 predicted proteins | sample 811131 | NCBI WGS metagenome assembly MDSY01 (sample SAMN05326643, study PRJNA326480) | marine metagenome | isolation source: seawater | place: Atlantic Ocean: South West | collected 2010 | reverse complement strand
TTTTTTGTAACATTTGAGGAAAAGTTTAGTTCATTCAAGTTATTATTAATAAAATATGACACTATGAAGCATTCAAATGCACTATCACAGATAACACCATCAAAATCGAATACAACCTCGTCATTCATGATTTTGTATTACCATTAATAAGATTAAGACAATCTAGAATACGATACGCATATCCCATTTCATTGTCATGCCAAACAAACGCTGATAGCATATTATCGTTTACATCAAGTGACAACATATCTAATATTGCAGAAGATGAATTACCTATAAAATCTGTCGCTACCAAGGGAAAACCTAGGTTTCCATAGCTTAGTCTCATACCGGGAACATCTTTATCAGAAAAGGTTTCTTCCAACTTTGATTTTAGCTCATTTATTTCCAACTTGCTCTCAGTGTTAATGGTTGCCTGAACTATAGAAACAATATCTGTTGGAATTCGGAACGAGATTGCATTTTCTATAAATTTTCCTTTCAGGTGTGGAAATAAAACCTGAAGACTTTTAACAACGCCAGTGTTTGTTACTTTAATATTTTTTGCCGCTCGCCCAATGTTAAAATCCATATTCTTATTATCAAGTAATTTTTCACTTGATAGTACTGGATGAATTGTTGAGAGCGAACCATTTTTAATAATGAAGTTCTTATCAATAAATTCTACTAATCCCGCAATGGCATTACCAGTACAAGTTGAAAGTGATAAAACATTATCTGATTGCTCATGATATGAAGTCTCATTTACACCAAAAATTATTGTTTTATCTGCTATTTGAGCGTTTCTCGTAATTATAATTTTATTAAGATTTTGATTTTTAGATATTATCTTATTACTATCTTCAATATTAGATGAATCACCAGATGCTTCAATTAGGATCTGTGTACCATAATTATCCCAATTTATATCTAAACTGCTACAGCTATTTATTACTGGAATAGATAGATTATTTATAATAATACAATTATCTTCCCATTCAACTTTTCCTGGAAACCTACCATAAATACTATCATTCTGTAAAAGATAAGTTAAATTTTTTGCTAAATCTTTTTCACTAACGCCTGGCAGGTAGTCCTTAATTGCAACAACAGTAAATTTATCCTCCTGCTTTTCTGAATACAGTGACCGAAGAAATCCAGATCCAATTCTACCTAATCCATTTATTGCAATCTTCATTAAAGTACCTTGTAAGTTTAACTAGGAATTTTATATCTTAATGTTATTCAAAAAAAATTGTCAACTTATAATAAGACTGTAATTTAACAATGACTAGTATCTAAATAATACTTAAATAAGTTTTTTAAATTTAGCTAAAACAACTGGTATCAAGGTCAATAATGACCAATAAAAATATATATATGATATTTGTGAAATTAAGCCAATATTAACTAGAACAATGAATGTAATCACCAAGGCCGCATGACCTAAAGATATGTTCCTCAATATAAAGTGTTTTAAGATTTCAATTTTGACATAATCAATTTCTATTTCATGTCTGACGGGTTTTGCGTCCTGAGTTTTAATTATGCGATCCATGACAAGCGAAAATTGATTTAATTGGAAGAATACAATAGAAAATGTGACCAACAGAAAGTTCTTCGTGCTAGCATCCTCAGAGATCATGAAGTGCCCTGCAGTTATTAAAATAATACCCTCTATAAGCTTGTCAAAAAATGGATCTAGCCAAGCTCCAATTTGAGATTGTTTACCTGTTTTACGAGCCACATCACCATCTATAAAATCAAGAATTAGAAAAAGAAATAGAAGAAAAGTTCCTAAATGAATACTATGCTGTATCTTATTTTGAAAAATTATAAATAACCCTAATAAACCAAAAATCCCAGAAAAAATTGTGATGGTATTAGGTGAAAGAAATAAAAAATATTTATATATTTTCGACGAAATAAAAGCAGGGATTTTTTCCCAAATTGATCCTCTCAAAGGCGTCATGAAATACCGTTCTTTTTAGTTTTATAATTTTCATTATAAATGCTTTTTATTGAATCTAAGTCAATCGATTATTTATAAGAAAACTTGTTAATAATCTTCAACCTTTTCAACAATCTTTATTCGAGGCCAAACTTATTATTTCTTTTGCCATTTCACCCATAATTTTTTCCCTATTAAATTTTTTTAAAAATTCTGTACGATCAATAAAATTTTCATTTACCTCAAAATTTACCACCCGTTTTATTAACTGCATAACATTTGTAGGGTCAAAAAATATTACGTCTGGTAAGTGGTTTGAAATAAAGGTTTTAGGATAACCAGAAACTCCAGCCAATATAGGTTTGCCTGTTGCCCCATATTCAAATATTTTTGAAGGAATTACTTTTTCGAATACTTTATAATTATTAAGGTGCAAAAAAAGTATATCAGATTTTGAATATTCTTTCATCAATTCATTTCTACTGACTGGATCAGAAATCAAAATATTTTTTAATCCTAGTCTTTTCTTTTCTTCAATCAATCTTTCTTTATATGCCCCATTTCCAATTACTTTAAATATTACTCTATCACCTAATTTCAGAGCAGCTTCTGGTAAAATTTTCTCTAGACCTTGCCCTTCCCCAATATTACCAGCATACAAAATCTTTATAATTTGTTTATTAGGTTTACTTTTTTGAAATGTAGCATTTGAAAATAATTCATCAATTCCATTAGTATATAAACTTAGCGAAATTTTTGGGGAAATCTTTTTTAAATAACTGTCAAATCCACCAGACACGATATTTATTTTAGTTGCACGGTTTATAGTATTTTTTTCAATTTTTTTTAATAAAGGGAAAACTATTAACTTTATAAACCCAAATTTATAAAGTTCCTCGATGTTTTCTACGAATAGATCTCGTATATCTAGATAAAGTTTACAGTTTTGCTTTCTAGAAATATGACTCCCAAGGACTGCTGTTCCTAATTTTGATGATGTGGCAAAAACTAAATCATATTCATTTTTTGAAGCAACCTTATTAGCAAAATTTGCATAATTCATAAAAGAAAGAATTTTTGATGCCCGAAAATTACTTTTCTTATAAAATATTTTGTATATATTTAATTGGTTATTTACATTGTATGTACTGAAAGAATTTCTATCAATTTTAAATTCATTATTTACAGAGGTTATTAAATCAATCTGAAGTCCCACATTCTCCAATTTTTCTAAATTTTTAATTAATGCAGCCATACGAAATGAGCCAGGATTTAAATCTGGAGTAAATGAAGATGTTAAAATTAAAATTTTCATTTTATTCCCAACTTATTGTTGTAACAAATTGTTTCTTTTTATTGATAGTGTCATATAATTTTAATGATAGCGTTTCTGTAGTCTTACCAAAACCCAAACAAAATGAAGTTTTAACTATTTCAGAATCATTTGCCCCCATCTTGATAGAAATTATTTTTTTTGAATGATTAAGTTGTAATTCATATAAAAATTCTGATTTTTTTGTAATAATAATTCCAGGATAAATGTGGAAGTAAATTTCAATCGAATGTTTTCCAAAACCATATACATCATCTTTTATAATTAAAGATTTTTTATTCAATAAAAGATCACGCCTATGAGTAACACCGCTTAGAATATTTCTATACCCATTATGCTCAGAACAAACTGATAAAAAATTTTTCGTACTTTTAAATGTTGTTTCTTGCGTAGTTGCTCTTCGACCCACCCTAAAGCTTGCCCAAACATCTGAAGAATTACGATTATCAACTACTAACGTAGAATGGCTTTTAGTGGATCGCTGCAAACTACGCATAACATTTCGATCATAAGTTGAAATACCCAGATTTGTGATCACCCTACAATCAAATAACGACAATTCAATACTAAGTGTATCTGCATGAGCATGACCTGGCTGATAAGATGGACCAACTGCCCCGTGATCAAAAAAGAGTACTGCATCTTTATTTTCAAGTCTAGTATACCCACTATGAACTAATAGCTTTGATATCTTTTTTCTTTTTTCATACTTCACACCTAAACGTTCAGCATATTCTATCAATGCCGAAAAAGGTGCAGCACCTTTAAAAGCACTATCATTGAAAAGTGAAATATTTCCATCAGGATGTAACATTGTTTCAAGCCAATTTAAAATTCCATTTATTTTTAGAAAAATTACTTTTTCTAAATCATTTTTTTTAGCTGAAATAGCTAAATTAAGCACATCGAGTAAATCTTCAATTATTATTGAATGATACATAGGTGATAATTCAAAGTGACCATTATCCTTTAAAAATTGTTCATCTAATTCTTCGATGAAAATTTTAAAGCCCAATTGATACCAAGCCTCTCCTCTTTTTCCACCAAAAAAAATGCCTCCAAATAATAGTGCTTTTGCATTAGCGAATAAATGGTTCCCCATAATGTGGTATTCAACATTAGTTTCTACATTTTGTATTTGTTCAGCTAAACTTGAAAGTATTATTTTATCATCAATATCATTTTTTAATATCCATTTTATCCAATTAACAATTCTTAAAGAACTAGGATACGGTTGCCAGCCAACACTGTCAAAAATAGAAACTTCGTTAACCCAAGAGTGCATTAATTTTAATATTTTATCAGAGCGTTCAGATGAATCTTTTGAATTTATAAAATCAAAATAATGCAAGTTGTATTGCCAAAGCATTGATTTTTCATTCTGGCACCAAATTTTTGAATCAGTTTCACTATATTCATTCAAAAAGAAAAATTTAGAGTCACCTACATATGAGTTTTCTTTATAAATAGTTTTTTTTAATTTTAATTTTTTATGATGTTGGATGTTTATACTGATATTATTTTTAAATGGTTTTTTAAAAAAATAATAGAACCGAAAATAAATTTGTTTTAATTTTAAGTATCTAATTGTTTGGCAAAATCGAATAAAATCTTTCATAATCTCATAATTTTTTTTTAACTGTTACAATCATCACGATTCTTAAAGGTTTAAAAAAATCTAATGAGTTTACAAATTTTTCGTACATTATGCCAAAAAAATATATAAAAAATGAAAATCTTAGATATTCGGGTCTACTTTCAAAAAAATCTATCTTAGTAATTTCTAAGCTGGTAGAGCTAAGCAATTGATGAACCTGATGGCTTGAGTTGCATAAATATTTTGTTTCGAATGTATCATTTTCATTTCTCCCACGCATTTTATTTACCCACCGATGCACGGAATGGCTTGTCATTCTTGCGATTAATGGCATGTAATGATTTTTATTCGGTGTTTTAAAAATAAGAAAACCTCCTGGCTTTAAAATTCTATTTATTTCTTTAAAAACTGATGTTGGGAATTCCAAATGCTCCATTAAGTTATCAGCAATTACTAAATCAAATGACGCGTCTTCGTAAGGTGTTTTAGAAACATTTGCTATGCATCCATAATCTAGAAACTTATTCTCCATAACTCTAGGATCTAGGTCTACTCCATACACCGCAGCACATTTTTTTTTAAAGTTCATCGATGAAATTATTCCAGCCCCTGCCCCTAAATCTAATAATTTATCAGTGCCTTTTAAAGTAGAAAGTATGATTTCTCGCAAAATTTTATCATCCCAATTGTTTTCCACATCTGGATAAAAATAATCATCAATATACTTAGTTACATTCATAATTTAATACTTTCACTAATATTTATAGTAGTTCTTGTAACTTCAAAAATATCATTTACTGGGATGCAATTACCTTTATCTGATTTTATATTTAATAAGAAATTATTAACAAGATTTTTAACGCCTTTGTCTTGCCGCCATAAATTTAATTGTTTAAATCCACTAAATCCCCAGCCCTTTAGAGTTTTAAAATTATCAATCTGCAAAATCTTTCCATTAGAAAAAATATCAATTCGTTCTTTTGGATAAGCCTTATGCCCATTTGAAAGGTAATTTATAGTAGCAATAGACCCACAATCAAAAGTTAAATTTATTACAATTGAATCAGGAATAGGCAGATTATCCTTGCAAGGGTTGAGTTTTGAACATGAGAAATTAATTATTTTTGAATCACAAAAATGTTTTGCCAAGTCCACAAAATGACAAACTTCGCCAATTATACGCCCACCACCTATTTTAGGATCTTGTGTCCAATGTTTTTTGTCTATGGCTCCCGCATTTACAGTAATGTTAATGTGTTTTGGGGCATTTGAGTTACCTAAAAGTTCTTTCGCTTTAATTGTAAGGGGCGAAAACCTACGGTTAAAACCGACAACTAGTTTGAGGTTTGAGTTAGATTTATAAACATTTTCTATTACTTGCAATTCATCCACGGATAAGCATAATGGTTTTTCACAAAAAACATGTTTTCCATTTTTTAAGCTTTTTACCACATAATCAGCATGGTTATTATGACGCGTTGCAATCACAACCAAATTGATATTGTTGTCTTCAAAGATTTTTTTTTTCATTGGAACTTACTTGTTCAAACCCAAAACGTTTTCCAACGTTAAATGCATTTATGGCTCCAGGGCTAACAACAGTACATAATTTACTTTTGGAGAAAGCTGGAACAAGAACTCTGCTAGCATAATTTCCAGCACCCAGAACTCCTACTCTAAAATTTTCATCTCCTAGGTTTACCTCTTTTAATTGAATTGTCTCTGAAAATTTTATTTTTTTAGGTACTGAATTATTATCAAGATCATATTTGAAGAGTATACCTAAAGCGGATTCTTTACTACTCAAAAGCTTCATTGCCAAGCTAGCAGAGTTAAAGTGAAATTCATGGGTCATTAACGGCTTAACGTTCAAATCACCATTGCTGATAAGCTTTAAAATAGTCTCAAAATTTCTTTTTACAGTCCATCTCACATAACCAATTGGATAATCTTGGCCTTTTTCTTCATAGTTATCATCATAACGTCCAGGTCCATATGAACATGATACTTGAAACCTTATTTCCTTATTATAAAATTCATTACGACTAAGATTAAGTCCGGCTACGCCAACTAAAATAACTCGCCCACGTTTCCTACAAATTTTTGCCGCTGCTTCGATAGGTCCATTACTATTTGTGCTTGCAGCTATTATAACTGCGTCAACACCTTCACTTGAATAAATATCTTGAATTTTCTCTTCAATTGACAACGGTTGCTTAGAGTTTATTGCTTCAATTCCAAAATCCTGTGCAATCTTAATTCTATCATCATCATGATCAAAACCAACCACATCACAACCTTGTGCTTTTAATATTTGACTAGTTAATAAACCTATTAACCCTAATCCAATTACAGCAACTTTTTCACCTAATTCTAATTTAGCCAATCTAACAGCATTTAAAGCAATTGCTCCGACTACAGTAAAGCTTGCTTCATCATCAGATACATTATCAGGGATCTTGGCGCAAAGGTTCTTCTGTGCCTGTATTATTTCAGCATGAGCACCATTTGAAACTACACGATCACCGATAGAAAAGTCATTACTTCTTGTCTTAAGAACACGACCAACGTTTGAATATCCAAGGGGAACAGCTTGATCTAATTTAGACTTAACAGCTTGGTAAGTTTCCAAATAGCCATCACTTTTTGTTTTCTGTATAACTTGTTGAACTTTATCTTTTTGAGAAGTTGCTTTTTTTAGAATATTACTTTTACCAAAATTTACTATCATACGCTCTGTTCCCACAGAAACCAAGCTACGCGAAGTTTCAACCAAAACACATTCTCGGTTACAGTTAGGTAAAGGAATTTCTTCTATTGTAGTACTACCGTCTTTCAGAGATTGGAATAACTGCTTCATGCATTTAAGCTTTCTTATATAAGGATTTTTTTTCAACTGAGCTGGGATAGCTAATAAGAACGGCTTTGTATTTACCTTTGAATACAAATAAACTACCTGCACCAGCCCCCATTAGAGGGCATTTTTTCCATAAATCTCTAATATGTTCAATATTGCCTGCCCCTCCAACTATTGTAGTTGGAATTGATGTTGCCCTATATACAAGTTGTGCTAATTGCAAATCATAACCTTGTTGCATGCCATCACGTAAAATATCATTTATTACTACCTCACCAACCCCAAGATCATTCGCATTTTTCAAATAAGTCTCTAAATCTACAGAAGTTTTATTTAATCCTCTATTAATAAAGACACTATAACCACTTTTAATTTTCTTTTTTTTCACATCCAAAACAACTACAACACTTTGGCTCCCAACCTTTTCGGAAATACTTTCGATTAAAGCTGGATTTGCTAGTGCTGCAGATGACAGAGCGACCTTTTCAACACCAGATTTAATTAGTTGCATAAAAATTTCTAAGCTACTAACTCCACCTCCAATGCAAAGTGGCATACGACATTCATTTGAGATTTTTTCTATTAATGAAAAATTTGGCGTCCTGCCAAGATAAGTAGCATCAATATCTATTATCGATATTTCATCAACATTTTTCTCATTAAAAATTTTAACCGCATTTATTGCATCACCTACATATTCAGGGTTTCCAAATTTCCTAGTTTTATAAAGACCATTTCCCTTTAATAGTAAAAATGGTGTTAAGCGAGGTTTTAACATTTTTATAGTTCTGCAAAGTTTTGTAAAATATTTTCACCCTGTTTATGGCTCTTTTCAGGATGAAATTGAATTCCATAAATATTATCTTTCTGTATAGCAGAACAAAAAGTATTATTATATGAAGTATGGCCAATAGAATGTTCTTTGTTTTTTACTTGGTAATAATAAGAGTGTAAAAAATAAAAATCTTTTTTATCAATTTTAGAAAACAATTTTGAATTGTTTTCTGGAGTAAAATCATTCCAGCCCATATGTGGTAATGGCAAGTTGTTTTCTGAAGAAAATGAAAACTTTTGAACTATTCCAGGGATCCATCCTAGTCCAACTTCTAATCCTTCTTCACTTGTACTAGCCATTATTTGCATTCCTACACAAACACCCAATATGGGAATATTTTTTTTCAATACCATATGTTGTAAATTATTAAAAAATTTTGCTGATCTTAAATTTTTTATAGCCCAGTCAAACGATCCTACTCCAGGTAAAATTAATTTATCACATTTATTTAATTTTTTTTCATTATCTACGATTTTATGATTTATATTTAATGAACGGTAAATATTAGCAAAAGCTTGGATATTTCCACAACCATAATCAATTAATCCAATCACCTTTTACCACCCATCTGTATTCCTAGTTTTTTTAGTATCCATGATCCCAAAGAATAAAATTTTATGTTATTTTTATAATCAGCGTAGGTTTTAATTGGTAAATTATAATATTTGTCAAATTCAAGTTTTGTAATATTTAGTTTGTTAGAAATAAATTCTATGTCTTTAAAAATAGTATTTTCATCATAACTTGGTTTTGAAAGTTCCAACAAAGCCTGATCACGTGTCATTTGACCCGTTAAAATTAAACTAGAAAATTGAACCTTTCTAACATCATATCCAAAGCGATTAACCAGCCAATATCCTTCATAAAACTTTGTAAACCTAGATTCAAAATGTTTTTGTGGATACGGTTGCCAATCAAACTTTTCTTGCAAAAGCTGCATAGCTTCTATTTTTTTATACGGGATTGAATTAAGTGGGTGATGGACTTTTATACCCCTAAAATAAGGCAACCATATCTTATACCAAAAAATTGAAGCAAGTGGGAAAGTTTTTAGATTTCGTGTTCCAAATTTTTTATGAATATCTTTAATTTGAGATATGTCAGATTGATAATACATCCATTCTAATGGATTTCTTATGCACTCAGTAGAAAAGTTAGCACCTGTTAAGATATGCTTAATTTTATGTTTACTCGCAAATTTATACATTGTTGCAAAAAATGCATGATCCTGAGGTGTATCGATATGAGGCACTCCTGACTTGAAGTAAGATAGCTGTAAATCTGCCATTTCTTCCCAATCTATTACTTTTGTAAATAAATCTAGATTTAATCCATCTACAATTTTTTCGATATTATTTACTGCAATTTGTGAGTTCCAGCCGCCATCAACATGGAATACTAGTGGTCTTAGTCCTAGTATTTCTTTTGCAACATAAACAAGATACGAACTATCAATACCTCCGCTCATTCCAAGAATACAGTCAAAATCCTTCCCAGAGCCTTGCTTCTGAATTTCTTTTGCAAGCTTTTTTAATGAAGCAAGGCCTTGCTCACTAGTGTCCCAATTGGGTAAAATTTCTTTTTCATACGTTCTACATTGGTCACACACCCCATTTTCATCAAAAACAATAGATGTATCGCTAGTATCCATTACGCAATTAGTACAAACTTGGATTTCAGATTTTTTCAACATACCATAAGCTCATTATTCTGTATCTGCAGGTAAATAATATTCTTTATACCAATCGACAAATTCCTTTACACCTTTTTCTATAGTAGTTTTAGGTTTATACCCAGTAAGATTATTCAACAGACTACAATCAGCCCAAGTAGACTTAACATCGCCTTGTTGCATTGGAAGTAAATTTAATTTGGCTTTTTTCCCAACACATTTTTCAATTTGACTTATAAAATCACCTAACCGTTCTACCCTAGAGTTTCCAATGTTTACGACACGCCAAGGTGCAACTGGCGATATAGAATCATTTTCATATTTATGTAAATCTGAATTTTTTTGTGGTGGAACTGCAATCAGTTTTTCAATAGCAGTTGCTAAATCTTCAATATATGTAAAGTCCCTTTCCATATCTCCAGAATTGAAGACATCTAATTCTTTTTCTTCATAAATTGCCTTTGTAAACTTGAAAAGAGCCATATCAGGGCGGCCCCATGGGCCGTAAACTGTAAAAAATCTAAACATTGTGATTGGAATATTATAAATATGAGAATAACTATGTGACATATTTTCTGTCGCTTTCTTAGTAGCGGCATAAAACGAAATCTGATGATCAGCTTTAGTATTTTCTTGAAAAGGCATTTCAGTATTAGCACCGTATGCTGACGACGTAGAGGCAATCAAAAGATGCTCCACTTTAAATTCTCGAACAGCTTCTAAAACTTCAAAAGTACCCACAACATTACTCTCAAGATATTCACGCGGATTTTCTATAGAATACCTAACCCCAGCCTGTGCAGCTAAATGTACAATGACATCAACATGGTTATCTTTAAGGATATTTCTTATCACATCTTTTTTTTGAATATCATTATTTATTGTTGAGAAATTTTTATTTCCTAAAAGTATTTCTTGGCGTTGCAATTTTAGTTTTGGATCATAATATTCATTTAGATTGTCTATTCCTATTACTCGCCAATTGTTTTCTAATAGGCGTTGGCTTAAAAAAAATCCTATAAAACCCGCACTGCCTGTGATCATGACTGTCTTCAAAATATTTATCCTTAATTATGTTTGTTATTAAATGTTATGTGACAGTAAAACGATCTATTAGGACCTTTACTATTAGTTTACGAGCATTGCCATCACCATAAAGAGCTTCTGATTGACACATTGCATCATAACAAATTTTATCCTCTAGAAGTAACTTAGTATGGCTAATGATTTTATCTTTTGATGTACCGACTAATTTCGAAGTATTTGCCACCAAACTTTCCATTCTTTCTGTTTCGTTTCGCAAAACAAGAACTGGTTTTTGAAATGTTGGCGCCTCTTCTTGAATACCACCTGAATCTGTCAAGATCAAAAAACATTTCTTCATCAAATAAACAAACGACATATAATCTAATGGATCAATCAAATGTATATTTGGCTTATTGCTTAATATTAAATGAGCTATTTTTCTTACTGCAGGGCTAAAATGAACAGGATAAACAAAATCAACATTAGGATACAATATTGCTAATTCCTTAATTGCTTCAAAAATATTTTGAAACCCTTTGCCTTGATTTTCTCGACGGTGAACAGTTAGCAATATCATGCGTTTTTGGGGTGAAATAAAATTAAACTTACTCTTAAATTTTTCTATTAAATTTTCATCACTTTCAATTTTTTTAATGATATATTTTAATGAATCAATTACAGTGTTACCTGACATTACTATACTTGACGAACTGATACCTTCATTGATCAAATTTTTAACAGCCTGCTTTGTTGGAGCAAAATGTAAATGTGACAGCACAGCAGTTAAACGCCGGTTAGCTTCTTCTGGCCACGGTGAATAAATATCATTTGATCTCAAGCCAGCCTCAATATGTGAGACAGGTATTTTTTTATAAAAGCAAGCTAAAGATGTTACGAAAGATGTGGTTGTATCACCATGCACTAAAACAACGTCTGGTGCTTTTAGTTCTAAAAATTTGTCTAAAGATTTAAGAAGATCTACCGTTACACTTTCCAAAGTTTGATTTGGTTTCATAATATTTAAATCAAATTCAGGTATTATTTCAAATAAATCCAATACTTGATCTAACATTTCTCTGTGTTGACCCGTTACACAAACAATCGTTTCAATTTCATTTTTCAAGTTTAATTCATGAATTATTGGTGCCATTTTTATAGCTTCAGGCCTAGTTCCAAAAACTAAAGCAATTTTTAATTTACTCGTCATCTAATTTCCAAATTCCGCGAGTGTCTAAAATAGATTTATTATTAAAATATGAAGGTTTTAATAATTTAAATTCTTTATGGTCAACTAATAAAACTAATAAGTCTGCAGACGAGATAGCATATGATAGATCTGATAATTCAATTTTTAATCCAGTGTCACTTGGTAGACAGATTAAATTAGGTTCAACTAATAATAAATTGCAAGAAATTTCACTGTTTATCCTCTTTGCTATTTCTAATGCAGGACTTTCTCTTAAATCATCAACGTCAGCTTTAAAAGCTAAACCAAAGCATGCAATCGTAAAGTTTGAACTAAGTGTAAATTTTTCTGAATAAGTTTTTACTTTATTCATCACCCAATCTACTTTTTTCTGGTTAACTTGCCTAGCAGCTTGCATCAAGATGCTATTATCTTTGCACTGAGATATTAAAAAATATGGATCAACAGCAATGCAGTGCCCGCCAACACCGGGTCCTGGAGAAAGTATATTCACACGAGGATGTCTATTGGCCAGTTCAATAAGTTCTCTTGTATCAACATCTAGATCATCACAAAGCATAGATATTTCATTAGCAAAGGCAATATTCACATCACGAAATGCATTCTCAGTAAGTTTAGCCATTTCTGCAGTTCTAGCGTTTGTTATAAAACATTTTCCCAAGACAAAACTTTTATAAAAAGTATGAGCAATTTTTGCACAGCTTTCAGTATATCCACCAATAACTCTATCATTTTGGACGATTTCAACAAGAGTTTTACCAGGAATAACGCGTTCCGGACAGTATGCTATGCTTACTACTGACGCTGAGTCTTTATCCCCTGGTAATGATAAATCTGGCCGTTCTTGCCTTAATAATTCAACTATTTGTTCAGTTGTTCCAACAGGACAAGTAGATTCTAATAAAATTAAATTTCCATTATTAATTTTTAATGCAATCTGCTTAACTGCATCTTCAACAAATGAAATGTTGGGCTGTAAATTTTCTTTAAGTGGTGTAGGGACTGTAATTATAAAAACATCAGCTGTAATAATTTTATTTGTTGCATGTAATTTTTCTGTACTTACTACTTGTTTTAGAAGTTTATCTAAACCGGGCTCAGAAATATGAGATTTGTGTTTGTTAACACTTTTAACTACTTCTTTATTTATATCAACGCCTGAAACATCAAAACCTTTAGAAGCTAGAATCGCAGCCGTTGGTAATCCAATATAGCCTAAACCGATAACACATACTTTTTTCATTTCATTTTAACTTTCATAGATTAAGATATACCATAGTGTTCAATTTGTGTTTGAAGCACAAAATATGATAGAAAAAAATAACAATTATCTACCTTGCCAGACTTGAGTTGCAGCATCTGTATTTGCAAATTTTCGTAATTAAATATTCCCTGATTTACAATAAATGTACGCTCTAGGTATTTTCCCATTAATTTAACCAAATGATTGACCCAAGCACGTACTGGGAGAGAAAACCCAGCCTTTTCTCTATAAATTAAATCATTTGGTAAACGCCCTTCCATACTTTTTTTCAAAATATACTTTGTTGTATTTCCTCGTAATTTAAAATTATCCGGTAAACTCAATGTAAATTGAGCCAATTCAAAGTCTAGGAAAGGCACCCGCGCTTCTACACTTGCAGCCATACTCATTCTATCAGAATAAGCTAGATTGAGGGAAGCGAGGTCGAAACTTAAGTCAACTTTTGATAACTTTTGATTAATACTTTTATGATTATCAAAATTTAATTCTTTGCATAAACTTTCATACGAAATGCTTGGAGAAGAATCTAAAAACACCGATGAAATGATGCTTTGATCACACCAAGTAAAAAGCTGTGCCATTCGTTCAGATTTATTGTACGAAGCTAATGAAGCAAAACGTCTAACACGCCTATATGTAGAATTAAATCTCCCATTAATCTGGTAAGGAGAAAAATCTAAAAACTTTGATACACCAGGAACATATGGTAACATATTTAACCATTTAGAAGCTTGGTACCTGCGATAGCCAAACAATGTTTCGTCTGCACCCTGTCCAGTCATTAAAACACTAATACCTTGCAGACGTGCCTCTGCGCACAAATAATAGGTTGATAAAGCAGCAGGATCAGAAAAACCATCTTCAAAGAAATCTGACATATTAAAGAAATCATCTAGAAAATTAGGTTTTGCTTCAATTTCAATCAAAGGAATATTAAACTTTTCTGCTATAAGTTTGGCATATGTGGAATCATCTGATTGCTGATCTTTTAAATTATCATCCCTATTTGTAGAAAGAGTAAACGCTGCAGATAATGTCTTACCTGATTGATACACAGATTGCACAATTGCAGAGCTATCCAATCCTCCTGAAAGCATTGCACCAACTGTAACGTCTGATATCATTTGTCTTGAAACTGAATTATTTAATTTGTCTCTGTAAATTTCTATTACTTCATTTTCAGTTAAGATGCCTTCCAACTTATTGGTTTTAAATATCTTTTTGAAAAAAATTCTTTCTTCAACGTTTTTATTGTCAAACTTATATAATACTCCAGGTTTTAATTTCTGAATTTCGGTAAATAGTGTATCTGGCTCTGGAATATACATAAATGTAAGTTGAGATTTGAGGCTTTGAATATTTATTGTTTTTGAAAAGTTATCAATACAATCAAAACCTTTAATTTCAGATGCAAAATATAATGTATTTTTTTGTTTTGAAATGAAGAGTGGCTTTATGCCAAATGGATCTCGTAATGCAATTATGTTTTTACGCTTTAAATCTAAAATTAAAAAAGCAAACATACCGTTCAATTCTTCAAAAAAACTTTCACCCTCACATTCATAGCCCCTAAGAATAACTTCAGTGTCAGAATTACTTTGCCAATTATGATTACCATATTTGTTATCAAGATCACGCTTAAGGTCTAAAAAATTATATATTTCTCCATTATATACAATCACGTATCGACCACATGTACTTGTCATGGGTTGATGACCTGCATCTGATAAATCAAGTATACTAAGCCGATTATGAATAAGGGTTGCATTTATTTCATCTGTAATATTCAAATGTTTTGCTGCATCTGGCCCACGGTGGTTTATTGTCTTTTTAATATTTATAATTTCTGAATTTGATAAAGTTTTACCAAAAGATCCAAATAACCCACACATCACAGACGTCCCTTCAAGTCTTCATTCATGACATCTTCAAGAAAAGTTATAGTTTGATGACTGGTTATTTCCCAATCGTATTTTTTTGCATTTAAAATAGCTAGCTTAGCAAGTTTTTTTCTTAATTCAAAATCAGAGATCAGTTTACATAAACAAAACGCTAAGTCTTCAGGATTTGAAGGTTTATATAATAAACCACTTTCTTTTAAAACTTCGGGCATAGGCCCTGTATTTGCACAAACTATTGGCATTCCAATACCCATAGCTTCAATTAAAGTATTGGGCATATTTTCACAGAGAGATGCAAATATAAAAATATCACTTTTAACAATCTCTGTTAGGACATCTCTATGAGTTAAATTACCTGTAAAAATTACTTTACCAGAAAAGTTTTCATTTTTTCTTAAAAATTTATCTACAATTTTCACAAATTTATGTTCTTTTGTCCTTTCGCCGATAAACTTTATTTCACAGTTAATCCCTTGCTTTAATAATAGTTCAACACTTTTAAGAACTGTTATATGGTCTTTAAATTTCCAAATTGGTGAAACATACACTAACTTGATAGTTTCATTAATATTAAAATTAGATTTAATATTAGCTTGCACGTGATTAAATCCGTGGTTAATTACTCGGTTCCTTTTTGAAACTTTCATGTGTTTTAGAATATTATCACGTGCATACTCAGTAAGAAATATTATTCCATCTGATTTTTTAAATGCTCTAATTTGAATCCATTTAATTATACAATTTCTTAACCATAATTTTGAAGGAAAGTATAATTGCAACAAACTGGGTTCAAATGAAAGCATGTCCCTACTCATTGTGACAGTTGGGATCATATATGGACCAAAATAGCTACCATCTAGATTTAATAAAATGCTATTTGAAGAAAAATCTTTTATAAAAAATTTCATCAAAAATATTTCCCAAAAAATACTTATAGTTGGCAAACCATCAAAAGATTTGAATTTTTTTTTCTCAAGCCAGTGATAATCCAGTGTAGCATTTCTTAAGGTTTGATTGGATATTAATACCACTTTCTCAAAACGCTGATCCTTATCAAGAAAACTTAATAAATTACGAATATGTACTATGGATCCACCAGATCTTGAACGAATGCCATTTATTATTAATGTTTTTTTAGTTCTAAATTGCATAATTTTATACCATTTTGGTTATTGGATTTTTTCGATACCTTAAAATCATCAATATCAGAATAAAAAAAGAACTTATAATTTTTGTATGAAAATCATCATTTGAAATAGATGAAAATAGAGTAAGTAGAAAAATAGAACCACATCCAAAAATAGCATCTGGGATATAATATTTAATCATTCGCAAATTTTGGTTTGTTATAGAGATTAATATAAATGAAATTATGAAGTAAAATACCCCACCAGTTATACAAAAAATATAAATACACTGGTAAACATCAAATTTTTCAAGATTTACAAAAATTAGACTAGGTACTAAAAAATATGAGAATATAGATGCAAATAGAGTCAAAATTTGACGATTTACAGATTTTAAATATTGGACACCAATTGATGCAGCCTGAGTAAAAATAAAATAATATAAAAATATGCACACGGAGTTATTTAAATAAAGATAATTACTTCCTAACCATAATAAAATAACTCTACTAATCAATAATGAGTAACCAATATACATTATGATTGCGAACATCCAAAATATTTTGTGTAAATTACAGATCCAGATAAGGTTTTTATCTTTAGTAAATTTTTCTTTAGTTAGATATGGAAACACAAGCCCTATAATTGGTGAAATAAACTGAATAGAGATCATACATAAAGTAAAACTCAAGTTAAAGTCGACTAAAAAATTTGCTTCATAGTTCGTACCAAGATAAATTTTTGTCCCATTTTGAAATAGATTAGATATTGATGAAACAGCCAGTGAAAGTCCGCCGAATCTGATTAAAAAACCTGCATTATGTAAAATATTTTTAAAAGAAACTGTACCAACTAGCCCCCGATTAACAATAAAAAAAATACTGCTCATACCTGATAAAAAAACTATAATCGCATATGAAAAAACAATTATTTTAATTAATTCTACTTTGTTTTCTAATTGTAAATATATAATGCAGACCACAGAAATTATAGTAATACAAGAAAGTAAGGATGAAATTAATAATGGAGCAAGTACTGAAACACCTATCTGTAGAATTAGCTTAAAAGAATTTAACAAAAAAACTAGTACCACTACAAATATGACACAAGTAAAAAATAAAGATTCATACTTCAGAGCAAAGTATTTTGACCACATCAAAAGGCCAATTACTGCAATTATTCCCATAATTACAGTCAAAATAGACATTGAAAATAATTCATTTACAGAAAATTTTATATTAGGAATAAGCCTTAAAATATAACCATTTTGCATGGCAGCATTTATTTGAGAGAAAATATTGACGATAGCTAAGAACGTTACATATTTTGTATATTCTGCTTCACCCCAATAGCTTATTATCAAAGGAACAATAAAAAATTGTGGTACCATTCCAAATAGAATTATGCTGTTTGCAAACATAGAGCTTTTAAAAAACTTTGATTTTTGCGCTATGTCTAAAAATTTCATTTATTATCATTTTCAAGTTTAAATTTTTATAAGAATTGGTCTATCGACTATAGCGAAGAACATCTCCACTTTCATTTAATTCTAAAAATCTATATCTTTTTGATAACAATGTATATTTCTTTATCAAGCTTAAAAGTATTATTTTAATATAAAATTCACATAACCAACAATAATTCTATAGATGTTAAAGAATTAAATTATTTCTATTTATCACTCAATTAATATTTGTAATATAAAAATAACAAATATTATTTAAGGTATTTATAATCCCATTTATCAATCAATTTTTTTACTTTTGTTAAGTGAGCATTTTTGGGGTCATAATAACTCCAGTCAACTATAGGTGTTCGCCACTCTTTTCCATATATATCCTGAACGACAAGTTTACTTTTTCTTGGTATAAATATTTTAATGCCATGAAGATCACTATCCTTTAATTCGTATAATTGAAATGGAAATTCATACGTTCCTTTACGACTTGTAAAAAATAATGAAGTGTTAATAATATATCTTGAAATGATTTTTCTTACTTTTTCCGGTATAACACAATTCATGTAATAAAATAGCTTCTTAATGTTATGGTTATTTCTTTTGTCTAAGTCTGCGCTTAATAATATTGCTGTAAAATAAAATACAAAGCTAAATAAATTAGTAAACTTTAAGTTTGATGGCTCTAAAGGTCGGTAACAATATCCATTTAACTCTTTGAAATAATTGATGTGAACTTCTCCAAAATTATTATTAGTTCTAATCGAAATTGCCTTATTTAACCTATAATAATTAACTATATACCCTTTTGATCTCATTCTATTGCAAACTTTTTCAATTTCAGTTTCATTCCATTCAAATTGACTCACACCTAATTCAATATCATTGTTCCAAGAAATCAGATCCCCATCTCTAATTATGCCCAGCAAACTTCCAAACAAAACAACTGGCCTAATTTCAGAAATCTTTTCACAGACGTTCATTAAGTCTGATAAAATTAATAGATTATAGTTTATTTTTTTATTTTCCATCACCATCAACCTTTATCAGGAATTCTTTATATTTTTCTGCAACATTTGTAAGAGTTAATTCTTCTTTATGCGCTTCTCTACGGTCTAGTAACCTCACTTTATCAAATACACTTTCAAAGTGATTAAAACTTATTCTAGGTAACCGTTCAGAATATCGCGCAGGACTAAAGAATCCATAATTATCTTCAATTGTAATCAATGGGTAATTTTCAGGAAGCATTTCTGGTATACCACCCGAAGCAATAGTTATTGGCAAAAGCCCAAAGGATATTGTTTCTAATAAAATATTAGGGCATGGATCTCTAAAACTTAAAAAAACAAAATACTTACAATCGTTTGTGATATTTTCAAATTCATCAAGGTTATTATACTTTTCTATTAATTCTACCGCCTTATTATCTACAAGTGTCATCAAAAGTTTGGCTAACTCACTATCATTCTCTGCAGAGCCAACAATCTTAAGTGACATACCCTTAATTTTACAATATCTTATTGCTAAATTTAATGCTTGTTTATCATTTTTTCTTTTATGATTTCCTAAAACTATAAGTACTTTATTCCCATTATTTTTAGAAAATGTGTCAACATATGAATTAGTTATGACTTTTGTTTTTTTATTTTTAACAAAGATAAAATATTTATGACTTTTTTTCGAAAAATATGTTTGGAAAACTATAGCATGACTTAGAAATAATCTAACCTCTACCTTCCAATTTTCAAATAAAAGATTGAACAAATAATTTAACATAAATGAATTAGGAAAATATCTACCTAATATCTTGAAAAATTTGTTATTTAGACTGTCCAGATGACTTATACTATCATGATATGCACCATCTAATCGAATAATAGCTTTAGAGCCACTCATTTTAATCTTTAATAGATCATATATTGGAATAGATACATTAACTAAAACCGTCCGAGACCGTATGTCAAAATTACGAGATTTTTTTAATTGATTAACTAATCTTAAAAAGAAAAAGTATCCTGATTTATTACGTGCTAACTTTTCAGAAAATTTAAAACTCATTGGATATCTTTCACCAATTTTATAGGTAATATTAGACCTAGTACAGCAACCCAATATTCATATGCAATTAAATTTGAATTAAATGTTATACATATAATAAAAGCTGCAAATAGCATTATGGGCATATACTGAACGTAGTCATTCAATGCATGTTCTCTTTGTAATTTTATTGCACTAAGCATGAAACAGTATGCAAATATTGAGGATAAAAATGTCAAAAATCCAAAAAACCCATACTCAAATAGAAACAAAATGAAGATATTATGTGGATGACTATACCTTAACTCAAGAGACTTGAAACCATCTAAACCCATGCCCAATAAAAAAGAAATTGTATCTAATTTATAAAAGGCCTGCCTCCACAGTTCACTTCGAACATCAAAGTCAATAATTGTAAATAAAAATGTTAAAAATATTGGAATAGAAATTAAATATATCGGATAATACTTTTTCTTTGAACACAGAAGAATTACGAAAAAAAGAAAAAGAAGAAGAAGAATTGCTAGAATTATTCGTTGTTGAAACCACCAATTAGTATAAAAAATCAAAAAACCTATAAGCCCATAAATGGTAGAAATTTTACTATATTTTATTTTATAAAAATATATCGCTTTAAATACAAAATATAAAAATAAAATAGAAAGCCCAGGAGATATAGATGTTGAGTTTCCTAAAGCAAAATACATTTTGGAAAATGGGTCTCCCACACCTCTCGAAATATTAAAAAATCCCGTAATTTCACTTTCTGTCATTACATTTGGATTTAAGCCAAATAATATTACAAAAAAGGGAATAAATATAACCGGTAATGATAGCCCTATTACCATGTCAATTGTAAAATTGATCTTATTAGAAGCATAAGGTTTGTAAATGTTGATAAATAAAAGTGGTGTTAACAATATAAAAATACGGAAAAAAGTTTCCAAATATTGTAATAAATTTATAAGTGGAATTAATAATATTGATGGAATAATACTTATAACAAAAAATATAATTGTAACAAAATACGTTTTTCCAATCCAGATTGTCTTATAAGTTAGGCTTAATAACGTAGAAATAATTATTAAAAGTGAACCAGGGTATTTACCGTGGAGTGTTGGAAAACTAGTTAAACCAATAGGTGAAGCACAAACAATTAAAAATAAGAATAATAAATTCTTCTGAATGAAATTAATCATAAATTTTATACCTTTAATATTTCATACATTTTTAAAACAGTCATCTTTTCTGAGTGTTTCATTAGCAATTTTTTTGAATGCTTAGATGTATTAACTTTATATTGATTTAAATCTTTTATGACATCATTTATACCAATCACTAAATCCTTCACATTCAATTCATCAATCAATATCCCCGAAAATTTATGGTCAATAATCTCTCTAGGACCGTAATCAATATCGAATGCTATACTTGGAAGGCCTGAGATTTGTGCTTCCAACAAAGCATTTGGATAACCTTCAAAGATTGATGTCATAATAAAAATATCGTACTGCCAGACATATTTTTTAAAATCCTTACTATTAACAAAAGAAACATTATTTATATTCTCTTCTTCTAAGTAATGTATAAATTCATTTTTCTGCTGACCATCACCATAAATAGTGAAATGAATATTTTTTTCTTGAAATTTTATCGCTTTAACAGCGCGCAAAAGTGTCTTAAAATTTTTTTGTTTATCAAATGATCCACAAGAAACAATATTAATTGATTTTTTAGTTAAATCATAATCTACATATTTTTTTGTTTCTATTTTATAATAGTTAGGTATAAAAAATAAATTTTTTATTTTCATTTTTTCCGATAATATTTTCTGATTATCATAAGAGTTACAAATTATGGAATTACATTTTTTAAGGCTACTAAATATTTCTGATTTATATGGAGAATATTCCAAATTATTTACAATATTTGCAATAATATCAATTTTATTATCATTGATTATATATCGATTATTTGCAATCCGGTTTAATATTGACTGGTGGCCAATAAATAGATTTACTTTTTTTTTGTTAAATAAATATCGTAAATATTTATAAAAAAAATAGTTCTCCCATTTTGTAAATATAAAACTCTTAAATAAATGGGAAGGCCAATAATGCATATTGCCTTCCGGTAATAAAGGCTTATTGAACCCTTTATTACTTTGATAAAAAACATGAACGTCAAAATCTAAGTGATTATTTTTGATCCAATCAAGTAATTGCATCAAACGCCGCTCAAAGCCACCTGAACGAAAGCTTCCTGTGATAATAACTAACGTTTTAGCCATAACTTTTTCATAACAATATATAATTCCTTAATGGCATGACTTGGATTTGATACTAATCTTGGTATAAATTTTGTCTTCAAAAGATTAACCGCAGCCTTGAATTTGTTATTCTCGATGTTAATCAATTCAAAATTTAAACTTAACACATAAATCTTTATACCTTTTTTTGTATTTTTTTTAATCAATTTAATATCATCTAATGTTCTAAAAATATTTTCAGATGTTTTAATGACATAAATAAAATTTGAAGCAGAAATATTAGAAACTTCAGTATGCATGGATATATCAAATTGATTAGATCTGTAAAAAAAATCTATAAGCTTCTTGGGTGGCGAACTACAAAATAGTTGAGAATGTACAGGCAAACTTGAAAGTTTTTTACTTATAAATTTATTAAAATGATCATCTATAAATCTTAATTTTTTTGTAATAAAATCATATTCGGCCAAATCAGGAGAGTAGTCTTTGAGCTCATAATTAGTTTCCTTTTGAAATTTATTATTAGCCATTATAATTTTTGTGTCTTTAAAAACAAATTTTATTTGTTGATTATTTTGGAAAATATATCGATTGTAAATTTCTGTTGTAGTTCTTTTTTCACTCAATAGATCTATGCCTGAATCTTTAAAAGAGCAATTCAAAGTATACCCCAAATCTGGCTTAATAACCTTTTGAAGAGTAGGGGCAATATCTACCAAACTTGTTAAATTCGTATTAATACCTCTATTATACTGTAATCCTAATCCTTCTATAGCTAATGGAACCTGGACATTATCATCAGTCATTAAAAGGTCATGACCATGATAAATCATCTCTTTTTGTTTTAAACCTCTTTCAGGATCTGGATAACCGTGATCAGAGGTTAAAATAATAATAGTATTAGATAGTTTCTGCTTAAATGTTTTATAGCTTTTTCTAACCCATGCATCAGTATCAGGATCATGCCGAAGATTAAAGTGAACATATAAAAAATTATTTTCATGAGATTTAATATTATTTAATGCCTTAGAAAACACATTATAAATATCTTCATTACCCCAAAATAAGTGATCTTTTCCCTTCGGCCAAAATTTTCTTACTGTATCACCCATTAAATGAGTTAAATGCTCTCTTCCTTCAGGGAAAAAAACTATAGCTTGTGTTTGGTAATTTTGCTCGATTAACCAAGAAGGAAATGTTTCAAATCCTAAACTATTTTTATCAAAATGATCATATGTAGTGCTGTGGTAAACAGCTGGTACTGCAGTCATCATTGAAGAAACTGACATTACAGTACTAGGTGCACTACAATAGCAATTTTTAAACTCTAATGCATTGGTACAAAACTCATCAAAAAATGATATTTTTCCACGGTCGTCAGTTGAGCTTTTATAGGTTCTCATTGAGTCGACAGTTATCCAAAGAATATTCGGCATCAAAGTATCTTATTGTTATTAAATTTTAAAAATACACTCAGACTATATAATCTAAAATTTATTATAAATTTTGATAAATCAAATTTTTCGTCAATTAGGTTTACATCGAAAAAATTTAATAATTTTTTATCTTTAATATTCTTATCTTTTAAATAGTTAAAAATTAATTGGTTTTCTTGGATTCCAAAGCCAGATTTGTAAGAGATAGTTTTAAGAGATTTGTTTTCATTTTTCAAAATTCTTTCAAATATTTTTTTTCTTAAAGTTTTAGTATTCACATTGTGTAAAGGAATTTTTCTTAATAAATCAATTGATGCTAAAGGAGTTCTGCCCTCAACTCCATACATCATAGTAGTATAATCTAATTTTTTAAAATTATTTTTCCCCAAATAAAGATCGATTTCAACTTGTCTTATTTTCTCAGAAAGTGAGCCATTAAATGACTTTTGATAACTATACCAATTGGATTTTGAATTTGACAAATAATAGTTTATATAAAATTCTTCTACACTGCATGAGTTAAGGTCCCAGAATTTTCCAAATTTTGTATATTTTTTCTTATATTTCTTGGTATGTAAAAAATCTAAAAGTTTAAATTTTTTCATATTTGATAATGCATTATTCATTCGTTCATAACCAAAGAAAAATTCATCCCCAGAATCACCGCCTAAAAGAACTTTAATATTTTCATTCCTTGCTTCATGCGCAACTAAACTTACCAAAAAACTTGAGTCATCACCCAATGGCTCAGTAATATGATTGAAAAAATTCTCCACTTCATTAATTAATTTATTTTTATCAATTTTTATTGATTTATGCTTAATCTTAAGAATCTTTGCGTTATGCTGAGCAATCTTGAGTTCAGCATCTGATGAATCAAAACTTACTGTAAATGATACAATATTTTTATATTTTGCAGCTAATGTTGTGATCAGAGTTGAGTCTAAGCCACCAGATAAAAACGTACCTATTGGAGTGTCTGCCATACAACAGTTTTCTACAGACTTGATAATTTCTTTTTCTATTTTTAAATCGCTTAAGATTTTATCGCGTCTATTAAAATCATAATATCTATGACAATCAATATGAAGTTTATATTCAGCATCTATAATTAAATACGTGCCTGGGTTTAGTTCATGCACTTCATTAAAAAAAGTTTTTTCATCAAGCGTAAAGCCAAAATCTATAAACTCTTCAATTGCGGACTTATTAAAGGTAACAGGAACTGCTTCAAGATCTAAAAAGGATGAAATATCAGAAGAAAAAACAATTATTTTACCACAAGGGCCTATTTGCTTGTGAATATATAATGGTTTTTCTCCCAAACTATCTCTTGCTATAATAAACTTTTTTTCTTTTTCTAAATAAAATACAAAAGAAAACATTCCAGTAATTGATTTCAAAACTTTCTCAATATTAAAGTTTGATAATAAATAATATAATGCAAGAGTATCTCCTGCTCTATATTCTTCTGGAATAGAATATTGATCGATTAGTTCCTTATAATTATAAATTTCCCCATTATAAGTTAAAACATTATTAAATGTGGCTTCTGAAAATGGCTGATTACTATTTTCAGTAGGATCTATAATTGAAAGGCGTGAGTGACAGAATAAAGCTTCAAAATTCTTTTCAATTCTTTGGCATTTTCCAGATGAATCAGGCCCTCTAGACATTATTGAAGATAAAAGATTGCTCCAATCATAAGTATTTATGGAGCGCTCTCCAATCCTTTGAGAAATATAACCTGAAATACCACACATAATTAAATTTGAAATTCCACACTATTGCTTTGAAAACATGATTTTAAATCAAAAATTATACCATTATCACAACAAAAACTACGTATCTTTTTTATGCCCATTTCTTTAAACTGTGTATGAGCGACTAAAATTGCTATACCATCATAAGTATCAGTTGGAATGTCTGTTATAAAACTTTTGTATAAGGAAATTTCTTCCCCAAAATGAGCTACTGGATCATATATATCTATTTCATAACCGAAATCATTTATTATATTTGCAAATTCAAAAGTTTTAGAATTTCTAGTATCAGGGCAGTTTTCTTTAAATGTAGCTCCCATGACCAAAACTCTTTTTGAATTTTTTCCATCTTTGTTTTGTAATTTTTTTAAAAATTTGAGCGCCCAGTGATGACACATATTATCGTTTATTCTTCTGGCAGCAGAAATTAATTCTGGATGCTGTCCAACTGAATTGCTTACATAGGTTAAGTAGTAAGGATCAACGCCTATGCAGTGCCCACCAACTAGTCCAGGTCGAAAATTTAAAAAATTCCATTTAGTAGCAGCCGCATCAAGTACTTCGTTTGTTGGTAAATTTAAAGCATCAAATATTTTGCTAAATTCATTAATCAAAGCAATATTTACATCTCTTTGAATATTTTCGATAACCTTTGCAGCTTCTGCAACCTCTATAGATGATGTTTTATGAACACCAGCTGAAACAATTTTTGAATACAAGGCTTCAATTAGATCAGCAACCTCTGGAGTGCTTCCACTGACTAATTTAATTACTTTGTTGATAGTATGGGTTTTATCTCCAGGATTAATGCGTTCTGGAGAATAACCACAATAAAATTCTTTGTTATAAACAAGCCCAGATTTTTTTTCTAATATCTTAGCACATATATTTTGTGTTACTCCAGGATAAACAGTCGATTCAAAAATAACTAAATTTCCAGCTGATAATATATTTCCAATGTCTTCACTTGCTTGTTTTAATGGCTTTAAATCAGGCATCTTAAACTCATCAACTGGTGTAGGTACTGTAATTATAAATATTTCACAATTTTTTATTTCTGACAATTTTGAAGTAAAATTACACTTTTTAAGGTCAGTTATTTGTCCCGCCTCAATTTCACCAGTTCGATCTTCTGCACGTTTCAACTCTGATATTCTTGTTTTATCTATATCATAGCCTGTAACATTAAAATGCTTTGAAAGCTCCACCGCTAAAGGAAGCCCAACATATCCTAATCCAACAACTGCTAGCTTCAGTTCCTGTATATTAATTTTATCAATCACCAAGTTTTTCACCACTATAAATCAAAAATTGAATTTACATCCTCAGTGGAAAACTGCACTGGGTTATTCCCCATTCTTTGCATATTAACATTCTGAGAAAGCTGTTTACGTTTTATTTTGGTATCTAAACCAAATTTTACCATATCAATATTAATATTAATACTTGTAAGATAATCCTTTAAAGTACTTGCAGCTTGTTTTGATGATGAAATCGATAGCGAATTCATCAAATTTGAGATTACATCATTCAAATGCTCAGCACCGCGTGCATCTGTTACTCTAGCTGGGATTATGTTTGCATGAATTTGAAATATTGCTGGTAATGTTAACCAAACTGCATGCCCATGAGGCAATCCATATTGACTTGTAATTCCATATGACCAAGCATGAGCAGCTGTTGTTTTTGAGGTATTTATTGCTTGACCCGCTAAATTTGCTGCATCCAACATCCCCTGTAATGAACTTTCATCATTAGCCCCATCAACTACATTTTTTAAATATTTGACACACAAAGTTACTGCCTTAAAGGAGAGTTGGCGACTAGTTTCTGTAGACCCTACTGCCCATGCACTCTCTATCGCTTGTGATAATGCATCTAACCCATTACAAGCTTTTTGATAAGAGGATCCTGATGCAGTCAATTTACCATCTAAAATTACTGTTTCAGGTAATAAGAGTGTTGAAGCAAGAGAGTATTTATCAGCTCCTATATAAACGACAGCAAAGTGAGTGGACTCACTTCCAGATCCAGCAGTTGTAGGTGCTACAATCAATGGAATTTCTGGATTAGTCATAGAAACTTCTCCTTTTGCTATTTTAATGGCAAGATTTGGTGTGGAGTATAATGCTTTGATAAGCTTAGCCATATCTATTACACTACCTCCACCAACGGCAATTATAACTTCAGTATTTGCCTCAATCGCAATGGCAACTCCACGTTCAGCATCTTCAAGTTTAGGGTTAACAGAAAAATCAGAAAATTTTTCTACTTTTTCATTTTTCAATATAAAATTTAAAACTTTTTCAGCACCACAGGATCTGAATGATGCCTGTCCCGTTACCAATAAAATGCTTTTACCAGAATAAAGATTTTTTAATTTTCCAAAGCTTTCGAAGCTTCCAATACCTGAAATAATATTAACCATTTTCGAACTATCCTTTGATGAATTCCATTAGTGCTATTTTATTCTCCAATGGAGTTGTAGTTGGTCGACCAATATCGGCTCGATTACCTGGGCGAACTCGTATTTCAATTAAAGTCGGACCATTTTTTAATTTTAAATTTGATATTGCAACACGTAGTGTCTCAACTGTCTCAACACTTACAGCATCAATGTAACCACAAGCTTTTGCAATTTCAGGAATATTAATTGAAAAACCAACTGTTGGCTGTCCACCTACTGAGTCATGAACTCCATTATTAAATATTAAATGCATCAGATTTGAACACCCAGATTGTCCAATTATTGCCATTGAGCCCATATGCATCAATGCTGCTCCATCCCCGTCAAAACAATAAATAGGTCGATTAGGGGAGGAAATTGCTAAGCCAAGTGCTATTTGATTTGCATGCCCCATTCCACCGACAGTTAAAAAATCACGTTTATGGCCACTTTCAGTTCGTACACGAAATTCAAACAACTCACGACTAGCCATACCAGTTGTACATATTACTGCAGCATCTTTTTCTAAAATTTCTGCAGCAGATATAATTGCATTCTCACGACTTAAAGTAAGATTATTTTTAATTTTAGTCTCAATATTAAACTTATCAAATGTACCTTTACGAACAATAATTGCTACAGGGCCACAAATCTTGTGCGCTTTCATTATTGCTTCTTTTGTTTGCTCATTAGCCTCGATAAATTCTTCGGATAAAACCACTACTGGTATATTCATTGCCTCTAGCATTGCCATCATAACACGACCTTGGTGAATATGTTGAGGTTCATCTTTTTTACCAGGCTCACCTCGCCATCCAATCATTAGTAACATAGGAACACCATATACTTCTGAACTTGCTAAAGACAGCAACGGATTAATCAGATTTCCCAACCCAGAATTTTGCAAATATACTAAAGGTAACTTATTTGTTCCAACATAATGTCCAACCGAAAGACCCACAGCAGCGCCTTCGTTAGCAGCAATTATATGGCTTTTGGTATCAATGGATGCAGTTATGCATGCACAGAATTCCTTTAAAAGACTATCAGGCACACCCGTAAAAAAAGTAACGCCATTTTCTTTTAGGGTTTTTAAATATTCAATTGGATTTAACATTATTTTGTTCCAGGTATCACTTCAAGTATTTCTTTGATAGACATACAATTTGGGCGGACATCATAACATCGCTCGTTCATTAAAATTGTTTTTGCAACCTCTAGCATAGCTGGATAAGCAGCCCGTAACATGTGATTAGCATAAATAACTACATTAACTCCAGCTGCGGCAAATTCTGTTTCTGTGATTTTATCGAAAGATGATGGAACAACAATCAATGGTCGCCCAGCACCAAATGATTGATAGATTTTACAAAAATCCATTATTTCCTTGCCATCAGATTGTCGGGAGTGAATCATAATTCCATCAGCTCCTGCGGCTAAATAAGCTTTACTACGTTCAACTGCATCATCCATTCCTTTGTCTAAAATTAAACTCTCGCAACGAGCAAATATCATAAAGTCATCACTGACCTGAGCATTCTTACCAATTGTAATTTTTGTACAAAAATCTTCAATTGAATCTTGAGTTTGCGGAACATCTGTACCAAACAATGAATTTTTCTTTAAGCCTGTCTTATCTTCAATTACAATAGCAGAGACTCCAAGGCGCTCTAGCGTTCTAACTGTAAATACAAAGTGTTCAGGCTTACCGCCAGTATCTCCATCATAAATCATCGGTTTAGTAGTAACCTCAAAAATTGAACTAATAGTATTAGCACGATCTGATGTATCAACTGCTTCTATATCAGGCTTTCCTTTATTGGTGCTATCCGTTAAAGAACTAGACCAAATTGCATCAAAACTTCTTTTAGTTTTATTAACATCCAATTCAAGGTTTTCAGCAATCAAACTTGAAATACCAGAATGTGTTTCCAAAACACGCACAAGTTCTTTTGATTGAAGTAACCGCTTAAATTGTTTTCTTCGACGATCTGCTGTTGTACCTTGTGCTTTCAAAGCTTTGTTAAGCTTTGTTGAAGAAATATCTGGAGTGTAGGCCACTTCAACTAACTGACCACCCCATTCTGATAATTTATCTATTACTTGTTGTCGTACCTTTGACTGCACGCCAGATTTCCAATCATCTCCATGCACAACGATATCTGGTTTGTATTTTTCAAGATTTGGGCGATAGTCTAATGTTTCTTGTGAAACAACTTGGCTTACACCCTTAATTGCTTCAACCACTGCTACTCGCTCTTCGTATGAAATATAAGGTAAACGCTTGTATGAGGCAATGGCCTTGTCTGTAAGTACGCCAACAGTTACATCACCAAGCTTTGCTGCTTCCTTTATAATATTTATGTGTCCATGATGCAAAATATCAGCACTCATTCCAACGTACACTGTTACCATTTTTTATCTCCAATTAGTTTATAATTTTTTATTTTCTGTCAAAATAAAAAATTACCATGCTTTATCTTAATTTATATTTATAAGTGTAAAATTAAATAAACACTTTCTTGTCTAATTAATATTATTTATTGAAATTTACGATTTATTATTAATTGATGCCGTATAAATCTCGTGTGAATACCTTCTCAACATTGTCTGTTAACTCCTCAGTGAGTCTGTTGGCAACAATTAAGTCAGATTGTCTTTTAAAGTCGATTAACGACTGAACTAAAGGCATCTTTAAATAATTACTATCATCGATCAATGGCTCGTAAATAATAATTTTTATTCCTTTTACAATCAACCGATCAATAATACCTTGAATAGCTGATGAACGAAAATTATCAGAACCTTGTTTCATTATTACTCTATAAATTCCAACTACTTTTGGATTTTTTGCTACAATAACATCAACCAAATAATCTTGGCGAGTAGTATTAGATTCAATAATTGCCTTTATCAAATTTTGTGGAACCTGGCTATAATTAGTAAGTAATTGTTTTGTGTCTTTTGGCAAACAGTACCCACCATAACCAAAGGATGGATTATTATAATGATCCCCAATTCGAGGATCTAAACAAACACCATCAATTATCTGCTTTGTATCCATATTAGAATTTATAGAAAAACTATCAATCTCATTAAAAAATGCCACTCGCATGGCTAAATATGTATTTGAAAATAATTTAATAGCTTCAGCTTCTTGTGCTCCCATTAATATAATTGGAGCGTCCTTCCTTTCTGCGCCTGATAATAATATTTGAGCAAATTCTTTAGCCCGCTCAGACTGTTCACCAACAACAATCCGAGATGGAAATAAACAATCATGAAGTGCATTACCCTCTCTTAAAAATTCAGGTGAAAATATAACATTATTTGTTTTGTATTTTTTCGATACGTCGCTTGTGAAACCAATTGGAATGGTTGATTTTATAACTATTACGGCTTCTGGGTTTAAAAAAGTTACCTCTTTAATGACCGATTCAACAGAAGTTGTATCAAATGCTTGTGTTGTTGGGTTGTAGTTTGTTGGTGTAGCTATGATTACAATTTCTGCACTTTTATAAGCTTTTGATGTGTCACACGTTGCAAAAAGATTTAATGATTTAAATTGTAAGAATTCTGTTATTTTAAGGTCAGTTACTGGACTAATTTTATTATTGATATTTTTGACACGATCTACATCAAGGTCAATGCCGATTACATTGTTATTTTTGGCTAACATTACAGCATTTGCAGTACCTACATAACCAAGACCAACAACTACTATATTTTTAGATTTTATCATTTATTTATTCGCTTATTTTTCAATATATAATTTATTTGTAGTAAAAATTTATGTACACATGCATATGAATTGTATTTATTTTTCAGTTAAAGTTTAGTTATATACTTACTAACTAAAAGGTATTATTTTGACATAAATCATTTTAAGGCCAATTAGTCAAAACAAAAACATACATATATCAATAAAGCTAAACGTTAATCACTCTCGACTAATCCTATAATTAAATTAATTATCGGCTTAATAAAACTTATAGCCTTTTGTATTGTTTTTCTGCCACCGCCAAGTATCTCTACACATTTGACCTATTGTAAATTGGGGCTTCCAGTCTAATTTTTCAATTGCAAGTGAAGAGTTGGCCCAAAAAGCTGCCAAATCACCATCTCGGCGAGGAAAAAATTGATATTTTATAGAAATCCCTGATGCTCGCTGAAAGTTATCAATTAACTCCAGTACAGTAATTCCTTTTCCATTGCCAATATTTAGTATTTCAAAATGCTTGAGGTTTGGTTGATTATGGAGCGCCTTAATATGAGCATCGGCTAAATCCATTACATGAATATAATCACGCTCTCCAGTACCATCTCTGGTTTCATAATCACTTCCAAATATTTGTACATATTCTCGCCTACCGGATGCTACTTGCGAAACAAAAGGCATCAAATTATTTGGAACCCCTTGCGGGTCTTCCCCAATTTGACCAGACGGATGCGCACCTACGGGATTGAAATACCTAAGAGATGTTCCTCTTCGACATTGTTTAGTATAAACCCAATCATTAATTATTTTTTCAATCATAAGCTTAGTTCGCCCATAAGGATTTACTGGTTTAGTAGTGTGCTCTTCATCATATGGTAGATATTGCGGCTCACCATAAACGGTAGCTGATGAAGAAAATACAATGTTATTACACCCTGCTTTAGACATGGCCATAAGCAGCGAAACAGAGCCACCAACATTTACATCATAATACTTTATTGGATCTGTTACACTCTCTCCAACAGCCTTCAACCCAGCAAAATGAATAACTGCCTCTGGTTTAAAAATACTAAAAATTTCATCTAAACCACTTGAAACACGAATATCTGCATTCATAAATTGCAATTCACAATTAGTGATATTACGAACTCTCTCAAGTGCAATCTCATGTCCGTTACTAAGATTATCTATCACAAAGACTTCATGACCAGCGTTTAAAAGTTCAACACATGTATGACTACCAATATAACCAGCACCACCTGTGACAAGAACTTTCAATTCAATTTTCCAATCTTTTTGCGTATTCATGTGCAGACGCACTCATGAACCCATC
>MDSY01056309.1_pt1 | contig 33228 bp, 19 predicted proteins | sample 811131 | NCBI WGS metagenome assembly MDSY01 (sample SAMN05326643, study PRJNA326480) | marine metagenome | isolation source: seawater | place: Atlantic Ocean: South West | collected 2010 | reverse complement strand
CGTTTGAATCTTTTGATGTCTTTTTTTCGCCACCTCCACCCTCACCCGCCGCTTCATCTTCCTTCACGAACGCGTTCTTCGTGATCCAGTCAGGCGCTACCTTCGGCGCGTGCAGCTCCGCCTCCGCCGCGGCTTCCTGTTCCTCGGTCAACCCAAGGGTCACTTCGAACGTGGTGTCTTCCAACGAATCAAGCTGCACGCCGAGACCGCCTCGGTTTCCGAAGTTACCGAAATTGCCGCCGCCGCCGGCATTACGGTCGAGCGCTTTTTTCCGCGCTCGCGTGTACTCGTTCAAAGTGCCATACTGAGGGGGTACGGAGCCTTTCACTTTGTCGAGTTGTTTTTGAATTGAAGTGACTTGAGTGGAGAATGTATCTAAAACAGCGCGCATGGCTTCTCGCGTCCGCGGCTCAGGCGCGCTTCCGTCCGAGCCATCGCCGCACTGGATGACCTCCGCTGAACAAATTGAGCACTTGAATTGCCCGGTCATAGGGTCCATCAACCGCGCGGCGTCCAGTGAGCTGTACCTTTTGCCGCAAATTTCAACGTCGCTGACGCACTTGAACAGCACGGACACGGGTCCCTTCTCTGCTAAGTGCGTCAAGTATTTTCTCGCCGTGCCTACTCGCAAATTCAGCACGTCCACGATGCGCGAGTAGTTCAAACACACGTATGTTACGATTTTTTTATCAATCGCCTTGACGCGCTCGTTGATGACGTGCTCGTCTACTCCGTTCTCGATTGCTCGCGCGCGGGTTCTTTCCTCTCTATCCTTGTCCTTTTCTTTCACGTGTGCTCTGGTGACGAACCGCTGCTCCTCTAGGTACAGTAACGCCTTTCGCACTTGCTTTGCGGACAGGTGAACCGCGACACTCAGATCATCTTCTTTGACCCACGTTCGTCTCGTTAAAGCATCTACCAAAACCTCCGCGATTTTGCTGTTGTCGTACTTCGCGTTGCCCGTTCTGGCTAGGCGCTCCTTCGCACTCGAATGTCTGTAGAACGCGCGAATCGCCAAACGCGCGAGTTTCTTGTGCTCGCTCATGTAACGTACCCGTGTACCGGCGCCCGAGCGCGCGGAACTGTGCACGCCCCAGACAAATTGTGATGAAGGTTTTCAATTTGCCTCGACGAAAATAAATTTCGCCAGCCCGACGAGTTTTCCAAGTCAAACGCGCAATGCGCCCGCTGCTCGTGGCGGCGGGGGCGTGGCCGTCCGCCCCTCCTAGGCACGTGGCGACGTGTGTGGTGGAGGCGCAGACGTCAACCAGTGATGGGAGGGAAACTACGACGCGTTGGACCGGCGGGAGCGATGGAGTAATAGTGCGCTGGGAAAAGGATTTAAGTGAAAACAAAAGTAATGCATCCGACGAACCAAACATACCAGTCGCGTTCTACGGTGGCCACACGGGTCCAATAGTAGGCCTCATCGTGAACGAAGCCGACAATTTGTTAATCAGCAGCGACACGGAAGGCGTGGTATACGCGTGGGCAATAGGCACGAACGTCAGTGTCGCGTGTCACGAGGTACCCATCGAATGTGAAATAAAAGGGCTCGCGATGGAAAACCGAAACGTAGTTTTAGAATGTGTTGATAGTAATAGCAAGGCTATGAAAACAGTGCTTGATCCGAGGACGCTGAACGTGCTTACTGTCGTTAACAGTGACACCATCAACCCGCTTGTTCCGTTGAATAAAAAAGAGAAAGATATTGAGGAATCTGCTTCGGCGCTTTCGATGTTCGGATGGGACCGACGCGGCGGCAATACTACTAACAATATTGACGATTGTGATTCCCGGTTGCGCGGTACACAACCCGGTGCTGACCCGGTCAAACTGACACACGTTGAAACCAAGTGGGGATCGTTCGACTCCGTGAAAGCCATGACGGATGCGTGGCCGGTGAAGGGTTTATCGAGGGATGAAACCCATGCGTCCGCAACCTGTTCGGTGTTGCTTCGAGGCCAAGGCGATTTTCCATCAACGTTAGCAGTCGGTTTGAACGATGGATGTGTGGTGTTCCAGCCGCTGTGTGTGAACTCGCTAGACGTGCAGTGGCGTGGTGCTGATGAGCCGTACACGAGTGCCGATGCGCCCAGCTCATCCAACATGGTAACGGCAATGGCAGAGGTCAACGGAACCTTACTAGTCGGTGACGCGCGAGGCGTTGTTCGTGTGTTTGACTGTTCAAAGGTTTCTAGTGTAGACGTCGCGACACCAACCTTGGTACACACGTTGGTGCACCACGCGTGTGCGGTGGAGACCATCGAGGAGCTTGATGTGTATGGCAGATCGGTCTCAAAAGAGAATAATTCCACTGAGCCTGATAGTGTCATAGTCACTGTCGATCGCGCCGGCGTCGTTGGTATAGTTTCCGTTACTCGAGACGAAACTGGAAACGTCCCTTGTGTGCGAAACGAAATGTTGTTCCCACCTGCGAAACAAGGTGCACACACTGCAAGGTCTACGCACTTAGTGTGGGACTGTGCTCACGGGATTCTTACTGTGTTCCGGAAAGGTAACGGAAACGGGAAATACGACGCCACGGCGTGGGACGTCATAGGCGGTGCTTTGGAACGTTCGCTGGCCGGACGGGAAGCCGTGGCACTTTTCACCTCTGCGAAAAAGGCAGAAGGCGCTGTGTATTGCCGGGTAGGCGTTTCAAGTAGCTGGAAGGTACACGCCACTTCAAAATGCGGCGTTGATGAACTCAGCGCCGGCGACGTCGCGCGTGTCATGTCACTGGACGTCGTCGCTCTCCTTGACGTAAACGTTGACGATACCAACAAAGACTCGCACTTGAAGTTTTTACGGAACACGGGCGCCGCCTTGTATGTTTGGGGAAGCGATTCCGATTGCGATGAAGCGGCATGTGGCGTATTCCTTGAAAGTGTATCTGCTGACACGTATCGATCTGGATCTGCGGCGCTCGGCGCGGGTGGAGCTATTTCCGTAGCCACGCTGTGTGGACAATTCAATACAATAAAAATCGGAAGTCACTCCCTCGACGCGACGCGAGCCGTCGCGACCGCTGCTTTCGCGGCACGAGTCGTCGAGCTGACAGAGACAGTACCCGGGTCGTCCACGCACGTGGTTTCCGACACTTTGCTCACAAATGCGTCGATGCGCTTGTCCAAGGCAACGCAATTCACTCAGCTGGAGCACCTCGCGGCGCTTGTAAAGCTTTTCCAGTCACCGTGCATTTTCATACAAAACGCGGCGAGAAGTCTGTTCCACGCGAACACCATCAAGGCTTTCGTTTTGGGAAACGCACACGAAGTACCGCCACAAGCATTGGACGATGCCGCGCGTGCGGCTGTGTATTCTGCCGAACAAGCTGGTGAAACAAGACACCGAGAAAGTGTCGAGACGTTTTTGGAAAACGCTTCAGTCGCCGCCGGGCCTGTCATCGTCGCCGCTGCGACGCAATTGGCGCTTGCGGATGAAAACATGGAACACGAAACGTCATCAAAATCTGCAACAGCGTGTGCATTGATACACCTTCTCAGTGCCCCTAGTGCTTTGCTCGTCGCGGATGCCGCGTCACTTCTCGCGGAGGGCGTCGCGAGGGACGAATGGGCGAAATCCCTGTCATCTACAGAGTTGGCAAAAGCGCTGGACTGCGCGTTCACCTTAGCGGAGTTGTTAGCAGCGGTGGGGGGATGGCGCGTCGAGGCGGAGAGCCACGCGACATCGCCATCTGCAACACAGGGAGAAACAAATGAAAAGGGTATCAAGATAAAAAGAAAAACAGTTCTTGGCTCACCGATAGAGCAAATGACCGCTCGCGACGCGGTCGGTGATTTATTATCGGCGTTCGCGGCGAGTACGACGAAAGTTTTCTGTCAACGGTTCGAGTTGAGACTAAATGAGCACACAGCGTTTGGTTCGCAGACCGCACATTTAGTAATGTTTCTGGCGTTATCAAGAGTCGCACGCGAACGTGTTGAGTCACTAGACCCTTACTTGGATTCAATTGCGCAGGTCATGTGTACGGCAATTAACCCATCAACTCCGAACCTTCGAAAAGCTTGCCATGCTGGCGCCTCCGCGTTGGCGTTCGAACTGAGTCTCAACTCAAGACGCGTGGCGTACTTCAGAGATCGAGGGAAGGAGGTTGAGCGCATCGCGGTGGCGGTTGACGGTGCCGGTTCGCATATTGGAAGTGCCGGTTCATATTCGCCGAATGACTGTAATGCCGTTCTAATTTACGACCTCACCGCCGGTGCAAAAACAAAAGTGCTGAGGGAAAGTATGAATGACGAAGTTTCAGCGGCGGCGGATAGTATGCTACAAAAAGACACCATAGGTGCGATTAACACAGCTGCTTCTAAGTTGTCCAGCTTATCCACATCTTCCTTGAATGCGTTTTCGCAGAGTTTAGGGTTAACCCCAACCCAGACTTGGTCTGGCACGACAGAAACTCCAGTATCAAAAACTGTACCTCGCGTGCGCGTCAGTATCGACGGTTACACCGACGGAACTCGTCAAAAGAATTCGCCCGTCCGCCGATCGGTTGATATCATCCCCACCCCCCAAGCAGGTGACGTTGACCAAGAATACGCCGCGGCTGCTGCGGCGGCGGCGATGGCACTCGCGGCAAACTCGCCGGGAGGTTCACGAAGACGGTCACCGTTCACGTCTCCCCGGGTATCGGCATCCTTCAAGACTCCTTTCTCTGTTGCGGAGGATCGAAACGTGACACCTTCTTTTGACAAGCGAGCGGATACAACAACTACTGCTGCACCTACTTCTTTGAAACCCTTCGCGTTGGCGTTTGACAAGGACGGCTCGCGTCTCGCTGGGTACAGAGACGACGGTTCGAATTCCAAAGTCAGGGTATGGCATTTAAGAAGTTCAGTCAACGCTTTTGGGTTTTCTGGGTTGGGTTCCTTGGGCGCGAGACTCACGGGAAGCGGAGCGCAAACAGTCACCATTTTAGGCTGTGTGGACTCGTTTATTGTTGGTGAGGCTATTGACTTGGTAGATGGGGATACGGGTGGCAAGACGAGCACGGGTTCGTCAGTGTCATTAACATGGGAGTCTGGAAAAACAGTCGTGCTTAAACGCGGCGAAGTAGTAGCGGCGTTTGGAGTGAGAGAATAGCGATAGACTTACGCGATCTATATAGCAACAAGTAACCTACTGTTTATAGAATCTCCGCAGCGCCGCTGAGATCCCTTCCGGCGCAACCGGTGCATCCGAGGCCGCCCCCGCGGTCCGCCCAGGCATACCCCCTTCCCCTTCCGGTCCGTCCCCAGATCCATCCGCCATCCTCTTTTTCCGCTTCTCCGCTTCTTCCTTCAAAATCTTTGCGCGCATCTTTTTATCGTCAACCACGTTTTGTTGTTTCTTTCGGTACCGCTTCGATACCCTGTTCTTACCCTTCATCCTGGATTTTTCTGCATTCTTAGACCGCTCACTTTCCTTCTTCTCCAGCACCGCAGCCGCCGCGGCTTCCCTCCGTTTCTTCTGCACCTCTTTCGGCACCGCCCGCACTTTACCGACCGCATCGCCATCCAGCTGAATCGTCTCGGGCGCCAACTTATCCATGAGCTGTGCGACTTCTTGTTCTCGGCGCTGGTTTTTGGTTTCAAACGGGTTTGCGACCATGGTGTCGTAGTTGGGTTCGCCTGAGCCTGGGATGATTAAGTTCGAAAAGCCGTTGCTGTGGCCCAACCCTAAACCGTCGTCGTACGGGCAGAAGCTTAACTGACTAATAACGCCTCCGTTTTGAAGCGAGTGGTTTAGGTACGGCGAGGTCGCTTTAGCGCCTTTAATAGCGTTCGCGTCCCATACTTGCGTCCGCCCTCCGTAACTAACTGCGAGCATACCTCTCTGACTAATGTCAACGCTCACCGCAGGCGCGGCTGAGAAATACGAATGCACTTCTTTATAAGTTCTTAAGTCATGAATTTTGACTTGGCAATCCGCGCCGGCGGTTGCAACGTAATTTCCAGAAGGGTCTATTGCTAAATCTCGTATAGGACCGCGGTGGCACAGCATCTTGACTAACGGCGTGCCCATGTTAGGTGACCACAAAGTCACGGTTCCATTGCCATGGCCTAATAGTGAGACACCATTGGTCATGTTGTGCTCCATAGCACTGCAAGGCCCGAGTTTCGTTCTGAATTGTGCAACTATCTTTCCATACGTCGTGTCCTGGTACCGCAAAATGCCCTGGTCGCCGATTGAGGTGAGCAAAAAGTGATTAGGCAAAAAGTCCAGCTTGTTGATCTCGGTGTGGTCTTTTAGACAGTGGATTTCCGTGCCTCTGTTGTCGTATATGTACGCATACTTCTTCTGCGCCACCGCGAAGAACTGCCCGGAGTGGAGGAATTTCACGTCGCGAATGGTTTCCTTCAGCTGTATTTCGGAAAGCAATTTATAATCGCTCCAGCGGATCATAGCGACGTGGCCTTTCCGTCCGCCTAGTAAAAGATCCCGGCCGTTCGGCGTGAAATCCAGACTGTAAGGTCCTAGAGTAGGTAGGCTAAGGTCGAATGCTTTCCTTCCAGCATTCACGTCTACTGCAGCCGCAATATCTTGCTGTTGAAACCTGAACGTCTTTTCCATGCCCTCCGCTTCCACGATTCCAGCAGTGCTTGGCAAGAGCCACTTTTCGTGCAAAGCAGCTTGCGTCGCCGCGTTGTCCGCTAACGTCTCCGCGTACCGCACGTGCGCTTTCGTTTTCCGGTCCGCGATCTTCTTTACGTTGGTGACTGGGGTTCCTTTGGAGAACTTAGCGGCGCGCTTGTTCAGCTCGCGTTTCAAGCGCTTCTCCCGCGATGCCATGTCTTCGATTTTCCCAAGAGCATCACCCCCGCCGCCGCTTTTCCCATTGCATTCACCCCCGGGTTCACCCTCCACTTTGTGCCCCTTCTTGCCTTGGTCCATCATCGCCTTCGGCCTGCGCTTGTTTGATCCGCCCCGCGGGCGGTCGTCGAGCGCGGTCTTCACCATGGTGACCTGCGCCGCGACCAATGGGCATTGCGTGCGGCGAGTGCCGAGAGCGAGATGTCCGCCGACGAAAACTGGAGCTCAAGTTTTTTAATACGGTATTTTAGACCGCCATTGACAGGTTAATCGGCCTAAATTGAGAGAACGACTAGAAAACTTCAGAGAAAACCAAAAGAAGCTGCGCCTCTGTGTCATTTTGGGTGGCGCACGAAAGGCTGTCGAACGGGAGGGCGGCGCACGGTTTCGAGGAGTTATCACCCCTGGTTGACCTGCACCGTCGAACTGAGTTGGTAGTGCATCCGCAGCTCTCAGACGATGTCCGAGTCACCCCCCTCGCCGGACAAGGTTGCGGCGAAGGCTCGAGGTACCGCGTGGCTTGACGACACCGAAATGGATGACCGTGAACGAAAAGTCGGCGTCTCATCTGAGCGCGGTTTCCTCGCGCGGTACAGCCGGTGGTCGCACGACCGCCCACGGTTGGCGTTCACCTCCGTGTTCGCAACCATCATCATAATCTCGGTAATCGTTGGAGCTGCGAACCTAGCCGAATTCAACACGGACGCGGGGGACAAGGTACGGTTTAGGGACCTACCGGAAACGAATCAGTCGAGGTCTCCTGAGACCTGTTCTGACTACATCTTTGGAACTGACCTCATTCATTCTCAATTCATCTTCCTCTTCGCACGTTAACAATAAACAGGAGTGGATCATTCTGGACGACCCTGTGACCGAGACTGCGGATGCGGCTGATGCAGCTCTAAACGTAGCAGCGAGGCGTGCAGATGCATCAGGCACGGGTTCAATTCTCACGCGGAGCAAACAGAGCGAAGACGGGACTCTTCTTTTTCACTTTGAGTCGTCGGTCGACGGACAGAGCGTTTTCAACGAAGCGTCCCTCACCTTGATGAAAGAAATTGATGCGTTAATCATGTCTGTTCCTGACTATGAGGAGTACTGCCAGCTGGAGTATGACGAGAGCGACGTGTCCATCGGGTGTACACCTCGGGTGTCGCCTGTTTTGTATTTTTTTCCCAGCGTAGATCCCGTGAGCGGCAATTTGACGTACGACGGCAACGGAGAATTAGTGGCTGACATCGATTCCGTCGTCGAAATGTTCAGCGCCGATCGACGGAACTTCGGGTACTTCCTTGACGGCGAGTTCGATAACAGTGCCGGCTCCCTGCACAACAAGGTCACGCGTGTGAAGTACCCCATGGGCGCGCCCCGGGTGGGGTACGTCGCTGTCGACGATCGCGAGGACAACCAACAAACAGAAATTGGACTCGGATGGTTAGACTTCGTTGAGCAGAAACTGTTCCAACGATTCAACATGAACGCCAAGTTTCTGAGCACGCCGTACATGGGTTTATTGCACGAACAGGGCACTGCCATCCGGTTCTACGCCGGATACCTTCGATCAAAAGACAGTCAATCCATAATTGGCTACGACTTGAGTTGGGCCGGCGCTTCCATTCTCGCCGTCTGGGTGTATATGGCGTTCCACACCGGATCCATGTTCGTCGCGTCGTTGGGGATGTTCGAGATCCTCGCGAGCTTTCCTGTTTCAATCTTTCTGTACCGAGTTCTGTTCCAGGTGTCTTATTTAGGCAACATCCAGATCCTCAGTGTGTTCGTCGTGCTAGGAGTAGGGGCGGATGACGTGTTCGTGTTCTTTGACGCTTTCAAACAATCAGCTTATGAGCCCATCGATGTGTCAGGGACTGTATTAGGAAGAGTCACGTATACTGCTAGGAGAGCCTCACACGCGATTCTCGTCACGAGTCTCACGACCGCGATTGCGTTCGCCGCGACGGCTATGAGTAAAGTGATGCCTATTTCCGCGTTCGGCGCGTTGTCGGCAATAATGATCGGCGTTCTGTTCGCCGTGAACGTTTTGTTTTTTCCACCAGCGTTAGGTACGTACACTCAGCCGCAAATTCCTGCTCGCCGCCTTGTACTGTGTTCGTCGTGTACATGTTTGGAGGTTTTTAGTGCGATCCTGTGAGGATTCCTCGGGATTCCTCGCCATCCCGATACCAATGCATCTCCAATGAATAGCACTACCCAATACGTCCCGATACATCCGCCCGAAAGTTTGCTCGCTGTCCAGACTGTACTTTATAAATCGCCCATACAAAATACTGACTTGTATTTCCAAAATCACAGTGATGTACGAGAAGTGGGTGAGGGACAGTGAAAGACGACAACGGAACGGCGAGGGACGGGTTGCGGTGTTTCTCAAGGGGTGCCTGTGTTGCGTGGGGTCTATAAAGAAAGAGAGTAACTCTGATGACTCTGATAATAACTCGGAGTCGAGCACGGATGCGACCGTGGCTGTACAGCTTTTTGACGGCGATGACAATGAGCAAAAATCCATCCCGCGTTTATCACAGCAACAAGGCGAGTCCAAAATGGACGTCGCCAAGTTACGGCCAATTGAGTGGTTCTACAGGGAACCGTTCTTTCAATTCGTGTCTCATTCCGTCATAAAGTGGATATTAGTAGCAGGCTTCTTCGCGTTATTAGTCATAGGTTTTTACAACGCGTCGTTGTTGGAAACCCCGGCGCAGCAAGAAGCGTGGTACCCGGACACACATTTAATGCAAAGCTTTTCGGAAAACAGGCAACGTTTCATGTCATCGGATGAAGACAGAGTGGTGCCGGTTGACATCTACTGGGGATTGAGAGGGATGGACGTTGAGGGGGTGGATAAGTACAACCCACGGGAACGCGGCGAGCTGGTTCTTGATGACGCTTTTGACGCGAGTTCTGAAGCGGCTCAAACCTTCTTGAAACAAGCGTGTTCTGACGTGAAACTCGCACAGTGTGACGTGGAGGGATGCGGCGGCGTTGGTTCTTATTTAGTCAGAAACGGCGCGGACGGCGAGGTTACCTGTCCGATGGAGGGTTTCGAGGTGTGGTTAACAGCGAACGGTGGGACGTTTCCATACACGGACGCAAACACGCTCGAAAGTATGTTAAAAGAATTCGTGAGTTCCGATCTCGGAAGTATATACGCGAACCACGTCGGGTTCGACGCAAGCGACAACCTGATGTTCATCCGAATCAGCATGGAGTCAACACTAGTGTTCCCCACGGTCGCAAAAGTGTCGAGGCCCGTGTTCGACACGTGGGAAGGGTATATTCTTGAGTTAAATTCAAACGCGCCACCCGGCGTTAGCAACGCGAAGCAAACTGCGTACTACACCTGGTAAGTCCCAAGAATCCTGATCGTCTTTTTACGCGTACGTCGTGTACCGTTTTGGAGGTGTTTAGAACGATCCTGTGAAGAATTCCTCATCATCATGATACGAAGAACGAACCCCCAATGAATACCACTGCCCAATGTATCCCATGACTGTTTGCCCATATGACTGACTTTTTCTCTTTTTCGAAGGACGTGGATGAAAACGCAAGAAGCGCTTGTGGAGAATACGTTCCAAGGGTTGATCATTTGCTTCGTGATGTCGTTCTTCGTGTTGCTGTTTTCGACGATGGATTTAAGAGTGGGTTTGATTTCTACTGTTACTATTGCAGGGGTTGTCACCACTGTTATGGGCATAGGTGTCTACGGGATTATGAAATGGTCGCTAGGCATCGGTGAATCCATCGCCGCGGTGATTTTGATCGGCCTATCGGTAGATTACTGCGTGCACCTCGCCAACGCGTACTGCGAAGCGCCGTTGGTGTGCAACACTCGAGAACTGCGAACGCAGCACGCGCTGATGACCATGGGGATATCCATCACTGCGAGCGCGGTTACCACAATAGTGAGCGGCTCGATGCTTTGGCTGTGCATTTTGACTTTCTTCAGTAAGTTTGCTTTTCTGATCACCGCGACTATTTTGTCGAGCGTGGCTTGGAGCTTGTTCTTTTTGCCCGCTGCTTTGGCATCGGTTGGACCGCCGGGGAAGTACTCCTGGTCGTCGTTGAGGCCATACAAAGACTGGATCGTAAAGAAGTGGGACGAGAGGAAAATGGGGAAGGCATAGTTGGTTTATTTTTTATTTATTTTTCCGTGAAACGTCCTCTCTGAAATCTCGAAACGGTTCCCGAAAACAGCCGTTGTTGTCATCGCTCTCACCGCTCCTCAGTCCGAGATGCGCGGCGGGCTCACGTATCGCTTAGCGTTTATCTTGGCGGTTACCTTCACGGTCGTAAGCAGTGACTCCCCTACGTTAAGCGCGGGCGTGTCGCACACGTGCGCGATCGACATCAGCGACCGGGTTCACTGCTGGGGGGACAACCGGGAAGGACAGTCAGATGTGCCGACGACTGATTCGTCCGGCAACGAAATCCAAGGATGGCGCACGGTCGCGGCGTCGAAAGGGGGATGCCACACGTGCGGCGTTACGCTTAGCGGTGATTTACTTTGTTGGGGGTGCGACACGTATGGCGAGCTCGGCCCACTTCCAACCGTAGTCGGGGGCTGGGTGTCTGTAGCCGCGGGCAAGGGGTTCACGTGTGGTATAGATTCGGTCGCGAGAGCGGTGCGGTGTTGGGGTAGGTTTATTCCCCAGATGCCGGGCACCGGGCCGTGGTACGGCCCGTGGGCGGAACTCACCGCGGGGGAGGACTTCTTGTGTGCCCTTGAACGGGACGACGACGGTGATGATGCAACCGGGGGGATCGCGAAGTGCCGCGGGTGGAACGTGTTCGGCCAGGTTTCCATTCCAAATGAGTTAGTAGCGACGAAGTGGCGTTCGTTGCACGCCGGGTTCCAGCACGTGTGCGGCATAGATTCAGACGGAACCGCGAAGTGCTGGGGAAGCGACTTGTTCGGCGAGGTGTCGCTGGTGCCGGTGGTTGGGGCGCTGAGTGCAGACGTAGACAGTGCGGCCATTTCCGAGACTACCGCTACTACTACCGCCGAGACGCAAGCGAACATCCTAGCAACGTACACGGAAACTAAACAGGTGACTCCATACCAATCGTTTGATGACGCATCCGATGTAGCATACGCCAACCGGTGGGGCTCCGTCGTGGCCGGTGCGCACTGGAGTTGCGGCGTGCTTGGCCCTTCAAAACAAATAGCGTGCTGGGGAAAGAAAAGAAAGTACACTGTCGGAGGAGTGGCTGCAAAAGCGTACGACGAGTTCGGAGTTGTTGACGGAGTTTACGTAAAGTCTGGAGACTGTAACGCATACGAAACCCTCGCCGCGGGGAGGACACACGCGTGCGCTATTTTGTCATCGACATCGCCACCAGTCGATGGAGCCGATAGCGATGGAATCGGCGGCCCATTACTCTGCTGGGGCGACGATTCTTACGGGCAATCACAACCGCCGATGAGCGTTTCGGAATGGCGCGCTTGGCCGAAAGAATCAATCGCGCTCGACCTGGGGAGCGCGGTTTTGAACTCCCAGGTATTGACGAAATCGACCTGTGGGGCGACCAGTGGTGGTAGTCGGTCCGTTTTGGCAGCAGGAGCGGCGAATGTTTGGATTGCAGTGGCAGGATTAGGGGTGTTTGCGTTCGCGTAGAATTGAGAAATAGAAGTACGAGTAACTTTCGCTCGAAGCAAAGAATTTATACCTTTTCTCTTTATCGGTACTACAACCTCATCAACCGTTTCAAGGCTGGAAACCAGTACGAGACTTCTTCCCAGTAGTGTGTCGAGATGTGCAGCAGGTATGCGTTGACGTTTTGCACGTCGTGCGCGTTAGCGGCGAGACATAAATTCAAAAGAGCGTCCGCCACAGGCGCCGACAAATGCATTTCACCCTCGCCAGCATTAAGAAACACCAGCATACCCCCCAGTTTGTTGTCCAGCGATTCGAGTTCTCGCTTTTTTGAGCCGCTTGCAGATGCCATAAGAGACCCGTGCTTCCCTCGAATGTGCTGCACAATGGGCATGTGTTTCGGGAGCACTCCGCTGACATCCGCGTTCACAACCGTCGCGCCCGCTGGCGGCTTCGGCCACTCGGGCGCCGGACCGACCCACGCGCCGCCGCTGCAGTACCTTTCTCGGCCACGCAAGCTGATAGGAGCGGCGATTGGTTGGATTGGAGTGGTTCCACTAGGCATCCCACTAGGTACCCCAGTAGGCATCCCAGTAGGCAGACCAGCGCCACTGCCAGTCACACTGCTAGGCACCCCCAAATTACTCGGTGTCATCGCCGCCGGCGTCATCATGGATGGCGTCGAGATTCCTGGACTCGCCGTCGCGGCTGGGACGAAAAGCGTCGGCGTTTGTTGTTGGTGACCTGGGTTATTAAACCCGGATTGTTGCGGCAGACCACTATTATGGCCATTATTAATCCCTTCCCACGAATGCAAGCTTCCCGAGCTTCCGAAGTTCCCCTGGATCACAGGCGCGGGTTGACCATACTGTCCAATCTGCGCTCCTAGCATTTGTGCCCCGCCAACCTGTCCCACGCCCATCGTAGGCGTTCCTCTCATCTCGGGCGGAGTGGGGTACATCCCTTGACAGTACGGCGGCGTTTGCTGCGTTGGTTGTGTGAATCCCCCAGAAAACGTGGTGGGGGGCGGGCCGGTTGGGGGTGGTGCGGCGTGACCATGAGGACCCCCATCTCCAACCAAGGGCGCGGACGACGCGAAGGGGTTACGCCGCTGCGTCGCTGGGTTTGCGCCCACCGCCGGACTCAACGGGCCGGACGACGCGAACGGGTTGGGCATCGCGTGAAGTGTGCTACCGCGCGGCGCGCTCGCCGGCGACCGACCGCTGTCCCTCCCGGACCGCGTCGTAGTCTGACGAGCCGATCGCTGGTCCAAGAGTTTTTCGAAGCCCCGAACGAAAAGTCGCGGAGCATCATTGACCGACAGAAACAGACCGTCAATTTTTTGTTCACGCCACGATTTCGGTCGCGAGACGGCACTCGGTCGAACGCGAAGTCGAACGATATTTATGAGGTCCCGGCAGTTTAACAACGCGCAATCGATACCGCGATGGCTCCCCTCCCCACTGCGGCGTTGTCGTCGCGAGCCTCGGTTGTCGTGCAGAGGCGCGCTCGATGCAAGCAAACCGCGCGCCACGGAAAACCCAAGCCTTTCCGTGTCATGCGGTGCACCGCATCGTCAGAATCGACAACCCGCCGAACCACGCTGGCCCCTGTTGCCCTTTCGGAAGCCATCTCCTTTTACGAAATCAAAGCCTTGATTCGCCCGTGGAGGCTAAACGACGTTTTAGTCGCACTAGACGCACACGGCATTCGAGGGCTCACGACGTACGAGGCGAAAGGCGCGGGGGTCCAAGCCGGGAGCGTTGAAAGATACCGCGGCGCGAGTTTTGATGAATCCGGAATAGCTTTGGTCGATAAAACCGTCCTAAACGTTGTGTTGGAGCGGGAACAAGTGCAAGACGTGGTGGATATCATCGTGGACGCGGCGCAGACGGGCGAAATCGGGGATGGGAAGATCTTCATATCACCCGTCGCGGACGTCGTGCGCATCAGAACAGGAGAGACAGGCGCGGACGCGGAACGCATGGCAGGCGGGAGGAGGAGCATGATGAAAGGGGAGTAGATATTGAGGTCGTCAGTAAATAGCTTCCCATTACATACCACGCATAATACATCTATACGGCGACGTCCACTTTCCACACCATAACGATCCCATCGTCCCCCCCTGACACTAGCGTCCGTCCGTCGTCCGAAAACGCCACCGCCCTCACCGCTTCGCAATGCGCGTGTTCTGCCGCAAGTAAAGTTCCGGTTTCGAAATCCCACAATTTCACGGATTGATCTTTCGACCCCGTGGCGAGGACGCCATGTTTTGACAGTGACGCGCACGTGCATTCCTGAGCGTGCGCACCAGGAACAACCTGTAACGCGTTGTCCTCCATTAAATCCCAGAAGGATAGGCTTCGGTCCTGGCCCACGCTTACCATGCGCGTGGCGTCGGCGCCGTCCGCTCTGAACAACTCAAACGCGTTGATGGATCCAACTCTTTGAGTGTGCTGCGCCACGCGTCTTTCTCGAATCAAGTCCCAGGTTATAATAGAACGGTCTCTTGACGCAGAGACTATATGCACGTCGTCCCCTAAAGCTTCGACACCGATGACAGCGGCGCAGTGTTCTTTTAAAGTTGAAATCAACCGCCGGCTTCGCGAATCCCACACCCTGACTTCACCCTTTATACCTCCGGTGACGAAAAAGTGACCGCCAACCGCGACGCCGATCGCGGTGACCCCTCCGACGTGCGCATCAGGCAGGGTCCACAACAACTCGCCTGTTGTGTTACTGTAGCACCGCACGTTCCCGTCGTCCCAGCCAGTCATCGTGTTTTGGTTGGTCGGGGAGATGCATAGGGGGACTGAACCGGTTCGCAGCCCAGCGCGCATCAGGGCTCGCGGTCTTGGGTCCAGTGTCCACCCGCGTAAAGCCCCATCACTTGAAGCACTGACTAATCCATCAAGAGTAGGCCCGTTCATGTGTCCGAATGACGCTTCAACCGGCGCGAACTTCACCAGCTTCACCGGCGCGACGTGCGATTCCTCAAGAAGCATTGGTTGTTGTTGCTTGTTCAATTTGCGCGAGGGACACAGGTATTTCATTCCTTCCGAGGTGCACGCCACAACCTGGTCCACGATTTGCGCGCCCGTCGGGTCCAACGGTCCGCCATCGCCATCCACGAACGATAACGAGATGACGCTGCCTTTCAGCTTCCACACGTGGTCCAACGCGTCAAGCACGGTGGGGGGCCGTTTGGGGTTGTACACGCTCACAGTTCCATCGCCGCCGCCGACCAGGTATCGGTTCTGTTCACTCGGGTCGCTCACCAACACCAAAGCGCCGCCCTTACAGCAAGGCGCCAGCGCCCGCAAAACGCACCCACTTGTCCCAAAGCTCGCCACGTCACCGGATGTGCTTCCGCAGTACAGCGCCTCGCCGTCGTCTGAGAAAATAGCGCTGCAATAGTGCCGCTTGGTGTGTCCTACGCCGCACTTTTGGCCGCCAATGTCACCCTTGAATGCGTCCAAGCCGTAAATAACGACGTCCTGACCAGCGCAGGCGAAGGTGTAGAAAACACCTTGGACTACTACTGGACTGAATGCAACAGCTGATGCGTCTCGGGGTTCGCAAGCCCCGTTCGCGACGATAGCACCCGTCTCCACGTCCCACACGAACAACTTGCCGTCCGCGTGAATTCCGCAACTCACCAACAATCTCTCATCTGGCGAAAACGCCACGCACGACACGCCTTCGTCGTGCTCGGATAAGACGTGGATGCACCTCCCAGTGGCGAGGTCCCATATGCGAACATCAGCGTTGACTGATGGGTTTTTCGTACCGCCCTGGCCCGTGGCCATGAACCGCCCGTTTGGCGAAACGCACATGCATGTCACGTCCCCGTCGTGCCCGCGCAGGAAACCTTGCTGGCCGACTTCGCGTAACGGCGCGCTGACGATGTTGCCGCCCGCGACGTAGTACGCCCTGGTGGCGTCCGCGGGGTCACACGCGAGGCCGCCGACCACGGAGGCGCTGTTGTGGTGGAGGGGGGGGAGGGATGTCAGCAGGGAGCCGGGGACGTAATTCAAGACAAAATCGTGTTTTTCGGTTCGGAACCAACCAAGAAAATCGGAAAATCCAACGGCGATCGTGACGTGCTGGGACCCGCGTGCGAGTCTATTCGCGGCACGTGAAGGACACTCCAAATCCCTTGAACTCGCATAGTACACATACGAGAACAAATGGTCAATTGAATGGCTCAGAAAGGTTGTGGAATGCCTCCGGAACACACTCAGATGTTCGGGGGGAACATCTTTCGTTCCGCGGTGCCGTTGACTGGACCGCAAATGACCAAATCGAATTCGGTGGGTCCAGTCATGACCTCAACAGGAACATACCTCAACCCAGACGCGTGCGCCAGGGTTAAACGCGCGGCGCGCACGGGTTTTCGCTGCCGCGGAGGCGCGCCATCGTCGTACGACATGGTCGCGTCTGTTGTGTCCGACGGAGGACGAAGGCCGATTAAATATTGGAGGCAAGAAGACTCGTCGTTTTTGAAACTGCAGCATTTTTGTTTTCTCTTGGGGAGTTCCGACAAAACCAAGAGTGATACGCACGCTCCGTCGCCGTCACACCGCGCACCTACGTACATCCCGCGCGCGATCATACTCATGCCCGTCACACACAAAACCTCTCGCCGCGCGCCGCTTAGCGTCGCGCGCGCGTTCCTCCTCCTCGGCATCGTCCCCTTCCTGCTCGTCGGGGTCTTCCCAAGGACGTGTGTTGCAGAAGAAACCCCAACCCCTACGACGCTGTATGAGGCGGTCCGCTCGCGCCCTTCATCCTCCGCGCGCCCGGGTAGCGTTATAGTCACCCCACGCACCGCCTCGGTCGCATTCCGACCCAAGGCCGTGGCTCAAGACGAGACAGAGGCGCAGGAGCCTACCGTGGAGTTGTCCAGGCACGGCTCCAAGTCCAGGAAGAAAAGGCGACGGAAAAAGAAAAAGAAAAAAATGCAAGAGCAACTACCTGACGGGGACGACGGCGACAAGGGCGGCGCTCTTGGTTTGTGCCAACAAGAAAACGTGCAGCTTAAAGCGCAGCTTAAAGCGCAACTGGGTCAGATCGACCGGCTCTCCGCCGTGCTCCTGAAGAACATCGAATCCAAGGATACGCATTCGCCGGCGGACCAAGCGATTCTTGACTTGCTCGGCCAGGCGCAGCAACCCGGCGCGTCGCTGAACGAGAGCATGGGAAGCGAGTTTCTCAAAAGCGCGCCAAAGGTTGGCGACAATGTCCTTCCGGGCGATAACGTTGTTGACAGCGTTGGGTAACCCGCGTACGGCGCGATGTTCTACGACAACGCAGAAGTCGACGCCGTTCTCGACCAACTCGAGTTTCTCGCACCACTTGGAGCTGTGAGTTGGCCATCAGAAACATGCATGTCTCCAAATAACCGCCGTAAGTTGCAGCTGCTGGGGCTGGGGTATATAACCATCAACCGAAAGTTCTGTGTCGACCCCGCCCACCCCGATCGACGTACATCGCCGAACCCGGCGAGACGTCGAAATTGAATACGATTCGGTTTTGAGCCCCTTTCTCTCCCTCTGGGGCCTTTTGATGCATGGATGGTGGTGAATGTGTGAGGGCGGTACTACCCGCCACCACGAAACATGCAGATAGACAAGAATAAAGCGACACTTTCGGAAAACTGTTGTAGGGTAAACAAATCGTTCAATCACAACCGCCGATGTCCGCCGCTCTCGCTGTCGATCCGCTCGTTGTCAAGTTTATCCTTCCTCTCTCTTGACCCGCTCCCCCCCTTACTTGTTGAACCCGTGGAATATCTCCTTGAACCCTTCCGCGTTCATTTGTTTCCACCCGTCCGGGTCGATGGGCGAGGAATCCAGGTTGCCGTGGGGAGGGGAGTTCAGGGCTGAGCGAATGCGGGCCACGGCTTCGAGGTTCGTGAACGGCCCGTCCGGGTGCTTGCCATCCACGTCGGTGAACCCAAACTTATTCGCAACCTCCCGGGTCTGCATGATTTTTCCGGTAAGCTGGTTCATGTCTGACTCTGGTGCATCTAGCAACGCCGCTACTGCTCTGCCAGCATACGAAGGCGTATCACCTCCGGGAAAGTTGACGTTCTCCGTGATCCCCGCTTGCGGATACAGCGTCATGGCATACACGTTGTGTTCCCGAAGCTCGCACGCCATGTCGTGGTGCAGCTTATCGAACGCAGCCTTCCCGGCGCAGTACGCGACGTCGGCGAAGTATACGACGCCCCCGGCGCTTGAAATACCGACAATCAACCCGCTTTTGTTCTTTGTCATGACTGGCGCGACGTAATAGCTCATCACGTACGCAAACCTCGCGAAGTCGTTCACCTGGTCGTCAAACGCGTGCAGCGGTTTCTTCCAGAACGTCTTGCCGAAGTGCGGGGTCATCTGGACCAGGCCCTGGAACGCGGAGTTGACTAGTAAATCAATCTTGCCTTCCTTCTCGGTTACGTGCTCCACGAACGCTTTCACCGCGGCGTCGTCCTTCTGGTCCAGCTTGTACGGCACGATCTTGCCACCGCTGGATTGCACTTCCGGATCGTCCGCCAATGATTTTAACTTTTCCAGATCCCGGGCGGTGGCGTAAACCGTGCAGTCCTTCTCCTTGGCTAAAATCAACGCGATGCCGCGGCCGAAACCTCGTGATGCACCGGTTACTATGCAGATTTTCCCCATTTGGATTGATGGAAGTAGTGGGTGGTGCGCGTTCGACAATGACGATTGATAGCTCGTTGTTGAATTATAGCGTTTAGGGTTTAGGGTTATTTCGTGACTCTCGAAAGAAAAGTTGGCATTCATTTCAATCACGCAGCGCCCCGATGAAAACCACCGTCGGCACTTTGGAGCGCTTGACCCGGCGCTTGTGGGGCCTCCCTTCAGGCACCGGGTTTTTCGCCGAGCACCCGTGCAAAAAGAACGCCAAACGAGTTTCTGGATACCTGGAGAACGTCAATGGAAGCACGACACTTTATCAACAAGAATCGTGGGCGGATGCGGAGAGGGCGCAGCCTTCGAAATACACGCCGCAACCTCCTAAATCCAACCAAGGAGGCCCCCGTGAGTTTGAAAAGCGCACGAACAGCGATTTCCACGTGCACTCGCGTAAGAGTATAATAAACTCCACCAGTGGAGGCGGGGGGCGTACGAGGGAAGGGACGATTGCATGCGTAGTGTGTCAATAGCAGAAGACGTTTGGCACGTCTTAACCGTGGACATGAGTTTGTTCCGTCTGTTAGTGCTTGAGATCTTCACAGAGTTCACGGTGATGTTTTTAAGTGCAGTCATGCTTGTGTTCATCGCGGTGTGCGAGGGGAACACGATGGACGACGAGCTGTTGAACCAGAAACTGCTGTTAGCGTTTACGACGGTGAGAATCTCATCGGATTCAATATACGGATGGCAAGAGCGCGCCCCTTCGACGAAACCCGAAATCGCGGTTTTGGCGTTGTTGGGCCGGGTTCACTGGCTGTTACTATCAGTCGCAGGCGCGGTCATCGTCGCCCGCGCGTTGAAGCCCCTACAGCAAGTAGTGTTCGCCCCGGATTGCGTGTACAACGATACTAATTTAAGTATCAGAATGATGGTGTTGCGGAAAGACGTCATTCTGTATGATCTTCAAGTCCGCATTCAAGCATTTGCGGGGGGCGAGATATACGACCTACCGCTGTCAACAGGCACCACCGGGTACGCCCGGTGGACTGGCGTGTTCCCCCTCACGATGAAGCACAACATCGACGAAAATTCACCTTTGAAAAAGGTTGACATGGACAAAATCACGAACATCGTCGTCACGTGTACCGCTATTGATTCCGATGGTAAACCCGTTTACGGCGTCGCTGAATACTACAACCCAAGAGGCTGGGTCGCGAACCGCCCCGAGTTCCAGGGCTGGTTCGCTGAAAAAGCTTGTTATCCACGCATGCTTCGGGGCAAGTTCGGTGACCAGTTTCGTTTTTTTAAGGTGCCGAATGATTCGGGGATGACGCACCCACAGATGGACAATCAGTCGATGGCGACGACGGATAAAGTAACCGGGCCTCCTGTTTTTTTATTGGACTTCGACAACTTCCATGTGGTGCACAACGAGATGCCGGTTGAGGGGGATGAAGCGGTGTGAGGACTACTTATACTGCTTATTAAGTGTAGGTATAGGTGTAGAGTATTGTATTATAGAGGTATCATCTATTACTCTCGCTGATTAGTACATTCTATTCCTTCGCTCCATCAGCCCCTTTTCCAGCAAGCTCATTTTCCATCTGCTCCGACCGATGCTTCTGCCATAAGAAGAACTGCTGCGTGAAGACGTGTTCCACCGCGCGTGGGTTGGCCATGGCATTCCTGAACTCAGCGCGTTGCAACTGATCTAAAAAATGCAACGCGTGCGGGTAGTGTAAGTACTTCGCGTAACCCGGTTGTTTCCAGTACTGTAGGTACTCAAGGTACGCAACGAAAGCGGGATCGTCAAAGTACTTTTCCTGTGCGAGGTGGTGTAAATACCGCGGGTTCGCCAGGGACATCACGAACTCCAGCTCCAGGGCGAAACGGGTGTCTTGAGAGACACCCGTCGCCTGCTCCGCGACGAGTGTCGATGCGTCCATCATCGCAATCAGACGGGCCGCGCCTCGCCGTCTGATGAGAACCTTGGAAAGAATTCTTTCTCGACGAAAATTCTCGTGACTTGACCGAAACGAAAACGCGTCGCGACAGGGCTCAAGGCTCACTCTCTCGACGCCCGCGTCTCCGGATTCCGAGATGAGCAAGAAGATGATGGAGGATATGGATGCGATGGCGAAGAAGTATAACCCGTTCAAGGTACCTGGGGTTAGATGCTAATGCAAAGGCTTCCCGACGACGTGTTCTCATCAATCTCGCCAGATTTCACATTCTTTCTCAACAACGTCGTAGATCTGAGACCCTTACGCGGACACTGTGTTTTCCTTTCATCCTACTCACCCACGCGATACCCAATGTCTCACATTGAACCCATCCACACGACAGGCATCCGGCAGCGGTTCTTCCTTCAGCGGCTCTGGGCACACTTTGGGCACGAAAGCGGATGAGGAGGAGCGGAAAAAACAAAGGCTTGCAGCGTTGGAGAAAAGATCTGGAAATGGAAAGCCGAGGGGCGGAACCGATATGGAAGCCATGAGAGCCGAAATTTTAAGGGAACGCGAGAAGAGGAGAGCGGCGATGAAAGTGCAAAGTAGTGGTGGTGGAGGTGCCAGTGGATCTGCAGCTCCTAATACCCCAACAATAGAAACGGACCCGGCGCGCGTTGCGATTGCGGATGCGATTACAAAATTAGAAAAAATCGAAAACTCTGAATTGAAGTCCTTGACAATCGCGACGCTATCAAAAATAGCCGCCAACGCGTGTGACGACGCGTTCGGGGACGGGGCGTTTACGTTTAGCTGTATATCGAACAGGTACGAAGACGCGAGTGAAGAGGAAAAAATAATGGCCGTGACGAGGGTTGATAAACGGAGCGTAAAGCTGAGCAACCCGAAAATCGCGCAGTTGTTTTCTTTTGACGGCACGTTGGATAGTTTCTTAAAAGCGGGGTTTATTCTTGAGTCGGAGGATGTCATCGATTCTTCAGGTGGTCAGGAGCACGTTGATGGTCATCGACTAACGCTTCCTCACACCGCAGATGTGCGTTTTGTTGATTTCTTGGTGCAAAAGATGGCGACGATATGCCCCACGGCGCAACCGCAGGCGTTGCGAACGGCGCGCGTCGCGGATCCCTCGTTTCGAAAAAAGCGAATCGTCGACAATACGAAGCCGCCGATCGGGGGACGAGATGTAAAGGCGTTTTTTCCAGCCGTTTCGAAGTCTGTAAAGCACCCCCTTGACGATTCGTTCTTCAAGCGAGAAGCGAGCGAAGTCGCGGAGGATTTCGCGCGAGCGAAAGCTAAAAGGGAGGCCAGTTCTTTCTTGTCGACGAAGGCTTGGAAGGAGTCGCAAAAAGACGACGAAGAAAGTAAAAATAAAAAAAACGCCCCGGTCGTGGTTCGCGTTCGTTTGCCTGACGGCACGCAGTTGATGGGAAAGTTCAGCCAAAGAGAACCTGTCTCCGAGGTCCGGAACTTCGTCCACTCCAATCTTCGCGAACCCTTCCGGCGGTTCGGGCTTTCGTTTCTAGGCGCGGCGCTGGTTGGCGATACGGACGATCCAAACAACGACAATAAAATACCAAGAGACTCCCTGACTGGACTTCGCACGCACAACGTTCGCGACACGACAAACCCTAACCAGAAACCCGGGTTCAAGGGTGTTGGGTACGGCGTGGAAGGGACTGTGGTTGGGGCTGGGTTAGCTCCATCTGCGTTGGTTACGTTTTCCTGGGTTGATGCCGCGGTCGTGGGGACTAACACGGATGGTCACCCCGCAGTTTTGTCAGAAGCGGTACTGAAAGGTGCTACGCCACTGGAGTAGGTAGAGGAGGTTTTAGTGCATTCGATTTGTATACTACGGCTATTACTCTACCTAGAATGCCTAACTCGTCACACTTTGTTCAATCACAACGTGATGTGTGCTGTTTTCACTGGAAACACGTAGCTACTCCCGTCTCGAGTTCGGACGCTGTTCAAATAAGCGCCGATTCGCGGGTTCGTCAACATCGTTTCGACCCGCACTAAATCGTCCCCGGCGCACGCGTACAGGTACGTCTCCAACACTGAACGCGCATTTGAATCATTTCTGTTTGAAACATTGTCACTATCATCTCCTGCGTGCACGACTACTGAATAAGCTCTGTCCACTCGGGTGTGCGGCACGCCCCGCGCCGTCAACGCGGCACTCACGTGCTCCGCCGTCACGAGGTCTTTGTTTTTATTTTTATCATTTCCATTCTCAATCCAATTCGAAGACGTCCCCAGTCTCGCCGCTGCGAACGCCGATCCCGGGCCGAACTCTTTGCGGTACATACCGAAGAACTTGGATTCGTGCGAATCCGCGGTGGGGACACAGAGGAACCCGAACCCGAAGGGTTGTTTGATCAACGCCTGGAACTGTTTCAGGAAAGACGCTAAACTATTTTCACTCCCGACGCCCGGGGATAAAGCGTGCGTCGCGTTCACAGCGAACACGCAATTGTACTGTAGATGGTCTGTGCCTTTTGTGAACTCATTCAAAGAGGCGCAATGGAGCGTCCCGGTGGGTACGTGTGGCTGTATTGCACCCGCCGTGGCTATCAGAGCACGTGGCGACAGTTCGAGTAAATCGACTTTGATGTTTTTTATTTTGGTGTCAGAATCCATCAAAAACTCCTTTAGCCCGACGGCGAATCCGCCGGAGCCGCACCCGACGTCCAAAATGGAAAGACTTTTGTCCCTTTTATCGTCAAGAGACCCATTTTCGACTCGCTCCGCGTACAATCGGTTAAAGGTATCCAGCCAGTCGTTCGTTTTCAAAATGTTAGCTCGGTATTCATAAGTCACGCGCACATACGACTGATTCGTGCGAAGTCTATGAGAAAGAGGCACAGCCGCCTCCGCCGCCGCCGCCGCCAAATCCGCGTCAGGGTCTTCCCGATTAATACGCGGAACCACTACGTTTCCGCGTTCCCGATGTATGCTATCCGACTCGTACTCACTCTGAGAAAACTCGAGTTCCGAGTATGGAACTTCGGCGTGCGCCTGATCCGCGACCCACCGGCCGATGAAATCAGAAGGAATATTTTCCGCCTCAAAGTTTCCAGACTGTATACCCCCATCACTCCTTCTCTCTCGGTTCAGCAGCGACAACGTCACCGGGGTGAGCGGCATGCCTAGATCAATCAAATCAGGTTGGTCGGTTTGGTCTCGAGTTACTAACTGGTCACCTGATTCCAAGTCGACGTATTTCTTTTTGGCGTGCCTCCGGCTACTTATCTTTTTCTTTCTCGCCTGTTTGCTTTCCTCTTTGCGTTCGTCACCCTCGCCGTCCTGGAATGCGTCCACCACGTCCCGGCGCACGCGCGCTTGCTCTGTCCAGGATAACGTCTTTGACGCGTACTTGTAATTTGAATCAGCAGTGAGTGGGTAAGTATCGTTACCACTTCCCAACCTCACTTTCCTCATCGCGTTTCCTGTGATTCCCCCCGCGAAGAGCACCACCACGAACCACGCCAGGGTAAATGTCCATACACAGCGGACGTGTTTAAACTCAACGCGGTGCATGGAAGTCGAGGCACTGTTGGCGGTGTTGTACGGCCAGTACAGTGCGAATAAATTAACTGATAAAAATAGACCAAAAAAAAAGAAAAGAAAAGTAACCGTTGATTTTTTTGGGACGCCGTTATTTTTGAACGCCGAAAACAACGCGGTAAACATGATTGAGCAATTGACTTCGAGCCAGGTTAAAGAAATCACCTGGCCGTACATTAGGGGAGGAAACAGGGAGAGCCAGTGTGTATAATATGAACCGTCACGAGAATTACCCGAACCGTCACCCCCTGCGCCAACCCTAAGCAATGCCCCTAGAAACAAAAGAGACCCCAAACCCGAGAAGACGGCGGAAATGAAGCAAACCAAAACCTCGTTCTCCGCGTCTTCAACTTTTCCTTGTGGGCTCCGCGAAGGCGCGAAGGGTACTAGTAACACGACTGCTACGGAAAGCAAATAAATCATCACCGCTGTTAACAGTAACGCGGTCGTGGGCACTCGATAGATATGCGGCCAATCTTCTGCAAACGCATCGGGGGTGGTGCACAGACACGCGATTGCGTAAAACAACAAAACCGATACTGAAACTTTGGTTTGAAAATAGGTTGCAAATTTTTGCGTCGACACCGAACGTCTTGACTCGCAAATCGCACCAACCACGCCGGCGAGTCCTGGTACGGAACTGGTGAGGTCGGGAGTGGTAGTGGTGCTAATTCCATTTCCATTGCCATTTCCACCCACTCCAACCATCAACGAAACGTCGCATTCAGTCATGGATAAGTGGAAACAATTTGATTTATTTTCTACACTAACAGCGATCGCGACTTTGCGCCCGCTTCCGCGTCGGAGGTGTTTTAATGTAGCAACTAACGACCGCACGGATTGTGAATTGGCGTTTGCTAAAGCACATGCATGCTGTACAGCATGCATCTGTGTATCGGTCACGTCGAACGGCCGTATAGGTTCGAAAACAGGCAAGTCGAACTCCGCCAGAACTCTTGAGTTACCATCGGAGCAATTTTCGTCTTGTTCCAAGCCGTCATAAAACGCTCGTCTCGAAATCTCACCTGCCCCCGCGTGACTCGCGTTCGTGGCTATCACAACCTGGACCCACAAATCACGGAGTTGTGTCAGCGTTCCATACATGTCATTTCGTAACGGAACGTCAATCGCAACTAATCCTAACACGGTCCAGCCGAACGCGGCGGAGGATGCACAGGATCCACAGTCCTTTTCGATTTCATTTTCGTCGTCGTCCGTCGCTCCGTGGTGCGCCGCAACCACTACACACCGCAACCCCGCGCGTTCACACTGTTCGCTCGCGATTAGAAGCTCTGCGGTGGTTTCCTCGTCTGCGTCGCATGCTTGCAGGGTTAAAACAGGCTCCCCTCTTCGTACTCGAAAATGCGAACCGTCACCTTTCCGTTCAATCAAACACTCGCGTCCGGATGTCGACGCAGATTCATCGCTTTGCATCGAAAAAATTCGCTCGCTCACCAGCTTGTACGTCTCGTTCAAAGCCTTCGTGCCACCAAGCGCGGTGTGCACAGCCTGGTCTGTGACTCGATAAATGTTGTTTGTCTTTTCAATGTCCCCACCCAAGTCACCCCAGCTCCCACTCAGCGCCGCGCACGTCAACACGTCCCTCGGCCCGACGCCTGGGCTCGTCGACGCGACTCGGATTTCAGCGACGGTTGGCGTTTTGGTTTTTTGATGTAAGACTTCTGAATCGATCACGACCGCATCTATACTTGCCAGGTCGAGGTGCTTAGAGTTTTTCAGAGCTTGCCGTGACAGACTTGTTTTCACACTACCAAGCATCGTGACTGTTTGTTTTTTGATTACCCAATGAATTGCTCTTGCACTCACCGGCACCGTCGCAACCGTAAGCGCCGCCGCAATGGAAAGCGCGGCGAAGAACGAAACGCCCTGAAACTCTTTATTTTCGTCCTCAGAGGGAACAGTATCACTTGCTCCATCACTAGTCACGTCCCTGGGGTCATCCCCAACCGTGGCGTACAGCACGACGAAAACGACGAAGCTCGTGAAAACACTCGCTATGATTAGCAAATTTCCATTACCCAAAAGGTGTGAAGATTCTGGTTTATTACCCGCACTATCTCCAGTGACGTCGCTTGAAAATAATTCAGCGTCGGTAATAAACGCGTCGCCCGATACAAAACTAATTTTACTCCCCGTTCGCACCACCACCGCCGTCGCGTCGCCGGAAACAACCACCGCGCCGTAAGGCAGGGTAGTGGACGATTGGCGTTCCGCATCCCCAGAAACTGAATAAACAAAATCCCCAGACTGTTTGGTTACCAGCACGTCCGCCTGCACGGTATCCTTTTTCCCGAGCATAATCAAATCTCCGGGTACTAACTCTTTGCTATCCACGATTCTCGGCGGTTCACCGTCGCGTATGACTCGCGATTTTTGACGAGTTATTTCTGAGTTAATTGGTTCTAATAGGGACGCGCGTGTACTGCATAACGCTTGTAGCGCTCCCCTTCGGTACCTCACCACGAGACGCGCGTTTACTAATAATAAAGATGTCAACAATAGCACGTCAAAAGCCGCGCCGCCGGCTCCGAATTTTACCTTTCCATTTTCTAAAAAGCTTTTGTTGACGACCGAGTCGTCGGCGTCGTCAGTCAATAAGTTGCCGTTTTCTACGTCGGCGAATACGTCAAACACACACGTAACGCTTTGTAACGCTAAACAGAACATAATTAGTAGTGAGACTGGAGAGGTGAGCTCTTTTCTCAATGTGTTTAGTATGGAATCAGTGGTGCTCGAGTCATCCCGCGATGCGTCGACCCTTTCCCTCCGCACTTGATTCGGGCCAAAGTGAATCAGTCGTTTCGCGGCTTCGGCGTGCGTTAAGCCTTTCTCGTTGTGCGTGTCGTGAACAGTGAGTCGGGAGAACGTTCGTAAAGAGCCTTTTGTGGAGCTCGCGACGTCAGATGTAGATACGCGGTCGTCATCTGAATAAACGCCGTGGTTGAGCAAAGGCTCGTCCATCTCTACGTCGCCACGATCAGGCCATTCATGAGACATGACGGGACCTTGAGCTATAACTCCGAAACCGTGCAACTAGTGGTCCACCGCCGCCGAAACAAACGCCCGCGCTCCCTACCACACGCGACACGGGCCACGTCCAGCGCGGAACCGTCCGTTCACGCCGCGCAAAGGCCTCTGCCGCGTCGGAGTTGATGCCCGGGAAAGGTTGCAAAAAAAATCGCCAGCTCCAAGAAAAACGATGTTGACTGTTGGATTTCGATTTCGAAGAGGTGTGGATTTCCGTCCGTTCCTCGGGGCAACAATTGATTGGCACATCACATGTAACTGGCGCCCCCGGCGTCCCCTTACCCTCCGCCCTTGCCGTCATGTCCGCCGGCTCGTGCCATCAGGCGCGCGATCAGGTATTCCTCGGCGGATGTTTCCTCTTTTTCCTCTCCATCGCGCTAATTTACGTCGGCAACATGTACTGGCAGGTACGGCGGAATCCCGTTGCTGACATGGCAATTCGCGCGATAACGAATGCGAATGATTACTCTTCCAGCATTTCGCATCCCCGTGGGCATCCCCACCTCACCATGCCACGAGGATGAAGGCACGGTTTTGCTATCCGCTCCCGCGAAACTGTGCGGCATTTGGTTGATCGGCAATTTTTGAACCCTCGCTTCCACGCATTCACTTCCCTTTGGTTCGTGTTCGAGACGCCTTCACAACACAAACTCACACACTCTTCCCCGAATTCCCGACATTCCTGTTAGCTCGCCGCGGAGGACCCCGCAAACCAATGGTCAAGACCTACGATTCTATGGTGAAAAAATGGGAAACCACGCCATCTCACGTCGTACGAAGCTAAGTAAGCTTCATCGTTGCCCGCGATTTCGGTCACTCGACCAGACACTGCGTACGGGTCGACCACCACCACTACGGGTTTCTCAGGCGAACGCGATGGCGGGCGAATGGCCGGTGATTTCAAACGCATGCTAGGTACGTTTTTGTTTTTTTATCCCGTACAATCCTGCTCGCCTTGTACTGCGTAGTGAGGGTTGACTCGAAAGGTTTTTCACGTGATCCTGTGAGGATTCCTCATCATCCCGATACGAAGCACGCAATACGTCCCAATACATCCTCCCGACTGTTTGCCCACTGTCCAGACTACTGTATTTTATAAATCGCCCATACAAAATACTGACTTGTATTTCCAAATTCGTAGTCGCGCTGGTCAAGAAGCACCCTGATCGGATCGAGGCCGAGCCGGATTACGAAACATACTTGCAAACGCTGTACGACGCCGTCACAGGGTTGGGCACTGACAAGCCGCGATCATCAACACGCTGACGAACAAAACGGATGACCAGATATTCGCAAAAAGTGTTCTGGGGATTACGAATTGGTGGCGTTGGTAGCGCCCCGATAACGTACCTACGCCAGTGGCATCAAAGAAACCGCGTCTCGGTGGCTCACTTCCACGAACAAAACAGGTTTGATTGCGCTGCTAACGCACAAAGACCACATGATGCCTGGCATTCGAAACGAGTTCCAAATGGAAACAAACAGTATGCTGAATGGGTTCATAAAGCGGCACAGCATGGGCAAGTTTGAAAAGGCGCTTATTTCAGTCGCAACGTACACGCCGCCGAAGAACTACTCGAAAAATAACCAAGTCACGCCGGTGTAAGGGTGAAGGCTGTAAAGGTTGGAATAAGTTAAGTGAAGCCCTGAGTTATAACTCAGGCTGAATAATGATTAAGACTCTTGGAGAACAAGACACGAGAGACAAAAAGAAAGCAAGACAAAATACGATGACTAGATACTTGTTTGTAATGACAAGCGCAGTTTATAGTAGAGCAAGTCTTTACCTGAGGTCCTTAGGGACATAAACTCTAGCGAGTAAATACTCAGTACCACGGAACATTCTTACATAGGGTGAAGGTCATACAGGACACACGCCGTGACGTGTAAAATAGGTAGAATATATTATTGTTATGAATTGTTTTACAAAGCCAAGTATGCTAGTGTCGAGCCTCATTCGCTTCCCTTTCCTTTTGTTTCCTCGCCACTAACGCGTTGACTTCCTTGGCTCTTAACTCAAGCCGGTCTGCTTCCGCTTCCAGAATATCAGCCGTCTGTTCCAACACGTCTAAATTTAATTCGACGACATCCAACTCGACAAACAACGGCGCGGTTTTTTCGTCTTTCCGTTTCAACGAATCAGCGAACACCCCGAGCCCCGCGACTGTCTCCCCGAGCTCTTTATACTTCTCAGACGCGTGTGCATTCAACTTCCCTAGCACCGCAAACTCTTCAGAAACAATCCTTATCTCGTCCTTCGCCGCGTGCGCCACCGCCCCGAAGGTTTCCTCCGCCGCGACTAGTAAATCCCTTTGTGCGTCCCGGGGGTTCTTCGAGGGTTCGTCGGAACCAGAAGTTTGTCGTCCTAAACATGAAGTATTCCCTGTGCACATGGCTTTTGGTGACATAGCCCCAGCACTCCCCCCTACCGACGCCGCGCCAGCTGCCGCCGCCGCGCCAAGTACCACAGCCGCGCCGTCGACATCGGAAGTTACATCGACGCTCGTGGACGGAGCGCTCAAGGCTCGGGGCGTCGCCGTGTCCGACAAAACTTGTCGCGCCGCCTCGACGTGTTTGTTGACGGTGTCATTATTGTCACCAGGTGCGAGCCCGTCAACCCCTCTCAAAAACCCCCGAATCATGCCGATAATCGTGATGTGGTCAACATCCAAACGCAACGAACTCTTCGCGCTCGCTTTGCTCTCCTCGCTCAGCGTCCGGACGTGCGGAAGAATCTTGGTGAGCGCCGCTTTTCCGTCAAGCTCGGGGTGGCCTTGTACCGCTAACACGTCCTCCCCTAGACTCCACATCTCATTCGGGGCAGTGGGTGAGGAAGCTAACAACACCGCGCCGTTGGGCAGAGTCACGACGCAATCGCCGTGCGACTGAATCATTGATAGTTTGTGTTCGGCGGATTTCTTGACGCCCTGCCCTAATGAACTCGGAGGTATTTTTTCAATCGACTCGCAATAGTCGCCTCGCGTTTTCATAGCGTCCGTGACGGTTACAGTTTCCCGAGTGAGCACAAACTCGCCGCATATATTCTTATCCACTTTACCCCCCAGCGCTTCCGCCAAGACTTGCGCGCCGAAACAGGCGCTGTAGATCTTCACGCCGCCGTGCACCACTACTTTGGCGAGGAATCTTTTCAGAATTCCAATCCAAGCTTGAGAATCTTCATCCATCGTGCTGTAATGGCTCCCCGTCACGACCAACCCCTGGTACGTCTCTATCTCTCTCAAATCAGGCAGCTCACCACTCCACACCCGATGGTGTTCCCAAGTCTCACCGTTTTTGCCTAGTAACCTTGATAAGGCAATTGCGTGGCCGTCCCACTTGACCGCATCTTCGCAATCGAGAATGGCGAAGCGAAGTTTTGGGCTTGGGGTGGGCGCCATGGCGAAGGCGTGCACGGTCTATAGACCCGAGAAGTGCCGTGCAACCCGACCGTGAGCTGACACAGCACCGGCAAAGGACGCCCGTGCGTGTCGCAGACGCCGGGCGCGTCGACCGCGCGTGACAGGTGTGAGGTCCACGGATGAGGCCGCGGGGTAAACCGGGAATTCATCGGAAGACGTGATTTCACGAGGGGGCTACAAAATTATTGATTTGGCCCCTCCAATGGCCACAACGCCGCGCGCTTCGTGCACTTTGCGCCGCGCGGGAACTACCGCATTCGCGGATCGTCTACCCCCCTGGTTTTAACCGACACGCCAATGCCGGGTACCCAGTCGACCGCGTCCTTATCACCTCGCAGGCGCGCCTGGAGTATTCGCGCCCCTCGGAAACGACGATTCGTCTACCCCAATCGATACACGCGCGCCCCATCGATCACGCGATGGAACCCGCCCCTACGACCGTGGACGATGTCGCCGCGAAGATGCACGATGTGATGACGCTCGATGACGCCGAGATCGCGAGGCTAAAGCGCGTCGCCGCGAATGGGAAGGTCTATGATGCTGAGGGTCAGGACGAAAGACGAGAAGCCGCCCACAGGCTGTGGCTGCACTACAGCGCTCGACCGGAAGGAACGCGCCTGAAAGAGGGTCAGATGAAGAACGAAGCGCGCGGTTGGTCCGGGGGCGTGAATTATTTGATACGCCCCGCGTGCGACAGGTACCCGGAGGCGTGCTGGGAGCAGTACAAACTGTGCAGTCAAGGCGAGGAAAAAGAGGCTGAAAGGATGGGCGTGCTTCGCACCCGAGTCGCGTCAGTCGAGTTTAAGTTTCTGCGTTTCGCCGAGGACGGCGGTCACGTCCAAGCGATGCACATCCTCGCGCTTAAACTACAAACTATTGATTTCGTCAGAGAGACTCTCGAGATGACCGCGTGAGATGGGCTGGAGTATCTTCACGGGGCGTCTGATTTAAACAGCGGCGACGCGATGTCGATCCTCGCCATATGGTACGCGCTCGGCAAAGGTGGCGTCGACAAAAACCTGTCGCGTGTGGAGACGCTGTTTGACGGAAAGCCCGAAACCTCCTGGATGTCCATGAGATTTCCTGAAGAACGAGGAAACCGTTGGACGAGGTCTTCAGGAGGAACCTGATGAAACTGCGTTTTGGCGAAATATTGCTATTTGGGAAACTTCGGATCTGAAAGGTTATACGATTATTCGAGCTTAGGGACCAGGAATAATTACATAAGCATACATAATGACAAGACGGGACATACGTTACTAGAATACTCTCTCATCGTCGCCTTTTGGTGCCGCGATCGCACGACCCCCGACGATGCTTACACCGGCGCATCATGCGGCGTTCGCCTCCACGGGGGGCTTGCTCGCGAACATCCCCGTCTTCCGCAGCCCGGACTCGAGCGTATCCTTCCGCTTCAGCATCTCCAGGTGCACGGTGTGGACCAGTCCGAACATGCCGCCCAGGGTGGCGGCGATACCACCGACCGCCGCGATGTATGCCATCACCGGCGACGGGTACGATGTGGTCACCTTGGTGTACAGCGGGAACGGATTGATCTTGATGCCCTTCGCGTTGACTCCTTCGATGGCTGTCTCTCCAAATGCCGTCTTGAGATCGTTTTTGCAGAGGTTACTCTCCGTGATGGTACCGACGATGTCCACGGGTGTGATTCCCCACTCGTAGACCACCGTGCGGGATGACTTGGATGCGGCGTCCGGGTGTGATGAGTCCCACTCCATCTGAGGATCGTGGCGTTCGACGAGGGACAGTAGCGTGATGCCGCGGTGCGCTCGAATCTTCTTCTGTTTGATGGAATTGGAGTCTTGGTCGAGGTAGTCGGTGACGAGTGAGACTCCGAAGTTGCAGTGGCCGGTGCACTTAGCCTCTGATTGGTTACTAACCATGTCGTCGTCCCTCCACGCCACGGTGAGGGCATCCGCGGGGTCCGCGAGGGCGAACGCGCAGACTCCGTCGTCTCCGTCCATCACGGTTCCGCAGTCGATCTTACCCGAGCATTTGGGCTCCGTCGGGTTTTGAAGGAGGCTTCGCGCGGCATCGCGCCATGGGTACGCATCGTCGTCGAGGAGCTCGCGTGCTCCGGGGGCAGGGGTGTTCGGGGCGTTTCCGGCGGATGCTGGTGAACTGG
>MDSY01018294.1_pt1 | contig 33231 bp, 17 predicted proteins | sample 811131 | NCBI WGS metagenome assembly MDSY01 (sample SAMN05326643, study PRJNA326480) | marine metagenome | isolation source: seawater | place: Atlantic Ocean: South West | collected 2010 | reverse complement strand
TGAGGCGAACCGCCATGTCGGCCTGGAACCGTGTCCCGGATGTCAACCGACACAGCACCGCCCCCGTTCCGCGTCCCTCCATCCCCCCTCCCCCAAACATTAAACTTCGAAGGCGACGCGCCGCCGTGAGTTTCTTGTCTTGTGACATCATCGTCGCTCAATCCGCGTTTCAACAAACGCGAGTGCATGGTCTTGAGTTAATGTTGGGTCGATACAAACCCAAGAGACCGTCCCTGGCCGCGCCACCACCGACACGGATGAACGCCCCGGTCGCACGAGCGTCTGGCACATGACACGACCCGAAGCGGATAGAGGGAAAGAGCACAACGGACCGATTTCTCCAGACTCTCTCGAGTTTTAACTTTTCTTGGACGGCAACAAGTTCAGAGCGCACCTCTTGACGCGCGGCGTCGGCGCGGGTTTACGTTGGGTCGGGCGTCGTGTTATACGGTCACGATGGACCCTCAACGCGGGTCACAAGGTCGCGGCGAGAAACGCGCGGCGAGTGGAGAAATAGACGCGTCATCGTTGTTCAAACGCGGCGGAGCGAAAGCCACGAGAGTTGCGGTGTCGGCGTCGGCGGCTAATAATTCTTCTCATGGGACGAACGTCTCGAGTGATGCAGACGCACGAACGAAACCAACGAACGTGGCTGTGGACGTACATGGTGTACATGCACATGCGAGCAACAACAAAAATACTTCGCACGAACGAACGGGTAAAGTAGTACCGTTTGATACTACTGAAGCATCAATACTATCAACATCTGAAATCGACCCAACAGGAGGGAGCATGAAATCTCACTCCGCCGTCCTGACCAAGTTTCGAACCTTGCTCAACGCGATGCAAGTCCCGCTATCGTTAAACCCTGAAAACAGCACGGCGTGCGTGTGGGACGCTCACAGCAACGTAGCAGAAGTCGTGCGACAGCGAGGGAAACACTTGACCAAAATGGGCCACGCTGTCGGCAATCAATTATTTCTCCTCCCCGAAGAGGTTTTGTATTTAGTGGAAACGGAGCGCGCGTTTTTGCTTGAGACTAGAATCGCCGAGACTGGAACGCATAAAAACCCTAATCAAATAAAACCCATGTCCCTACGTGCGGTGCATTCCCTGATTAATAACTCAAGAACCCTCCCGACGGATGCGTACACGGTGTTTGCGTTCCTTCAGCGACGCGGGTACGTCGTGCGGAGGTTCGGTGCGCGGTGGAGTTTGGCGGCGAAAAATAACTCCGGACGCATCAACCACTCGTCGGCGACGGGTCAAGGCGCTTGGTCCAGCGACATATCTCAAAGTGATGCAGTGATGCATGCGGTGCGTGTCAATGTCGACAACTTGCCCGCTGATGATGGCAGCGCACCCATGACAGAAGAAGCCGCCGACGGCAATCTCAAGTGGTACCCGCGCGCGACTCGGTGGTTGGGACAGAACAAAAACGAGGTATGGAATAACGCAACGTTGACTCCTCAAACAAGTAACTCAAGAACTGACACGAATACCTCCGCTGCGTCCCCGGTTTTCACGGTGTACTCGCCCACTGGCCAGTTCTCGAAGAAAAATCCAGGGCCGGTGGACTTTTACGTGTTCGTGAGGTGTGTCGGTTTTTCTGAAAAAGATTCTGGAATAAATCTATTCGCCCCAACCCGACCCGAACGCGACGCATCATTAAAGAAGCTCAGACTGTTTGCCCATACAAACGCAACGGAAGACCCAAACATGAACCGGAAAATCGTGTGGGCCACCGTGGTGGACGGCGTCGTGGTGTTGCACAAGTTTAAGGACATTTAGGGTATGAGTGATAGTTTTTAAAGATTTTTTGTCATACTATTGTACAACGAGCTAGTCTATAGGTTCTACCTTATTCTACCTTCCCTTCTTTCCATCTACAGCCGTTCCTCTACCGATACCCCAACATACGCAAACACCCAGCCTTGTCGCATACCGCGCTCCACCGCTTTCGCGCTGCCTTTCTCGACAATTTGAAGCGTCGGACGATTGTTATTTCGTCCGAGTCCGATTCGGGAAAACTCACGAACCGCTTCTGCGTGTGTTTCTTTTCGCGACAAGCTTTGCCCCCTGCCATGTGCGAACCCGCAAGTTGTTTGTGGTGTGTTGACACCGGTACCATGCGCGCGTGTTCCCTCGCCTGCCTTGCTACCCTCCAACACCCGTAAAGCTCGCTCTGCCGCGAAGGCAGACTGTTTGCCTAGCGGACATGATGGCGCCGTGGCATTCACTAACACCAGTCTCGTATTTTCTCGAAGGTTTTTTTCACCCTCGAAAGTAATGCTCAACATGGCTCCGCTCTCCACGAAGACGCACAGCGCCCTCAACGCACACGCAACACCGGTGAACATGTCAGCTGTTTCTTTCTCCGACACTTGAATCAAATTCACGACCGTTTTCTTGATCGTATCTATGGGTTCATAGTCATCGAGGTTACTAAAAACGTCTTCAGTGACGAGACTGGAAAAAAACACGGAAACGTTTCGCAAAATTTCAAACCCAACTGCTCCCGGCCCGCCCGGCTTCAAAGTATCTTTTCGAAACGGTATTGTGGCCGTTTCAAGAACTGTTTGTCTGAACAACTGACAAACAACTCCCTTTGTAATCTTGGCGAACGTAGTAGAGTACCTCGGTTCGTGCCACACTCGCTTGGTGAAATAAATGGCGGCTGCGGCGGAACTGTTTTCCTCGTTGGTATCTTTTGAATTTTCAGAATTTGTCGAGTCGTCGTATGTGCATTCAGTCACATTTATATCAGTCAAGGCTTTGTTCATCCCAATCACACTTTGACATATGGTATCAGGCGCGGTGCGGTTCATCACGCCGCATATTTGTTTTAAAAGCGTATCAACTCGGGTTTGCTTCGAAGTAGGCATAGTGCTTCCGTTGGTCGATTGTTTCGAGTCCTCGTTACTTTTACCGTTACCCCAACGTTTTTCGTAGTCCCGCTTGTCGTCACTATCGTCATACCACCTGGATGATGCTTCCCTATGGGTTTTATAGTCACCAGATTTTGCGTATACATCACTGTCGACAACCACCACCGTTTTCACCCCTCGTGTTTTGCCAACCCCAACGCTGGACGGGTCTTTGAACCCGACGAATTTCAATTGACCGGTCATTTTCAAAAAACTTGCATACGCTTTCTCAGACGCTGTTTTTACCGTAACCGGTAACCCGCATTTGTGAAATCCGTTTGCAACGGAAAGTAACGCCTCTGTAACACCAACGCCGCGTGCGCCACGTAACACGCATAACCGGGTGATCGTTGCCCTAGTGAGGTACCGACCGTTACTTCGACCGTTACTTTCTGATTCGTCGTCGTCACCGCCTTTTTCGTGCGAAGCGATCGAGACGAAGCCCACATTTTTTGTGACTAACAACCCCCCGTCAACATCCACCCCGATCGCTTCGTAACACACACCGTGCGGCTCAGGAGGAACGATGACGTAGTGTTCATCGCAGTAGCCTCCCTCCCGCCACCGCGACGGTTCACATCTTCTTAATACAACCCCGGCAACGGAACTGAATTGAACGCCGCGTAACATATCAGAACACGGAAAATACGAAGAAATGTTTTCTGAGCGTGTCGATTGGTTTGCAGGTCTGACTATCCCATCAACCTCCCCTAGGTGTTTAAAGACTAGCTCGTTCACCCGTGTCATTTGTTCAACAATCGTTAAGCTACAAGCCGGGAAGGGGTTGACTTCGTTTCGGTTTAATTTGTCCGCCGGTCTCGACGCGCAGAGCACCGAGACGTCGCCGTGTCCGTATTCAGTCACGGACATGACAACACCATTGTTGCATTTTTCAAGCCCGCACTTGATGTGTTTCAGGAATAAAGCAGAAGCGCGAGTCTCTGATTCCTTTCGACGCGCAAGTGACGCTTCCTTCGCACTCGATTTTGCCCCATCAGTTTGGCCATGCGCTTTGTCATCGAAACCCAAAACCTCTTTTTTCTCTACCGGCCAAATCTGCCGCGCCGTGCAAAAGTGATGCAAACCGACTCTCCACAGGTATTTATTCTTCAGCGATTGGATCTTCTCAGGAGCGGGGCCTGGTTGTATCACAACACCCACCGGTACTGTCGACTCACTCTCGAAAAGCTGCAACGTTCGCAAGCTTAGAATGCCACTCAACTTTCTTCCAATAAAAAGTAACCCAGATCGATTTTCGAACTCCGTCGCTCTCCGCAGTGCGTTGTGTAACGACCGTAGGTGCGACGCGGTTTTTATGGAAGCTTTCCAAGGGACTATGGTTTGGAGAGATGGGGAGGTTTGCGTAGGCTTCGTATCGTTTTGCATAGACACTGTCACCTCATCATTGTCTCTGACTGTGTTCCCATACGACTCCGTTTCCTTGGTTAACTTTTTCGACAATGCGTCCAAGTGGTCGACAGGAAACGTGCTTTCGTTGTTGGTATTCTTTTCGCTTCGAGCAGGCCACCGAGGATCCACCAACACGATTTCTTGTACCGTATTTCGCGGTAGCAGGTGCTGCAGCAACACTCCTACGATGTGGCCACTGGAAGGACCGCAAAGCTCGACTATCGTTGCGCCGAGGGGAGGTTTCTTATTGTTGTTTTTTTTTTGTTCAGTTGATTGCTTTTCCTCGGTTTTCGTTGATGACGATGTTTGTTTGTCACTGGACCCGTTGTCATTCTTTAAACTCTGTGTCATCTCCCTGATTGTTTGCTCGACCGCAAGCACAACAGGTGCGGCGGCGCGAATCGCGGAGTGTACGTCAGAATGTTCGCCAATCATGGCGCGCATACACGCTTCCGAAACCAAACAATCTCCGCCGACGAACCAATGCGCTGCCGCCGACTCGCAACGAGCGATGACATCAATAAGAGCATCATCCTTTGACATGTTCTTGGCGTCGGCCATGACGCCGAAACCGTATGGACCCTTGCAAAAACAAGATGGTTTAATCTCGACGCCCGAGGAAAACCGCGCCGCGCGACGCCGCGCGCGAGCGAGTGAGATGCCGTCAAGCAAACTCTCATTGTAAAAACACTTGACGAGATTTTCATGCCGTTTCTCTGTTCAACCCAAACCCCTCACTCCCGACCGCGCGTCGGAGTCGGGGTGACCTACGGCGTACGTGTTGCCGGGGCATCCGACTCCGCCGCGGCAATGTCATCCTTCCACATCGTCCCGCGCGCGGGCGGTGAGGACCGCAAGCCCAACGGGGTCCCAACGCAAATGCCAACCTTGAATCTCGCGAAAATCTCGTTCGCCTCCATGGGGGGCAGTGCCGAGGTTCTTCACTTCACTGAGAACGACTTGGCGTACGACGTGGATTCTAGTGATGAGGATTTGGACGGCATGGAACACGCGGTATTTGTGTTCGAGGAACGACGAAATCGAAGAGAGGAGTTGCAAAAGGCACGGGTTATTACGGAAGAAGTGAATCAACAATTGAAACGGGTAAAGTTGGAAACGGAGAAATCGATTCGGCAACTGCGCGACCGCCGCGAACGCTTCGAGAACGCGGTGGCGGTCACACCTACAAAGAGTGACAGGGGTGTTATACATGGTGTTACAGGACACGGCGACTCAATCTCAGAAGCTTTGCAACTGGAGGAGCTTCAGAAACGACGCGAGCGCGTGGATGCGAGAATCGACGCATTGCTCGGGGAAGACTTTGTAGATTCTTTGCACATGTCTACGTCTGCAAACGCTTCCGCAAACGCCATTGACATCGCGCAAGGGACTTTAGCCGCGGCGCAGATCGAGGCGGAGTACGTGACCCCAAAGTGGAAGCAACTACGGGACCAACGACGATTAGAAGAGTCTGGAAGAGTGCCCAGGGAAATGCTTCAGGAGAGCGTAGTAACGCACAGAGGATGCAACGAAGATCTAAATTCTGAAACCTTCAACTCCGTCGAGCTCGTGTTTTCCAAAGCCGTCGCGTCCATTCGAACCAACGATTTAAATACGTTACGCGACCTACTAAGTGCCAAGGTGTTGTCTAGTGCGTATTTAGACACGAGGGATGCATCCAGCTCAACTCTACTAACTTTAGCCTGTCAACAAGGCCACACCAAGGCGGCAAAGTATTTACTCCGCGCCGGCGCGAATTTAAATGCGAACGATGATTTTGGAAGAACTCCAATAGACGCGGCGGTAAACGAAGGGCACTTCGACACCGCGGACGTGCTCGTGAAGTGGGCGGAGAAACACGGGGTGCAGATTGGCGAGCAGTAGGGTAGGGGCCAGGGTTTCATAGAGTAGTTGGTGTCATTCATAGAGTGGTTAGTCATAGCTATAGTATTATATATGGAGGTACTAAACCTTTTCCTTGTTTGGTTCTGATGTGCTTCCGAATAGCCCCTCCAAGCCAACCGTGGGAAGCGCTGGTAACTGGTCACTGAAGTCATACCAATTCTTTACGGGCTCTTCAGGAGGAATTAGGTCCGTTTTAGGATTCAGGGCATCGGGAAACGAACTTCCCTTACGGTATTTGTCCTTGATGTTCGCCACCGCCTCGCGATAGCCGGCATACCGTTCTGCTTTGATGAACTCGTGATTTTTGATGTTTTGTGTTTCTGTATCCTCGTCGCTTTTAGAAGACACGGTATCACCAAAAATGCCGTGCTTCGTCGCGGCAGCGAGAATATCCGGGTCGCCTTGTTGAAGGAGTACCCCGAATACGTGCTTCGCGGCTGCTAAAGCTACTTGAATGTCCTCTTCCGGAATGGATTCGCACAGAGGCGTTTCAGTATTTGAAATCAGTGGAACGTTTTCGACATTCTCTGTCTCCGCACTTTCCGCCTTGTGGTTGTTGGATCGGTTCATCGCACTTAAAACACTTCTTATTTTGTCGTCAATCACGAATTGCGCAGTTTGTGGATCGGACATCAGAGTCATAATGACATACGGCCGTTGCACAAACGAACGCACGTCGGGGTCGTTGACCATTCTAACCAAAGTGTCGCGGGTCACTCGAATTGAAGCGTCGAGCGAGTCCGCGGTGACCAGCTTATCAACACCGCCGTCATTCAACGTTGGAACGTGCCCGTTTCTACTCGGCTTCAGCTGCGCCGCGTTCACCGCAACGCTGACCCACCGATGCAAACCCACGGTAACGTCTTTAGAAAACTTAGAAGTCGAGTCGATACCAGAAGTAACCGCGGAGTTCAGCGCGCTGGTCACGTTGGTAACAGTCGCGGCAGTGTTCCGCGCGAGGCCGGCGGCTAAGTGACTCACGGTCGAGGACTTACCATTGTTTTCATCCGCCATGAGTATAGCCTCGATGTTCATCCGTTGACGGTCTAATATCTCGACTCCTCGGGGGGGTAGAAACACCCTTAAAGACTCGTTGCACACGTGCACGCTCATCGCGCCTGCCAACACAGACACCACATCCGCCTGCGTCACGGCGAGCCAGAGAGGGCCGCACACAAGCTTTGAAGTTTCTACAGCAGTGCACGTTGAGAGTATGTAGTCATACACCCGAGTCGCGGCTTCGTTCGCACACGATTCAGGCGACGAAAACAACCTTCGAGTTCGTCCGTCTCTATGGAAGAATGAGAAAACGCTTTCAGTTTTGGTGTACTTTTCAATTGAATCCGTTGCTGCTTTCAGCACCGCGGCGAGCACCTTTCTCGCCGTAAAAAGCGCATTTCTTTCCGCCGCACCGACCGCATCCCCCCCCGCCGTGTACACCCTACGCATGCTTTCCATCGCGTCTTTTCTTATGGAATCGCTCGTGTCTTGAACCCGTCGAACCGCCGAGTTCAGCGACGACAGCAACAAGGTCTTTTCGGGAGCGATTTTTGTGTCAAGCCCGGGATCTGTATTGGTGCTTTTCTCATAGTTCATGTTCTCATCAGCAGAACTCACATCAGAACTGCTTCTTGATGCTCCAAAGTACTCCTTTTCTTTCGTCGCCCTACCGTCCGCCCCGACGCACGTGCTCAACACGGTCGCTACGATTTTCGGGTCTAATAGATCCTCACCCGACATACAAGCGACGGCGAAACAAATTCTGTATCGGTTCGTGAAGTGCGCTGCATGTGCGGCTAGTGGACCGGGCACGGCCCAACTCAACACGAACCCCGCGGTGAACTCCAACGCTGAATACCCGTACAAAGTCGTGACTAATGATGTTCTCTTCCTTAACTGTGGGTCGTGTTTTAACCGGCTTTGCGCAACTTGAGGCGCGCCTTTAATTCCTAGGTTGGGTCGGCCCTCGATTGCCCATTTGAGAAAACTGCCGTTCGAACGTAGAGCGGCGGCGGACGCAACAGCGGAGATTTTAGATGTCGAAGTGGACGTGCCAGACTGATTGCTCGTAGAGCTTGTTTCGGTATCAGTGCTACTTGTCTCTATCCCGGCATTCGCCGCTTTCGCCGCGGATCGCAACGCGACGCCATCCGCATTGACTTCGCTCTCTTCGTCCGCTCGAGATTGCGAAGAATAATTCAAATCAGCGTCTGCCGCTAAAGCGCCCCAGAACCGAATTGTCGATCGCGCTCGCGCATACGCTGGCCACAACACCGAAGAGCGGTCCCTTGCCCACCCACAGTACCAATTACGTAGAGTATGTCGCCATTCGCAGTTTTTATTATTTGAGGATCCGAAACGCCCTTCTTCCGCTAATGTAGTTTCCAAACACAGCACTTGGTGTGTATCGATACCCGGAATACTGGTGTTGATTAACGTAGCCGCGTTCTCAACCAACGGCCTCCCTTCTTTATTGTCGCAACTCTCGCAAACCACGAAAACATCCTTACTCGAATTGAGTTGTTGTGTCAAGCGTTCGATGTCTTTCAGTATTTTCCGTGAAACGAACGCCTTTGGTTTCGTGTCAGCGCCGAAAAAAGGAAACGTCCACGAGGACGACGCGGACATCGACAGTTCTTCTGATGTGTTTTCTTCGGCAGATTCTTGTCGTTGACGCCTGAAAAACGTTTCATCGGGATGCTGCGTCGAAACGTCGTTCAATTGTGCACTTTCTTCTGACAGTAAGGGAGGCTCTTCATCTTCCCCGTCCAGCTCTCCCTCGCCACTTCTCGCGGACACCAACACCACGACGGCATCCGCGAACCACCAAGGGTCGTCAGTTTTAGTTTTTGCGTTTGTGTCAGCGCCGTCGCTATCGTTGTTCTTCCGTCTCATCGGCGAGAGCCACTCAACTTTTTCCGCGTCCCCGAAACAGTTAAGAACCTCTGAATTGTTCGAATCATTATTATCAGCGTCAACCTTGCTATCGTAGTCTCTCCAGTCACAAACACACACACCTGCTCTTCTTTCCGAGGCGAATCTCAGGCTCACCAGATGCGCCAAGAGCTTTTTCTTTTGGGAGCTGTCGGGAAGCGTCCTTTCGCCAATCCCTAGGTGAGTGCGTATATCGCCGCGCAGACGCTCTAGTGGTTTATTACAATGTGGATTGAGGTGAGGAGGAGCATTCGATGGTGCGTTGTTGATAGGGTATGGGAAAGGCGATGGTCAGTGAGATGAAGTGAGAAATGGTTCGGCACCCGAGCAAATCTCAATCTCATGTCGCAGTTCCGAGACAATCGAAAGGCCGCGGATAACTAGCTTGATCCTGCCAGCACGCACCTAAAGGACACCCATCAACCGCCTCGTCGTGCAGTTCATACAATCCAAGGTCGTGCACGAGCTCCGGGTCCAGTGGCCCACCACAAGGGTCACTGGGGGACGCCATCGCGCACCCCGGTCTGCCCGCGGCCTTTGCTGACAAGAGAGTTTTCGAGTTGGCGCGAAAACTGCCAGATTTTCAAATAAATGTAGATCTGCTTGGGAGCGAAGCTCCGGCCAGTCTCGCGCGCGCCTGCTGTGTGCGCCGCGAGGCACGAGGTTTACGCGTCCACTTGCTGTGCGCACGAGACACACACGATGGTTCCCCAACCGCCTTCCGCGGTGTTAGCAGACAAGAGCAACGCGGTGGGAGACACCGAGGGAACAAAGGTTTTGGTTGGCGTGAAGTGCACGCCTGATGGTGAGGTTGAGGAGCGCGTAGCCCCGACACAGGGGACGCCTGCGAAGGACGTATCGGAGGCATTGTGTGCCGATGAAGCACTCGACGCACCGACAACCAGCACCCCCGAGCTCCCCGACTCTCTACGCGAGTGGAAGGACTACGCCAACACCGAGCTTTCTCAACTAAACGTGTTCAAGAAACAGGGCCTGTTAGATTGGCCGCTAGTCAAGGGCGCGATTAACTGCTGTGTAGTGTCCTGTCCAGTGAAGAGCTTAAGAGCCGAGATACGCGCGTTGCGGGACAACGGTGTGTACGGCTCATCTATGGTCCCGTACCTCACCGTGATGACGAATATTATCGATTCAGCAGACCAGTGCGCCGAAGACGCTGAGGAAGACCCTGTTGAATTTTCAGAAAGCGACGACGATTCAGACGACAGCGACGACGATGAGTCTACTAGTGGAAGTGACGGTTCGAATTCCAGCGAAGAAGAGAGCACACAGGAAGAAGCACGTGAAGAAACGCATAAAAACAAAAGGGCTAGGGTAGAAGGCATTGAGATAGCGGCATCTAATGGTGACACGAAAAAGAAAAAGACAGTTACCAGCGATGACGATGACGCACGACCAGTCACAACTTCAAAACCTAAGCACCCTAAACCCCCCAAATACACCGAAGCCGGTTCTAAGAAACACCTCAAGGGATCCTCAGCGCCGTCTGCATACCAGCTCGAGATGAGGGTGAAGTACAAGGAGTTTTCACGGTTTTTAGGAAGCCTGTTCGCGAAGGAACATCTGGAAAGCGCGCCCGTTGCGAGCTTAGTCAATCACCCCGACGCGAAATCCTTCGCGGATACCGAAATCGTCGCGTTCCTCGACATGCTGCAACGCGAAAACAAAGTCATGCTGCACGAAGGGACGGTAATGATCATCTAGGGAAGGTTTGTTGGTGCTTTTGGATAGGTGTGTGTTGTTATGAGAATGAGAATGTAGGTGACCATTAATTCACTCTCAATATAATTTTCATTTCAGTAACTCATTGCTCCACTCCTCTCTAGACTCGACCGCGCGCGTCGCACGTGGCGCGCCGAGTCTCACGCATCCATGCACCGCAAGCAAGTTTCGGGGGTTTCGGGTACGTCGAATCCGTTCCATGGTTTCGCAATGGATGTATGCGCAATTAGTCATCGACCACATCAGATGGATGCATGCCCGCCGACACCGCCGACTTCCGGTGCCCTTTTTCTCACTTCTCATTCTCACACCCCCCCTTCACCCCCAACCCAGGTGTCCGCAACGCTTACGCCAGCCACAGCGACGGCGCGGTTGGGTATTACACAGAGCAAGGAGCAGGATACAGCAACCCTCACGACGGCGGGGTTTTGGAATCGGTACACGACGCGATACGAGCATGGCCGGATTTGTTTAAAGGCACTGTGGTGGGGGATGTGAATGACGAAAACGGCGAACGTGTATTAGATTTATCCTGCGGCTCGGGGGAGGTGACTGATGCTTTGCTGAAGGCGGGGATACCGGTAGAGCGGATAGACGCGTGTGATCCGTATACAGGGGAGGCTTATAAAAACCGAATAAAAAAGCAGTGTAATACCTGGTCGTTTGAGGATATCGCGCGAGGTGACATTGCCGAAAAGAAATGGAAAACCATAATTTGCAGTTTCGCGATGCACCTTTGCGACGATGGATACTTGCCGACGTTGGTTTTGATGCTCGCTGTTTCTTGTGACTCTTTAATAATTCTAACCCCGCACAAACGCCCTGAATTAGACCCTAAATGGGGTTTCAAATTCACAGAAGAGAGGAAGAACGAGCGGTGGAGGATTAGAACGCGGAGGTACAACAAGGCGTAGCGTTGATGTAATAAAGTGTATTATTTGTGCTCAGAAACCACACACGCGGGTGAAACCCTACCATCGACATAAACCATCGGTCCCACCGCGCGCCTCCCCACACTCCGCAGCGCACCCGGAACGCGTTCCCGATCGTCGCGATCGCGACAACGCAAGTGTCGCAGTCGTCATGGTACGTCTTGTTTTGATTGTGTTGCCCGTATTCATCATCCGGAACCGTACGGACGGAGCATGGTCCGATCGTCGTGTCGGCCGCCAAAGTGCTTTCTTTATCTGATGCTGGCGGTGGCGAGCGCGTGTGTCTTTGGACCGTCGGCCGTCGTGATCCCGGCAGAACAGGCAGTGTACTCCCGTCCGGAAACATGCAGGCTGCGGCGATGTTTAAACACATAAGGACCACTTGCTGCCACACAACCACACACCTACACATCCACACACAATCCGCTGACCCTGTTCCCTCATCAACAACTGTCACCCCTCCCCATTTCAACAGCCGACTGTCAACCTGAACCGCGACCGGCTGTTCGCCGCGCTTGGCAAGCAGTACACCGAGGAGGAGTTCGACGAGCTGTGTTTCGAGTTCGGGATCGAGCTTGATGAAGTTACAAGTGAAAAGGAGATGAACAGCAAGTTCTTGGGGGCGGATAAAGATGGCGACGCAGTGAACGTTTCCGACGAGGTCATTTACAAAATCGACATCCCCGCGAACAGATATGATCTTTTGTGCCACGAAGGCATTAGCAAGGCGTTGAATGTTTTCCTTGGCAAGTGCCCGACGCCCACCTTCCGACTAGTTGAACCGCCTAACAATGCACCTCGCCAAAAGATGATCCAAAAACCCGAAACATTATTAGTTCGACCTTTTATCGTCTGCGCAATTCTTCGCGGCGTGAAATTCGACGAGGCGCGATACAACAGTTTCATCGATCTCCAAGACAAGTTACACCAAAACATTTGCCGCAAGCGAACTCTAGTCGCTATCGGCACGCACGACCTCAACACAATCCAAGGTCCGTTCACGTATGAAGCGCACCCTCCGGAAGACATTGAATTTATCCCGCTAAAGCAAACAGAAAAGTTCACTGCCGCCGCTTTGATGGAACACTACAAATCGGATCAGAAACTGAAACACTTTCTGCATATTCTTGAGGGGAGTGCGGTGTTTCCTGTGCTTTATGATGCTAATAGGACAGTCTTGAGTCTTCCGCCGTTAATTAACGGCGCGCATTCCGCTATCACGTTAGACACCACCGACGTGCTACTTGAATGCACCGCGACTGACTTGAACAAGGCGAAGATTGTTTTGAACACGATGGTGGCTGCTTTCTCTCAGTATTCCGCCACCGAGTTCGCCGCGGAGCCGGTTGACGTGGTGGATTCCATGGGTGATGTAAAGCCCTACCCTGACTTCATGACGCGGGTCGTGGAGGCAGATCCGGAGTATATCAACGGACGGATCGGGGTTCACATTGAAGGGCGGGAAATGGCCGCATTGCTGTGTCGCATGCAGCTACCAACAAAGCTGGATGCCGAAACCAACATGCTTCGCGTAGAAGTGGGCCCAGCTAGATCAGACGTCCTGCACCAGTGCGACATCGCAGAGGACGTCGCTATTGCGCACGGGTATAACAACATCGCCCGGACGATTCCGCCGGTGAACACAGTAGGGGCGCAGCACCCTTTGAACCACTTTTCTGATTTAGTCAGGAACGAGATGGCCATGTTGGGTTTCTCTGAAGTCTTGACTTGGATTCTCTGCAGCCACGACGACAACTTCGCGAACGTGTTGAGGGAGGACGATGGGAACTGCGCGGCGATCGTGGCGAACCCTAGTGGGCTAGACGTGCAGGTTGCACGGAGCAGCTTGTTGCAGGGCGTATTGAAGGCTATGGGCGCTAATAAAGACGCGCCGGTGCCGGCGAAACTTTTCGAGGTCGGCGACGTGGTGCGTATTGATCCGATTAAAGACGTCGGGGCTAGAAACTCGAGACGTCTGCTTGTTTTATTGTCCGACAAGAAGAGTGGGTTCGAAACGGTCCACGGGGTTTTGGACCGGATCATGGTGGTCACTGGGGCTGCGAAAGGTGGATCAGCGGGGTACGAGGTTGTGGAGAGTAACGAACCGACTTACTTTCCGGGACGGCAGGCGTATATCATGCGGGACGGAAAACAAATTGGCGTCTTCGGCATCGTGCACCCCACGGTGCTTCAGAAGTTCGACATCGTCAACCCGTGTTCCGTTTTGGAGCTTGATTTGGAGCCGCTGGTGGCGGTGGGGGATGTTTAGGTACCGTAGTGTATGATTCAGTGCCAGAAGATGCCTGATTGAGTGCCGTGAGTCTTTCTCTTTTCTCAAAGTCTTTCTCTACCGTCTCTTCTATCGCCTCTACTCTCACCTCGAAACCAGTATCCGACTAGTCCTCGCCCGTGAACGCCGATTGCGTGGCGATGGTCCGCGCGTCGCTTGAATTAATTGGATCGTCACCGTCGTCGTGTGACGCGTCCATTTGGGTTGAATCAACCGCGTCCGATCCAAGAACGTCGAGTCCGTCTTCCGTGATGTCGACGTCGATTGTTTTGTTGACGGGGAACGTAACACGGTCATCGGTCGTCAACACCGCGCGCCACCAAGCTATAAACTCCTCCAGTGAGACTTGCCCATCCGCGTTCGTGTCGATGCCGTTGAACGCGTTGTTCCAGTCACTTTCACTGTCGGGCTCCCACTCGAGGTCAAACAGGAACTCTATGTGCGTGTTATCGAGGAGGTGTCTGATCATCTTCGTGAGTTCGATTTTAGTGAGAAAGCCGTCAAAATTTGTGTCATACTCCGCAAAAACAGACGCGACGACGAGGGCGTCTTTTTCTGAAATGTTGTACTCGTTCGGGTCAAAGCCGAGCTTGGCTTCCGCTACGGAGAGCTCCATGATGCCTGCTAAACGCTCGATGTTTGAAATCCCGCTCGTTTCCGTTTTTTTTAACGCATCATCGATCGCGACCCGGAGGTTGCCTAATTTCTTGGAAGCGGCCAACGAAACGACTGCGCGTTTCGCAGAAGACACGCCGGGCACGGAAACCAGCGACTCGAGTTCGTTGGCGAAGAACGACTCAAGCTCGGTAGGGGTGTCGGTTTGCTTCGAGAGCAAACTGAGGTGACACACCGCATCTGAAAACCCCCGTAAATCCGAAAAGCCAAACAAAAACGTGTTGATCAGGAAAACCCCAAATATCGTGAAGTGCGCGGCGGCCTCGATCGCGAACGCCCCACCAACAAAAAATGAAAGAAACTTTACGGATTGTTGCAAAACATTTGTAGTCACCAGTGAGGCTGGTGTTTCGAACATGTTGCTCGTGACGATATCTGCGTTGGCGAACAGCGTGAACATGGCGTAGGCCAGTGCTCCGTTGACCAAAACCGCGAGTAGTTGTATGAGCAGCAGTCGGAACGACTTGTTGACGATCATGGATCGCACTTTCTTCGGCGTGTCGATTCCCAACGCGACAAAGTCAGTCGCGATTAACCGGGCTGCATTTTCGTTCATATGGAAGCCCAGCACGCTCTCAAGCGTCGTAAGGTCGTTCTCAATGGTACTCTGCGTATCACGATTTGAATCCTCGAGCTGTACGTTCGTCTTGCGGGTTATTACTTTTTCGTCCGTGGTGTCGAAAAGAATCGAACCTTCTTGCGGCTCTTCCTTCTCAACCCACGGGTCTCGGTCGGGGTCGTTGGTGCGAGCGGCGACACGACGTGGCGGACAGAAGCTCGACTGTAGAGACGTACGTGTACCGAACGAAACGGGCGGTACGGGTACGCCGCGGGATGAAGAACGCCCTCCGACGGCGTTTCCGAGAAGAACACCTCGTGTTGGTTGCTTCGTGAAAAAGCCACGACGAGTGTTCTCGAGGACTTTGCCGTTCGCAGCACGAGCAACACGAGGGGCGAGTGTGGCGCCAGGCCAGCTTTGGGAGAGTAGCATAGTACACAAGCGGAGGTGATACATGCACAAGGTGAAGTGCGCGTAGTAGTGAGTGACGCTTTCTGTACACACAACACGTCAATAAGTCTAGGAAGAAACGAGGTTTACTTCTTGAAAGCAACTTATTGCTGGAATAATTAGGGTACGTCCGAGTGCGATTCGTGCACGCCGTGCACTCTGTTTTCGGTGAACAACTGCATGTCTCCCCCCTCCCTGACCACCACGCCTGACGAAATCCCATCCGGCAAGACCATGAACCCCTCCGCGTCCATCGGGGCGTCGAGGTACGCGGTGGTATCGGGCGCGCCGGGGTAGATGGGCGCGGAGTGGAACCGTTCCTGCGTCGCGTCCGGCCTCGCGGGGTCGGCATCGGAACTGATGAATGAAACATCATCGCCAGTCATCTCATCCACCGGGCCGTCCGCGACTGGCGCGAACTCCGAGTCACATGAATAATGACAAGACCCAAACACGTGCGACACAAAATCCCCGTCCGTCACCGCGTCTTCGGAGAGCTCTCTGGTGAAAACGCCGGAGCCTTCTGAGGTTTCAGCGGCGCAGCGTTTGTGGTGAGGCGTGGCTAGAGGGGAGACAGTGCGGTTACCGGCTTCGCTGAATAAGACAGCGGGCGTTTCGGGTTCGTGCGCCCCCGCGACCGCGAAGGACCACTTGTTGTTGGACATCCATGTGGACACGGTGTACACGCCAACTCGGGTATCGTCGTGCGCCATCTTCACGGGGGCGGAGCCGCTAGGGACAACGTATACGGCGTGAATCTGCTCAGAATCCAAGTCAAAGCCTTGCGCCAACAACTTCGCCTTCGTCGTGTCGTCGATGCACCCGGTGTACACCTCAAACGTCGTGCGCTTGTACTCGTAGTTCATTAATTCAATCGTGATGAAGAACGTGGCGACGATTAACGCAAGGGAAACCACGGCGATGGTGAGGTCGCGCACCCAGCGGGTGGATCCATCTTTCTTGCCCTTTCCAAGGAGAGGGGAAGATTCAGCGCCCGTCGCGGTGGCGTTGGGGGTGCCGGACATCTTGAGTGTCTGTGTAGGATTGAGTACTGTGGTCTTCGTGTACTCTTAGGGAGAACGAACTCTCGACGAACTCACCAAAGTCTGTGCGTCGGACTCGTAGACGACAAGACCACTGGTTGCCCTACTACCTGCTGCCGCGGGTGTTACTACTGTAGGCTGCTAAGACCACAGAGATGACGTGCACGACCTACGCGTGACGTACGTGCCGAGTGCTTTGCTCGGAGGTCACGTGGATTTGCGCGGCGGTGAGAAGAAATGGCTGCCCGTAACGTGGGCGGTCACGTCGTCGTGCGCGGCGCAGTGCCTGGGGGGGCGCAGGCGATCGACACGAGTTGTCGTTTCGCGACCGTGGGCTTTTCAGTAGACAGTAGCTTTTTGCCCCTAAAAATTGCCTGTCTATAACTCGACGAGGTGTTGAATCGTTCAATTTTACGAAAATGGGAAGGTCAGAGAAAATTGCACAGGCATTCAGTCACACGTTCTAAAGCTCGCCTGACTGAACAGTCACTCACTCACCCCCCCCTTCACCCTCACTCGCTTCAAAACTTCCGACTCCACCTCTTGCCGTGTTTTCAAATCCACAATCACCGGGTGAGCGTCCCACCGCGAGGGCACGCCTGGTTCGCGAACCGAATCCCATTGACTCGAATCGACGCAATCGACTTTTTCAGCGGCGTCGCAAAAATTAATTAACGCTTCGTAAAACGCAGTCGCGTTGGAATTCTGTTCCTTTTTACTCAGAGTTCCTGAGTTATTATCTCCATTTGTGACATGCCCTCCAGGACTTACCTTCAACCCCCGCTTGACCGCCTTCCCCTTCGAAACCCTTCGGGCGCAAAATCCTCGACGGCACACGTACGTCGCTCTTCCCTGCAGTCTTTTTGGTTTTTTGGATTTCTTCGTTTGGCCATGCGGGTCAGTTGACCATAAAGGGTCCATTAACTCAGCACCTCTACTCGCCATCGCCTCCGCGGCGTGTCCGCTTTCCGCGCATTCGCGTGTCAGCGCGGAGTGCACACCATTGGGAGAGATCAGTTCAAACAACCGGAAATCGTCTGCGCGAAGCGAAGAGACGTCGACCGCGACGGCGTAGGTGGACTTCGTATGTTTTGTATTTTGGGATCCAATTCCATCACTGGAAGACACCTCGTCATCCTCATTCTCAGAGTGCCCAACCGCAACCCGGCATATCCGAACCAGTTCCTCGGACGGTACCATCCGGTCGCAACCGGCGCATATACGCACTCTGAATTGTCGCAGGCCTTTCTTATCCCACCCCTGTCGCGCTTTGGGTTGGTTACACCTTCTGTCCTTCGCGCGGACTCTTGGTTTTTTGCGGTCGCGTCGGAAATCACTCGACGCGCAGGTCACTATCGTTGAAAGCCACTCATCTTCGAGTAACCGCTTTTGTAACGCCTTTTCGATTTTTGCAGTGACATGCTGCGTGGAGTGGTAGGTGCGGGACAGCTGCTGCGACGCGTTTTCCAGGGAAGACGTGGTTGGGGGCGCTGCGTCGCGTTCGCCGTTTGGATTGCCACCGTCGACAGTGGAAGTTGAATTCTTAAGAGACCCTTCCTGTTGCTCCAACGCGATCCTTCTCTCCAGCGCCCGTTGCGCGTTTTGTGAGTTCGCATGTGCCACGATACAAGCGTCTCTGACCAACCCTAGCGCGATTTCAAGCGAACGCTCATCGGGGTTCGAAGAGAGCTCGACCGCACGGGTCACCACGTTGTCCACGCCGCCAGCCAGACTTACATTCTCCACCGCCAGCCCGAGACGCGCGGCTGCCGATGAAACCCGCGAGCCGCCATCGTTCCCGACGAGTTTCAAACGCATCGCGTGTTGATGCGCGTCGCGGTGTTGCCGCCGCGTTTGGGGGGGGACGGGGGGGTCACTCCTTGATGCCGCCGCCGCGACACGCATCCAACCGTCGACGCGAAAAAGCGCACGCGAATCCCTAATGGTTTTACGGGACCCCAAATGCGTCGGTCGCGACGACAACCGGTGACATACGGTCGACACCCTACCGACCACCCCGCCCGGCGGAGTCCCGAGGGACACGAGACGCAACATCTAGGACGCGCGTGGTGAACGGACCCCTTGCGCGACCAACACTGATGAGATGAGAGAGCAGGCTCGCAACACGTTATAACTTACAATTTAAAAAACATAATCACATGCCAGCACTAATTTTATGCTCCTTCGGGAACAGCTCGCGGTACTCGGGGTGGTCATAAATGGCGTAGGACGGAAGTCCTTGGACTAAACCGTTCGCAAGCGCCTCTACCACCGGTGGCGCCCCCTCCAGTGGCTTGACTTCGATTCCCCCCTTGCGTTCGGATAACTTCTTTCTCGCGAGCCGCGCGTAGAAAGCGATCATCGCGGAGGCGACGAAGACGAAAAACAAAAGAGGAACTATTCCATTGACGCGTAGTAACCGCGCATTGATGTCCCCTTGCGAATCTACCGTCTCCGTCGTGCCATAGTCCGCCCACTTGCCGCTCTCACCATCTCCGTACACATAGGAAGGAAAATCCCTTTCGCCGAAGATGTACACTGCTAGGGCGAAGTGTGCGAGTATCGCTAATGGAACTGAATGAAGCACGAAAGCACAGATGCGTCCGCTGTAACGGGGCGGCGTCGCGCAAAACTTACTCAACACCAACCTGTCCATCACCAGAAACCCGAAACACAGCGCCATAAGGTAGGGGTACACCAACGGGACTGCGGAACTGAACAGTATTGAATACATCAAGACCCCGGAAAATATAGCAGCCCGGTGCGACAACTCGTACTGGGGAGGCGCGTAGGCTTGGTTCAGGGCGTACTGAGTCTTGACTATTTTTGATTTTATCAGTCGGCCGAACCACCACTTCAAAACAGGCATGACCGCTGTAATGGGAAACACGATCGCGTTCGTCAAAGCAACCTGGCTAAACTTGTTGCAGTACCCCTGGTACCAGCTCTTGTCGGTGTCAATATGTTCCCCATCAAATAGTAACGGAATTCCGCTCAAATTTGAAATATCCGCGGTGAGCGCTACCGGCAAAAAAACCATGTTGATAAGTAAGGAAGCGCTTAATTTCCGGGTGATGCTCTTCTCCAGCTCCGTGAACGTGTGAGGTTTCTCCGCTTCCGATAGCGCTTTCGAAATTCCCTTCAGCACGATGTTCATAAGCACGGTGAACACGACCATCATAACCGCGTACACGTCACTCCAGGTCGCGTCACTGTCGTACTCGTCGCAGAAGGAATCGGAGTCAAACGAAGAGTTGTTGTTGTTGTCTCCACCTTCTCCTCCGTCACCTCCGTCGCCGTTGCCATCGCCCGGTCCGTCGCCTTGAAGCAACGACCTGGTTTTATGTCTCGCGAGTACCTTCCTCCCTCCACCTCCGTCACCTCCCCCTCCACCTCTACCACCCCCTCCCTTTCCGTCGAACCGCCGCTCGTCCCCCCCCCTTTGCTTCGTGCTGTCGAAGCTCGAATCGCACGCGCACGCGTAACACAGGTGCGCGGCGCACTCGTCAACGATTGAATTGGGTAGAAACCCACCAGAGTAACTAGTCTCGGTTTCCATCTGTTGCCGGAACGCGTTTGTGGCGGCGACGGTTGGGTACGCCGTGGAGTCGTCGTTGGCGAACCAAAGGTACGGCGCCATCGCGTCCGTGTCGAGTTCGCCGTTCGAGGCGACGTACTCGGAACACTCCCGGTGAGAAATGCTCTGCTTGATGAATGGGGTCATGTCCTTCATCGCGCGCTCCGGGTCGTTGTCAAAATCCCAGACGCTGGGGCAGGCGAACGTTCCGTCTAGGGATAACTCCGACAACGCTGAGCATTGCGGAATCGGGTTTATGGAACTCTCCACGCCGCGGGTAGCGTACGCCACCCCCGTGAACTGCAGCAGCAAGAAACCCAGCATCAGAAAATTCACAAACACACTCCGGATCCACTTCGTGTTCTTGTCAAACCCGAAGTTGGCCCATATCAAATCTGACGGGGGGGATGCGGGGTAGATCTTTAACCGAACGGTTTCCCCGGAGACGGTGGTAAAAATTTGTACGTCGTCCGATAACGGGTTCTTCCTATCCTCCTTCTTGTCCTTTTCGTTCGCGATTGACTTCACCACCGCGACGTCGCAGTTGAACCTTCCCTGTTCCTCCGCGAAGGTAACGAACGCGACTACCACGCGGCTCGGGGGCTTGTCGTATTTCCACGACGTTCTTTTGGATAAATTTATGTCTGATGTGTCGTCTGCTTTCATTTCCGCCTCCGTCAGCGCCGGCTTCATCGGCGACGCGACTTCCATGGCTTCTCGTAGCTTGACCCGTTTAGATTCCTCACCCGATTTCGTTGACAGCTCCTTCTCACGTAGCTTGATGAGCTCAAAGACGTCTCGGGCTAGTACGACGGCGTGGATAGAGCCGAATCTTTTGAAGTGGTCCCGCACTTCGTCTTCCGTCACATCAGGCGGCAGTCCGTCGACCTGCTCCGAGTAATCCGTCAAATCAATCGTTTTACCATCGTTCCTCAACCGTTCCCGTTCCTTGCGGTGGTACAAATAAAACGTAATGGCTAACACGCACAACGCTGCGATTGCGTCGATGAACACTATGGCGAGGGCTTGGTCCTTGTCCTCTTCGGAGATGACGCCACCTCGAGATCTCTCATGAGCTCTGTAAAGTATAGCGCCCAAACTCGCCCTCGCGAACGTCGAAAGCTCAGCGGTTGACGTGCCGTTCTCCGTGTTCGCGATGTCGGTTGAGGCGAAGAAGTACAGGAACAACAAAGTCAACACCCCAAAGAACACACCGTACACCTTTAAAATCACAAACCAGAAACTCAGGCCGTCGCCGTACTTTGTCGCCATCTCCGCGTCGCTGATAAATTTGGAATTGAGAAACTTGCCGGAAGCGTCGTGCTGGAGCATATCCCCCGGCATCCTGTCCCGCCTGTACCGTTCCGCCACCGCGTGGTTGGGTTCCGCGAATTGGTGGGACTCGTCGTTCGGGTCGGTGAGGGGGGTGTTTAACGAGGGCACGTCGACCTTGGTGTGCGCGGAAGCATCCGGCCCGTTTTTACCGGAGGCACCAACGGAGCCATCGTCGTTGATCGCGGAAGCGGAAGCGGGGGCACCGGACTTGGAGTCGTCCGTTCTTTTCCTGGGCATCGCGCCGTTCTCCGAGATAACAAGCGGACGCGGAACGCACCCGAGGACCCCCGCGTCGAAGACACCCGCAGGTCCGGTGTAGCCTCGCGCGGGGCTGAATGCCGAGAGACTCGGACACGCGCGAGGGGACTTAACGTCCGTCGGGCACAGTGATGGGGTCGATTAGCGTGAGATTCGCGTTCTACATCCAGAAAACGGGCGATTAACTCGCCAATGACGGTCTAGAATTTCTCGATTAGCCGAAAATCGAAAATACCCATGGGACAAGCGCGAATGCGTGAACATCTACTCGACGCGATACATCCGTTGTTAAACGTCTACCACCCTACCCCAACCTTCTACTTCTTCTTCTTGTCATCCCCCTTGGCGCCGGATCGGTTACTCCTTCCGCCCCCAAGGTTGTACATCCCCGGCGCTAACCCGGGCGATTGCGCGGCTGATTTTTTGCTCCCTTTCCCCGGCGAAGGTTGCGCTTGCGGAACCGGAATAGTCGGCATCTCAAGCGTTGTTCCTTGCCCGGGAACCGGCGCGTATGTAGCACCCATGTGCGGAGCGTTCGTGGCGGTACCTTTAGGCGTGTTACCAGTGGCTGAATTGCCTGTAACACCGCCTGGAGGCGCGCCTTGCATCGGCATCTGATTCATCTGCATCTGTCGCTGCTGCATCTGCAGTTGCTGTTGCTGCTGCATGCGCATCTGTTGCTGCTGCTGCATTTGCATTTGCTGTTGCTGATTCATCTGCATTTGGCCTCCCCCGAGGGCGCCACCCATGGGCATCATGCCCCCGACTTGTTGGGCCCCAGGCCGTCCTCCAGGGGGTTGCCCGGCGCCTTGACCGCCGGCGCCGATCTGCCCGGGTCGCACTTGACCCGGAGGCGCGCCTCCCGGCACTTGCGCGCCAGGCACGCCCCCCCCCGGTCCCATCTGCTGTCGCCGCTGCTGCTGCTGCTGCTGCGCCGCACGCGCGGCTTCCATCAACGCCTGGTCCGCGATTTCGATTGGATCCAAGCCTCGCAGCCCCCGGTGCGAGCCCCAAGACGCGTGCGGGGGCGCTCTGCGCGAAGCGTCGTCGCCTGCGCGCTCGGACGCCGCCAACCTTCGCGCCTTGGCGTGCCTGGCTTGCGCTTGAGCAGCACGATCGAAGTGCAGTCGCGCGGTGTTGTCCTCCACCGGCAGTGCTCGGGACATGGTTTGACGCGCCGTGCCTTTGTCCAGGTTCAAAGCAGCCGCCGCTGCAGGATCCTCACCTTCCTCCGCGCTTCTGGTAAGTGCTTGGAAGCGCCACCGGCACTGCTCCGCGCGGCGGTACGTCCCCTTGAACGGCGCCGACGCGGCGAACACATCCGTAATGAGACCCCAGTTGGAGCCAAACTCGTGCACGATGGCACATAACAGCTGGTCCTCGGTGGGGGTCCACGGGCGAGCCTGGCCGGACGCACGTCGTTTCGCTTTGTGCGATTTCTTTTTCCAATCCGCGTTCGAGGCTTCTCGCGCGAGCTCTTTCTTGGTCTTCTTGCCCCCCCTTCCACCGGCCAGCGCTGCCAGCGTCTCTTCGTCGTCCGAGGAGTCATCCCCGGAGTCCATCCCACCTCTCCCACGCTTCCCCGCAGCTTTGGCTTTCTGCTCCGCAGCCAGGCGCTGCTGTGCGATCTGCTCGAAGCGTCGTGATTCTTGAAGAGCTCGCAAAGCGGCTGACCTCCTCTCTTCCCTTCTCGAGATTTGCTCGTTCTCCTGCACTCTGCGCCGTGTCATCGCCAACGCCCGCTGTCGCCGTTTCTCGCTCTCCTCCCAGTCCCGCAACGACGCTTCGTATTCCGCAAACTTTGAAGTCTCCTGGAACACTAGGTTTTTCCAAAACAGCTCACCTGATTTACCGAAACAATCGTAGGTTAGGGGCCCCGCTGCCCAGTTCTCAGGGTCGGTTTCCGTGAACCGCGGCGGCGTGCCCGGGGCAACGGAATCAATCTCCAATTCAGCGTCGAGCACGACGTCCGGCACCCCCCCGGGCAGGTACACGACGACCTGTTCCGGAGGAGGCATAACAGCCGCAACCACATCCATAGCAGCAGGCGTTTCTTTGGCCGTTTCTTTTTTAGCCTTCTCAGCAGCTTCCTTCTCCGCCTTCGCCTTTTCCTTCTCTTCGCGCTCTTTTTCTTTCTTCTTCTCAGCCGCGGTGAGTTTTTTGCCACCCTTCTTTCCACCCGGGTTCTTCTTAGCCTCCTCCTCCTCTTCCTTTTCCCGTATCGCTTCGCGGATTATGTTCTTCTTCAACCGCGCGATATCCGCGACGAGCTTGCGACTCGCCCAGTGCTCGATTTCGGACATGCCGAAGGGAGGGGGCGGTGATTTGGGGAATCGCGATTGCGATTTGTTTTGAAGCTCGGGGGTTTTCATATCCAAGTCAATCATCAACTCATCGTCCTTGACATCCGAATCCGTCATCGCAACATCCCCGCCTTCCGGTTTTTTCTCATCGTTTTCATCTGTTGATTTATCAGCAGCAGTGAAAGATTCCTTCGCGTCGTTCGGTTCCCGCGTGCGCCCGCCCCGCGTCGGTCTCCCTTCCGGTTCTTTCTCGGCTTCTTTCTCGTCGGTCTCATCCGCCGGCTTCTTCTCCGGCACGAGCTCCGCCGCGGTTGGAATGGGAACCTTCGTGGCCCTACCCCACGCTTTCTCCCAGAACACGCAGATTTCGGAGGCAACCGCAGCACAACGTCGTTTCCGGCTCATCAACAGCGACTCCTCCAGGTCCTTTGGTTTCTCGGGCTTGCCGTTGCAATGAATAGCGCCTATTCCACATCTTCTAGCACTCTCTAATTTCCAATCCCGCTCGCTGGCGAAGTCCATGGCCATCCACCGCATTTCCGTGAGTAAATAATCCCAGTGCGCCTTCTTCTTGTTGTGCTTCCCGTAGGGACCGGAGCCGATTTTCAACGCGGACAGGTTATTTAATTCAGCGATTCGAATAGAACGGTCGATGGATTGCTTTTCCGATTGGAATCGAGAAGTTCTTTTCTCCTCGGATTCCTTTTCGTGAGGTATAGGCGGTAAGTCGGGAATCTGAACCGTCACCTGGGACTTCTTGACCGGTACATGTCCCACAGGAGGGTCTAACACCGCTGGTGTCGTGGTATCTAAAATCCACTCCTCGTCATCGCTGCTCTCCGCCTCCGCCGCCTTCACCTCCTTTGCTTTTTGGCTCGAACTCTTCTTGGCGGATTTTGAACCAGCCATCTTTGATTGATTTGATAGGAAGAACTCTTGCGATCAAAGCCTATCAAACCAACTCAAAGCCGGTCAAAACCTTTCAGACACCTCTGCACACCACCTACGCGCACGGATCCGCCACCGGCACCTTCACCTGCGTCACCTGAGAAGAAGAGAGCGCGAGACGGACGGGTCAGATTTTGAATGAAAAAACAGTGCAGGTGGCTTCGAAAAATGCCCTGCTTGTCCCACCTATTAGACCAAGGTTCTTGAGTTATTACACCCGAGATTCCAGGCTCCGCTCCGTTTGAAATGTGCCAAATTCGCGAGACCCGTGGTCCGATCGACCCGCCTGCTGCGACTTCCACCACTTCGATTGAACCGATCGGGATTTTCTTTCCACGTGCAGGCGGTGCCCCTTGGGATGCCCTCGAAATCAGGGTTGGTTCAATCGCGAGTATCGTGGAACCGCACACGGCGCCTAGATCAAAAACCTAGACTAAAATCGTCCGATTCTGACTGAGAAAAACCTTGATTTTGTCTCACCGCGGGACCGATTGGATCAGCAATACCCACCTTTACTCTGCCGCCGGTCACTCTGGAAACGGTGGGATCGCCTTACCCACGGTCGTAGGAAACGATACCCGACTCGCTTGTCACCAACCTTGGCCGCACCGGACCGCCGTGTCCGTCGCGCCGAGCGCGCCTAGAATGAAATGAGGCAAGGCATTGTGCACGAATACAGGTTTTTTTTCGAGCTTGATCGATATTTACCGATGAGACGCACGTCGCGCTGAAAGCTTTTTCTCTTCCTTCTGACCGATAACCGACCAGTTGCGACGCGTTAACCGGTACAACAAAAAATGCGCGCGAAACGAGCGACGACGACTTGGCAGACTCAGAAGACGAAAAGAAGCGAGCGTTTTTCGCATCCCTTCATTCTCCCCCGCCCCTTCACCATGGTCAAGACCCGAATCGCGTGTTACTTCGACATCCCCCGTGGTGACAACACCGCGGACTACCAGAACTTCGTAGATGTGAGTGGTAGGGCGTGCCGGAGCAGTTGGTAATAGTACAGAGAGCCTCTGTAGCCCGATGTCTCGCAAGCAAACGCGACTCCTCGACTCCCGCGGACGAGGGATTCGACTCGATCATCAGTCACTGACCCTCTCTCTCCATCCCTCCCCCAACCCAGATCGACCTGCGCCCCCGCGACAGCAAGAACGACCTAAAGCGCAAGGTTGCTGCGAAAACGGGCGTCCCGATGGAACGCTTACGCATGCGCCTAGGGCCGTTCAACGAGGTGCACCTTTTCGAGAAACAGAGTGGGTGTATAATTCCGAAGAGTAACGGAATCTCGGTGGCGATGCGCGACACCATGCTGGCCCACGCCCCCAAGATCTCGAATTTCGGCGCCACGGACGCTGCGCTTGGATTAGGCGAGCACCCGTACGCCAGGTGGGCTCAGACGTGGGAAGACGTGGAGCCGCACCTTGTCAAGTGAGAGGAGGGGAGTGGCGCGCGTGACTGAACTCATTCAACTGAAATCATACTTATTGAAAACCTTCCAAATCTTAAGCCATCGCCGCTTGCAACCTGGCTTGCTCTTCGGGCGCGAGCTGCGCGAACGCCGCCCCCAACTGTTCAGCCATCCCTGTTTGCATCTGCCCAAGAAGCACCTTCATCTTCGCACAAGTCTCAACCGTGCACAGCTGCAGCTTCTCGGACAAGTTCGCGGTGGGCATGGCTGTCGCGAAAACCTTCACAACCTTCGCTAGATGTTCGTTGTTCGCGCCGAGCAAATGTGGATCCCCCGCGGTCAACATCCGGACGAGTTGCTCATGCACCACCCTGGCTTCAACCGTGTCTTCCGTCAACGGCAAGCATGAGAGCCACTGCGGCACCACCCGCTCAGCACCTGGAATCGCACTTCGCTGCGATTCACACAGCTTTCCTAAAGCGGACACGGCATTTTCCGTCGCGTTCAGGTTCTCTTCGCTCCGAGCGTCGGGCGCCTGAATAACCTTCGCCAACGCCTCGAGCGCTCCGGGGACGTGAGGGGCGAACGCAGCCCCCGCGCCTACTGCCATGACTCCTACTCCATACACGCTCGCTTGTCGCACATCAACATCCGAGTCGTCACACCCGGCGAGGCACGGCCCGACGAACCCATCCAGGTAACGTAAGCTCGCGCCCCCCTCAGACGCGTGTTCGAACACATCGTCAAAGACGCAAACCGCGATGCGCCGTTCCTCCGGTGACCGGTCGGGCAATAACATGGGCGCGACGTATTGCGCCAGCAACGGCTCAATCAACGGCAACACAGGCGCCTTCAGCGACCTCAACAAACTCCCAACACACTCAGCAAACTGGTCAAACACCTCATCCTCCGCGGCTTGTTCGTCCTGTAGGGCTTCGTGTTCTTCCGCGTCGAAATTTTCGTCGTCCGCGCGTTTGTTGCGCTCATGCCGGCGCTCTAAGGAGTTGGAAAGAGTCTTCTGGAACTGTTCGATCATTGAACCGATGTGTTCCGAAATTAGCTCACCAGCGACGCCGGCGCAGTCCGCGAGGGATTCCAACATAGCAGCCTGGATCTCGGTTTCGGGCTCCTTGCTCAAAGCAGTCACCAAAGGAGGCACAACAAAAGTAACGAGCGCTTTGAAATAATTAGGATCCTGCGTTCTTCCCTTCTCCACAGCCGCCTTCCCGGCTCTCAAAATGTCAGGCAGAGACGCCACCGCCGCTTTCCTGACATCCTCGTGGAAGTAGAAATCCAACAGCGGCACCATGGTCTCCACCGTCGGTTGAATGTACTCGAAGAACCCGTAGCTCAGCTCGTCGACGTAGCAGCAAAGCATGTTACACGCCGTGGCTTTTTCCTCGAGAACTGACGTGCGAATAGAAATGCGCTTATCGCCGACCGCGATGACTTCCACTTCGTCGTCCTCCTCGTCGTCGCCGGGACCGTCTTCTAAATCCGTGACCTGCACGTCAGGCTTGAGTTGCGCGGATTTGAGTAGAGAAGGCATCACTACTGTCAAATACGGAATGAAGTCCTGCCCCAAGCACTTGCACAACCTGGTCCAGGCTTGTTGCATGTACGAAGTAGTGGCGTCGTCGTCCTCAAACCCGCCCTGTTGAAGCTGCATCAACATGTCCATCACTTCCTTCGCATCCACAACGAACTTTTCCTTGCCGACCGCCATGCCTACCAACGAAATACACTCTACCGCCTTGGCGCGCAACATCCTGTGTTCCTTCCCCGATGCGTTGATCAGGATTTGCTTCAAAAACGGCAAAACGACAGAGTAGTATTTCGCAAAAGCGGTTTGCGCGTTATCAGCGACTGAAGCTAACGCCGTCAACGCCGCCTCTTGAACCATCTTGTGCCCCCCCTGTAACATCTGCATCAGCTTGTTCATCAAACCGTCGAGGTACTGGGCCATGTGCTCCGGGGGGCACCCTTCACTGAAGTTGACCATAGCAGCGGAACTATGGGCCTGGACCCGGTGCGACTGGTCCTCCATAGCGCCCAACAAAGCGGGTAAAATCTGCGAGTGTGCTTTTTCTTGCAACTTCGGGCCCAAGTCAGTGCACAGCTGTCCAATCGCATTCACCGCGGCCCACCTGACTCGCGGGTGCGGGTCACTCGTAGCACTCTGTAGGCAAGGACTTATCGCCCCCACCACGTCCTTCAGCATGCCTTTGGAGCATCCCTCAGCGATTTGCGCCAACGCGACCAGCGCGGCGTGTCGCTTTCTCCAATCAGACTGGTCCGCGAGCAGCTGAGGAATCACGCTCGCGGCGCACGGCAACACCGAATTTGCCCCAAGCGCAATCGCGATCCGATCCAAGCACTCCTGCCCAACCTCATACCGCTCCCCCTCCCCCGCATCGCCGTCCTCTTCCTTCTCGCAAGTGTGCCACTCCGGGTCGTCCTCCACGTCCAGGAGAAACTTGCAGAGACAGGTGAAGAGTCGCGGGACGAAGTTGGGGAGCTTGCGCATCATACCCGGCGCGCGATCTCTGGCTTCGGTTAGGGTTACGAGGAATTCGGTGGCTAAGTGCCTCGTCCCGTCTTCAAGATCATCGTGCTCCGCGATGGTCATCATCGCGTCCACGACGTGGGTCAAGTGCTTCTTGACGAACCGAGGATCAGAACCGGCCAACTCAACAAACAAACCCAGCGCTTCTTGTGCGTCCGCTTCGTCGCCGCCACTTAAAGCTCCACCTAGGGTCGCCAACATAGCGGGAAGTAGGTCTTGAAACTTGGCTCGGTCGCTGGGGTTTTCCAGGGACTCAACGAAGCAGCAGCACGCGCGTAAAGCGGCCAACTGGGTTGAGCGTTCAGGGGCCGCTAAGCACTGTTGCAGAATGCCGTGAAGCATCGCGAGGTGCGGCACGAGCGCCTCCCCAATGTACTCCGCCAACTGCGCGAAGATGTTCAGGGACGACTCTTTCAAGTTAGGCGTACCGTTCGTGACGCACTGGAACAGGAAAGGCAGTAATTCGGGCCACTTGCCTTCCTCTAAAATACCCGCCGCTAACTCGCAGATGATGTCACAAACCTTGCGGACGATAGATTTCACGGATTCCTCTTGTAACGATTTCAACAGCTCGCCTTTCACCCCGTCCTGCGTTTGCTGCTGCAAGTTGGCCCACAGAGAGACTTCGTCTTTCGTGAGCACGCGTCTGAGAAGAATGCTCGCCATTTCCCGGGTTTCTTGCGCCGCGCTCGTCCTCATCGCCCGCACTAACTGCAAACAAAGCAAATCAGGTTGTTTCTTGCACTCGTTGAACAGTTGTTCGTACTGGACACGGGCTGTGTTGTCTGACGAAGAAAGGCCGCCTAGAAGTTGCTCAAAAGCGGTTAACGAGTTCATGTCAAGCACCGCGGCGACCTGCGCCGCGGGGACGGGAGCGGCCATGGCGTGAGGTTTGAGTGCGAAGGTTTAAAAATACCAGAAAGTAAACTTTAGCGCCGACAGATGCGCGTAGGGCGTGTGTGCCGTGTGCGGGTTGGCTGTAGGAGTATTAGCCCTTGGGACGAGACCCGGTAGGAGTATTTACCCTGACAAAGGCCAAAGACAGTTAACCGGTGCGCGTCGTCACTAGGACGGCGGCGGTGGAAGTGATGACATCGAAGCGGCCGCCGATCGCAGATGATCGTTGTTTTTGGCCAGAGACGAAGTTTTGGTTTGAAGTCGGCGCGTCCAAGGCCAGTTTCGTATGGGCATTTGGTTTGGACCCTTCGTTTGAGGGTCTAAATTGACGAGTTAAAATTAAAGCCCCCAAAGTGCACGAGCGACACAAATCCTCGTCCATTCTTGTGGCTCTGCTCTTCTCCGAAGTTTTGGCATTTCGAGGCGCGCGAAGATGGCGGCGTCGGCGCTGGATTGGCGCGCGAGCGCGTGCGCCGGGGTGACCGGGCGGGGTGATTTTTTGTCGTCCATGAACACGCGGTCGCGTGTCTCGTGTGTTCACGGGCGCGGGTGCTTACGGACAGGCACGAAGCTTAGGGGGAACCGCACATCATTTAGAAAAGTGCGACGGTCTCGTTCCCCGACGAAAGCCATGTTATCCTTCGACGAGAACGACAGTGGGGACGACTACGAGTTCGACCCGAACTTTGGATTGAAAAGCCCGAAGCGAGAGAGACAAGCCTTTGAGCAAGTCGAGTGGCACGCGGATACGCTGCAACGCAAAGCGAAGGATGTGTTGGATAAAATTGACAAATCCGGAATTTGGATTTTAAGCACCACGGGGGGCGCGTTACTCATCACCGCGTTTGATTCTTTATTTGATACAGGCACGGTGGACCCTGTTGCATTAACTGTCCTGGCCCCAGACTGGATCAACGCAGGTGATACGTCGTCGTTCATATACGACCTACTCGCCGGGCTTTACGTGGATCCGGAGGTCGTCGCAAGCGCTGAAAATACATTGCAATCAATCTTTTTGTTTGAGTTTGTGTTGCGAGCGTGGGCGGAGCGGTTCTCGTTGTCGTACCTTAAAAGCCCAGTGAGTTTAGTGGATTTCGCCGCGATATTACCCAGTATTGATACCTTATTCGGAGGCCTAGGTGGAGCAGCAGCGAGTGCTAGTTTAAGACCCTTACGCCTTTTCCGATTGTTAAGACTGCTGCGACTGTTGGACGACGGCAACGGGAAGATCCAAACTGCGAATAACAAGATGACTGATAAAGTGACTAGCGTCGCGGTTGAGTTTTTGTGCGTTTTTCTGATTTCCGGTGAGCTTTTTTACGACCTAGAGTACCAGTACAACCCGGCTATTTCCGATGTCGGGGATGCGCTGTACTGGAGCTTTTTAACTTTAACAGGGATTGGGCAGCCTTTTGAGGCAGTGACTGCTCAAGGCAGAGTCGCCACGGTTGGAAGTATTCTAACCGCGTTAGTCGTAGTACCTCTGCAACTCGCAAAAATCGTATCCGTGAACAACGAAAACGGCGTGGGAGGTGCGCAGGGGAAAACCATGCAAGGGGGGATGCTGGGGAGTGGGATGCCGGCACCAAATGTGCGAACGGAAGTTAATGAAAGCTTTGGCGGTTTACAAGCATCGCAACAACAACAACAACGCTTGACTCCCCCCTCTCTCGAGATTTTCGAAACCTTCGACTCGGTGGACGAGGCGTACGCCACAGAGGTGTTCGGGCTGGAGGGTGTCAGGACGAGGGAAGGGGGTGTTGGAGGTGTTACAGATGGAATGCGTATTGGGGGTGTTACCGGAGGGAGCACCGCTTATGACAGTGTCAAGCGCGAGCTCACCGAAGCGCGCGCTCGAGTAGCGGCGTTCGAGGTTGAGATTGATGCGCTCAGAGCTGAAAACGAACAGTTGCGGCAAGTAGTGACGAGACGAGAAATCAAAGCGAACGCGGAACGATTGTGATGGCTTTCTTTTGTACCGGCCTTATTGGTATTTAGTCTCATAGGAGACGCGAGTTAATGTAAGAAAAAAACACGAGTTGATCAAACATTCTTTATTATTACGAGAGTACCTTTGACCTTGTTCGAAAGTCCCTTAAGTGCACTAGCGGGGCTTTCATCACTCAGAAACAACCTTCTTCTTCTATAGACAACTAGTCATTGTCCGAATCGGGAAACGGAATCGAATTGACTTTGTTGTCGTCGATGAGCCCGCCCCGGTACGTGCTTCGTTTTCGTTTGTTCTTTTCGTGCCGGAACCTGTCACCCTTCACCTGCCCAAGCACTGCCTGCGCTTTCCACCCCACGCCCCCCTCCCCGAACGTACCCTCATAAGTGTTGTCCCAGCTACCCTTCTTGCCCATCCACTCTTCCACGTCGACTCTGTGTTATTGAAGGAAAGGCAAGAATAGGTAGGTAAGGCTTGTCAGCAATCAAAGAATAAAGAGACGCAAGAAAAAGCATATCAACAAAAAGGAAAAGTACACTGGGTATTTCGAAGAACCTAACCTAACCTACCTCTGGAACGGTTTGTTCTGTGCCTTGCCACCCTTCTTCGCCTCTTCCGCCTTTGCCTTTTGCGCCCTGGTCATCCGCGGCTCGTCCTTTTCGTCGGACTCGCTTTTATTCGACTCCGATGAGGATGAAGAACTGGAGCTCTTTGATTTCGAAGCGGATTTCGAATCAGAGCTCGACGACGACGAGGAGCTCTTGGACTTGGACTTTGAATCGGAGTCGATGTCCGAGGAAGACGAATCGTCAGAGCTGGACGACTTCGCCTTCGTCGCCTTCGCCGCCGGTTTCTTGTCAGAGTCGCTGTCGGAGTCCGAGGAGGACGATGAGGAACTGGAAGAGTCGTCCTTCTTCCCCTTGTCATCGCTGTCGTCCGAGCTCGAGTCCGGTTTCGGGACGGACGGCTTATCCGCGTCCATCGCAGTGGGCTTGGAGTCGGAGCTCGAGCTGCTGGATTTCGATTTCGATTTGGACTTTGACTTGGAGTCGCTGTCGGAGTCGCTGTCGGAATCTGATGAGCTTGAGGAATCAGCCTTCTTCGCCACTTCTTTCTTTTC
>MDSY01023328.1_pt1 | contig 33242 bp, 31 predicted proteins | sample 811131 | NCBI WGS metagenome assembly MDSY01 (sample SAMN05326643, study PRJNA326480) | marine metagenome | isolation source: seawater | place: Atlantic Ocean: South West | collected 2010 | reverse complement strand
ACATTCCAACATCGTATTGATTATGTGATTCAAGGTTTTTCAGGACAATCCGAATACATGTTTGACCAAGAAATTAGCATTACCGACCTCGGCAACGGAACGGATGAAGCATTGTGGCAATCTGCAACAGGAACTATTGGCTATGTTCGTGGAGACAGTTCAAAGGTAGGTAATACCGAACTCTACAGCAATGCTGCAATCAATGACCTTGCAGGATTGATTAGCGTGAATAAGAACTACCAGTGTGGTCAAATCGAAGGCAACGACTGCGTACCTATTTTCAAGGGTACAAATTATGATTCATTGGTCGAGGCAAACGGTGGTAGTATTCCAACAGAGATTCCATTCATCTCGATGTCAAAAGACGCTGGTGAAATGTTTGAAACAATGGTCATCAACTCATCAGAACCCGCTTCTATAGAATTGATTATCGATGTCACAAACGATCAAGAACGAACAATCTATGTCCCTTGTGGAACTCTTCCGGGCCGTACTTCAGAAGTCGTCATTGCTGGCGGACACCATGATACGGTCTATCACGGACAAGGTGCTGTTGACGATACTTCTGGGACATCGAGTATTCTTGAAATGGCGCGCCAAATTGCTGAAATTGTCAATGAAACCGGAACTCCCGAGCGTACGATTCGTTTCTGTACATGGGGCGGAGAGGAAGAAGGATTGTGGGGCAGTCGAGCATATGTAGAACAAATGCAAAGCAGCCTAAGAGACAACTTACGATTGTACATCAACCTCGATATGAACCACGTTGATGCTGATTTTGCGAACCGAGGCAACTCTTTGAAATTGTTCACCAACAACCAAGACGACTATGGTCACATCGTTCGAATCACTGACCTCTACAAGCAAGAACGAAGTGAAATTGCAGACAAGTATGATATTCAATTTAGTTTACTTGATGGAGACCAAGGTGATAGCGATCAAATGCCTTGTAATTCCGACCATTGCCCTTTCGTCTATGATTTAGGTGGCAAAAACGGACGTGCTGTCGTTTGTTACGGTAGCGGCAGTTGGGAATACCACACTTATCTGGACACAATGGACCGATTTAATGAAGAATCTTTAGCGATTTCCTCAACAGTGTATGGAACCTACATGAGATTGCTTGCCTACGACCTGAGTGTTTGATGGCGAGAGTTTCAATAACTGAAGCCAGCAGGTAGGAGCATGGTCGCTCCAAGCGCATGGGCATCTCACATTCTTGTGACTTCAAAGTCAGAAGCTGTCCAAATCAAAGAGAAGGTTGAGAAGTTGAAAGATTTTCAGAAACTTGCTCGGAAAAAAAGTACCTGCCCTTCAAGTCAAAAAGGTGGAGACCTCGGTTGGTTCCGTAAGGGCCAGATGGTTCGTGAATTCGAGGAAGCAGTATGGACAATGCCTGTTGCTTCAGTGTCTGAACCAGTCAAGACTCAATTTGGATACCATTTGATTTGGGTCCATGAACGCGACGAGTAGGTGATTCTATGACGATTCGTGTTGCTTTGGAATCCTATACCGTGATGGCAAAACATGGCTATTATTCGCACGAGCATGAACATGACCAACCATTCGTGTACAGCGTCTGGGCCACGCTTGGTAATTCACAAATCGAAGAAAAACTCGATCAAACATTGAATTATGCCGATATCCAAATCGCAATTGACAAAGTGATGTTACAATCAGAAAAGCCAATTCTTCTGATGGAAACAATGGCTAAAAAGGTCGTTGATGAACTCTGTGTCAAGTCTCAAGTCCAAACATTACATGTCCGTATCGAAAAGCCAGAAGCCCCTCTCCCGCACCCAGGTGGCTTGGCTGTTGTTGAACTCGAATGGACTCGAAACTGAGCGAGGCTTGAAACCCAACAACATCCACGACATGCTATGGCCGATGAAGTCCAGCGTGTCTATGTTGCTTCAGTCGTAGAAGAAGGCGGCAACTCGCTGGCACTCGGATGCTTTTCAAGTGAAGAAACGGCGTGGCAGGTCCTCAGAACTTTTCTCAAAAAGAGTGACCAAATGTTACTCATCTCATCAACAGTTGTTGTATGGGACATCGATGTGATCGGGGAAAACGGCGTAAATGTACTCTCAACAATGGAATGCAAGGATTGCCCAGTCTGTGGTCGCCGAACTTTCTGGATGGATTTAGATAATTTCTCAGCACTCTGCCACGGTGATGCTTGTGCGGCTTGGGTTGAAGAAAGTACACTCGAACCTGGCGTCATCGATTGTGGATGGCCACCGATTCGATTCTTGAAACAAGTTCAGAATATCGATGAAGCGTTTAGTGAGTTGTTCAAACTTGGAGATCAAATGAAAGCGATTTCAAAGGTTGACTCTCTCGGGGAAAAAGAACCTCAAGAGATGCTCGACGAATTCAGAAGAAAATCAGCACTCGGTTCAAAAAATGGAACGGAGAACGATTGGGCCGACAAAACTGAAAGCGAATAATGCAAGGAAGACAAACATCCAGATACGCATCTGTTTTTGGTTTCGCTCATCTCGGCCGTTCTTATCGATACAAGCCTGGTCTTTACACACCCTCGGCTCTGATGATAATTTAATCGGAGTAAAACAGATTCTGCAATGCTTGTGAGGCTGAACTTTACCTGAAGCGAGCGTATTTCGAGCTTTATTACCCATTTTGGCAAGGTTTTCCTTCACTTTATTTGCATCTACCATAATTCCACCTCATTGAATAAGCGTTCCTTCAAATGACTTCCCGTCTAATGCTTCTTCTAAAATCAGCACATTTCGCCCATCAAGGACTGCTAGAGTAATGGCGGCTTTCTTAGCCCATCCAACCGCAATGGGGTCAATAACTGCAGAGGCACCCGGTGCGAGAGGCTCATCGATACCAGTAATTTCGGCGAGTTGATCAAATGTCATTGAACTGAAAGATTGGGCATCTTCATGCTCACGAGGATCCTTGTCAAAAACATGGCTCACATTCGTGGCGATAATACAGTGCCCAGCACCAGCATCGCGAGCAAAGGCGACGGCAACTGCATCAGTTGTATGGCCGGGTGTTGTTCCACCCATGATGACCAAATGGTGCTTTGCGAGAAGTTCTGCGGCTTGCTCTGTAGTCGTTGGTATAACAGGGGCAACATCGATACCGATGTCGAGAAGGATTTGCTGAATAATGGTTGCATTTAGGCGAGTTGCAGCAATTCCAACTTCGTCAAGACGATGACTGTCACTGAGCATTGTCTTGGCCAGTTCAATTCCTTCACGTGCAGGAAGGCCACCGCCAACAACAATTCCAAGATGGCGACCATTACCCTCAATGTGCACTGCAAGTTGTCGGATTTGTCCAAACCACGCTGTGCGTTGCTCAGACTCTTCAGGGCGCAGGAGGCTACCTCCCAAAGCAACGACTTGACGACGGGTCATCAAACACTCCTTACGCCTCCATACTTTGAGACTATCCCCCCTTGAACACAGAGTTACGGTCATCAATCGAGTTGAAATGTGAAAGGAAACGATTGTACAGCATAAGAGAGTTGAAGACCCCTCAACCATGCCATTGAAATGAGGCCAACTCCTATGTCAGATGATGCAGTTCTCGCAACGCGACGACTTCGTTTGAAAATCGCTCTCGAAGATTTGCGAGAAATGAAAGGATTTGGAACTGAATTAGTGACTATTATCATCCCACCAGAGCGACAGGTTTCAGATGCTCGCTCCTTGCTTCAAAACGAACACGGGCAGGCAGCTAACATCAAGTCGAAAGGAACACGTAAAAACGTTCAAGGTGCTATTGAATCTGCTCTTTCAACACTTTCAAAATACAAAAATGCAGGAGAGCATGGCATTGCACTGTTTGTTGGTTCAATCATCATCGGAAACAACAAAAACCGAATGATAAACGTCGTTATTGAAGAACCCCCACAGCCGTTGATTTCATTCAGATACCGATGCGACTCAGTGTTTGAATTGACGCAACTGGAAGATATGCTGGTCGATAAGAAATCATACGGCCTGTTTGTGATCGACCGTTCTGAAGCGGCATTTGGAATTGCATCGGGAAAGAGAATTCACGTCCAAGAGCACTTGGTGTCCAACATTATGGGTAAGCACCGACAAGGTGGTCAATCGGCTCAACGATTCGAACGGTTAATTGAAGAGGCTGCACATAATTTCTTCAAGAGAGCATCAGAACATGCTTCCTCGTACTGGTTGCCAAACATAGAGAATATCCAGGCAATTATCGTCGGCGGCCCAGGTGCTACCAAAGATTTCGTTGTCAAAAATGATTATTTCCACCACGAGATCGCCAAGAAAATTGCCAAGACTACTTTTGATGTTGGTTACTCAAACGACAGTGGCGTTCGAGAGTTAGTCGAGAACGCAGGCGCCATGATGGGCGAAATAGAACTTGATGCTGAACGCCAAACGATGAATGCCTTCCTAAGTGAACTGGTTAAACCTGCACCCAGAGCAACCTACGGTGAGAAGATGATTCGGGCAGCGCTTGAACAAGGCGCAGTTGGCCGACTATTGGTTTCAGAAGGTTTGCGAAAGAATTCGATTACTTTGGAATGTAGCTCATGTAAGAACGAGTGGACTTCAAGCGTCGGCCGTATGGAGGCATTACCAGATTGCCCTTCGTGTGAAACATCTGGCGACTCTGCAAAAGAATTGAAGAACATTTCACTGATTGATGAACTTGGAGTGTTAGCGGCTAAAAGTAATACTGAAATCGTCTATATATCAGTCGATACCGAAGAAGGCTCGCAATTACTTCTTGGATTTGGCGGGCTTGCTGGCATTTGCCGCTATCCTATGATGTGAGGGATTTCCATGCAAATGCTCAGAACCGTTCTCGAACCACTCCTTGAAACTGCACTGCAGAGTATCGGTGTCACTTCTCAACATTGGCGAAGCATGCTCGTTCGTTCGAGAGAACACGCACAAGGTGACCTCTCGCTACCTTGTTTCCCATTCGCCAAGGAACTCGGAAAGTCTCCGGTAGAAATCGCAGAAAAGATTGCGGAAGCACTCACCAGTAACCCTGCTCTTGGAGAAGTCAACGCCGTTGCAGGCTACCTCAACATCAAAGCAGACCCACAATGGCTGGCAAACCAAGTCATGAACAATGGTGTTCGGGTTGGTGATGCATACGGCAAAAAGCCTTCCGCAGAACAACAAATACTCATTGAACACACTTCAGCCAATCCAAACGGTCCGTTCCATGTAGGCCGTGCACGCAATGCCATATTGGGCGACACTCTGGTTCGTTTACATCGCCTCCATGGCAACAATGTTCGTGCAGAATACTACGTTGATGATATGGGGAAGCAAGTGGGTGTGTTAGCCTGGGCACTTGCAAACCTTTCCGCTGAAGAAGTAGAGCAAACACTTGACCAAAGAGACCCTGTCAACCCAAAGTGGCAAGGGAAAGCAGACCATGAACGGGTTCGATGGTACCAAGCTGCACAGTCAATTCGACAAGAACGTTCAGATAAAGAAGAAATTGAAATCGAAATCGGACGTATGGTTCACGCAAGCGAACACGGCGATGAAGGGGTGTTACAAGCATTCCAAGACGCATACCAACCGGTATTGGACGGCATGCTTTCCACCTTACAACGGCTTGGGATTGCATTTGACACCTTTACCAAAGAGTCGATGTTCGTCACCAATGGTGATGTTGCCAAATTGATGGAGAAATTCAAGACCTTTGAAATACATGGAGTTGCCGATAACGGTGCTGAATTTTTGGATTTAGGCGCACGTGGTTTGAAAGGTAAAACAGAATTCTTCTTCCGCAGAGGCGATGGCTCTTCTTTGTATGCGACCAGAGATATTGCATACCATATATGGAAATGGAATCAATGTGACCAACTGATCAACGTTCTTGGTGAAGACCACAAACTTCAGGCAAAGCAAGTCGGTATGACGTTGACTGAATTGGGTCAGAAGACTCCTGATGTTTTGTTTTATTCATTCATCAAATTACCAGAGGGCAAAATGTCAACTCGAAAGGGCAATGTCGTCTATATGGATGATTTACTGGAAGAGGCTCAAGCACAAGCAGCAGCAGTTGTTCGTGAACTTCACCCTGACTATTCTGAGGAACTGGTGAGTTCCATATCCGAGGCTGCTGGCACCTCAGCGGTGCGTTTTAACATCATAAAAGTCAGTCCTGACAAAGGATTCACTTTCCGTTGGGAAGAAGCATTAGCATTCGAAGGTGGCTCGGCGCCTTTCGTGATGTACAGCCACGCAAGAGCCTGTTCTATAGTGAGAAAGTGTGAAAAAGCAGGTATCGATATCGAAGCAAATATTTCAAACAAAGAGATCCCGATTCCATCACAAATGCCAAAGGGCATGGTCGAGTTACTACGAACTATTTGCGTCCATTCAGATGTACTATCAAAGGCAGTCAATGACCGTCGTCCGCACCTCTTTGCAAATCAACTCCTACAATTAGCGACTTCATTCAACAGTTTCTATCGAGACTGTATGATTCTTAAAGATGGAGAACTCAATGTATTCAATTTACAACTCTCAGAAATTGCTCGTAACCTCATGCGTACCAGCATGGAAGGTTTGGGTATTGTTCCAATCGAACAAATGTGATCAATCGTCTTGGTCTCTTCGATACCAACCGTCTGGCAATGCCATTGGGTCAACTGGTCGAGCAAGATTAACTCGGCGAACGATTTCTAATCGCATTGCATCCATGCCAACAAACTCTGTTGCAGACATTGTAACTCGTCCTTTCAAGTCATACAAGAGTGGTAAGACTGGTTCTCCTGTTGAGCCTTCTTCGCGCCATTCATCTTCAGCAGCCACGACTTCATCCCAGTTTTTGGGAAGTGGCTTCAAAAGGTCGGCCTTTGAAGTTACAATCATCATGTCAGTCCCAGGAAGAAGCTTTTGAACATCTTCGAGGAGATGTTGTTGTTCTTCGATTGGAGTGCCGCAATCTTCACTTTCATCCATGAGGAAAAGCACCAGTGAACCTATATTTTCTAATGCAGCAATCGCTTGTAATTCGATAGCATTCCGCATTTCGAGAGGGCGGTCCAAGAGACCTGGAGTATCGACCAACTGGTATTGAAGACGGCGGTGGATAAAATGTCCAACGTGGATTTGCTTTGTTGTAAACGGATAGTGGTTCACTTCCATTTTTCCAGAACTCAAAGCAGAAATGAAAGCGGATTTACCAACATTCGGAGCACCACATACCACGACACACGGCAGCATGTGGTCAACAGTCGGTAGTCGCTTGAGCGTTTCACGTGCTTCACTTAACCATGTCAAAGAGGGCCCAACTCGACGTAAAATCGAAGAGATTCGGCCGTAGGCTTCTCTGCGAGCGGTATGCATGAGTTCGGTATTCGCAGTTCGAACAATCTTCTTGCTGTTCTGACTTGCGATATTGGTAACCTGCTTCCCGCCCCACTGAAGCATGGAGAGATGGTGGCGATAATCATCACACCCAACACAGGCATCGATCATTGAAACATCGAATTGAGGAGATTGGTCTAAAGATGGCCATGTATTGACGGTGTCTTGAAAGGTTGTCGCAATGATGTCTGCAGCGGTTTGGACCATTCGATTCATTTGTTTACGGACTCGAAAGGTTCGGTCAGAATCATCGACTCGGTCTGCTGCTTTCTTCGATCTGGAGAAGGCTTTGTCAAGAACTTCTTCTTCAAGTAAGACAGTAGGGAGTTTACGCCATGAGACTTTCATACCTTCTCCCCGTTCTTAGCCGGTGGCCCATACTTGATGAAGACATCCGTTGAAGATTCGGCCAATGTTGGTTTCATGGGATTCAAAGAGCGGGGTTCAAGTAGCCTCGCCTCGTGAACTGTACATGGCGAACAAAAAGAAGCAGGGAGTCGAACTACCCGATTGGGCAACACCACTTTGGGAAGACATGGGATCTCCGGATCTTTCAGAATTTGTAGATGTTCACAATGGAGATTTACTAAAAAGACGCCATGGCCTGCGAAGAGATGATTTCGTAAAGATTCTTGTTGATGCTCGTTCGATAATCTCTGATGATGAAACCTGGCTCTGTGGACGACTTCTCTCCTCTGGAAAATCCAGTATTGAACTGTTGACGCAAGATGGTCAAACCCATTACATTGCCCGAGACATCATTGCACAAATTGTCTTAGTAGCACATACTCGACCTGCATACATCGATGACAAGCGGTTGCTTGCTTTCGAACGAGCAGATATGAAGCGACGTTCAAAACTCCATGAAAAAGTGGAGAAAGAGAGCGAAGGCAGCGATGACGCTCATCTTTGGGGATGATTCAATGAAGATCCCAGATGGCTGGGAACTGATTGATGGACGCTTGATGGCTGAATATAAGTTTGAAGATTTTGCGTTGGCAAAGGAATTCATCGACGCTATATCTGTTCTTTCCGAACAGGAAAATCATCATCCTGAACTTCACTTTGGCTGGGGCTATGTTGTGGTAGAACTTTTCACACATTCTGCCGAGGCAGTTACGGAGAAAGATTACGACCTTGCGCAAAAGATTTCTCAAATGACCATGGAGTGAAAGCATGCCTCCTACTGACCCCAAAGGACGGACAACACCTGGCTATGAACGCCATGTGTTTGTTTGTGGTCATGAAAGACCTGAAGGGGCAAGCCGTCCATCTTGCTCGAAAAGAGGCAGTTTAGATTTGATGCGGCTTTTGAAAACCTCCGCAAAAGAAGCAGGTATCCCTCATGTGAGGGTTCAGAAATCTGGATGCCTCGATTTCTGTGAATTTGGTACCACATGCGTCGTTTATCCAGAAGGGATTTGGTATTCTATTCCGGATGAAAATGCTGTTCAAGATATTCTTGAACATCTCCGTTCAGGAACCATAGCCGACAAGTATCGCCTCGACTTGAGTGAGAACGAGTAGTGAATCAAAGTTTAACTGGACGAGTTGCACCACAAGCCTGACACTTGAGTAAAGTCGTTCGGTCCTGCTTGACGAAATGCGTATCAGGTGCAGAACACTGACTGCACTTGATGAAGGAATTCACGTAATTAACGAGCGTTCTCTTGATTCTCTTTGGTGGAATACGTCCTTTGAACCGTGCACGAGGCCCATCTCGTGAACCCGATGTTCCAAGTTCATTCAAAAGATATTGATACACGTGGTTATCATCTCGGTCCATCATTGAAACAACTTCGTTAAAGTTACGAAAAATTGTGTTTTGACCTTCGATAAGAATTTGCGGCTCTGGCAATCGCCATCGGGATCTTGAAGAGATTTCTTCAGGGATATTTTCCCGTGCTCTGTCGAGCAAGGACTCATAATCAAAGTCGCTCATAGACGAGGCCCTGCGTCATTCTTTCTTGAAGCCTTTGGATGCAAGCCATCTTGGGGGCTACACATCATGAATGTGCAAAGGGTTGATGAGTTAGTGTCCCTACCGCCGAATGAGTACAATGGCAGTCAGTATTGAAGAACTACGAGCACAAGCATTCGGTTTGCGAAAAGAAGGGTTAAATTCCCAACAAATTGCCGATGAGTTATCTCTTTCGCAAGATACTATTTCTTGGCTTTTAGCTGAAGGAGAAACTGGTGAACGACCAACTGATGTTCGAATCGGTTGGAGAAGCATCGGTGTTCGTCCTGAACGAATCGCTGCGGTTGGATCAATTATGGCCGATATTGCTGATGAAGAACTCGGAGCAGCCGACATCGATACAATTGTTGGAGTTTCAATCAATGGAATCAGTTTTGCGCACGAAGTTGCTCGATGCTTAGGTTCAGAATATACCATCTATCGGAATGTCGAAGGTGATGATGGGCATGGGGTTCTTTCAAGTAAATACGGTCAAGTCTCGGGCAAAAAAGTCGTCATTATTGATGATGTCATGTCCTCTGGCACTACGCTAAGCAAGACCATCGGTTCGATTCGAGCCGCTGGTGGAGATGTGGGCTTAGTCATCGTTCTCGTAAACAAAACGACTCGTAATGAAATCGATGGAGTACCACTCCGCGGTATGATCCGAGCCGTTCCTGTCTGAGGTGAACTCATGCATTGGGCAGATGTCGCAGCACAAGCACTTGCTCACAAGAGCGATACGCATGTTGTTTCGACCGGCATAACGCCAAGTGGGGAGTTCCACATTGGGCATCTACGTGAAATCCTTACTGGAGATATGATTGCTCGTGCAGCAAAAAATGCTGGACTTACCGTTGATTTTGTATTCATCATCGACAGTGCAGACCCTTTGCGAAAAGTTTACGATTTCCTCGGACCCGAATATGAACAATTTGTTGGAAACCAATTGGGTGCGATTCCTGCACCCAAAGAAGATGGAAACCCCGATTGGGAACGGTTCCAAAATGAAGGTTGGACGTATGCGAATCACTTCCTCGAACCATTCCTCAAGGCGCTAGAAGAAATTGGAGTTCGCCCACGTCTTATCGACAATCTCGAATCCTATAGAAGTGGCCGCTTCGCTGAACTTTCCAAAACGGCATGTGATCGTGCTGATGATATTCGTGAAGCCATTGAACGCATATCTGGACGGGAATTACCCGATGGATGGTTCCCATGGAGTCCGCTAAATTCACGTGGAGGCCTTGACAAAGTTCGAGTCACTGGATATGAGTATCCGCTTGTTCACTGGGAAGATGAATACGGAGCAACGGGTTCATCTGACATTACCAAAGGTGAAGGGAAATTGCCATGGCGAATTGATTGGCCTGCAAAATGGGGATGGATTGGCGTAACCTGCGAGGCATTTGGCAAAGACCATGGCGCTGCGGGAGGTTCCTATTCAACCGGCAGAGAAATCGTGCAAATACTTGGCCATGAACCTCCTCACCCGCTTGTCTATGAGTGGATTAGTCTCAAGGGCCAAGGCGCAATGTCCTCATCTGCTGGAAATACGATTGGTCCTATTGAAGCACTCCGTTTAGTTCCTCCAGAAATATTGCGACTCTTAGTTGCCAAATCAAAACCCAATAAAGCGATTGAATTTGATACCGGCATGGGACTTGTCACCTTGGCAGATGAATTTGAACGACTTGCTGCAAGAGACTTTCAAAAGGAATTGGCGAATGAAGAACTTAGCCGAAGACAAAAAGTGCAAGTCGAAGATGCTGCAGGTGCTATGAAAATGGCGACGGTTGTATCAGGCCAAGAAGTTCAAGCGACTGCAGTCACCTTTCGCCATCTTGCCTTACTCGCTCAAACCAAGAAAAGCGATTCAGATGTGTGGATGAGCCTTCAAGCCTCTGGGGCGCTTAAGGAAATCACCCCTCAACTACAAGACAGGCTCAATCGAATGCGTTATTGGATACAATCCAGCCATTTCCCAAACGAAATGCGAATTAACATTCTCACTGAACCAAACATCACTATGCTCGAAGCACTTGATGAAGTCGAGCGGCGAATCATGAAGTCGCTGGTTGTTGCACTGAACGCATGTGAGTGGAATGCAACTGCGATAGGTGCATCCATCCCTCAGTCGGCAAAAGATCTCGATGAATCACCTCGAAGTGCCTTCAAAGTAGCCTATGCGGCGCTAATGGGTACAGAAAAAGGACCTCGCTTAGCACCAATTCTTGCCGAAATGGACAGAGAGGAAATACTTCACTTGCTGGATGCGTGTGTACAGGTTCTTGGAAACTGATTGGTTTCTCTGAATTGGAGTTCTTTCGAGTCTTTTTTGCTCTTTACGACCGTCACACTTGAAAAGTGGTGGGCAACCATTGCCCTCTATGGCGGGGGTGTATTGTCCAACTTGTGAAGCAGGTGTTGAAGCTGCAGCCAAGTTTTGTCTCTCATGTGGACACGATTTGACTGGCCAAGGGCCAATTACCGCCACAGGTCACGATTTGAACCAATTAAAGGAAGTCATTCGTATTCGCGATGACCTCTCAATGGCAGAGAAGTTCGATATGATTGCAAAGATCGAAGATGGTGCAAACCCGATTGTATTGGGTATTGCCGCTCCAGCAGAGGGCGAAGAAGTCGATATTTCAGATGCCTTTGCAATTGAAGCGGCTGGGAATCAGTCAAGTTCGGTATTCGCAAACCACGAATGGGGCAAATCACCTGCAGCCAATGCGGCAATTCGTGCAGTTGTTCGAGGGACAAATGGATGGGATTTAATTCAAGCTGGAAAACTCGACCTCAAGGAAGGTTTGTTCCGAGAAGCAATGGATAACGGAATGGAAGCATCAACCCACATTCACGATGTTGCGAGTGGTGAACACGAAGGTATCGACCCTGAATCGATGCGAGCCATACCTGTCCTCAAACCTCCAAAGCGGAGTTTCTGCCCAAAATGTGGCTCCGATATTCATGCGAACACTATGCTCCAATGGCGCAAGTGGCGAGATTCTTCGAGCGAAGTTGTTTCGATGCAATTAGAGGCATCGATGGAAACATCACTTATCCAAGTCGCTGCGCATTACATCAATGTCATGCAGGCTATGCAAGACGAACGTGACGACGCCCTCAACAAGTTAGCAAATGGAGACCCTGCTGCTGCGGAAGGGAAATTACGTTCACAACTTGAAAAAAGTATTCGAAGTGAAATGGAAAAAGAGATTCGGGCTGAACTTGAAGAAGAATTCAAAGGGCGCTCAATTTCAAGTGCATCAGCCAAACCTAAAGAAACCAAATCCAAGAGTTTGGGAACATCGACTAAGGCAGCAGCTAGCAAAGCAGCAGCTGGCACTCAAAAGAAGAAGAAGTCCAGCGGTATGTTCGGGTCAAAGAAGATTACACGTACATACGAAGGCGAACCAGGCGGGAAAGCCGACTGGTTCCTCAAAGAGGCTCTCGATACAATCTATGACCCGCACGGTACTGGTAAAGCAGTCAAGGGCGCAACTATTCTAGCCCGTTCCTCTGCAGGCAATGTTCGAGTTCGAGATGTTGTTCGAATTTATGACGTTGAAGGCGAAGAAGGCATCAGTGAATTAGCCTGGACAAGTCCACTTACGAAGTATATCATCGAAGCATACAGTGCTTGCTGATCAGTAATGCACGGTTAACTTTCGTGGTTCGAGTGGCCCACTCAATTTCGCTTTACTTGCAGCAACTTCCATTTTCGCACCACGCAGAGTTGTGACAAACGGTATATTCAACTCGACTGCCAAACGTCGCATCATGTTCCCATCACGTACGGCTCCACCAGAGACCGTTGGAACATTGACAATGAACGAAACTTCACCTTGCCGCATAAGGTCCAATGCATCTGGGTGGTTTTTGTCGGCAATACGATAGGCAACATTTGCAGAAACTCCAGCCTCTCGAAGAGCGTCGCATGTACCTGGCGTAGCATAGAGTGTGAATCCTATTTCTGCCAATTCACGTGCAATTGGGATAAGAGACTTCTTGTCCTCATTACGCACTGTAAGATATGCGCCTCCGGATGTTGCAACAGGTACTTCAGTTGCTAACCTGGCTTTGAGATAGGCCTTGTCAGCAGAAATATCGGACCCGTACACTTCACCGGTTGATTTCATTTCAGGGCCTGGCGCTGGGTCAAGACCTCGAAGTTTGATGAAGGGGAAGACGGGTGCTTTCACGCAGACTTGACCAGTCGTTCTTCGAGGAATTTCTTGCTTTGAGAGAGGAATTCCAATGGTAATGTTTGCTGCAATTCGTGCCATTGGAAGCCCAGTGGCCTTGGCGACAAACGGTACTGTTCGTGATGAGCGAGGATTCACTTCAAGCACGTATAAATCATCACCTTGGAGTGCAAATTGGATATTGTAGCAACCTCTAATTTTGAGGCCAAGGCCAATAATTTTAGTTTGCTCAGCGATTTTATCCAGCATTGCCGCAGAAATATTTTGGGCAGGTATGAAACATGTCGAATCGCCCGAGTGAATGCCTGCTTCCTCAAGGTGCTCCATGATTGCTCCAACCAAGACATCCTCGCCGTCACAAGCAGCATCAACATCAATTTCTGTTGCATGCCCGAGATATTCATCAACCAAGAGTGGTTTATCTGGAGCAAGGTATGCTTCAGTGAGATACGCATCGAGTTGCTGTTGATTTGAAAGAATCTCCATACCTCGACCGCCGAGCACATAGGATGGGCGAATCAGCACAGGGAAACCAATTTTCATGGCAGCATGACGGACATCTTCTGCACTCGTACCAGTCATTCCATTCGGCATGCGTAGGCCAGCACGTTTTGCAAATGCTTCAAATCGTTCTCTGTCACTTGCTTCATCCACTGCATCACATGAAGTCCCCATAATAGACAAGTTCAATCCAAGCGGTTCAAGAATTGGAAGACGTTCGCTCAATGGTAAGGCTAAATTGATTGCAGTTTGGCCTCCAAATTGTAAAAGAATCCCATGCGCTTGTTCCCTTAGAAGGATTTCTGAAACGCATTCGAGAGTCAAGGGGTCGAAATATAATCTGTCTGATGTGTCGAAGTCAGTCGAAACGGTTTCAGGATTATTATTGATCAAAATGGCATCCTTTCCGGCAGCACGTATTGCTTTGACAGCATGGACACAGCCATAATCAAATTCAATCCCCTGACCGATTCGGATTGGCCCACTTCCAACAGTAACAAGGCGTTCCTTTGTGCGTGAAGCGAGGTCTGGGAGTGAATCAATACCCTTTGCATCATCCAATTCATAGGTCGAGTAGTAGTAAGGAGTTTCTGCAGCAAATTCCGCAGCACATGAATCAACCATTCGGAATCGAGGATGTAAGGCGAGGGCATGACGCCGGCTCATGACAGCCACCTCATCTCTACCGGCTGGTAGAGAACGGGGACCTGTTGATGGAAAACCTGCTAATGCATCAGCAATATGTTCATCAGAGAAACCGTGACTCTTCCATGAACGGAGTTGTTCTCGATTCAATTCCATTGGGAGTGCGGAGGTACCAGTGATTTCTTTTTCAATTTGTGCAATGTGTTCAAACCGATACAAAAACCATCGAGTAATTCGAGTGATTTCATGCACTTTCTCTACACTCCAACCTCTCCGGAATGCTTCAATCAGTGCACCCATTCTTCGGTCGGTTGCGACTCGGCACCACTCAACAAGCGTTGAATCCGGCAAGGCAGTCATAGCCCGTTCTGCCATACCTTCGCCCTCGGATTCATCAGCCCGAGTCAATGGGCGAGGGTGAGCACATCCCTGTTCTAAAGAAGCCCAAGCTTTGAGGAAAGCCTCTTCGAAGTTCCTTCCAATTGCCATCACTTCCCCTGTTGACTTCATTGAAGTACCAAGTGTACGGTCTGCCGTTCGGAATTTGTCAAATGGCCATCGTGGAATTTTAACCACGCAGTAATCAAGTGTAGGCTCAAAAGCAGCAGTCGTACCTTCACCAGTGATTGGATTTGGCAATTCATCAAGCGTGTACCCAACTGCAATTTTAGCAGCCATGCGAGCAATTGGATATCCTGTCGCCTTACTTGCGAGTGCTGAGGAACGAGATACTCGTGGGTTGACTTCAATCACCCGAGTCTCACCGGTTGATTGATTGTAAGCGAATTGAACATTACATCCACCTTTAATGTTCAATTCCCGGATTAAGGCAAGGGCTTGGTTTCGGAGAATTTGATGGTCGGCATCTGAAAAAGATTGCAATGGTGCAACGACCGTTGATTCACCGGTATGAACACCCATGGGGTCGATATTCTCCATCGTACAAACAATAGTGGCATTATCTGCACCGTCACGCATGACTTCATACTCTAATTCTTGCCAACCAAGAATTGATTCCTCAATTAAGACTTGATTGATCCGAGAGTTGCGCAATCCGAGTGTAGCAATTTCTACTAATTGCCCCATATCCCATGCGGTTCCACCACCAAGCCCACCGAGTGTGAAAGCAGGGCGAATGAGGATTGGCCAAGTCCCGAGAGATTCTGCAGCGGCGATGACTCCATCCATTGTGTTACAAGCAATCGCATTTGAAATTGGAAGATTAATTGATTTGCATACTTGATTGAATAATTCACGGTCTTCGGCTTTATCGATAGCATCCAAATCAGAACCGATTAATTCTACGCCAAGACGTTCCAGTGAACCGTCGTGAGCAAGTTCACTGGCAATATTGAGGGCGGTTTGCCCACCCATGCCTGCAAGTAATGCACAAGGCCGTTCAATTTCCAAAATTCGACGAACTGTATCTGGAAGTAATGGCTCAATGTAGACTTTATCCGCCATTTCCGGGTCGTTTTGAATCGTTGCTGGATTGGAATTGACCAAGATTACTTCATAGCCATCTTCCCTCAAGGCACGAACCGCTTGACTTCCAGAAAAATCAAACTCTGCAGCCTGACCAATCTTAATTGGACCACTACCAAGAACAAGAATTGTCTTGAGGTCGTCTCGACGAGGCATCAGTTTACACCCCCTAATGCTCCGTCAACAATGGTACGGAATTGTTTGAACAAAGGTGCGGCGTCATGAGGACCTGGGCAAGCCTCAGGATGAAATTGAACTGTAAACGAAGGATGGCCAACAAGGTCTAATCCTTCGACTGTTCGGTCGTTGGCATTGACAAAGCGAACCACGACTTCAGCTCCGTGTTGATTGACACCCGGAGGTGAGCACGCTCCACTGGGGTGGGCTGCAAGCATACCGGCTTCGGGGTCTGCAACTGCAAAACCATGGTTTTGACTGGTGATGGAAATCAAGCCAGTTTTCAAATCAACAACAGGCTGATTAGCGCCACGATGACCATAACGCATTTTGTAGGTCTGCAAGCCGGAAGCGAGTCCCATCAATTGATGTCCAAGGCAAATACCCATGACTGGTAATTTTGCTTGAACAGCCTGAGCAAGAGTATTACGGGCCAGTGTGGCTTTCCCAGGATGGGCAGGGTCGCCAGGACCATTTGAACAAAACAAAGCATCGATTTGGTATTCATGGACAAGCACGTCAAAAGAGGTTTCCGGAGGACACCAAACCACTTCGAAATGGAGACAGAGATTACGCAAAATATTGTACTTAATTCCACAATCAAGTACACCAAGGCGAGGGAGAGGGTGGTCAAGTGCATCGAGTGCACCCTGGTTGAGAATGACTGGATTCGAAAGAGAGACTTGGTCAACCAAATCCTCAAGGTCGGGAGAAGTAAGTTGTTTGAGTCGTTGTTGAAGAAGTTCTTCGTCAGACTCTGGCCCAAATACGCAAAGTACCGTTCCAAGTTCTCGAACTCTTCTGGTAATCGAACGAGTATCAATGCCTTGGATTCCCGGTACGCCGTGTAAGCGCAGTAAATCTTCTACTTTACCTATCGAAAAACGATGATCAGGTTGATGCATAGCATGTCGAACAACTACGCCCCGAGGCCATACACCTGCAGATTCAGATGCTCCAGCATGAATACCATAGTTTCCAATCAAGGGATAGGTAAACGTAAGCACTTGACCTGCAAAAGATGGGTCGGTTAACGATTCTTGATACCCCATCATTCCTGTTGTGAACACTAATTCTCCTTCACCATATCCTCGGGCACCAAAGAGAGTACCGCAATAGCGTCCTCCATCGGCAGTAAGTAGCACACCTGGGCCATCTGCTGAAGGTGGTAAATCGACGCCATGAACCAAGCCATCAGCAGCATCTTGGAAGGACGGAGCATCGGAAACTCCGCGTTGATTTCCACCTGGGCGGAATGAGCCGGTTTGTACACCCAATGCCGACATCAGTTTTGGTCGAAAACGAACCCCCATAATGATTGGCATGAAGCAGGTGCGGAAATAACAACAAAAAAGAAGACGGAAAAGAATGGGAAAAGGGATGTATGCAAGTAAGTAAGTAGATAATTACTCTTCTTCCTCACGGTCTAAATCCCGAACGCTCTTTCCTTTCGCCGATGGCTCGATAATGAGCCGAGCGTCATCGAATGAACGGTTACTTCCTGCCTCTCCATACCAGGCATCCAAAAACAACGCCAATGCGGCAACTTCTGAGTGAGGTTGGTTTCCAACTGCAATGTTGTATTGACTGTACTTGTAGACATCTCCAGGGACTTTAGCGCCTCCAACGACAATGACCATTGGACGGTCGCGACGAATACGAGGGATCGCTTCTCGGAATGGTTCACCGTACATTGTGAGGTGAACGGCAACACCTGGCATTCCATCTCCTGCATCTTCTTCGACAAAGCGTCTTAGCCAACCCATCGGACTTTTGATGTGTTCACAATCCATTCCACCGCCGAAGCGACTTGCTACTGAATCGAGGTTTTCAAACATCTTTGGGTCTTTATCTCCCGCCAAAAGAAAGCGGTCTGCGCCAAGGGCACGACCAACTAAAGCCAGATGAGTGGTAATACGAGGGTCTCGACCAAGGCGATAGCCAAGGCGCAAAACATCGACTCGCTCACCTGTCATGATGCTTCGAGATGTCAACCCTACAAGAAAGGTGCAGTCTTAAGCGATTGATTCTGACGCAGGGTCACGAGTTCGTTCTTCAGCCGCAGGTGAAATATCGATGTCATGATTAACACAGAATTGCTTCAACCATAACAAAAGGGATGCATCAACAAGGAAATGAGCGCAATACGTCACGCCTCCCCAAAGGACACCAAGACGTGCACTTCTCCAAACAGCCGTTTGAATGTCAAGTTCGTTTGATACAAAACCATAGACCAATGGTTCGATGAAATAGAAACCGCATACAATGATCATTGCCCCAGAGATGAGTGAAGGCAATAATTGGCCGAGTTCACGACTGTAATCTCTAAAGAATGCGGAAGTCAGTCCAAGAAGCATAACTACAATCGCCACATCTGCAAAACCGATATCCATCAGAATAGAAACTCCGAGCTCTGTACTATCGTTGGCTGAAGAGACAAAAATCCAGTAGAAAAAGATGAGGATGGCGAGTAAAATACCACTGTAGTAAGCCTTTGCCGATATCATTTCGAAAATGGAATTGTGGTCTTTAACATTGAGACGACGAATCAAACGGTCTGCAAGTTCTCGTCGATGTTCGCTTGGACCATGCGCATCGAAAACTTCTCCATCTTGCCCGAATTCATCTAAAGAACTCTCCATAGTGTCACCGGACATAATTACCCTTGAGACTCACATCTTATCAAATCTGCCGAACTCGCAGGGTTCATGGGCGGTAACTTTGGACCTCAAATTGTTCACCGAGCCCGAATTTCGGCAGGTTTGCATCGAGATGAAACAGATTCATGTCATGTGATGGGAATACTCAACGTCACCCCAGACTCCTTTCACGAAGAAAGTCGCCAGAACACTCTTGAGTCTGCTGTTGAAACAGGGTTACAAATGTGGCAAAAAGGAGCAACATGGATAGATGTTGGTGGAGAATCGACCCGTCCAAATGCAGATGCTGTTTCGATAGAAGAAGAACTTCAACGCGTCATCCCAGTTATCGAAGCATTGCGTGCATCAAATGCAGATGGATTGATCTCCATCGATACCCGTAGACCACAAGTTGCTCAGGCAGCACTCGATGCCGGAGCAGATTTGATCAATGACGTCTCTGGACTACGTGACCCCGAAATGGTCAAAATCGTTCTTGACAGCGGTTGTGGCGTATGTATCATGCACATGCAAGGAACGCCACAAACAATGCAAGACCAGCCATCGTATCTCGACTGTGCAAAAGAAGTCAGTTTACAATTACTTGAAACTGCACGTGGTTTAGTTGCCGCTGGCCATCCACCAGAGTGCATTGCGCTTGACCCTGGTATTGGCTTCGGTAAAAAATTAGAACATAATATCGAACTCTTACAACGCCATGAGTTATTCCGTGGAGTTGAGGGGTTTGCTGTACTCTGGGGAGTTTCCCGTAAATCCATCATTGGTGAATTAACCGGCCACGCAAAACCCTCGGAAAGGTTGAGTGGTACATTAGGAGTCGCTGCGTTAGCACATTTCGAACAAATCGATATTGTCCGAGTCCATGATGTTGAAGAACACATCGATGTGTTCAAAGTTCTAAATGCACTTGACTAAAGTCCGATGCTACTCAATAATCCAGCAGCAGCAAACCATGCTCCTGCCATACTGCCAACATTGGAAAGGGAAGTTACCAGCAACACTCTTCCGGCTTTATTGCTCCAAAAAGAACCCAAACTTTCGAGTTTGAGGAATTGTTGTAGGTCCTCTGCGGTTGGTTCTCTCATTTTCAGTTGAACATAACCAGCAAACCAACCTGCTGCGAGAGTTGGATTCAAGGAAGTGATCGGTGAAGCTGCTGCGGCTGTGAGAATCGCCAAAGGATGGCCACGTGCAAGCGCGCAACCAATTGCTGCAAAGACCGCATTGGCTGCAGTCCAAACAGTGAACATTTTGAGCAAACTGAAACCTTCTCCATTGGCAATAAAATACACCATCAAACCCATTACAAAGAGAGGTATTAACCAAGGAATACTTTTGGAAAACCGTCCAGGAACTGGAAGATGTTCCAGTTCCTTTAATCCATCTTCATCGGGTCCAGTTGCATCTGTCAAATGCTTTTCAATACCTTTGAGGTGACCTGCACCAACAACTGCGAGAATCTTCTTGTCGGATGGAAGAGAAGAAATCTTCCCTGCAAGAAAAGCATCTCGTTCATCGATTAAAACAACACCTGCCCCTGGTGAGAACGTTCGTAATTCTTCCATGAGTGATGACAACAAATCCTGATCTTCCAGTAATTCGCCAACATTTGGTCCATCATCATCTTCATCATCTTCACCTAATAAAGACCAAATAATTCGAACCTTTTCACGGAAACGCATTTTCTTCCATGCCCGACGTAATGTTGTTTGGATATCACGGTCAATAAGTGCCACTTCAAGTTCAGCCGCTTCCGCTTCCTGAACTGCAACGAGTAATTCGGCCCCGGGCTGCTGGCCTTCATCAAGCCCCATTTTACGCTGCTCGGCAGCCAATAAGGACTGAAGAAGAACAAGAGGGGCCTTACCTTCCTTAACGACTTTCAGTAATCCTTCCTTGTCAAGACGGCGATTGCTGGTAAGTGCTTGATGACGTGAACCACAGAGCTCAACAGCGACAATATCAGGCTGATAGATTTTGATCTGTTCCCGGACTGCATCGACACTTGCCGTCGATACGTGAGCAGTACCGAGGATTCGGAGCGTTGGTGAGATATCAAGAAGAGGCGTTTCCGACATCAGACCACCTCACTTTTGAATAACATTTGTAATTCTGAACTCATCGCTTCGACGGCTTTGACTGCTGCTTCATCAGGGTCGTCTGGAATGGATGAAAGAAGGACATCGAATGGGATTTGTCCACCTGCTAACGCTTTATGCCCACCTGACAAACCGCCTCCCCATTTTTCAGACAGAACCCGCCCGAGATGAATGGACTCATCTGTAGTACGGGCTGAAAGAATAATTTTCCCACGGCGTGGACCAAAAACAATGACTGTATCAATTCCTTCAGTGGGAAGAAGGAAGTCGGCAATTTGAGCCAATGAATCTCGGTTTGGCATTGAGGTAAGTGGAGCGAGTAAGGTCGATTCAAACAAGGTACGGGAACCCAATGCTTCTGCGAATGATTCAAGGGTTTCCTGTGAGCGGGGTGGCTCTTCTATAGAACGGAGGAGGTCTTTATCGACAAAGGCATTCAGCCAAGCTAAAGATCGAATGTCAACTGGATTGAAATCACGAGTGAAGCCAAGGGTGTCGGTTCGTATACCAAAGGCAAGTGCTGTTGCAATACGTGCAGTAATTGGATGATTAAGACTCATGAGAAGACTCGCAACAAGCGAAGAGGTAGCAGAGAACTCGGGACGGACCAATGAGATGTCTGCTGCTACTGACTCTTCCAATGAATGGTGGTCAAGAACAATATGCGGCACACAATCATCTGGAAGAATATTGTTCGCACCCGGGCGATGGAAATCAACGGTCATGACAACTGCAGCATCGCGCAGAACATCCTGCACTTCCCAATCCAGAATGAGACGTCGAACCGGAATATCGAGCAACCGCACCATTGCACGGTTCTGTTGGTGCTCAATGAGGCCTCCATGCAAGAGTTCGGGAACAAGTCCCATTTGCTGAACCAAATCATACATTGCCAATCCAGCACCTAAAGCATCAGGATCAGGATTATCATGGCAAAAAATGGCCACCTTGGATTGTGGAGGAATTGAACGAAGATAATGCAAAACGACACTTGCACCATCTTTTTGTTCCCAAGAACGAATGCGGTCTTGCATAGCTGCAAAAGATACATCATCGACACTGATGAGGTCAATGCCATCTCCTTCCAAGGGCAGAGTGGTAAGTATAGGTATATCCGACCAGTGGTTTTGTAATGCTGCGAGTGGGGCTGCATCAGCCAATGCTTCAGGGTTGAGCAAAAGAACAGCCGTTGGCTTATGGGCATCAAGTGGGAGGGCGTTGAGTAGAGTTGGGCCTGGAAGGGCAATGATTTCACAACCCTCTAATGGGCCATCGAGTGGAAGATTAGCAGCGAGACCAACCAATATACTTCGCCTACGTTCGGCACACCATTGACTCAAACGTATAGCGAGTTGACCAGAACCGATGATGAGAAACATAACTTTTCCCGTTCCTTCTTTTTCCTCTGCGGTTTGAAGTTACGCCCGAGATGTGCGATTATCGAACTCAAAATTCGATGATGACATTCTCGCGCTCATTAGCAAATACTTCGAACAGTTGACGGCGTTCACTGCCTTTCATGTTCGCAACAAATACTGTAGGGATCATTTGGATTGTTTTGTTAAACGCTGTTACCGATGAGTTGTAAAATTCTCTTCGGTCTGCAACTTGATTTTCAAGTGCTACCAATTGGTTTTGCAAATTTATGAAAGAGGAATTAGCCTTCAAGTCAGGGTATTGCTCGGCAACCATGTTGATTCTTGGCATAAGTCCAGCAAACGCCCCTTCTGCGGCACCTACTGCACGTACGTCGCCAGAGGAAAGTGCTCCAGCAGCGGATTGGCGGGCTTTAGCGAATTCCATGAACAAATCGTTTTCATGCTTTGCATAACCCTTTACCATGTTCACTAAATTAGGGATCATATCATACCGTTGTTTGAGTAAAACATCGATATCAGCCCAAGATTTATTGACATTTTCTTCGAGATTAATCAGTCGATTCCAAGTTGAGAAAAACCAAACGATGAATACGAGAAACACGAACCCAACAATTAGCCCAACAATTAGTAGCATATCGGCCATGATAAGTCGTCAAACTGCTATGCTATGAAACCATTGGTTTGGTCATAATTGGAGAGACAAGGTCTTCAAGCAAGAACTGCTGCCACAACCATCTCTGAATGATTAATTGAGTATGTAAAGAGATGAGCAACGCCGAGGGATTCCAATGATTGCAGAAACTCTCATCATTTCGTTGGCCATTTTTGTTGTTGCTTTTTTATTCGCCCCTATTGGAATGGGTGGAGGGATGTTATTCGTACCTTTACTCCACTATGGTCTCGGCTGGGAAATTAATGCCGCTCTCTTCGCCGTATCTCTTTCACTCACACTTGTTGTGAGTTGGGGGAGTGGACTGGCGCACAGGAAAGAGAAACACTACGATGATTCATCCCTCAAAATCGGACTCAAAGGAGCGATTGTAGGTGCTATCATTGGAGTAGGCATCGTTGTACTCATCGGAGATAAAATGGACGTTGTCTTCAAAACATTGAGTCTCATCATGATTTCATGGGCAATTTATAAAACGACCATGAACATGCGAACTGATTCTAAAAATAAAGCGGTACTGGATGACAAGCCCCCGCAAGAGATCCAATCCATACCTCTTCAAATCGGTGCAGGAATCGGAGGTGTACTCTCAAGTGTGTTGGCAATCGGAGCCGGGGTAATTTATGTTCCAGTGCTGCGGACTTTTGCTCACCTTGAACCGCGTAAGGCAATCGGAACAAGTTTTCACTTCATGATGGTCGTTGTACCTGTGGCAATTTTCACTCACCTTTTGACATTGCCCACGGAGATGTATTCCAAACTCAGTGAGGAATTTCTACTGATTCTTATTTTCATGTCAATTACCCTCCTCGGATCTCGAAACGGGGCGAAATACGGAATCAAATACGTTTCAGAACAACAACTCATGAAAGTATTTTTAGTCATTATCATCGTTGTTGGACTGAAGTATGCGGCAGACCTCAGTGGACTTTAACCTTCATTTTCGATAATTAAATCCTCGGAAGGTGCAGTGAAAGTCAGTTGTGTTGAGTCTTCAACGGCGACAATACCACGAATACTATGCTTATCTTGAAGTTCAACTGTTGGCTGAGCGAGTTTGACTCGAGTGTTGGCAAAAGAAAGTAAATGACCTGATGAAACATTCCATTCACCTTCTGGCAACCAAAGGCCGATTGAGCCAAGTTCGGAGTGGTGGACCACAACCAGTGTATCCTGATTCTCATCGACTTCAGCACGTACAACTCGTAAAGTCGCTGCTTCCGGGATTAATTTACTCGAAGGCTGCCAATTTTTCCATGTTTCCTCAAAGGGCTGATTGTGTTCATCGACGCGTTGTTCGATGGCCTTGATTTTCTTAGCAAATTCCTCTGCTTCTTCGGAGTTTAATTGATTGAGTCCATCCAAAAGTGTTCGAAGCCCTTCGTGTTGGAGCATGTCGGTTTGTGTCATTGCCGCATTCGCCATCAGTATGTATTCGGAGAGTATCTCAAGTTTCTCTTGAGAATCGATTTGTAAGGCACATTCCATTGATTCGTCGAGAACTTCCAAAGCCAATCCCGGTTGGTCGATGGCTAACAAGGCTTCACCGAGGTCCATTAACTGAAGAGCAGCTTGATTTTTATCAGCCGAAACGAGTATATGCGCATCTTGGATATGTTGTTCTGCTTCATCCATTTCACCAAGCAGATGTCGAGAAATTCCCGCACAGACGAGATAGGGTAGTCGAGGAGCAAAAATCAACCGAGCTTGCTGGTCAGCGGTCTCAAATAATCGGGCTGAACGCTCCCATTTCTCAGATGCAATAGCAAGGAGGCCAAGTTGGTAGACTGCATGCATTTCGGCGAATGAATCATCAATAAGCGTGGCCGATTGAAGTGCTCTGGACAAATGTAATCGTGCTGTTTCCCGTTTCCCAGACATTTTAGCCATCAAACCTAAAGCGGTCTCTGTACGATACAAATATCCACTCAGCGCACTGTTTGCGAGTTCTGCCGCAGATTCATCTAACGGTGCTAAATGAAGGCCAATTGCCTCTAAAACTTCACTGAGCAGGAGTAAGGTTTCATCGTATGCATCCCGTAGATGCTCGGAGGTATTGGTCGAAGTAAGTCCAGAGAGGTGTGCGTCGAGCGAAAGGATAGGTTGGCAAATTTCAGGAAGAGCACCGAGCCTTTTCATATCGTTTCCTTTAATCTGTTCACCAGCAAGTGTTCGTTGCAAAGCCCGTTTAAGATTACTTTCAGCAACATCGTCCGAGATTGGTCTCTGTGATTGCGGCCGGTCTTCGATCAATGAATCAACCATCCAAGTGAGTTTGGCTTGAATGTCATATTGGTGAACACGACTGATTGCATAGCGCATTTCTGCAGCTCGGACACGTCGTGAAAGACTTTTCATTCGGCCTTTCTTTTTCGAAGGGCTTTGGGAAGACAACCGTTGAATGAAAGTCGAGGGCGGGCATGTTGTATAACCGAGATTCGCTTTTTCACCGGATGTGGTCATCTTAAAATCATCAGTGACTAAGATTACTTCTCGACCATCTCGATGAAGTTGAGATGCGAGTACCATCAATGATAAATCGACATCTTGGGGTGATGCCTTTTCTCCAATTAATTGACCCAGGCCTTTGATTTGCCCGTCATCAATAGCAACTGTAGTCAAGAGTGATTTGAATTCATCCAAAACGTTCGGTCTTTTCGACCACTTTTGAAATCGCACATTACGTATCTCGTCATGTACACCGGGCGTTACATAGAGCATCTGATTACTTTTATTGAGTATCTTTGCAATATCTTTGACAAAGGTGTCAGGTGCCATTGAACCAAGATGGATGAAACAATTAGAGTCAACGACCCAAGCCTGCGTCATGGTAACCCCTGCATGCCGAGGGTCATAGGGTTCACTATGGATTCAAACCTGGAAATACACAGGTTGCTGGGCGCCTAAAGACTCGATGACGATATCGAGCGACAATTCGGTATGCGAAGTCACGAAGTGGCAGAGGGATCAACCAGAGGAGTGGAAACCACATTGAATAATACCATTTCATGTAAAGAAGACAACGAATACCTGCACCTGAACGCATGTATGCCTTACCATCCCGAAGAAGATAAACGCTATCAGCATTCTGAAACTTTTCGGAAAAAGTCGAAATAATTGCTTGACCTTCTTTGCTTTCAATGGCGATGAATCGAATCGAGTTTTGTTGTTTTAATCGAGGGCTGAGGAACACTGCTGTATGAGTACAAAGCCCACAATCACCATCCATCAAAACAGTATCTTTCTCGGTCATTCCTTCACCCCTATTGGTTCAACATTCCACGTACGCACTTTAACACCCGAACTCATATGAATATGTTCAGGATGATGTAGACGGTCAACACCAAGGTTGTATGATTGCAACAAGGTATTGGTTTCCACCTGCACCTGTGCAACACTATACTTCCAAGGTTTATGATGGGTATATGCTCGATGTAATACCCCTTTATGCCATGTATACAAACTGTAACGCTCAAAGAGAAAATATTCGAGTGACCCTTGTACTGCTTGCTCGATTGGACCCGTACTTTCAGCAGTACCAATCAGGGATTCGCCACCAACTTTACGCTGAGATGACCATGAATACCGTCCATCCTTTTCGACGCGAACTTTGGCTTTTGCATAACGATATGCGAGGCCATATGAACGGGGGGCATGGAAGCATGTGACTCGACTTTGAGCATCGAGGGTGAGAAACAAAATCCCAGGCACCCCATCTTTCGTGACATATGTACGGATATTAAATTCACCAAAGGTCGAGATAAACGGAAGCCAAGGCAAACCTCTTGGACGAACTTTTTCCATTGTGAATGGAATGACACCGATGTAGGCATTCCCTTCATGGAAGTCTATTTCTAATCCTTCCGGAATATAGCGTTGTAACAAGCCAGCATCGACTTTCCAATGCATGAACGTTAAATGAATCCAATTCTGATGTAAAACACACTTACGTTCGGGCATTGTAAACGGAATATGGCTACAATCCAAGTTGTGAGTCGCTGCCATGGTTCTCGCAACAACTGTGGTGACTTGAATACATCCTCTAAACCGTGATTGGTTCAACCTGTTCCGAGTTTGATACAATTGATTCCAAATCAGTCACCGACCAGGTCGAAAGTATTCCAACTAAGAAACCAAGCGGCCCCATCATCATACACAAGAAGAGAACTGGAGTTGAAACATACATGGGTCGGTCTGCAGCCAACATTCGAAGCCAAACATAGCGCCCAACAAACAAATCAAGAGCAAGCATGTGGAGCCATGCCAAAGCGACCATGCGGTCACTTGCAAACAGTTCAACCACTATTTCGGGGGTTGGCATTTGGCTTGCAAAGGTGAAAATAACCTCGGGAGCATTTGGAAGTGCCAGAATCGCATATGGAATAAGGAGAGGAAGTATAGACCAACGAATATCCCCCACAAACCGTTTGGTAAGTTTGTGCTTTGGCATGAACCACAACATAATCCAAAACGGTAGAATCAACACCGAAGAGACCCAAAACATTGCCACTGCAAGAGTATCCATCATTCCGCCTCCCCTTGAGCTAATGCGAACTTTTCTGCATCATGTTTGAGGAACGGTGTATAGAAGGCCGGAAGTAGAATCAAACTGGACAGTAATGCTAGAATGATCGCAACGACAAAGGCTTGACCAAACAATCGCAATGGAAGCAATGCCGACAAATTGAGAACTGAAAATCCACCTGCGGTAGTGAGGGCTGCAGCGAACATCGCTCGACCCGTTGTAGCAGACGCATTGGTAACCCACATCTCTTGAGAGGCCAGCGGATTATGCTCGACCTCTTCTTCAAGACGAACAGAAAAGTGAACCGCATAATCAACACCAAGTCCCAGTGACAAGGCACCTATGGTGACTGTTTGGGCATTGATTTGATATCCTGTAAAGCCCATGATACCGTACACCCAACCGACGACCATCATCAATGGAATCCAGGAGACAAAGCCACGTGCAAGACCCTGCTTCAAGTTCTTCTGTCGAGCAGTATGAATCCCTATGAGCATACCTAAAATCACCAATGCAACAACTGAAGTGGAAATAACAGCCGATTCCGCCACATCTGCACTGGTTTGAGCAACGATGAGGCTACGGCCACCAATTCGAAGTGTAGCATCGCTGTCCAGAGAATCCTCAGTGTTCTGTAATGCAAGGGTCAAACGGTCGTAAAGGTCAATGGTGGCTTGCCAATCGAGCGTCTCTGCTTGGAACGAAAGGACGGTTTGTTGACCGTCAGAGGACAAGACAGCCGAAGTTAATTGGCGGCCTGTCGAGTTTTCGAGAAGATAGGTCGAAAGTGATTGGTAAGAGGCTGGACTTGATGCATCCAAATCGGTCATGAGTGTATTCAGTACCGGGTCGCGTCCTTGAGCTTCAGCAAGTAAATTCCACAAACCGTTTGGGGCACCGTTGACATCTTCACTTTGCAAGAGCATCGCTTCAGCAGCATTCCAAGTCATCCTACCGTCATGTGAAATCACATCGGCATCAACGACCAGATACAAGGGTGAACGGCTGCTTTGGAAGTCATCAGAAAGCATCAAGAAATCGCCGACAACGGGAATATCTTGATCCAATTGGTCACGTTGATCAAAACCAACTTCTAATTGTTGGAATCCAAAGTACATCGGGGTTAACAATAACAATGCGATTACGCCTACTTTCACAGGTTGAGTCGACAAACGGCCGATAGCGGATGATACACGGCCAATAGAGAGATTACTTGCTTTCGAGAGAGCAAGACGTTTCGGTGGGAACATCAACATCAATGCCGGTAAAGCCGTAATACTCAGTAAGTAAACTACAAACAACCCAATAGCGATGACCGTTCCAAAGACTTGCAAAAAGGAAAGGGCTGAGAACCTGAATGAGAGAAAACCAACCATGTCTGTGAAAATGGCAATAACCAAAGCAATGGAAGTCAATACTGTCCCCCGGGTTACTGCAATTTTTCGTGCTTCATATGAGAAGTCTTTCAATGTCTTCCTTTCTATAGAATCTTGGCTATCGAGATTTTGCATCTCTTCGCGAATCCGTAATACGACGTGAAGGCCGTAATCGACTCCGATAGCAAGCAATAAGACCGGAATTGAATTCATGGCTGCATTGAACACCATATTGACTCCCATGAATTGTAACCAGCCTGCTACACCGTAGGTAGCTGCGATGGAAATGATCGTTAGGAAAGTGACGTAGGCTGTATCACGGACACTTCGGAAATTCAACCAAAGTATTCCTGCGAGAAGTAACATTGCAGCACTGGTCAGCATGCCAATTTCTTTTCCAAGATTACCATTGGCACCGATAGCAAGTTGTGAAAACGAAAAGGTACGAACCTGTTCATTGCCTGCTGTGTTGGTCATATTCTCTAACATTGAGAGGGACCAAGCATCAATATCACCTTGAACATCATCCAGAACTTCATGGCCATAGTCAGAAGGCTCACTGCTAATGACCAAGGTCGTTAGAATTGGGCCCGAAAGATTCCACGGATCATTACGGTTCTCGACCGGCATGCAACTCAAGATTGATTCGCGATAGTCGATATTTTGAAGAACAGTGAGAGGAATTAATTGCCCATTTAAAGGCCCTGTGACAGCCATTATTTGTCCGACTTCACCAGCATCTCTACCGACAGTTAGCCCTTCAAGTTGTCCGAGCAAAGAACCCAATCGGGAAGAGAGGTTCTGACCCGAGTCCATTCGAGCAAGCCATTCACTTGGCTCATCAGGTGACCATGCTCGAAGGTCTGCAGGAGTGACAGCCGAAACCTGCGGAATTGAAGACGAAGCTGTGGAAACATTGCTCAAAGCAGCCTGTAGTTGAGAAGAATTGGCAGTCTGAACACCGCTTAATGCCGATTGAACCTCGTCGATCCATCCAGCCTGTGCTTCATCTTGCCAAAGTTGCCATTGAATAGCAGAACTTGCCATACCACTGTTGGCTTGAGTACCGAACAGTGGATAATGATGAGGCTTGAAATCTTCATTCTCCAGCATCATGGCTTCAATTTCTGCAAGTTCGGTCCATGTTGTATTTTGAAGTAAGTCGCCTTGCTCAACGTCTTTAATGGTACGAACAAAATCCACTGATGCCTGATATTCAGATTCCAGTTGATTCAAGAGTTGTACATTCTCATCGTCAGGGAAAAAACCATCCTCACTGTTGTCAAATTGAAGATGCATTGCTCCACTTGAAAAACAGACGACAATCATCATGATGACTGCAAATGCTCTTTTTGGATATTCAACACTGGTTTGACTCATCCATGTAAAAGGATTTTTCATAAACCGTGCTGCGAGAATCAGTTTATATATTCGTGTTTGAAGAATGCTCAACCAAGTTCTTTTGGAAAGAAAGGCCTTCACAGCGATTCGATAACAATGGCAATACCTTGCCCGCCACCAATGCATGCGGTTGCAACACCATAGCGTCCGCCACAGCGCTTCAATTCATAGGCAAGGGTGAGAACCAAACGAGTCCCTGTTGCTGCAAGTGGATGGCCCAAACCAACAGCACCACCGTTGACATTGACCTTCTCCACATCGATTTCGAGGTCCTTGATACAAGCGACTGCTTGCCCTGCGAAGGCTTCATTGATTTCCCACCGGTCAATATCGTCAGTTGTTAGCCCTGCCTTTTCCAAGGCCTTACGAGATGAAGGAACTGGACCATAGGCCATGATAGCAGGCTCAAGTCCAACGATTCCCCAGGAGACAATTCGAGCCAATGGAGCATCGCCATCGGCTTCTGCCTGAGATGCTGACTTAATGACAACAGCCGCTGCACCATCGACGACGCCAGAGGCATTCCCCGCTGTAACAAAAGAATCGGGTCCAAAAGCAGTCGGAAGTTTTGCTAATGATTCTGCAGTTGTATTCTTGACGACGTGATCTTCGTCTTTGTGAGTTACAACGGTATCTCCTCGACGACCCTTGATGGTCACTGCGACTATTTCTTGCTCAAACACATCGTTTTCTATTGAAGCGGTGGTTCGCGCATGTGAGCGTGCAGCATATGCATCAATTTCTTCACGAGTGATTCCTTTTCGGTTGCATAATTCATCCGAAGTTTGAGCCATGAATAAGCCACATGTCATGTCTTGAAGATTCGTCATCATGTAATCTTCGACTGGAGGTGAACGGCCAAGTCTCCAACCTTCACGACCACCCCGCATAACGTGAGGCGCTTGACTGAGGTTTTCCATTCCACCAGACACGACGGTCGCTGCTTCTCCAAGCATGATCATCTGTGCACCGGTAATAATCGATTGAACTCCTGACCCACATATTCGAGAAAGTGTGAGCATTGGTACTTCCTGAGGAATACCGCCTTTGAGGCCAGCATGGCGTGAACCATAGATCGATTGCGAACATGTCTGTAAAGCATAGCCCATGACAACATGGTCAACAGATGAAGGGTCTGTACCGGTCTTTTCAAGCGCTCCTTTAATTGCCAAACCACCGAGGTCTTGGGCAGTCATCGACTTCAATAATCCACCTTGTTTACCATCGCCACGCTTTCCGCCAACCCATTCACAAAAAGGTGTTCTTGCTCCGCCAATAATGACTACATCATCTGCCATGCTACCACCAAAGCGTAACGATTGATAACTTCATACTATTCCGAGCATGAAAAACACGCCAAGGTATAAAACCGGCAAGTAGAGGGTTTCCATAAGTGAATATGAATAGGCAAGAATACTGTATTCAGTGCCTTGAATCATTATCAATTCCTGACCAGGGGGGTCGACATTACCGATTACTTTCAAAATTGAATTTCCAAGCATACCATCGAGTTTCTCTTCCGCAAGTTCAGAATTCGAACGAGATGCCACTTCGCCATGAATGTACAAGGGGTCGCCCAACCTCAATCCGTAAAGTGTCCAGCGTGTAGTACCTATATCCCATACATTGAGTGGTACCTGATAGTGGATTCGCTCAAACATCGAAGGTTCAACGCGGATTCCACCGCTTCCATCGTGTAGGATAAAAGGTACTCCTCCACTTTGTCGAGCAGATTCATGCGAATGAGGTTCGACAATATTGAACAGATTCTGATAGAGTGAATCCAAAAGTTTATGCGTTTTTCCAAGAATGTAGAGGAAAAGATTCCGTTGAGCCCAATCGGGAATATCACCCTGAGCTGGGAAATCTTCACGCACCCATTCATAACAAACAATATCTTCACATGTCATTTCTGGATTATCATCGACAAATATTTTCAAAGCGCCGTGGGGACCTGGTCTTGCTTGCCCAATCAATTCGGCTTCACCAACTGCAACAGAACGTACAAGGGAAGTTTGCATGTCAACCATTTGCATGTTCGTAATTGATTTTGATAAGGATGCAAGGAAGTAAATGACATAATACAAGAATGCAATTATGAGAATAATTCCAAAAAATATACCCAATGCCTGACTCGATGTGAAATCAATTAAGAACGCAAAGAGAGAGAAAAAGGTTTCAACATGATATTTTACAATCAAAGCAGCACCCCAAAATTGGAGCATAATCAATCCGAGTGTGAAATACACTGCACGAAGCGTGAAAAGAGGTGGTCTCGGTGCACCAACCATAAACGGGTGCTCAAAAAGTATGGAATTATCAGGATCGGCACCATAGGGTTTCTTCCAGTTCCAAACGTATTTGCTCGGCGTAGGAAAATGCCACTCACCTGCATTATTTTTCAAGCCATCCAAACTTTCAGGAAGCCAGAACCGTTCAAAACTAAAGCCTCGTTCCTCGGCATACTTACGAAGATATTCTTGATTACCGGCTTTGGTTTTGAACTCCTCAAGTTCTTGAGCAAATGGGTGAGGGGTGTTCAAAAAGAGAAGCATAAGACCAAAAAAACCCCAGAACGGGCTGTAGAAAAAGCCGAAAACAAAGATCAGTGCTCCAAGGGCCCACCCAATCCACATCTCTTGATTATAGGGGAGACTGACAACAAAAAAGCCGCCGTCTAACTCTGGCGCTTTGCCATCCATACCAAATGGTTCCCTACACAGGCCTTGAAGTCTGTGGTGATTCAAAGTAAGGAATACATGCTAATCCCACAAAGAAAACAGACGATT
>MDSY01127653.1_pt1 | contig 33269 bp, 30 predicted proteins | sample 811131 | NCBI WGS metagenome assembly MDSY01 (sample SAMN05326643, study PRJNA326480) | marine metagenome | isolation source: seawater | place: Atlantic Ocean: South West | collected 2010 | reverse complement strand
GAGGTAAAGTAAAAATACATATAATGGAATCGACGACCATTTTTCGGTAATAATACGCCACATTTCATCCCAAGATTCATTTCCTAAGCTGTTGAGAAATAAAAATAGCTGGGTATCAAGTTTTAATAATTCTTCAATCATCTTCGTAAAGCGCAATTTCTCGATCATAAAAAGCCGAGGCTTCCTTGATATAGTTCTCAGTTTCTGTTTCGAGTTCTTTTTGATCGTGCGTATCAAAATCTTCAAGCCATTCTACCTCATCATTTTCTAGGTTAATAACAAAACGAGGAAACTCTGTGTGGATCACAAAAATTGCTGTTGGATAATCACTGTTGTCGCCAAGTAAATATTTAGGGAAATCCATCTTCTTTATTTTAATGATTCTAAATTTTACTCGTAAAACTACAATAAAAAAAAATCTCGGGCGCAGTACCCGAGATTTTAATTAACAAAACAACACATTGCTCCTATCTAATTTTTCTTTTTCATAAATATTATTTTGGAGACTTTTTCATAATTCAACTAGCCTTTTTAAATGCTATGTATAAATTTATTACATATTACTTGTTTATCGGTAACTCCCGATAATACTTTACTTTTAGTTGTGTCTAACTAAGACAATAGACCGCTGTGCTCTTCGAAATGAGACTAAAATAGTTCTAGTTTTGAAAAATAGCTTTATCTTAATCAACGATCACTTTCTTAAAGCCAGTTTGGCCATCTTCATTTTCGACTTTCACCCAATAAATACCTTGAGACAATCTATTAATATTTACTTGAGTTATTTCATCTTCTATCGCTGACAAAACATTCTCGCCAGACATTGAATATATTTGCAATAAAGTAATCTTTGTTTCGGACTTCACATTTAGTAAAGAGTTCACTGGATTAGGGTAAATAGTGAAACTATCTTTCAAGGTATCAAACACACCCAGAGTAGGATTATATTTACTTAAACCTGTAAATGTACCTATCCATAAGTTCCCCTCAGTGTCCTCAATAACTGAACGCACCAATTCATCTGGTAAGCCATCAAGCAGCGCTATTGAGGTCCATTCAGCACCATCGAAAACGGCGACTCCAAAATTAGTCCCAAAGTAAAGTGTACCGTCACTACCTTCTGCAATTGCACCAGAATAACGAATATGAACATTTGCAATTCCATCTGCGAAAGAATATATGGTAACATCTGTCCCATCATATTTGTCGATACCAGTGCCATCAAAACTTCCTACCCAAATATTATCATTACTATCTTGAAAAATTGCTCCAGGCGTATCAGATGAAAAACCATCTGAAGTGGTGAAATTTGTCCATGTAGTACCATCAAATTTCACAAGTCCAAGCCCAAGTGCTGTTGTAAACCAAAAATCTCCATTTGAACTTTCAATCATCGAATTTGCATAAATATTCTGACCATTTATAGTAGCATAATTTGTCCAAGTAGTGCCATCAAACTTGCTTAAGCCATCGCCTATGAACCACATATTTCCTTGAGAGTCCTGATCAATTTCCCAAATAAAATCGCTTACCAATCCATCAGCCGTGGTATAATTCGTCCAGGTAGTACCATCAAATTTACTAACACCTTGATCATCAGAAGTTGCGAACCAATAATTATCACTTGAATCTTGAAATACAGAAGTAATAGCATTACTTGGCGCTCCGTCCGCGGTACCGTAAGAACTAAAGTCAGAACCATCAAATTTTCCTATCCCTGGGGAATTGTTCGCGGTCCAATCCCCAAACCAAAAATTTCCATCAGTATCTTGAATTAAAGAAGATGTAATCCCTTCTATCAATCCATCTGCGCTGGTATAATAAGTCCATGTTTGAGCACTTGCACTTAAAAAGGCAGTTGCAAAAATTAAAGTAAATAATTTTTTCATAGCTAAGTTTTTAACGGTTAATGTTTTATTTCCCTCAAAGTTTATTGAATAAAAAGCTCTTTAAGGAATCCCCGATAATAGTTTACTAAAAAGATAAAATAGGTAAACTTTCAGCAACAGATAGAAAACGTAGATAGTGAGTAAGAACTAATTTTCGGCTTGCGCTATAAGTTTTTTTGAAAGTTGATGAAACCGAATAAAGCACATAATCGCAGAAGCTGTTAGACCTGCCAAAATACCAATCCAAATGCCCGAACTACCGTAGTTACTATACATGCTTAAGTAGTAGGAAATAGGAAACCCAATGACCCAATAGGCTATGAAGGTAATAAACATTGGTGTTTTTACATCTTGCATTCCGCGCAGTGCAGCTAGGGTAACCACCTGTATGGCATCAGAGATCTGAAATACAGCAGCAATAATTAGTAACTTAGATGCTATAGAAATCACCTCCAAATTATCCAAAATATTAGAAGAATCATCTAAATCTAAATAAAGCTTTGGTAGCATTTCATTACATAAAACAAATAGCAGGGCAAAAACAACAGCCAGTAGGCTTGTTTGCAAAATAATGGAAAACGCTATCCTTCTCAATTCACTAAATTGCTGCAACCCCTTCTGATTTCCAACACGAATCATCGCCACAACACCAAACCCCATTGCTACCATAAATGTCATAGAAGACAGGTTTAAGGCAATCTGATTTGCTGCCTGAGGGTTTTTTCCTAAAATTCCAGAAAGCCAAATGGCTGCGGTAAATACTGCCACTTCAAAAAACATTTGCATCGCCGAAGGAAAGCCAAGATTAACCAGCTTACTAAGCATCGGCTTGCTTAGCACCCAAATCTTAATTTGTAGAACATAAGGAGCAGATTTTTGATGTCTTGCAAGCATAAACCACAAATACAAAACCATCACAATGCGGGAAGCCAACGTTCCTATGGCGGCCCCAACAACCCCTAGTTCTGGAGCACCAAACTTTCCAAAGATAAATATATAATTAAGTACAATATTAATCACATTAGCAACAATGGTAGCATACATAGGGTATCGCGTCATGGACAAACCTTCGCTAAACTGTTTGAACGCTTGAAAAATAATAAGCGGAACTAAAGACGCTGCCACTAGGGTCAGATAAGGCATGGCTAATGCTACAACCTCCTCAGGTTGTTTCATTGCATACATAATCGGTTTGGCAAATAACACCAATAAAAAAAGCACAATACCCAATAAAATACATAAAAACAACCCGTGCTTAAATGATGATTTTCCAGCCTCAAAATTACCTTCGCTATCAGCTTCGGCAACAAGCGGAGTTATAGCAGTTGAAAAGCCAATACCCAAAGACATAGCAATAAACATAAAGCTGTTACCCAAGGAAACCGCTGCCAATTGCGCTGTACCTAGTTGACCCACCATAATATTATCTACCAAAGCAACCAAAGTATGGCCCAATAGCCCTAGCATCACTGGAGTTGCCAAAGCAAAGTTCGTTTTAAATTCTTTGGTGTAGTGAGAAAACAAAAGCACAATTTTAAAAGTACGAAGGTAAAAAACCCATTGACTAAAGAAGTTAAAACTTTCGTATATTTCCCGTAAAACAAAAATAAAACATGCCATTTGAAACCGATTCTGCAACATATGTTTTTAAAAAATAATGACTACTGCTACTCCCAAACTACTCGCTAATTTTCTAAATGCAGCTAATCTTGTTATTTCTTCAGAGGAGCATAACTTCAAACCTTTTCAACTTTCTGATATCAAAACACCCCTTTCAAAAAACTTTGTTTTCCCTTACAACCTTATAATTGGAAAGCAAGCCGAATTCTGTTTTGCACATTACTTGGAGCATTCTCTGCGCTATGAGTTAATTTCATCCAACATTCAAATTAACAGCAACGCGCAAACCATAGGGGAAATTGATTATTTAGTTTTTGATTCAAAAACAGAAACAACACTGCACGTAGAGTTGGCCTGTAAATTTTACCTCTACGATTCGAACCTAAGTACCAGTAAGACATCTTGCTGGGTTGGACCAAATAAAAAAGATACGCTGAAAAAGAAACTAGACAAGTTTAAATTAAAACAATTTCCATTAATCAAGCGACCAGAAACCCTCAGCGTCTTAGCGGAACTTCAAATTAAAGCAAGTGCAATCGACCAACAATTATGTTTAAAGGCTTTTCTTTTTGTACGAAAAGACTCAAAGGCCAACCGTTTTGCCAAAAACTACAAAAATTGCATTGTAGGATATTGGATTCCATTTTTAGATTTTACAGCTGAGGATCCTTCAGCATTTTACGCCATTCCAAAGAAAAAAGAATGGCTGCTTCCGCTGGATGCATCTAGAGAATGGTTTGATCTTGAAGAAGCGAAAAATATTCTAAAAAACTCGATAGAAAATAAACAAAGCGTATTAGTTTACAAAAAAACAGCTTCTCATATACTACGTTTTTTTGTTGTTTGGTGGTGAAAAAGCAAAACACGTTCCACAACACTCCTTGTATCGAACTCTTCGAAATTGGCTTTAAAGGAATCGCATTGCTGCAAGACGTCCTGAAACGTGTTACTCTAAAAATGGTATTGCAATTGACTTTGCTTATACATCAAACTGCCTTTAGCAATTGCTATATTAGAAGCAGTTAAAGTTATAAAAGTTAATACGTACAGCAGATCATACTGACAATAATGATTGCAAACCTCTTAAATAGCACGCAAGCTAGATATATATTGCGAAGGGGTTTGTGATAGATGCTTCTTAAAGGATTTATTAAATGTCACTTTATTATTAAAACCAACTTCGTAAGCTACCTCAATAATATTCATCCTTTTTTCTGTATCTTTTTTCAAAATAGCTATGGCTTCTTCAATTCGGTACGTATTAATCAATTCAAAAAAGCTCAGACTAAAGTTTTCATTTATTACTTGAGAAGCATTGTGTCTTGTTGTATCCAACTTTTCAGCCAAATAATCCAAATTGATGTCATTTCTCTTATAGACCTTTTCTTTCTCCAGAAGGTAGATCAACTTGGCTTTTAATTCTTCCGAAAAGCTCAAAGTTAAACTAGATTTTTCATATTTACTCTTTTCCAGATCCAAAGCCTTGAGCTTCTTAGCAAACATATTTGGTCTTAAATATGAATTGTAACCTATATACAGAACCATTGTTGCAATGGAAACCACTTGAATGTGAAATAAAACTCCACGGTTTGGAATAAATTGCATAATTACGAGACCGTACACTAAGTAAGAAACGACATAGAACTCTACAAAAAGAACCATGCTTCTCAACCAGCCTTGGAGTGCTGGCGTGAACAATGCGATTCTCTCCTTACTCTTTAAATACAACCGCAACAATAAAGCACCATAAATCAACAATGAAATTATTTTCGTAGACACTGTAAATAGCTTGTAGGGCCATGCGTCAAATGATCCAACCCCTAGCATAATGTTCAATTTTTCTTGAGCAGGCAGCAAAAACACAGGAATAAACACAACTAAAATTAATGCAGTTGGAATAAGGTGCAATAAATCTCGCTTTACAAAGGTGTAGTTTAATATCACTCTCTTAAAATAAAAATAAATTAACGGGCCATATAGATATATCGTTATGGATGACAGGTACAAGAAATGCGGAGTTCTAAATTTCAAATTCGTTAACAGTAGAAATATCTGAAAGATAAAAACGGCATTTATAAATACGAAAGTTCCAATCAAGAATGTGGACACTCCATCTCTTTGTTTTTTTACAAGTATTAGAATAAAAATAAAAAAACCGATGAGCGATGAAAACAGATAAAATAAGTTTAGACCAGAAAAATTTAAGCTATACTTTTCATATAGAGGAATAAACTCCTTACTATTTTTGTATTTGGTGAAATGCCCTGAATCGATAAAACCGACTTCAGATGAGTATTTCATGTAGTATTCTGCATAAATACTTGCTACTAATGCATTACCACTTTCGGCAGCGTTGATAGCTTGTTCTTTATAAAGCTGAAGATGCTCTTCATTAAACTTTACTGCATCTTTATCTTTTCGAAATATCAAAAGGTTTGATAACACATTTGTGTCTTGATTTATCACAGCTGTTCGACTCGCATCTTGGGCTAGTAAACTATTATCGGGAAATAGCGCCAACAGACAAAATGAAAGTATGAAAAGACAAAGTAATCGTAACTGCGTCAACATATTATTGTTTGCTAATTGTTTGAAACGAATATACAATTTGTTTTGCAAAAACAACGTATTTTGGTAAACCCCGATAATAGTTTACCCCTAAATATTCTTTACAAAAGTAATATTCCTCAATAATATGAAAAATACGAGCCAAAATATAAGGCGATAATCATGTCCTCAGTAAGACGAATTTCTATGTGATATAGTTAATTTGAGACAACTCCATAAGTGTCGAAAAGGTATAATAAACTTGCCATGGTTGCTCCTCCCAACTCCAGCTCACGCTTGTTAACTGCGTCAAAAGTATCGTTGGCTGCATGATGGTAATCAAAGTAACGTTGCGAATCTGGGCGAAGTCCGGCCAGCACAATCCCCGGTTCTTTCAAGGGACCTATATCTGCACCACTGCCTCCCTTTTCGAAATAATGAACCAAGTATGGTTTAAAAAGTTGTTCCCAACCTTTAACTTGATCAAAATTTGCGTCATCGCAATCAAAAGAGAAGCCTCGAGGTGTAAAACCTCCCGAATCGCTTTCTAATGCAAAAACATGTTTTTCATTTTTTTTCTTCGCCTGGGAGGCATATTTTTTACCACCTCTCAAACCATTTTCTTCATTCATGAATAAAACAACTCGAATACTATGTTTGGGCTTGTAGTTTATCTTTTTAAACAATCGAAGTACCTCCATCGATTGCACACAGCCGGCGCCATCATCGTGAGAACCATCTCCCAAATCCCAAGAATCTAGATGTCCTCCCACAATCATATATTTATTTGGATATGTGCTTCCTGTAATTTCGCCAACGACATTGTATGACTGCACATCCTTGTATACTTCGCAACTCTGCTTAAAATAAAACTGGAGGCTAGGCAAAAGCTTTAGTGTGCTACTTAATATATTAGCACCCCGAGTACTTATAGCGCAAGCTGGGATTCTATCGTTTACAGGGCTATCGCCATACGTCATGGTACCTGTATGAGGAAAGTCATCTAAACGCAAATTCATAGATCTCACTACAACACCAACAGCTCCATATTTTGCTGCTTCCACGGCGCCTGAATAACGTTGATCTACACAACCTCCATAGGCATCAAAAGTGTTAATTAGGGTTGCTTGCATAGGTCGATTGTAAAAAACAATTTTCCCCTCTATTTGATCTTTGCCGTAACCTGCTAAATCTTCAATTCCCTCTACCTCTATTACTTCTGCCTTTAAACCAATATCTGAGGTGGCCACAGAACCGCCCAATGCACAAACATTGGTACGAATCGTCTTTCCAGGTCCCGTTTCAAGATAAGCGTATTCTGGAAATCCTCGTGTCCATTTTGGAACCATTACGGGTTGTAACCAGACTTTGTCTAAACCTAGCTTATCTAATTCTTCTTTCGTATACTGGACGGCCTTTTCTGCATTTAAAGTGCCAGAAAGCCTTCCTCCTATATTATTTGAAAGATAATCAAGCCAATCGTAGCTTTTGCCGTTTAACAATGCCGTATCGTATATACTGCGAATAGTAAGTGAATCCTGCAAGTTGTGCTGCTGCGAATATCCCTCCATGGTGAGAAGAAACATTAAAACAATAATGATTAATTTTTTCATTTGTATGCCGTTTGAGGTATCTGTATTTGTTTATTTAGTGTTATTCGTTCTCTAAGCGCTTTTTAAATTCTTCAATTTTAGCAACTAACTTGGGTTCCAACTTAGGTTCTTTAATATCCTTATATTTCCTCAATTCTTTAAGTAAAATTGAGGCAACTATCAATCGTGCTGCTGGTTTCACGTCTGATGGTATTACATACCATGGTGCATGAGGCGTTGAAGTTCTATTTATAGCATCTTCGTAGCAACGCATATAATCGCTCCAAAGATCGCGTTCGTCCAAATCACCTGGAGAAAACTTCCAGTTCTTATTTGGTTTATTTAAGCGTCGCAACTGTCTCTTTTTCTGCTCGTCTTTAGAAAGAGATAAGAAGAATTTAAAAATAATTGTTCCATTGGCAGCGATGGTCTTTTCAAAAGCGTTAATTTGTTCAAACCGCTTATCCCAAAATGTGTCATTTATATCGTCAATACTATTTACGTCGGGCAGTGATTCTCCCAATAGATACTCTGGATGAACTCTTGTTACCAAAACATTTTCATAGTGTGTGCGATTAAACACCCCAAAGTTACCCCGGGCTGGAAGCGCAATATAATGACGCCACAAAAAGTCATGTTTTCGCTCTAAATCGTTTGGAACTTTAAAGCTATGAACAACTACACCACGAACATTAAAATCTTTAAACACTTCTCGTATCAAACTATCCTTACCTGCAGTATCCATGCCCTGAAGGCAAACCAAAACAGCATATTTACCATGCGCATAAAGGGTATCCTGCAACTCTCCAAGCTTTTCTCTTGTCATTTCCAAAGATGCCTCGAGCGCTGCTTCAGATGCATTAAAGTCTTCATGTGTTTTAACATCAGAAATCTTAATCTGCTTAGAAACTATATAGTCTTTACTATTTATATCTTTCATAATAGTCATGGTTTACTCAATTACATCTTATAACAGTAGCCAAAATAAGTTTCCTAATCCAAAATTATAGCATTTGCAAAAAGATGGTTTGTGATACCCCAAACGAAATCTGTCTCGCAAAAAACTTTTATTTACTTGCGAATAATTTTACATCTTGCTCGCTTACCTCTTTACCTCCGAGAATTATTAGACGCTCAACAACATTCCGAAGTTCACGAACATTACCCGTCCAATCGTATTCTTGTAACAATTTAATAGCTTTACTCGAGAAACTCTTCCGAGTTGTTCCGTGCTCTTCCGCAATTTTTACAGCAAAATATTCAATTAAATGCGGAATGTCCTCTCTTCTTTCGTTTAAGGCTGGAACATTTATTAAAATAACAGCGAGTCGATGGTATAAATCTTCTCGAAAATTACCTTCTTCAATTTCTTTTCTAAGATCTTTATTCGTTGCTGCAATGACGCGAACATTTACTTTTATATCTTTATCACTGCCTACGCGCTGCACTTTATTCTCTTGCAATGCTCTTAGCACTTTTGCCTGGGCAGACAAACTCATATCGCCAATTTCATCCAGGAATATTGTACCGCCATTTGCAGCTTCAAACTTTCCCGCTCTTTCTTTAATAGCGGAAGTAAAAGCCCCTTTCACATGACCAAACAATTCGCTTTCAATTAATTCACTAGGAATAGCCGCACAGTTCACTTCAATCATGGGGCCTTTTGATCGTTCACTTTTTTGATGAATCCAATGCGCTACCAATTCCTTTCCAGTACCGTTTGGGCCCGTGATAAATACCCGCGCCTCGGTAGGAGCAACTTTTTCAATCATCTCCTTAACATTCGTAATTGCCTTGGAGACACCAATCATTTTGTAATTCTTACTAACTTTTTTCTTTAAAAGTGTATTTTCCTTCACTAGCTCTTTCCTATCTAATGCAATTCGAACGGTATTTAACAGGCGATTTAGATCTGGTGGCTTTGATATGTAGTCGAATGCTCCAAGCCTCATTGTATGAACTGCCGTATCCAGATCACCATGACCGGAAATCATCACCAATGGAATTTCTGGTTTTATTTTTTTTACGGCTTCTAAGACTTCAACCCCGTCCATCTTAGGCATTTTAATGTCACATAACACCAAATCAAAATCTTCCTTTTTAATAAGCTCAATACCTAGGAGACCATCCTCAGCCTCTTTTAATTGATAGGCATCATTCTCTTCAGAGAGTATTTTCACAAGCACTCTGCGAATAGCAGCTTCATCTTCAATAATTAATATTTTAGGCATGCACGCTAGATTTTGATTTTAATTCACCGCCTAAGATAAAGACTATTTTTGTTATAGCGCTTATAAAGGTTATATAGGCAGTACTTAACAACAGTGTTTTTTTCGACAAAAAGACAAGAATTCAAATTTTCAAGGTATTGCGTGCGGGCAACCTCGCATTTTTAAGGGTGCTGATTGATATGAATAGTTCGCTGAGGGAACGGAATTGAAATATTGTTTTCTCGAAAAAGAGCATCAATTCGAAATCGTATCTCACTTTTTATTTTCGGGTCATTAAAACTATCATTGAGATAAAAATTAACAGTAAAAAGAAGCGCCGAATCCCCGAAATCCTCAAATAGCACAAATGGTTTTGGAGACTTCAACGCACTTTTTTGCTCCAAAATGCTCAACATTAAAAGTTCTTCTACCTTCTTAGTGTCACTTCCGTAAGCAACTCCAACTTTTATAAATTCCCTTGTAATTTTGCGGTTTTGGGTGTAGTTAAAAATCGTATCAGCTATTAGTTTATGGTTCGGAATAATAATAATTTTATCATCTCTTGTAATTGCTCTTGTTGTTCTAAGTTTTACCTCGATGATGCGTCCTACCCTCCCATCTACCTCAATAATGTCACCAACTAAAAGAGATTTATCTACCATTATTAAAATACCGCCAATAATATCTTGAAAGAGATCTTGTAATGCGAGACCAACACCAACTAAAAGAGCTGCAGATGCAGCCAAGAATGGAGTCACATTAACACCAACAACACTCAGCACAGTAAAAACAACAACAATGTAAGTGATATATTTAATAAACTTAAAAAAGCTTACAAACTTTAATTGATCAGCTTCATCCATGTTCCGGGTAGAAATCTTTTGCACCCATTTAAGAATAAAACCTGCCGCAGTGAAAGATATAACCACGATGAGAAGTAAACCAACTGTAACTACTATTTTATGCTCCCCATTACCAAGACTAAATCCAAAGTTTAAAATGTGTTTGATGGAGCCCCAAATATCTTGCTCAACAACCTCCTTTATTTTATCAGTTACATTTTCTTGCATGACTAATTAATACTTTAACCACTTAAATATCTCGCTATAGCTCGCCTTCTTTCCATACATCAAAATACCAACTTTATAAATTTTTGCAGCAAACCAAACAGTTCCAAAAAAAGTAATAAACAATAGTACCAAAGAAAGTATTTGTTGCCAAACGGGAACACCAAACGGAATTCGCATAAGCATGACTACTGGAGATGTAAAAGGAATATAGGAAAAAACTTGAGAAACAGTTCCGTGAGGGTTTTCAATTACCGTAAAAAACCCAACGTAAATAGCTAAAATAAGCGGCATAAGTATCGGCAACATAAATTGCTGTGTATCCGTTTCACTATCGACGGCTGCACCAATTGCTGCATAAAGTGATGCGTATAGCAAGTACCCTCCAACAAAAAAGAAAAGGAACATGACAACCAAATTGGCGATAGGCAAATTACTTATTTCTAAAATCAAGTCTTGAACAATTTGCTGTGTTCCTCCCTCTATATTCTGATTTATCAATTCTTGCTGAGGCGATTGCACAGTTGAAGGGTCTACACCAAATATGGCTGTAATAAGAACACTAAAGACACCTAATAGTATAACCCAAGCAATAAACTGTGTTATTCCCGCCAAAGAAGTCCCCAATATTTTGCCTAATAAAAGCTGAATTGGCTTTACTGAAGATATAATTATCTCTATTATTCTACTGGTTTTCTCTTCTATCACCGACCTCATAATCATATTGCCATAGATAATAATGAACATAAATAATAGGTATCCGGCAGCACCGCCAAATGCCAATTTCAAAATTGAGCCTAATTTTGACGTCTCTTCACCTTTGTAGGTTTCTTGTTTTGCACTTACTCTTATCCTAAGTCTTTTAATTCTATCCGCATCAATCCCCGCCTCTTTTAACCTCAAGGCATTTGCTTTTTCAGAAATTGCGTCCTCTATATCGTCAATTTGCTGCAGCGAGGGCGAATCTTCTGAATAGAACGTAACTGACTTTGAAATAGCACCAATACTATCAATTTTGGGAATAAAAAGAAGCCCATAATCCTCAGACAATTCACTTATTTTTTTTGCCTCGGGAAGTCCTATACTTGAAAGGATATTAAACCGCAAGCCATCGGTATTTTCAAACTGATCTATAAACAACCCACTTTCATCAAGTACTGATATGGTTCGAATACCATCGTTATTTAATTGAGATAGGTAGGCAACCAGAGAAAAGATTCCGACCATAATTAATGGACTTAAAAATGTCATCAAAATAAATGACTTATTTCGTACTTTATTGATGTACTCTCGCTTTATTATTAATGGAAGATGATTCATTTTACGCTATTAATTATTCTGAACAGTTTCAATAAAGATGTCATTTGCAGTAGGAACAACCTCTACAAAATGATTTAATTGTCCTTTAGAGGTTAGATAACCAACCAAATCGTTTGGAGAACTATTTACCGGGATTTTAATTTTATATTGCAATTCGTCATTGATACTTTTAAAGGAGGCTGGAAACACTTCAAACTTTTCTTGAATTGCCTTACCTACTTCTATTTTATTTTCGGTCAACAGACCAACCTCAAACGTATTGGACTTATAAGCCCTTTTTATATCAATCAATTTACCATCTAAAATCTTATTAGACTTATGAATTAGTGCAATATGATCGCACATTTCTTCAACCGACTCCATTCTGTGGGTAGAAAATATAACCGTTGCCCCATCGTCACGAAGTTTTAGAATTTCGTCTTTTATAAGCGATGCATTTATTGGGTCAAATCCACTAAAAGGCTCATCGAAAATTAAGAGCTTAGGTTGATGCAAGACGGTCACAATAAATTGAATTTTTTGAGCCATGCCTTTGGATAGTTCTTGTATTTTTTTGTTCCACCAATCCCCAATTTCAAACCTATCAAACCAATACTTTAGTCTGCGCTTTGCTTCTTGCTTAGATAGACCTTTTAGCTGCGCAAGATAAAGAACCTGCTCTCCTACTTTCATCGATTTATAGAGCCCTCTTTCTTCTGGTAAATACCCAATATATCTAATATCGTCGGGTTGCAATGCCTTTCCATCCAAAAGCACAGACCCAGTGTCTGGCATTGTAATTTGATTAATAATGCGAATAAATGTTGTTTTTCCAGCACCGTTTGGACCCAAAAGTCCAAAAACACTACCACTGGGAACTTCAATTGAGATATCGTTTAACGCCCTGTAGTTACCAAACGATTTGGAAACATTGTGTGCAACTAAGAGTTTTTCCATAAGAGCTTTAGTATCTTTTGTAAATATATTGATTTGAGAAAGAAGCCATCCTAAATAAAAGAGTAATTTACGGCTATTAGTTACATACTGTAGGCTCTTGTTACAGTATTATAAAAAAAGATTCGATATTCCTTAAAAGCAAAACCCACCCTCTAATAAATTAAAGGGTGGGAAAAAATTGCTATGAAAAAGAAAATTACCGCTATCCGAAAATAGCGATAATCAAATATAGGAAAAAAATTAACATTAACGTTTATTTAAGAAAACATATCTTTTACTTTTTCAAAAAACGATTTGTCTTCCTTTTCTGGTTTGGGTTGAAAATGTTCGTCATCATTCATTTTTTCAAAGAAATCTCTCTGTTCCTTAGACAATGTTTTGGGAGTCCAAACGTTAATATGAACTAGCAAATCTCCTGTTCCGTAACCATTTATACTAGGAATTCCCTTATTTCGAAGCCTAAGTATTTTTCCACTCTGTGTTCCTGACTCTACCTTTATTCGAACCTTACCAGTTACGGTATCTATTTCTTTAGAGCTTCCTAAGGCAGCCTCAGAAAAACTTATATAAAGGTCAAAATGCAAATTATCACCCTCTCTCTGTAAACCAGGATGCGGTAACTCTTCGATGGCTACAAGTAAATCTCCTGAAATACCATCACCCGGAGCATCATTTCCTTTTCCAGAAACCTTTAATTGCATACCATCAACAACCCCCGCAGGTATTTTAATAGAAACCGTTTCTTCTGTTCCGATCATTCCATCTGCATCTGCATTGGTAGGTTTTTTGTCAACGATTTGACCACTTCCCTTGCAACTTCCACAAGTTGCTGCAGTCTGCATACGACCTAAAATAGTATTTTGCACTCTGGTCACCTGACCGCTACCATTACAGGTAATACAGGTTTTGTAACTTGTTCCTTGCGCAACTTTTTTACGCTTAACTTTAATTTTTTTCTCAACGCCATTGGCAATCTCTTCAAGGGTAAGTTTTACTCGTATTCGGAGGTTACTTCCCTTGACCATACGACGTCCACCGCCACCGCCAAAACCACTAAATCCTCCAAAGCCGCCGCCACCGCCGCCGCCGCCAAAAATATCTCCAAACTGACTAAAGATATCATCCATGTTCATACCGCCGCCACCGCCAAAGCCGCCACCGCCTTCAAATGCCTGGTGCCCATACTGATCGTAACGTGCTTTTTTGTCTGAATCACTTAAAACTTCATATGCCTCTGCTGCCTTTTTAAAAGATTCCTCAGCATTCGAATCGCCCGGATTTTTATCAGGGTGATGTTCAATGGCTTTTTTGCGATACGCTTTTTTAATTTCTGTTGTTGAAGCTCCTTTCGAGACGCCCAATACTGCGTAGTAATCTTCTTTCATACTTATTGTCCTATAACTACTTTAGGGTAGCGAATTACTTTTTCACCTAAGGTATACCCTGTCTCCAAGATATCGATAACCTTTCCTTTTAAAGATTTCTCTGGTGCTGGAATTTGTGTTACTGCTTCGTGTATTTCAGCATCAAAGGTATCTCCTTTTTTTGTTCCTATTGGCTCTAAACCTTTTGCTCGAAGTGTCTCCCTTAACTTATTACTAATCAGTTCGACTCCTTGAAGAGCACTAGAGTCTCCAGTCTTTTCAATTTCTTTTAATGCCCGATCAAAATCATCTATAACTGGGAGTATTGAAACCATAAGGTCTTTACTTGCCGTTTTAAACAATTCAACCCGTTCTCGTCCTGTGCGTTTTTTATAATTTTCAAATTCTGCAAACAACCTTAGATACCTATCTTTTTCTTTACCCAAATCCAATTGCAGCTGCGCCATTGGATCTATTGGTGCTGTCTCTTCAGCAACCGCTTCTTCAGAAGTATTTTGACCATTTAACTGAACCTCTTGGTCAAGGACCTCTTCCTTATTTTTATCTTTTTTGCTCATAAATGAGTATGGTTTTATTTTTCATTCAGGGTGCAAAAGTACTGCCAATTGTTGATAAATGTCAAAATGTCACCTAATTATTTTGAATAAAATTCAGCAAAACAGTATAATAGTATGCCTTCAGCTAAAATTACTTCTGGCCAAACAGTTTTATTTGATAATTCTATAAAACATAAACAAATAATTTATACTAGGTCGTCTACGATAAATAGTTAATAGAATGTGATTTGAGTGCGCTCTTTATGACAGCAAATCGGCGCAGGCTAATTCAATAGTCGGGTACTTAAAGACATAACCCGTTAATTCTAGTTTTCGCGAACTTACAAACTGACCTTCCAATGCTAATATTGCCATATCACCAAGCACCAATTTTAAGAAAAAAGCAGGTACTTTTGGAAGCCAAAGAGGAGCCTCCAATTGCTCTGCAATCTGCTCGTTAAGCTGTTTATTTGTAACAGGGTTTGGGGCTACCGCATTGTAGACACCGGCCAATCTATTTGTTAAAACATAAAGATAAATGCTGGCTGCATCTTCTAAATGAACCCAAGATTGCCATTGATTCCCCGTTCCTAGTGCAGTGCCAAGCCAAAATTTAACTGGCCGAACCAGCTTCTCAAAAACACCTCCATCTTTGGCCAGAACCATTCCAGACCTAACTACAGAAACGTCCATACCAAGACTTTTAAATTGGTTTGCTCCCGTTTCCCAGGCCTCAACAACTTTAGCCAAAAAAGTATCATCCACCTCCTTATCCTCTTCAGTATATTGATTCTTTTCAGATCTAGGATAAACGCTTACACCACTAGCTGATATAAAATGAGTTATAGAATGATCGATGTTTTTTAAGGTCTTGAACATCAGTTCTGCGGGCTTCGTTCTACTTTCAAGTATTTCAGATTTATAAGAATTTGTCCATCTTTTTCCGATGTTGGCACCTGCCAAATTAATAATCGCCGAAACTCCTGAAAAAGCATTTACATCTATTTTTTGAGCAATAGGGTTCCAATAAAAGCCTTTGTAATTTGATCGCTCTTCGATCATCGCTTTTCTAGTCGTAAAATAATGCACGGAAATACCAGCTTCGTTGCACTGTTTGAGCAGCTCCCTGCCAATTAAGCCCGTGGCACCCGTTAGTAGTATTTTCATTAGGATTTTTGTGTAAATTTATAGTTTAACTAATAACATATTGATTATTAGCTCAAGGCTTAGTTGTACTTTTAAGGTTTTTTTGCACGAAGCATTTCACGCTTTCCTGGCGGACCTGGCAGTCTTTCAACCAAAAAACCAACAGATTGCATTGCTCTTCTCGCACTCCCTTTTGCAGAGTAGGTTACAAGTAATCCGTTTGGCTTTAGGGCATCAAACATTAACTTAAAAACTTTTTCTGTCCATAATTCGGGCTGCACCCTTGCTCCAAACGCATCAAAATAGATTAGGTTAAAGCGATTGGTATCCTGTATCTCCAAAAAGAATTGCTTGCGTTTTGTGAGGCTAAAATACTGATGTATTGTCGAAGGACTTTCCCATGCAGTGTGATGCAATTGGAGAAATATATCTTCAGGAGCTGCTAATAAAGAAGGGTAATTTAGTTGGTGAACTTCTCCCTCTGGGATAGGGTATGCCTCCACTCCAACATACTCTATTTTGACTTTTTTCTTTGCTGCTTCCAGAGATGTTAAAAAAGCGTTGAGCCCGGTTCCAAAACCGATTTCCAATACTGACAACTCATTCCCATTATTTTCAATTAGCCATTGTTTTAGCCCTGCCTCAACAAAAACGTGAACAGCTTCTGCAATAGCACCGTGTTTGGAATGATATTGCTCATCCAAATCTGGCAAATGAATTGTCAAAGACCCATCTCCAGTAGTAAAAATCTCGCGTTTCAAACCTTATTTTTTATTAGGAATTAGAACTCCAGAAGAAGTAAATGACAGTGTTCTTTTTGGTTCTGTAATCGAAGCAATTTGATTTTCTGACTTCCCTGCATCCTCTGCAAAATGTCGTTGATCTTCAACACTTACTTCTTCAATAAAAGCCACTCCATCAACGATAACCTCCTGTCCTGAAATATCCATTGGCATGAAAAAACCATAGTTTTTAAATTTAACCATTGCTTCTTCCTCTCCAATGCTCATGCGCATCCAACAACCTTTTTTCTGACACACAGAATTCACCTCAGACCGAAATTTTACGGCAATCGAATCTCCTGGCATTAGATTATTATAAGCATCTTTAATTTCATCAGGTGAGAGCACTCCTTTGTCGTCAATTTTAGCACCGAACGATTGGTATGCATTTGCTACTTCACTGGTTTCAATCGCAGTAGTTTTATGTTTTTTTGACTCGTTACAACCTACCATCACTAGCGCAATAGCAAACACATAAAGTATATTTTTCATCTCGAATATTTCAAAAATTAACAAAGATATATCAATCACTAAAATTAAGAATTTTTTACATTTTTTGTGCCTAAAATTTTAACTATTTTTGCAAACTAAACACGACATTTGATGAACAAGAACATCCAAGATAAAATCAGCATTCAAAAAATATCTAAAACTAGAATAAACGAAACCGATTTCGAGAATCTCGTTTTTGGTCAAGATTTTTCAGACCACATGTATGAATGCGATTTTAAGAATGGAACTTGGCAAAATCCCACCATTAGACCCTATGGTGATTTAACGATGTCGCCCTCAGCGAAAGTATTTCACTACGGTCAAGCCGTATTTGAAGGAATGAAGGCATACAAAGACGACAATGGAGAGGTTTTCCTTTTTAGACCAGACGAAAATCAAGCAAGAATAAACAAATCGTCCAAAAGAATGGCGATTCCTGAATTCCCAAAAAAGCTATTTTTTGAGGCATTAGACAACCTGCTGAAGCTAGACAAAAATTGGGTAAAACCGGGAATGGGGAATTCACTGTACATACGCCCTTTTGCCATAGCAACTCAGGCTGGAGTCTCGGCATCACCCTCAGACCAATATAAATTTATGATTATAATGTCACCTGTGAATGCCTATTATACCGGTGACGTGAAAGTGGAGATCGCAGAACATTACAGTAGATCATCAAACGGTGGTGTTGGTGCAGCGAAGGCCGCTGGAAATTATGGCGCTCAATTTTACCCCACCAATTTAGCTCGGGAGCGAGGTTTTCAGCAAGTGATTTGGACAGACGCCAATGAACACGAATATCTGGAAGAAGCAGGAACGATGAATGTGTTCTTTAGAATTAATGACACCTTAATTACAGCGCCAACGAGCGATCGAATCCTCGATGGAGTTACACGAAAAAGCATTATTGCACTTGCAGAAAGAGACGGCATATCTATTGAAGTAAGACCTATTAAAGTTTCTGAACTTATTGAAGCTGCTAAAAATAGATCTCTCAAAGAGATATTTGGTGCAGGAACTGCAGCGGTTGTGAGTCCTGTAAGCGCTTTCGGATATAAAAAAGTAGTATACGAACTTCCATCAACAGCCAATGGGTATTCGGCCAAGTTTAAAAGGGAATTAACCGACATACAATATAACCGAAGCGAAGACACCTTTGGTTGGCGTTATAAAATTTAGAATGCCCTAGAAAACAGTATTTACAATAAAAAAAGTTCAACTCAACAAACGACTAATCTATAGTGTTTTCTATCTATCTAATATATCTTTGATATTGGGTTTAAAGTAATTTGGTCCTTTTAAAACCTTACCATCTTCGCGGTATATAGGTTTACCATCTGCACCTAGTTTACTCATATTGGAACGTTGAATCTCATTAAAGACTGCTTCAATTTTATCTTGCATCCCATGCTCGATGATTGTGCCACACAAGATATATAGCATATCACCCAAGGCATCTGCAACTTCAATTAAATCGCCATTGTTCGCTGCTTCAAGGTATTCGTCATTTTCTTCGCGCATCAGCTCATACCGCAATAAATTTTTCTTACTGTCTAGATTTGCCGTCGGGCTGTTTTTTATCCCAAGACCAAAGGCTGAATGAAATTCGTGAACTGCTGCTATTTTGTTTTTCATATTTATCCACGCCGTAGCGTTTAATTTTAGATTAGTATTGTATTTTTACAAGCCATAAAACTACAATCTTATGTTTAGTACTGGCCAGATGATTTTTGCTTTGTTTTTTGTAATAGCTTTTGTAATCATCATGATATTTAGCTACCGAAAAGACAAAGACTTACACAAAAAGTACTACAAAGGTAGTTTCTGGGTCTTAATTGGGTTTATCGCCTTTGTGCTTAGTCTAATGGCTATTAAAACTTATTTAAAAGGGTAATCTTAACATCAATTGAACTTATTTCTAAGCAAAAGAAACGCCTCTTTAACGAATAAGAAGACGCTTCTTGCTTTTTTAGTTGGATTATTCTAAATTCATCAGATTGCTGTAGTTCTCGGTATAGTAGAGCATCTGAGATTCAAAAGATTCCGGTTGCTCGATTGCAAAGCGCTCAATATCTCCGGCTTCGTTGATCGTTGGCACAATCACAGGGTTCACAAACCCACTGTAAGGAGCAGCTGTAAATTGCTCGTTACGCTTTAAAACCTCAGCGTGAATTTCTTGATCAACCTTTACACCATAACCTTCTACCAATGCCTCAACTGCCTCAAAATCACCTTCAGACTTAATTCGCTGTGTTTCTCTTAGCAACTGTCCAAAAAGCTCGTGTAATTTATCGTAGTCATTAATTTGGAAGTAGGTTTTACCGTCTCGACTTAGCTTTTCGATCACATTATCTGCCTTTCCTTTTTCATAGGCCCAAGCAGAAACCCACTGCCTATTAACCATGTGCGCCTCTTGAACATCATCACCGATTTTTAAACGAATTAATTGCGTCATTAAACCGTTTCGGATATAGCCATCGTAAGCTGTCACTCCAATTTTTCTCCAATCATCCACCAAACCTAATTCTTGTATTTTTGGATTGTATAAGTAGTAAAGCCCAACCAAATCTGCACGCCCTTCCTCTAGTGTTGAAGCATAATTTTTAAGCGTTTCTTTGGTTTCTCCAACACCAGGGTTTAATTGTCCTGAGGCATGGCCTATTACCTCGTGCAAGGCAGTATGTAATTTAGAGCTAAGTTGGCCATACTTTTTTTCATTTTCGTACTCCTGTGTAGAATTCACAAACTCTTTCAAACGACCTGAGCTTCCAGCATTGTTGTATGCATGTATAATATTTCCAAGCGAAACAGACTTGCTGCCAACCGAGGCACGAATCCAATTTGCATTTGGCAAATTAACCCCAATTGGCGTACTTGGTGATGCGTCTCCCGCTTCTCCGGCAACATTTACTACCTTATAAGTTACACCAACGACAGTCTCTTTTTTATGTTCTTCCATCAAAGGAGAGTTGTCTTCAAACCACTGTGCATTTTCAGACAGAACAGCCATTTTCTCTGACATATCAAAATCTTTTATTTGTATAATCGACTCATACGAACCTCTGTAGCCAAGAGGATCGTTGTACACTTCAATAAAACTATTGATGTAATCAATGTTCCCATCGGTAGCAGCAGTCCACGCCACATTGTAATCGTCCCAGGTTTGGAGGTCTCCTGTTTTGTAATACTCTACAAGCAACCCAAGAGCTTCACCCTGAGCTTCGTTTTCGGCAACTCCCTGTGCTTTTTCGAGCCAGCCAACAATATTATCAATGGCTGGTCCAAAAAGACCACCCGATTTATAAACCAATTCTTTTAAAATACCGTTTTCCTTAACCAATCGAGAGTTTAGTCCATAAGACAGGGGTTTGTCTGGATTTGGAGATTTTTTTTCTTTGTAAAACCCCTCTACATCTGCACTAGTAACATTTGGGCCGTAAAAATTTACTGCCGAAAGCGCAACATTGTCAACGCCCTTTGCTTGATTTACTTTCTTTGAATCCTCATCGTTAAAAATTACATTAAAAGCTTCCCCTTCAAGCACTGTATTTGTTTTAGCTAACAAGCCTTTTAAATAATCTGATGAAAAGTCTGGCTTAAACTTATCATTCGAATAATGATGATGAATTCCATTTGCGAACCAAACTCTTTTCATGTACGTCTGGAAGTTTCCCCAATCCTCTGTAGTTTTATCACCACCATACCCTGTGTAAACCGACTCAAGAGCTTTTCTTATAGCAAGATTGTGACGATAGTTTTGATCCCACATAATATCTCGCCCTTCTAAACCCGCCTGAGTAAGGTAATAGACTAATTTTTGCTCTTTCAATGTTAAATCATCCCAACTCGGTATGGTATAGCGCAATACCTTAATATCTGCAAACTGCTCTACCGAATAGCTAAAATCCTCAGATTTTACCGCCTCCACTATTGTATCTTGTTTCTTCTTTAAATTTTCATTGCAAGAAAACAATAAAACCGAACTCATCGCCACAGCGAAATATATAAAATGCTTCATTTTAATAATTTTTAGTTTACACAAATGTAGCAAAATAATGGACTTCTTTATTTACACAAGATTTTCCGTTTTAAATTTAACTTCAAAAATGAATTCAGAAATTTAAGATTCCGGTATCGAAGGACATTGCGTTTAAAATTATGTATATTTATACCATTACTGCAAGATGTCTTTCGCAATGAAACTACTAAAACTTATTCTGTTTCTAACCCTCTTATTTATTGTTGGAGGGGCGCTATTTTATGGAACGAAAGACGCTAAATTTGAACGTATTGAAACAAAAGTAATCAATGCTCCAGCTGGGCTTATATACAACCAAGTAAAGGATTTTCAAAGTTGGCAAAATTGGGCACCTTGGCTCCAAATCGATCCCAATATCCAAATATCCAAATCTGAAAAAACAGAAGGCGAAGGGGCTACATATACATGGAAAAGCAACCATGAAATTCTCGGTAATGTTTCCTTGGAAACCAAAAAAGTAATTCCACTCAAGGAAATAGAACAGGAAGTATCGATAGAAACACTCTTAGGCACTGTTAAAAGTGATGTTTTTTGGAGTTTCGAAGAAACCGAAACACAAGATAAAACGACAGTTACTTGGGGCGTAAAAGGGGATCCCCCGTTCTTAGAAAAAATACTTTTGTCCTTCCGTAAGCACAAAATTGAAGAGGATTTTAGTACTCTTTTCCGGGCAGGCCTGTCAAGTTTGGACAGCTTAGTACACAAAAAAATGACTGAGCATACAATTAATGTTGATGGAATTACAACCTACAAACCAGGATTCTATTTATATGCTGTTAGCGCCTCGAAAATAAGTGATGTCGGATTAAAAATGGCACCACTCTTGGAAAAAGTAAAAAACGTTAGCGACAAAAACAGTCTGCAAATTACAGGAAGCCATTTCACCATATACAATGAAATGGACAACATGAACGATACAGCTATATTCTCGACATGCATCCCTGTGGATAAAAAATTTACAACTCCAAAAGGGGGGTCGGTGCTTTGCGGATACCTTCCAGAGATGACAGTTCTAAAAACAAGCATGAAGGGAAATTACACTTATTTAACCAAAGCGTATGCGCAAGCCAATGCCTATCTCACTGCAAATGGTCTGCAAGTAGCTCCAGATCGAAAAATGTTTGAGGTATATCGAAATGACCCAAGCCTAGTTCCTAACCCTGCAGCTTGGCTTACCGACATATATATCCCAATTGTTCCATTAGAGACAAATCAAAATTAAATAATGAAGCAACTTATACTAGTATTTTTAGGCGGTGGTCTTGGCAGTGCGCTGCGCTATTGGATTGGCCGTTATCTCAATACTGCAGAATATCAATTTCCATATGGAACTTTTCTAGTCAATGTAGTAGGGTGTTTACTAATTGGACTTATTCTCGGCTTCACTTTTAAACCCCATTCTCTTTCCAACAACTTTATCATTTTTGTTGCCGTTGGTTTTTGTGGTGGTTTTACTACTTTTTCTGCCTTTGCCTTTGACAACTTAGTATTCTTAAAAACGGGCGATCTCGCCTCTTTTGCAATCTACACATTAGGCTCTCTGATTTTCGGTTTTGGCGCGGTATTTATAGGAGTTTGGCTAGTCCGTTTTTTTTAATGAATATTAAAAGCCTTTACACCGGCTTCAATGCGCACTAAAAGATCATTTTCTTTTGGAGGAATTGGGCAAGAGTATTTCGTATTGTAGGCACAGTAGGGGTTATAAGCCTTATTGAAGTCTATAATAATCTTATTGGCTTTTGGAATCCCCGCATCGACAAAGCGCCCTCCCCCGTAAGAGCCGTCACCACTTGTTAGGTCTGTAAACGGCAAAAAGAGATAGTCTTCATATCCAGCCTGGCTGTATGGAGTGGTACTTTGATACAAGGAAAGTACGAGTTGTTTGCCGTCCATAACAAAATAAGCTTCTCCATATTTCACATATTCTGGTCTTCTATCTGTTGTTGTTGGCATTAAAAAAGGCAATTCGGCTGGTGTGCGAACAAAGGATGCCGTTACGCGATATTTTAAATTAATAGGGTAAAACGACAAGCTGTCAAATTGCTCAAAATCCTTATTTGTTAAGATGGTTTTTTCTTTATTTCTGAAAACTGCATTTTCTGAATTTTGATATGCTATTAATGTTTTTACAATTTGCCTGTTTTGAGTAACCGAACAAGACGTTAAGAGTAAGACTGAAAGAAGTAATATGTATTTCATAACGGAATGCAATTCAAGATAAATGTAGCGAAATTATTGACACAGAATACATTTAAATACCATTGTGTTTATCTAAAATCGAAATAATATTACCCAAAGGCAACAATCGATTGACAGGAAAAGGATATTTAAAACTTTGAAGAAGCTGGAACAATCTCTAATTTGGATTGCTAATAACCTTATTAGAAACTACATGAGACAAAACAATTTGAGTTTTGGTTTCCCCATAGCTTATTAATTGATCTATAAATGTTTCAAGATGTTTTTGATCTTTTAAAACAACTTCCATTACTATGTTTTCATTACCTGTAATACGATAACAATTTAGAACCTCATCGTACTGCTTAACCTTATTTAAAAACGGTTTTAACTTTCCCATAAAAGCTCTTAACGTAATAATTGCCATAAGTTGATACCCTGTCTCAAAAGGAGACACAATGGTTTTATAGCCATTAATAACACCCGAATCTTCCATTTTCTTGACACGCTCATTGACCGCCGGAGAACTAATTCCAACACGTCTTCCAATCGCAGCATTCGACATCCTAGCATTTTCCTGAAGACAATTTAAAATCTTCCAATTGAGCGAATCAATGTTCATATTAAATAAATATTATAATTAAAACATAATAATTAAAGCAAATATACATATTTACCTTAAAATCGATGTTTTAATGTCGTAACAACTCACTAAATTTGAGATGCTTTGAAAAACATAAGACCAAAACTTAAATGACACCGCTAGCACCAGACCAGAAACATGAATCTGCATTGCATAGAAAAGCAATGGAAATTTTCACACTTGCCAGAAACGTGTCGGCTTACATTGTGCAAGATTTGGCGCAGTTGGAACCAAATGGAACAGAGAATCCAAACATTTATTTTACAGGGGACATTGTGCAACAATCGGTGTCGCTTGCTCCGGAAATCCTAAAAGCAGAAAGCCAAGCTTTTGCAGAAGAAAAATTTAAATCTGCTGCCTCTGTAACACGACTTGCCAACATGCTATATAAAAACTGTGAACGTCTTGAAGGTGCAGATAGTAATGGAAAAGATTTTTTGCCATTACTGCGCTCAGAGATAAAAAAATTTAGAAAACTCCAGCGCACCTGGATGTTGACGCTCTAAATGTTTAATTTTCTTATATTTTGGAGGCACATAACGACATATATTACAAAAGCACTCTGAAGCTAGTTAAGTATACCTCCTATAAATTTCACAAGGTGCATCTACTATATTGAACATCAAGAGATCCCGAAGCTGGTTCGGGATAATTTCATCGCTTTGTAAAACGTGATGACATTACATGTTTCTTCTATACTGCCCTCCTACTTCAAAAAGCGCAGCTGTAATCTGTCCTAAAGAGCAAACTTTGGTTGCCTCCATCAATTGTTCAAATAGATTTTCGTTGTGAATTGCAGCGTGCTGGATTTTTTCAATCGCAGTTTTAGTATGCGCTTTGTTACCTTCCTGTAAACTACCAAGAGTTTCAATTTGATATTGTTTTTCCTCCTCTGTAGCTCTAATGACTTCGGCCGGCAAAACCGTTGGTGAACCTGTGCTGCTTAAAAACGTATTTACCCCAATAATTGGAAATTCGCCGTTGTGTTTTAATGTTTCGTAATACAAACTCTCCTCTTGAATCTTCGATCGTTGATACATCGTCTCCATAGCTCCTAAAACACCACCACGTTCTGTAATACTATCAAACTCGTCCAAGACTGCTTTTTCTACCAAATCGGTTAACTCTTCAATGATAAAGGACCCTTGAATAGGGTTCTCATTTTTCGCCAAGCCAAGCTCTTTGTTTATAATCAATTGTATTGCCATCGCCCGTCTCACACTTTCCTCTGTAGGAGTTGTAATAGCCTCGTCGTAGGCATTGGTGTGCAAGGAATTACAATTATCGTAAATAGCGTACAACGCCTGTAGTGTCGTTCTTATATCGTTAAAGTCGATTTCTTGAGCATGTAGTGAACGACCAGAAGTTTGTATGTGATACTTCAGCATTTGCGCTCTCGAATTTGCACCGTATTTTTCTTTTAACGCTTTCGCCCAAATTTTACGAGCAACACGACCTATCACCGAATATTCAGGATCAATACCATTGCTAAAGAAAAACGAGAGGTTTGGCCCAAAGTCGTTGATATCCATTCCTCTACTCAAGTAATACTCTACATAGGTAAAACCATTTGATAAGGTAAATGCCAATTGAGTGATTGGGTTTGCGCCAGCTTCGGCTATATGATATCCGCTAATAGAAACCGAATAAAAATTTCGAACTTGCTTCTCAATAAAATACTCCTGCACATCACCCATTAATCGCAAGGCAAACTCGGTTGAGAAAATACAGGTGTTTTGCGCCTGATCTTCTTTCAATATATCTGCTTGCACTGTACCACGTACCTGGGTCAAGGTTTCGGTTTTTATCTTTTGATATACATCCATTGGCAATACTTGATCTCCTGTTACACCCAAGAGTAGCAGCCCAAGGCCATTATTGGTTTCAGGCAGTGCACCTTGATAGCTCGGTCTAGTAACGCCCTTTTTCTTATATATCTTCGTGATTTTAGCTTCAACTTCCTTTTCTAAGCTATTTTCTGAAATGTACTTCTCACAATTTTGATCGATCGCAGCATTCATAAAAAAGCCTAGCAGCATTGGTGCTGGACCGTTTATCGTCATGCTTACCGAGGTTAGCGCATGGCTTAAATCAAACCCAGAATACAATTTTTTAGCATCATCCAAACAACATATTGAGACTCCCGCATTTCCAATCTTTCCATAAATATCTGGTCGTATATCAGGATCATTTCCATAAAGTGTTACACTGTCGAAGGCGGTAGAAAGCCGTTTTGCTGGTAGCCCAGCGCTTACATAATGAAAACGTCTGTTGGTTCGTTCTGGCCCACCTTCGCCAGCAAACATTCGCGCTGGATCTTCACCAGTGCGCTTAAAAGGATACAATCCTGCCGTAAACGGAAATGTTCCTGGAACGTTTTCTTGTAATGTCCAGCGCAATATATCTCCCCAGGCTTGGTATTTAGGTAAGGCGACCTTTGCGATTTGCGAATGTGATAGGGACTCGGTATGGGTATCTATTTTTATTTCTTTATCGCGAACTTTAAAGGTATACACTGGTGATTTATACCGATTCACTTTTTCGTCCCAGCCTGTGATAACTTCCCAATTGTAAGGATCTAGATTAAGTTTAACGCGATCGAATTCTTTCTTGAGTAAATCAAGAAAAACAGTATTGTCGTCGGTTTTCATTTCTTGAAGCCCATCTTCATCAATCCCATATTTAGACAACGCCAATAAACTATTTCCAACCGAACATATTGTCTTATAAATTCCATAGAGCTTTTGAGCAACCTCAGCTTGCGCATTTGCTCTTTTATCGTAAGCTCTGTTACTTTCTGAAATTTCTGACAAATAGCGTGTCCGTGCTGGTGGTATCACAAATATTTTTTCAGATATTTCATCCGAAATCTCAAAACTACTTTTTAAATCAGAAGTCGTTTTCACAAGGAGCTCGTCCATAATAGCCTTGTAAAGCTTGTTCATTCCAGGATCGTTAAACTGAGATGCAATGGTACCGTAAACAGGCAACTCTTCGTGTGGAGTTTCCCAAAGTTGATGGTTGCGAACATATTGCTTTTTCACATCTCGCAGGGCATCAAGCGAACCTCTTTTATCAAATTTATTAATCGCCACCAAATCGGCAAAGTCTAACATGTCTATTTTCTCCAGTTGTGTAGCGGCACCAAACTCTGGGGTCATTACATAGAGAGAAACATCACTGTGTTCGATAATTTCGGTATCACTCTGGCCAATACCGGATGTCTCCAAAATAATAAGATCAAAGTCGGCAGCTTTTAATACTTCAATAGCCTCCGACACATATTTAGAAAGCGCCAAATTGCTTTGACGTGTTGCCAAACTCCTCATATATACTCTGGGAGAGTTGATTGCATTCATTCTAATACGATCTCCTAAAAGTGCACCTCCTGTTTTTCGTTTCGATGGATCGACAGATATCAAACCAATTGTTTTTTCGGGAAAATCGATTAAAAATCTCCTCACAACCTCATCTACCAAAGATGATTTTCCCGAACCACCAGTTCCTGTAATTCCAAGCACCGGCGTTGAAAGGGTTTTGTTTTTCTTGTGTATTTTTTGAAGTGTCTCTTGGGCAATTTCTGGAAAATTTTCGGCCGAAGATATAATACGAGCAATTGCGCCCGACTCTTGTTTTGATAGCAAATCTATTTCACCATTCAATTGTTCTCCAATTGGGTAATCTGAAGTTTTTACCAAATCGTTAATCATTCCTTGCAAGCCCAAAGAACGACCATCATCCGGACTGTATATTCGGGTAACACCGTAGTCCATCAATTCTTTAATTTCTGATGGTAAAATTACACCACCGCCACCACCAAATATCTTTATATGCTCTGCTCCTTTTTCTTTCAGCAAATCATACATGTATTTAAAATATTCATTGTGCCCTCCTTGATAAGAAGTTAATGCAATGGCATTGGCGTCTTCTTGAATAGCCGTATTTACAACCTCCTCTACAGAGCGGTCATGACCTAAATGAATAACCTCCACACCGGTAGATTGGATGATGCGACGCATAATATTTATGGCAGCATCGTGCCCATCAAAAAGGGAAGCTGCCGTTACAATTCTTACTTTGTATTTTGGGATATATGGTGTTTGTTGTTGCATCTAAGAAAGCTTATTTAAATAGATAGCAAATTTACAAAATTCGCAATAGATTATAGACTATCCATTTTTAAAAGAAATTAGCAGGTTGATTTAGAAATTATAAATGTGATTCGTTTATCTTTGATAGCAAAATACAACCTAGCATGCTTTTAAAAAAAATTACACTTCTCTGTTTGGCCTTTACAATGTTCTCCTGCGATGAACTGCAACAAGTTGTAGATGCCTTGCCAAATGATCAAACAGCTGGAACCTCCTTAGATATTGCAGGTGGCCTCCGACAAGCCTTAGATTTAGGTATTGAAAAACAAGTGAGTAAACTCACACAAACCAATGGTTTTTACGGAAACGCTATGGTTAAAATTTTACTCCCGCCAGAACTACAAAAAGTTGATCAAACAATGCGTAGTATTGGTCTTGGAAGCCTAGCAGACGAAGGCTTAAAAGTTTTAAATCGAGCTGCCGAGGATGCTGTAGGAGAAGCCACACCAATATTTGTAAACGCAGTAAAAGCCATCACATTTACAGATGCCAAGAACATACTGCTCGGCAATGACTCGGCCGCCACATCGTATCTTGAGGGTAAGACGTCTAATGTACTGTACGGAAAATTTAATCCTGTGATAAAAGAATCATTTGATAAAGTTGGAGCCGATCAAATTTGGAGCAATATCATAAACAAGTATAATGCCGTCCCCTTTGTAAGCAAGGTAAACCCGGATTTAACAGATTATGTTACAACAGAGGCCCTGACTGGCGTTTATAAGATGATTTCGGTTGAAGAAAAGGAGATAAGAACAAAAACATCCTCTCGAACAACAAACCTGCTCAAGCAAGTATTTGCGTTGCAAGATTAAAAAGTAGGGGAGATACTAAAACGATTAATGATGCAGGCTCTTAAAATATGAAAAAGCACTTTGTAAGCGCGAGCCATACCAACTAAAATATTCACCATCTACCAAGAGCACTTCAGTTTGAAGTGCTTTTTTTAATTCTTGGACATCGCTGTCTTTAAAGGGATACGGTTCTGAAGAGAGAAATACTACATCGGCCAATTTTAAGGTCGCCAATTCAATTTCCGGATAACGGGAATTTTCTTCGGAAAAAATATTTTCAAAATTATTTAGTTGCAACATTGTATTTACAAAGGTATTGCTAGCGACAGCCATATAGGGTTTTTTCCAAATGAGATAAGCCACTTTCTCAACTGGCTTGTCTTTTATGAACTCCAAAAAAACGCGCTTTTCAGAAACAATGTTTGCGCATATTGTAGCGGCTACTTCACTAACCTTAAAAAGTTCACCCAATAAAAAAATCATCTCCAAACTATCTTCTAAAGAGCAGATATCACTCACCCAAACAGTTGCTATCTCCGAGCATTCTGCAACAATTTCTTTGGTATTTTCTTCTTTGTTGCAAATAATAATATCTGGCTTTAGGGCCCTAATTTTATCGTACTTAAGAGATTTAGTACCCCCTACAACAGTGATTTCTTTTCGCAAGGCTGCAGGATGCACACAAAATTTTGTGATTCCAACAAGCTTCGATTTTAGCCCAAGGGCTACTAATAATTCTGTTTGTGAGGGAACCAGAGAGATGATTCGTTGCGGAGTTTTCTCAAAGGCCAGTGCTCTATTTAATTGATCGCTAACGCGCATCTAAAATAGCTTCCATTTGTTGTTGAAGTATTGTTGCCTGTTTGGCTGCGGCAGTTGCAAAATTAAAATCATTCGCTGCATAGAGAATACCACGAGAAGAATTTATAAGCAGCCCAACATCTTTGGTCATTCCGTGTGCACACACTTCTTGAAGACTTCCTCCCTGTGCCCCCACTCCGGGAACTAGAAGAAAACTCTCAGGAACTATAACTCTTATATCTGACAGAAATTGAGCCTTGGTTGCGCCCACAACATACATTAAGTTTTTGCTGTTTTTCCAGCCTTTTGAAGTTTTCAAAACCGTCTTATATACTTCTTCGCCGTCAATGATTTTGGTTTGGAAATCGAAAGCTCCTTCATTAGAAGTTAGCGCCAAAAGAATCGTGTGTTTTCCTTCAAAAGACAGAAAAGGCTCTATAGAGTCCTTGCCCATATAAGGAGCTGCTGTTACAGAATCAAACCCTAAATCCTCAAAGAAAGCTTTGGCATACATGGTAGATGTGTTTCCAATATCACCTCTTTTTGCATCTGCTATGGTAAAAATTTCTGGATGATTTTCGTTGAGGTAATTAATCGTTTTTTCTAGAGCGTGCCACCCTTTTATACCATAAGCTTCATAAAAAGCAGTATTTGGCTTGTAGGCTACGGCCAAATGGTGGGTAGCATCAATTATAGCTTTATTAAAAGCGAAAATAGGATCCTCTTCATTTAACAAATGCTTCGGAATTTTATTTAAATCCACATCTAATCCTATGCAGAGGAAAGACTTCTTTTTGTAAATTTCAGAAATTAGCGTATCCGTAGTCATATTATAATGTTAGAATGTCTCCCCAGTCTCTTTAAGCTTCTCAGTATTGCTTACCAACTGCAGCTCATCAATTATTTTCTGGATATCACCATCGATAATATTACTTAGATCATAGAGGGTCAATCCAATTCGATGTTCCGTAACACGTCCTTGCGGGTAATTGTAGGTTCTAATTTTAGCACTTCTATCGCCACTGGTTACCATAGAACCTCTCATCAAAGCGTCTTCAGCTTGTTTCTTGGCGAGCTCCAAATCGTACAATCGAGAACGCAATACTTTAAAAGCCTTCTCCTTGTTTTTATGTTGTGACTTTTGATCTTGGCACTGCGCAACCAAACCTGTAGGTACGTGCGTTAGTCGCACTGCCGAATAGGTAGTATTTACAGATTGCCCTCCAGGTCCTGAAGAACAGAAAAAATCAATACGCACATCTTTAGGGTTTATCTCAACATCAAACTCTTCAGCCTCTGGAAAAACCATTACCGTTGCGGCACTTGTATGCACTCTTCCTTGCGTTTCTGTTTGCGGAACTCTTTGTACACGATGCACTCCAGCTTCAAAGCGCAGGGCACCGTAAACATCTTCACCTTCAATCTCTATTTGTATCTCTTTGTAACCACCACTTGTACCTTCACTAAAATCGACCACGTTGGTTCTCCAACCCTTGCTTTCGCAATACTTTGTGTACATTCTAAAAAGGTCTCCTGCAAAAATACTCGCTTCGTCTCCACCTGTTCCTGCTCTAATTTCCATCACGGCATTTTTTGAATCTTCTGGATCTTTGGGAACTAATAAAAATTTAATTTCTTCGTCCAATTGCGGAAGACGCTCATTGGCCTCATCCATCTGCATTTTGGCCATCTCTGTCATTTCAGGATCGCTCCCATCAGAAATAATTTCTTTGGCCTCAGTAACATTGTTTGTCAACTCTAAATATTCGGCCCGCTTTTCCATAAGCAAACGAAGATCCTTATACTCTTTATTGAGCTGTACATATCTCTTTTGATCTGTAATGATATCTGGCTGAATGATAAGATCACTTACCTCATCGAACCGTTGTTTTATAATTTGAAGCTTCTCTAACATATGGATTTAATAATGAGGTAAAATTACAATTAAAATAAGGATTTTAAGAAGGAGGTTCTGGAGCCGTGCTAATAGAGAAATTCTCCAAATTCTGATGAAATAGTGAGTCGCTTCGCCTGCGAATCTTCAACGCGACCAACAATTTGAGCATCAACATTAAACGATTTTGAAATTGCAATAATATCCCTGGCAATTTCTTTAGGAACATAGATTTCCATTCGATGCCCCATATTAAAGACTTGATACATTTCTTTCCAGTCGGTCCCACTTTGCTCTTGAATTAATTTAAAAAGAGGTGGTACTGGAAACATATTATCTTTAACGATATGTAAGTTTTCAATAAAATGAAGAATTTTTGTTTGTGCGCCACCGCTGCAATGTACCATGCCGTGAATATCTGTTGCCGAATATTTCGCAAGTATTTCCTTTATAATAGGTGCATAGGTTCGTGTTGGAGATAACACCAGTTTGCCCGCATCAATGGGACTGTTTGCCACGGTATCTGTCAAGTTCTTTGAACCAGAATACACCAAGTCTTCTGGAACTGCTTGATCGTAACTTTCGGGATATTTGGCAGCCAATTCTTTTGAGAAAACATCGTGCCTAGCAGATGTCAAACCATTGCTACCCATCCCCCCATTGTATTGCGTTTCATAAGTGGCCTGCCCAAAAGATGACAATCCAACAATAACATCTCCAGATACAATGTTTGCATTGTTAATTACATCAGCTCGCTTCATACGAGCAGTTACTGTCGAGTCTACAATGATGGTTCGAACCAAATCACCAACATCTGCAGTTTCACCACCAGTAGAGTGAATACTTACCCCAAACTTTTTGAGATCTTGGATAAGTTCTTCTGTACCGTTAATAATAGCCGAAATAACGTCTCCTGGAATCAGGTTTTTGTTGCGCCCTATGGTAGATGACAACATAATTTTATCTACTGCGCCAACACACAAAAGATCATCAACATTCATAATTAACGCATCCTGCGCAATTCCCTTCCAAACAGAGAGGTCTCCCGTTTCTTTCCAATACATATATGCCAAAGACGATTTTGTACCCGCACCATCTGCGTGCATAATGAGGCAGTACTGCTCGTCTCGGGTTAAATGATCTGGAACTATTTTACAGAAAGCCTGCGGAAACAGACCCTTATCTACATTTTTTATAGCATTGTGAACATCTTCTTTGCCGGCAGAAACTCCTCTTTGGGCATAGCG
>MDSY01107014.1_pt1 | contig 33283 bp, 29 predicted proteins | sample 811131 | NCBI WGS metagenome assembly MDSY01 (sample SAMN05326643, study PRJNA326480) | marine metagenome | isolation source: seawater | place: Atlantic Ocean: South West | collected 2010 | reverse complement strand
CGTCTCCGATACGGAGCACCGAACACTGGAAAAAGAGGCCTCTGGTATCCTGCCGGGTGGCTCAAAGCCACCCTTTCGCGGGCTGGGCCCGCTCCCACAAGATCTGATCCCAGAAGAGGGGCGCACAAAAAAGGCCGTCCGGTAGGCGGCCTTCTTCGTAGATGGTAGCAAGGGGCGGACTTGAACCGCCGACCCCAGCATTATGAGTGCTGTGCTCTAACCAGCTGAGCTACCTTGCCATCGAACTCTGGAACCCAGGGTTCCTTCAAGGCCGCGAATTGTCCGCGAGCGCCCCGGCGCTGTCAAGAATGCAGAGCCCGTTTCCCCGGCGCGGCCGGTCCGGCCGACGAATTATTGTGCAGCCGGCGGTTCGGCCGTCGGTCCGGGCAACATTTACATGAGAATAATTATCAATTATTGTTGAGATAATACTTGACCGATTTAGTCGGTTTTTACTACGCTAACGAACTATTCACGTACCAAAGGTGTGGGTATGCGTCTGACCACCAAAGGCCGCTACGCGGTCACCGCCATGCTGGACCTGGCTCTGCACGCGGATACCGGCCCGGTATCCCTGGCGGACATTTCCGAGCGCCAGGGCATTTCCATTTCGTATCTGGAGCAGCTGTTCGCCAAGCTGCGCCGGCGCCAGCTGGTGACCAGTGTGCGCGGCCCGGGCGGCGGCTACCGTCTCAGCCGGCCGGGTGGCCAGATTGACGTGGCGGCGGTGATCGAGGCGGTGGACGAATCCGTGGACGCCACCCGCTGCGGCGGCCAGGGCGATTGCCAGGAAGGGCACACCTGCCTGACCCACCATCTGTGGTGCGATCTGTCCGATCAGATCCAGGACTTCCTGTCCGGCATCAGCCTGGGCGAGCTGGTCGCCCGCCATGAGGTGAAAGCGGTGGCCCAGCGTCAGGACGCGCACCAGAGCGCGTACCAGAACCGGGTACCGATCAGCACGCTTTAACCTACCTTTCGAGAAGCAGTCACCGACCATGTCGCAAGCGGTTTATCTGGATTACGCCGCCACCACCCCGGTGGACCCCCGGGTGGTGGAGGTGATGATGCGCCACCTGGGCCCGGAGGGCACCTTCGCCAATCCGGCATCACGCAGCCATCTGTACGGCTGGCTGGCGGAAGAGGCGGTGGAAAACGCCCGCCGCCAGGTGGCGGACGCGCTCAACGCGGACCCCCGTGAAATCGTCTGGACCAGCGGCGCCACCGAGGCCGACAACCTGGCCATCAAGGGCGTGGTGGAGCAGCGCGGCGGCGGCCATGTGATCACCGCCGCCAGCGAACATAAAGCGGTGCTCGACCCCTGCGGCTGGCTGGAGCGTTCCGGCGTGCCGGTGACCTATCTGGCGCCGGGCGCGGACGGCCGCATCGACCCCCGGGCGGTGGCGGACGCCCTGCGCGAGGACACCGTGCTGGTGTCGATCATGCACGCCAATAACGAGACCGGGGTGATCAACGATATCGACGCGATCGGCGCGATTTGCCGCGAGGCCGGCGTGCTGTTCCACAGCGACGCCGCCCAGACCGCCGGCAAGCTGCCCCTGGACGTGCGCGCCACGCCGGTGGACATGCTGTCGCTGAGCGCGCACAAGTTCTACGGCCCCAAGGGCATGGGTGCGCTGTACGTGCGCCGACATCCGGACGTGCGCCTGAGCGCGCAGATCCACGGCGGCGGCCACGAGCGCAACATGCGCTCCGGCACCCTGGCCACCCACCAGATCGTCGGCATGGGCGAAGCCCTGGCGCTGGCCGTGGCCGAGCGCGACGCCGAGCAGACGCGCCTGGCGGGGCTGCGTGACCGGCTCTGGGACCGGATCGCGACGCTGCCCGGCGTGCATCTAAACGGGCGCGACGCGCCGCGCCTGGCCGGCCATCTGAACGTGGCGTTCGAGGGCGTGGACGGCGAGATGCTGCTCACCGCTCTCACCGAGGTGGCCGTCTCCACCGGTTCCGCCTGCACCTCCGCCTCCCTGGAGCCGTCCTATGTGCTCAAGGCCATGGGGCTGGCCGATGACCTGGCCCATGGCGCGATCCGGCTGTCCCTGGGCCGGTTCACCGGCGAGGACGAGGTGGACCGGGCCGGGCAGAATGTGACGGAGGCCGTCACCCGGCTCCGTGACGCGGCCCGCAGCCGCGCCTGAAACGCCCGCCTGTCGGGGCGCCGGGGCGCTCCGTCCCACCCGGGGGCTGGCCCGCCCCTTGCTTTGTCTACGTGAAGACTCTCTGTAAAGACTCTCTGTAAAAAAAGCGAAAAAGGTACAGGAGCAACGCATGCATGGGGTGATTCTTTATCACCTGCGGCAATTCGCCGTGGAACGGTTCGGTCCGGATTGCTGGGACAACGCCCAGGCCGCCGCCGGACTGGAAGACCAGGTCTACGTGCCGGTGCGGCTCTATCCGGACGGTGACATGGACGCCTTGGTGGCGGCCCTGGAGGACGAGACCGCGCTGCACCGCAACGACCTGCTTGAAGCGTTCGGCAAATGGGTGATCCCGCCGCTGATCAATATGTACCGGGCGCTGATCCCGCGCCACTGGAACGCCCGGGATTTCCTGCTCAACGTGGAAGAACAGGTGCATCAGAAGGTGGTGCGTCTGAAAGATCCGGAAGCCCGGCCGCCGCGCATCGAGGTGCGGGAGCTGGCCCCCGGCGTGCTGGAGATCGGCTACCGGTCACACCGGGATATGAGCGCGCTGGCGCTCGGCGCGGTGCACGGCGTGGCCGGGTATTTCGGGGAAACCGCGGAGCTGATGGAAGACGCTTCCGGGGACGGGCAGCGCCGTTTCGTGGTGCGTCTGGTGCCGGCGCAGCGCAAGGCGTCGCTGTCGGCGGTCTAGTCAGGCCGCCAGGGCGGCGGCCTCCTGCTTGATGCGCCCGACCATGGCCAGCAGGCCGTTGCCGCGGGTGGGGCTCAGATGGCGCAGCAGGTCGAGCTGCTGGAAGAAGTCGTCCATGTCGTAGGCGGCCACTTCCGACGGGGTCTTGCGATTCAGCGCCGCCAGGATGATCGCCGCCAGGCCGCGCACGATCACCGCGTCGGATTCCACCGCCAGGTACAGCCGGTCCTGATCTTCGTCGTAGTCGGTGAGCAGCCACACCTGGCTCTGGCAGCCGCGCACGAAGCGCTCTTCGGTGCGCAGGTCCTCGGGCATCGCCGGCAACTGCTTGCCCAGGTCGATGATATAGCGGTAGCGCTCTTCCCAGTCGTCCAGAAATTCCAGGTCTTCGTGAATCGCCTCGGCGGTCACGTCTTCACCCAGTTTGATCTGGCGGATATCGAATTCACTCATTAAAACAATCCCAATTCGAGTTGGGCTTCCTCGGTCATCATGTCGCGGCTCCAGGGCGGGTCGAACAGCAGCGCCACTTCCACCTCATCCACGTTGGGCACCTTGGCCAGCCGGTCTTCCACGTCGCCGACCAGCACCGGGCCCATGCCGCAGTTGGGCGCGGTCAGGGTCATGCGCACCTGCACCACGTTTTTGTCCTCGCGGCGGATCACGTCGCAGCCGTACACCAGGCCCAGATCGAGAATATTCACCGGGATTTCCGGGTCGAAAATGGTGCCCAGCGCGGTGTTCAGGTCCGCCTCGCGCACGCTGCCGTCCGCCTCCGGCGGATCGAAGTCCAGCTCCAGCGGCGCCTGGCCGATGGCGTCGGCGTCGGTGCCGTCGATGCGCGCCATATTGCCGTTCAACGTCACCGTGTAGGTGCCGCCGAGCGCCTGGCGCAGGTTGACGAAGCTGTTCTTGTGGATGGTGATGCGCGTGCCGTCCGGCACCAGGCGCGCCGGCACGTCGCGGCTCACCACCACGGTGCGCTGTTCAGTGGATGCGTTGGCCAAATCAGACCTCGTCCATGTCTTCGACGGTGAAGCTCTCGCCGCAGCCGCATTCGCCGGTGGCGTTGGGGTTGCGGAACTTGAACAGGCTGTTAACGCCTTCCTTCACGTAGTCGATTTCCAGGCCGTTGAGCATCGCCAGCCATTTCTCCGGCACGTACAGCGGCACGCCTTCCACGTCGAAGTGCTTGTCGCCGGCCACCGGCTGGTCGACGAATTCCAGCTCGTACATGTAGCCGGAGCAGCCGGATTCATCCAGGTCGAGACGAATGCCGCCGGCCGCCGCGCGCTCGAGTTCGCGCTGCGCCTGCTTGCGGGCGGCCTCGGTCATCTTGATCTCGACCTGGCCGGGTACGAATGTCTGTACCGTCATAATGATCGCCTCCGGAGAGTTCTGAATAACGCCCCTATAAAAAGGAGCGGACCTTGTGCAGTGCCTGGAACAGCTGGTCCACCTCTTCCAGGGTATTATAAATCGAGAACGACGCCCGCGTGGTGCCGGGGATGCCGAGCCGGTCCATCAGCGGCATGCAGCAGTGATGGCCGGTGCGCACCGCCACGCCCTGCTGGTCGAGCAGGGTGCCGACGTCCGCCGGGTGGGCGCCGTCCAGCAAGAAGGAAAGTACACCCACCTTGGTGGCGGCGTCGCCGATGATTTTCAAGCCGTCGAAGGCCCGCGCCTGTTCGCTGGCGGAGGCCAGCAGCGCGTCCTCGTGGGTGGCCAGGGCGGTGCGGTCCTGCTGCTGCAGCCAGCGGGTGGCGGCGCCCAGGCCGATCACGCCGGCGATATTGGGCGTGCCCGGCTCGAATTTGTAGGGCAGCTGGTTCCAGGTGCTCTTTTCGAAGCTCACCGTCTCGATCATCTCGCCGCCGGTCTGGTAGGGCGGCATCGCGTCGAGCAGCTCGCGGCGGCCGAACAGCACGCCCACGCCGGTGGGGCCGAACATCTTGTGGCCGGAAAACGCGTAGAAATCGCAGCCGATCTGCTGCACGTCCACCGGGTAGTGGCCCACCGCCTGGGCGCCGTCCACCAGGGTCCAGGCGCCGGCTTCGCGGGCAGCCTTGACCAGTTCCGCCACCGGGGTCACCGAGCCCAGGCTGTTGGACACCTGGGACAGCGCCACGATGCGGGTGCGCTCGCTGAGCAGCTGGTGGAAGGCGTCGGTGTCGACGCTGCCGTCCTCGCGCAGCGGCGTCACCTGAAGCGTGGCGCCGGTGCGCTCGCACACCTGCTGCCAGGGCACGATATTGGCGTGGTGCTCCAGGGCGGTGATCAGAATCTCATCGCCGGCCTGGAGCCGTTCGCGGCCCAGGCACTGCGCCACCAGGTTGATGCCTTCGGTGGTGCCCTTGGTGAGGATCACTTCCTCGCGGGCGGCGTTGATGAACGCCGCCAGGTCCGCGCGGGCCGCCTCGAAGCCGGCCGTGGCGTGGTCGCTGAGATAGTGCGCCGCCCGGTGCACGTTGCTGTTCACGGTGCGGTAGTACTCACTCACCGCGTCGATCACCACCTGCGGTTTCTGGGTGGTGGCGGCGTTATCCAGGTAAACCAGCGGCTTGCCGTTGACCTCCTGGTGCAGCACCGGGAACTGCGCGCGCAGGGCGTTCACGTCCAGGCTCATGCGGCCTCCTCGTCGGCGCCCCGGCTCTGGCCCAGCTCGCCGGCCAGCCAGGGCTGGGCCCAGTCGGCCACGGCCTGGTCGGGCAGGCCCATCACCAGCTCGTTGACGAAACCCAGGCTGAGCATGCGCTTGGCTTCCGCCAGCGGCACGCCGCGCGCCTGCAGGTAGAACTGCTGGCCGGCGTCCAGCTGGCCGACGGTGGCGCCGTGGGCGCACTTCACGTCGTCGTTGTAGATTTCCAGCTCCGGCTTGGTGTAGATCTCGGCGCCCGGGTTGAGCAGCAGGTTCTTGTTGCTCAGCTCCGCCAGGGTGCCGCTGGCACCGGGGTGGATATGGATGCGGCCGTTAAGGATCGCCTTGCCTTTCTCGCCGGCGAGGCCCCGGTACACCTGGTTGGAGGTGCAGTCCGGCACCCGGTGCTCGACACACAGCTGGTTGTCGATGTGGGTGCGGTCGCGGGCCACGAAAATGCCGTTCATGTTCAGTTCGGCGCCGCTCTTGTCGATAAAGGCGCGCACGTCGTTGCGGCGCAGCCGGTTGCCGGCCATCAGCTGGTAGCTGTCGATGCGGCTGACGCCGCTCTGACGCAGCAGCAGGGTGCCGATGTGCAGACTGTCGCGGGCCTCGCTCTGCAACCGGTAATGGCTGAGATGGGCGTTGTCGCGGGTTTCGATGGCGGTCACCGCGTTGGTGAGCACCGGGCCCCGGCCCAGGTACTGCTCGATCAGCGTCATGCGGCTGCCGGTGCCGAGCACCACTTCCAGCCGCGTGTTGCAGTGCGCCGGCTGGTCGCCGTCGGCGTAGTGAATCACCTGCACGGTGCCGGCCACGTCGGTGTTGGCGGCCACTTCCAGGGTGAGGGCGTCGTCCAGCGCGGCGCCGTTGTAGAGCGCGAACGGCGTGGTCAGGCCCTCCAGCCGGGACGCTTCCCGCTTCAGGGTGACGCCGTCGGGCAGGGCGCTGGTGCTTTCATCCAGCCGGCCGTTGACCAGCACCAGGCGGTAGTCGCCCAGCTCGGGCAGATCCGCCGGGGTGGCGGCGGCCGCGGCGCGCCGGTTCAGGTGGCCGTCGGCCAGCGGCTGCAGCGAGGTGTATTTCCACTGCTCGGTCTTGCGGCCGGGGAACACCGCCGCCTTCAGCGCCGCCAGGCTGCTGTCGCGCAACGCCGTCAACGCCGGGTTTTCCGCGTTGCTCTCCGTGGCGTCCTGGACATTCGCCAGCGCCTGGCGTTTGAGGTCCTCCGGGGAAAGCAATGCACTCATGCGCTTTGGTCCTTACCGTCGTTGCGGTCGCCGGTGAGCCAGCCGTAGCCGTGTTCTTCCAGCTCGTGGGCCAGCTCCTTGCCGCCGGACTTGATGATCTGGCCGTTGGAGAGCACGTGCACGAAGTCCGGCACGATGTAGTCCAGCAGGCGCTGGTAGTGAGTCACCAGCACGATGCCGCGCTCCGGGCTGCGCAGGGAGTTGACCCCGCGGGCCACGGTTTGCAGGGCGTCGATGTCCAGGCCGGAGTCGGTCTCGTCGAGCAGCGCCAGCTTTGGCTCCATCAGCAGCATCTGCATGATTTCATTGCGCTTTTTCTCGCCGCCGGAAAAGCCTTCGTTGACGCCGCGCTTCAGGAATTGCGGGTCCAGGTCCACCTGCTTGCAGGTTTCGCGGGCCTTGCGCAGCAGGGTCACCGAATCCCACTCTTCCTTGCCCTGGGCCTTGCGGGTGGCTTCCAGCGCCGCCTTGAGGAATTCCATGTTGGACACACCGGGGATCTCCACCGGGTACTGGAACGCCAGGAACAGCCCCAGCTGGGCGCGCTCCTCCGGCTCCAGATCGGCGAGGCTCTTGCCCTCGAACAGGGCGTCGCCGCCGGTGATCTCGTAGTTGTCCTTGCCGGCCAGCACATTGGCCAGCGTCGATTTGCCGGAGCCGTTGGGGCCCATGATGGCGTGTACCTCACCGGCGTTCACGGTCAGGTTCAGGCCCTTGAGAATGGGTTCGCCGGCTACGGCGGCGTGCAAATCACGAATTTCCAGCATGTGTAAAACGCCTTTCGATTGACTTGATCCGTGGCGCCCGATGGGCGGCTCACGATAAAACGCTTTCCTCGCCATCCCTGGCGCGACGCCGGTGCCTTTGAGGCCGCCCGGCCCGGCCTTCCCTGGCCGGTCGTAAATCGCGCTGCGAAGCAGTGCTTCGGTCGCGATTTACCCAACCGCGCCTTCCAGGCTCACTTCCAGCAGCTTGCCGGCTTCCACCGCGAACTCCATGGGCAGTTCCTTGAACACTTCCTTGCAGAAGCCGTTCACGATCATGGAGATCGCCTTCTCCGGGTCGATGCCGCGCTGCCGGCACAGGAACAGCTGGTCGTCACTCACCTTGGAGGTGGTGGCCTCGTGCTCGATAGTGGCGCTGGGGTGCTTGGACTCGATGTACGGAAAGGTGTGCGCGCCGCAGGTGTCGCCCAGCAGCAGCGAGTCGCACTGGGTGAAGTTGCGGGCGTTTTCCGCGCGCGGGCCCATGCGCACCAGGCCCCGGTAGGCGTTGGAGCTTTTGCCCGCCGAGATGCCCTTGGAGACGATGGTGCTGCGGGTGTTCTTGCCCAGGTGGATCATCTTGGTGCCGGTGTCCGCCTGCTGGGCGTGGCGGGTCAGCGCCACCGAGTAGAACTCGCCCACGGAGTTGTCGCCGCGCAGCACCACGGACGGGTACTTCCAGGTGATCGCCGAGCCGGTTTCCACCTGGGTCCAGCTGATCTTGGCGTTGTCGTGGGCGACGCCGCGCTTGGTCACGAAGTTGTAGATGCCGCCCTTGCCGTCCTTGTCGCCGGGGTACCAGTTCTGCACCGTGGAGTACTTGATCTCGGCGCCGGGCAGGGCCACCAGCTCCACCACCGCCGCGTGCAGCTGGTTCTCATCGCGCTGCGGCGCGGTGCAGCCTTCCAGGTAGCTCACGTAGCTGCCCTCGTCGGCGACGATCAGGGTGCGCTCGAACTGGCCGGTGTTGGCCTCGTTGATGCGGAAGTAGGTGGACAGCTCCATGGGGCAGCGTACGCCCTTGGGGATGTAAACAAAGGAACCGTCGGTGAATACCGCCGAGTTGAGGCCGGCGAAGAAGTTGTCGCCCTTGGGCACCACGGAGCCCAGGTACTTCTTGACCAGTTCCGGGTGCTCGTGCACCGCCTCGGAGATCGAGCAGAAGATCACGCCCGCCTCCGCCAGCTTGGCCTTGAAGGTGGTGCCCACGGAGACCGAGTCGAACACCGCGTCCACGGCCACCCCGGCGAGCATTTCCTGCTCGTGCAGCGGGATACCCAGCTTCTTGTAGGTGTCCAGCAGTTCCGGGTCCACCTCGTCCAGGCTCTGCGGCCGGTCCTCCATGCTCTTGGGCGCGGAGTAGTAGGAGATGGCGTTCAGGTCCACCGGCGGGTAGGTGACGTGGGCCCAGTTGGGCTCGGCCATCTCCAGCCAGTTGCGGTAGGCGTCCAGACGCCACTCCAGCAGCCATTCCGGTTCGCCTTTCTTGGCGGAAATGACGCGGATCACGTCCTCGTTCAGGCCCGGAGGCAAGGTGTCGGACTCCACCAGGGTGGTGAAACCCGCCTCGTACTCGGAGCTGATCACTTTGTCGAGTTCGGCTTGCGTGCTCATAATTAGCGGAATACCAGAGTAAATTACTCAGGTATTATACGGTATATGGTGGGAGGCCGATAGGGCCGGCAACGGTATCATATTTCGCCCTTCGTGCGTATAATCCGCCGGTTTCAGGAACCCCCAACTGGAGTGATCAGACAGATGGCTGTTGAGCGTACCCTCTCTATTATCAAGCCTGATGCCGTGGGCAAGAACGCGATCGGCGAGATCGTTGGCCGTTTCGAAAAGGCCGGCCTGAACGTGGTGGCCATGAAGATGCTGCACCTGAGCAAAGAGCAGGCCGAAGGCTTTTACGCCGAGCACAAAGAGCGTCCCTTCTTCGGCGACCTGGTCGGTTTCATGACCAGCGGCCCCGTGGTAGTACAGGTGCTGGAAGGCGAAGACGCGGTCAAGAAAAACCGTGATCTGATGGGTGCCACCAACCCGAAAGACGCCGAAGCCGGCACCATCCGTGCCGATTTCGCGGAAACCATCGACGAAAACGCTGTCCATGGTTCTGATTCCACCGAATCCGCCGCCCGTGAAGTGGACTACTTCTTCGCCGACGAGGAAGTCTGCCCGCGCACCCGCTAAGGGCTGCAAGGAGCGAAGCAATGAGTGCCCCCGACAAGGTAAATCTGCTCGGTCTCACCTATCCCGAGATGGAGGCCTTCTTCCTGGACATGGGCGAGAAGAAATTCCGCGCCCAGCAGGTGATGAAGTGGATCCACCACCACCAGGTGGATTCGTTCGAGCAGATGACCGACGTGGGCAAGGCCCTGCGTGAAAAACTCGTCCGTGTGGCGGAAATTCGCGGCCCGGAGGTGCTCCACGAGGGCATCTCCCGGGACGGCACCCGTAAATGGGTGTTCGAGGCCGACAACGGCGGCGCCGTGGAGACCGTCTTTATTCCCGACGGTCGCCGCGGCACCCTGTGTGTCTCTTCCCAGGTGGGTTGTGCCGTGGACTGCAGTTTCTGCTCCACCGGCAAGCAAGGCTTCCAGCGCGACCTCACCAGCTCGGAAATCATCGGCCAGGTGTGGCAGGCGAGCCGTTCGTTCGGCCCGCGCAAGAACCTGGGCGAGCACCCGATCACCAATGTGGTGATGATGGGCATGGGCGAGCCGCTGCTGAACTATAAGCCGGTGCTGGCCGCCATGCGCCTGATGCGTGACGACCTGGGCTACGGCATCAGCAAGCGCCGCATCACGCTGTCCACCTCCGGGGTGATTCCCAAGATTGATCAGCTCAGCGCCGACCTGGACGTGTCCCTGGCGGTGAGTCTGCACGCCCCCAACGACGAGCTGCGCGACGAACTGGTGCCGCTCAACCGCAAATATCCGCTCAAGGAGCTGATGGCGGCGTGCAAGCGTTACAGCGACAACATCACCCATCGCCACAACACCATCACCATGGAATACGTGATGCTGCGCGATGTGAACGACAAACCGGAGCACGCCCGCCAGCTGGTCAAGCTGCTGCGCGGCATCCCGGTGAAGGTGAACCTGATTCCCTTCAACCCGTTTCCCCACGCGGGCTATGAACGCTCGCGCAAAAGCGACATTCTGGCATTCCACAAATTCCTGAATGACAATGGCGTCATGACCACCGTGCGCACCACCCGCGGCGACGATATCGACGCCGCCTGCGGCCAGTTGGTGGGCGAAGTGAAAGACCGTACCCGTCGCAGCGAACGATGGAAGGAATCCATTTTCCATCGCTCGGAACAGCCCGACAGCAAAACAGCATCCGTGCAATGAACCCAATGCTTCGACAGCTCGTTCTGATTCTGGTGGCCACCATCGCGGTGGCCGGCTGCACCACCACGACCACCGGCGGCGGGCCCGCCGCCGACCCCCAGGAAGCGGTCCGCACCCGGGTTGCCGCCGGCCTGCAGTATCTGCAGATGGGCGATCCGTCCGAAGCCCGCCGGCATTTCTCCCGCGCGCTCTCCATCGACGACGACAGCGCCGCCGCCCACAACGCCATGGCGCTGCTGTACAACTACGAGCGCGACGCGGAGAAAGAGGAGTACCACTACCGCAAGGCGCTGTCCGCCGACCGCAACTACGCCCCGGCACTGAACAATTACGGCACCTTGCTGTACACCCAGCGGCGCTACGAAGAGGCCCTGGAGAAATTCAAGCGCGCCGCCAACGACCCCAACTATGAAGGCCGCGCCAGCGCCTTCAGCAACATGGGGCAAAGCTACGCGGCGCTGGACCGGCCCGGCGACGCCAAGGACGCGTTCATCCGTGCCCTGCGCCTCAACGGCCGCTCCACCCACGCCACCCTGCAACTGGCCAAGCTCTATCATGAGGAAGGCCGTCATCAGATGGGCTGGGATTACTACAAACAGTACGAGCGCCGCATCGGCCGGCAGAGCGCCGAAGGGCTGTGGACCGGCATTCAACTGGCCGCCGCCCTCGGCTTACAGGATCAGCAGTCCAGCTATGAGCTGGCCCTGCAGAATCTCTATCCCGGTACCCGGGAGCACAAGCTCTGGCAGGAATGGCGGAGCGCGCAGGAGGGACGTCAATGAGCGCCAACGAGACCGTATTACCCGGCGAGAGACTGCGCCGGGCCCGGGAAGAGAAGGGTCTCAGCCAGGAGGAAGCCTGCAAGCATCTGCGGCTGTCCACTTCCTATATGCGGGCCCTGGAACAAGACGACTACGAGCGCCTGCCCGAAGCCCCCTTCATCAAGGGCTATCTGCGTAACTACGCCCGTTTTCTGGGCCTGCCGGCGGAAGAGCTGGCCCGGCAATTCCAGCAGCGCGTGGACGAAATGCGCCAGGATGAGCGCGAGCGCGAGCAGGCGGCCCTGGACGAAGCCCCCAGCAACCGGGAATGGCGCCTGCCGGCCCTGGCGGTGCTGGTGGTGGTGCTGCTGGTGGCCGTGGGCTGGTGGCTGTGGCCCCGCGACGACATGAGCGCGCCGGAACCGTCCGTGGACGACGGCGGCCGTGGCGGCGAGGAAACCTTCGACAGCCCGGCGCCGCCGCAGGCCCCGGAGCCGGCCATGCCGGAAACCATCGAACCCACCGACCCGGTGGACGACAGCCTGCAGCCGCTGCCGGAAAGCGACGGCGACAGCGACCAGGGCGGCGAGCCGCCCTCCGAACAGTCCAACGACGGCTCCTCCGGCGGTGAACCCGCGTCCCGCCCTGAGCTGGCGGAACAGACACCGCAAAGTCAGGCCTCGCAGACCGAACTGGCCGCCGCCCCCGGCGAAGACGGCATCGACAGCCTGACCCTGGAATTTTCCCGCGTTTGCTGGATCAAAGTGGTGGACGCCACCGGCGCCACGCTCACCCAGGGCCAACAGAACGCCGGTGGCAGCGTCAATCTGGACGGCGAGGCGCCGTTCCGCGTTACCCTGGGCGACGCGGCGGCAGTGAGCGCGGTACGCATCAACGGCTCCGCGGTCAGCCTGCCCAGCCAACGCTCCGGTGACGTGGTCCGCGTCACGCTGCCCTAGTCGTTTCAGGAGTTAGCATGGAACCGGAAGTCACCATCAAGCGCCGTAAATCCCGTCAGATTCACGTCGGCTCCGTGCCGGTGGGCGGCGATGCGCCGATCTCCGTGCAGAGCATGACCAACACCGACACCTGCGATGTGGACGCCACCGTCGCCCAGATCCGGGCTCTGGAAGGTGTGGGCGCGGACATCGTGCGCGTTTCGGTGCCCACCATGGATGCCGCCGAAGCCTTCGGCAAAATCCGCAAGCAGGTGAGCCTGCCGCTGGTGGCGGACATCCACTACGACTACAAGATCGCCCTGAAAGTGGCCGACGAAGGCGCCGACTGCCTGCGCATCAACCCGGGCAACATCGGCCGCGAAGACCGGGTGCGTGCGGTGATCGAATCCGCCCGCGACCACGGCGTGCCGATCCGCATCGGCGTCAACGCCGGCTCGCTGGAAAAAGAGCTGCAGCGCAAGTACGGCGAACCGACCAGCGACGCGCTGGTGGAATCCGCCCTGCGCCACGCCGAGATCCTCGACCGCTACGACTTCCAGGACTTCAAGGTCAGCGTCAAAGCCTCCAACGTCTTCATGACCCTGCAGGCCTACCGCAAGCTGGCCAGCCAGATCGAGCAGCCCCTGCACCTGGGCGTCACCGAGGCCGGCACCTTCCGCTCCGGCACGGTGAAATCCTCGGTGGCCCTGGGCGGGCTGTTGATGGAAGGCATCGGCGACACCATCCGCGTGTCTCTGGCCGCCGACCCGGTGGAGGAAATCCGCGTCGGCTTCGACATTCTGAAAAGCCTGAACCTGCGCAAGAAGGGCGTGAACATCATCGCCTGCCCGAGCTGTTCACGGCAGAACTTCGACGTGATCAAGACCGTCAACGAGCTGGAAGCGCGCCTGGAAGACATCAACGAATCCGTGGACCTGGCGGTGATCGGCTGCCTGGTCAACGGCCCCGGCGAAGCCCGCGAAGTCGATGTCGGCCTCACCGGCGGCACGCCCAATAACCTGTCCTACGCGGACGGCCAGAAGAGCCACCACATCAAGTCCGAGAACCTGGTCGACGAGCTGGAGCGCATGGTGCGCGCCAAGGTGGCCCGCCAGCGCGAGGACGAAGAGAAAGGCGTGATCCTGCGAAGCGAATAACGCCCCGCAAGACGTTAAATAAGGAGAACCGGTGAGCAACAAGATCACGTCGATTCGTGGCATGAACGACGTTCTGCCCGAGCAGACGCCCCTGTGGCAGTGGCTGGAGCAGCGCGCCCGGGCGGTGCTGGCGGCCTACGGCTACCAGGAGATTCGTCTTCCCATCGTCGAGCGCACCGAGCTGTTCGCGCGCGGCATCGGCGAAGTGACCGACATCGTCGAGAAAGAGATGTACACCTTCGCCGACCGCAACGACGACAGCCTCACCCTGCGCCCGGAAGGCACCGCCGGCTGCGTGCGCGCCGCCGAGCAGCACGGGCTGCTCTACAACCAGACCCAGCGGCTCTGGTACACCGGCCCCATGTTCCGCTACGAGCGGCCCCAGGCCGGCCGCAGCCGCCAGTTCCACCAGATCGGCGTGGAAACCTTCGGCATCGCCACCCCGGACATCGACGCGGAAGTGATCCTGCTCACCGCCCGGCTGTGGAAAGAGCTGGGCCTGAGCGACCAGGTCACTCTGGAGCTCAACACCCTGGGCGATAACGACGACCGCGCCCGCTACCGCGAGGCGCTGGTGGCGTTTCTGCGCGAGCACCGCGACCGGCTCGACGAGGATTCGCAAAACCGCCTGGAGCGCAACCCGCTGCGCGTGCTCGACAGCAAGGACCCGGGCACCCGCGAGGTGCTGGAAAACGCGCCGCGCCTGGCCGACCATCTGGGCGACGAGGCGCGCGCCCACTTCGACGGGCTGCGCGCGCTGCTGGACGCCGCCGGCGTGCCCTATGTGATCAACCCCAACCTGGTGCGCGGGCTGGATTACTACGGCCGAACCGTGTTTGAGTGGACCACCACCGCGCTCGGCGCCCAGGGCACGGTCTGCGCCGGCGGCCGCTACGACGGCCTGGTGCAGCAATTGGGCGGCAAGCCGACCCCGGCGGTGGGCTTCGGCATGGGCCTGGAGCGGCTGGTGTTGCTGCTCGAACAAAAGCGTCCGGAACTGCCGGCGCCGGTGGCGATCTATATTACCGCCATGGGCGACGTGCAGACCCAGGCGCTGGTGCTGGCCGAAAAACTGCGCGACGCCCTGCCCGGTGTCGGCATTCAGTGTCATTGCGGCGGCGGTGGCTTCAAAAGCCAGATGAAGAAAGCCGACCGCAGCGGCGCCCGCTTCGCCCTGATCCTGGGGGAAGATGAAGTGGCCGCCAAACAGGTGGCGGTGAAACCGCTGCGTGATCAAAGCGAACAACAGCAACTGTCCGAGGACGAGGTCGCCCAATGGCTGGCCGCGCGCCTCGCGCCAAAAAGCGAATAAGGAGACATTGGGGTGGCAGATTACATCCGGGACGAAGAAGAACAGGCGGAACGCCTCAAGGAATGGTGGCAGAAGAACGGCACCGCCACGATTGTGGTGATCGTGCTGGCGATCGGTTCCATGATCGGCTGGCGCCAGTGGCAGGAGCACAGCAGCGGCCAGGCGGCGGAAGCGTCCAAGGTGTACGAATCCCTGGTCGCCGGCCTGGGCCAGGGCGGTGATGCCGAGCAGGTGCGCAGCGCTGCCGACACCCTGCTGGAAGACTTCGAGTCCACCGCCTACGCGGATTACGCCCGCCTGGCCCTGGCCAAGCTGGCCGCCGACGAGGGCAACCTCAACGGCGCCGCCGAGCAGCTCAAAGCGGTGGCCGAAGACGCCGCCAGCAAGGAGCTGGAATACACCGCCCGGGTACGCCTGGCGCGGGTGCAGATCGAACAGGGGGATCTGGACGCCGCGGAACAGCAGATTTCGCGCACCTTCCCGGAAGCCTGGGAAGCCCAGGCGCTGGAGTTGAAAGGGGACATCGCCGGCGCCCGGGAAAAATGGGACGCGGCCCGCGACGCCTACACCGGCGCGCTGGAGGCACTGGATAACGGCGCCGCCAAGGACCGCGTGCAAATGAAACTCGACGACATGAAGTCCCTATAGTGAACCCTATGTTGAAAGCCTTCACGGCCCCGTTTTTGCTCGGTCTGGTGGCGCTGGCCGGTTGCAGCAGCAACCCCAACGCCATCGAACCCAACCCACTGCCGGAGTTCGAGGCCCGCTACGACGTGGACCGTCTGTGGCGCTCCGGCGCCGGTGACGGCGTCGACGAAACCGCCATGACGCTGACCCCGGCGGTGACCAACCAGCAGGTGTTCGCCGCCGACATCCACGGCCGCGTCTACGCCTTCGACCGGGAAAACGGCAAACGCCAGTGGCGCAGCAAAACCGAGGACCGCATTTCCGGCGGCCTCTACGCCGGTTACGGCCAGGTGCTCTACGGCACCCGCGAAGGCGATGTGGTGGCCCTGGACGGCGACGATGGCGAGCCGCTGTGGCGCACCGAAGTGAGCAGTGAAGTGCTGGCCGCGCCCACCAGCAACGGCAGCCTGGTGGTGGCCCAGACCATCGACGGCCATGTGCTGGGCCTGGACGGCAGCAGCGGCGAGCAACTCTGGGACTACGAAACCACGGTGCCCAACCTGACCCTGCTCGGCGGCGCCCAGCCGGTGATCGTCAACGGCCGGGTCTACGCCGGCTTCGCCAGCGGCAAGGTGGCCGCCATCGAAGCGGACACCGGCGCGCCCCTGTGGGAGCGCCGCGTGGCGGAACCCTCCGGCCGCTCCGAACTGGATCGCCTGGTGGACGTGAACGCCAACATGCTGGTGGAAAACGGCGGCGTCTTCACCGCCACCTTCCAGGGCCAGCTGTCGGTGCTCGACTGGGAAAACGGCCGCCCCTACTGGAGCAAGGACCTGTCCAGCCACCAGACCATCAGCTCCTACCTGGGCACCCTGTTCGTGGCCGACGACGAAGGCCTGGTGCGCGCCGCCGAGCAGCGCAGCGGCAGCTTCCTGTGGCAGCAGGACAAGCTCTACGGCCGCCGCCTCACCGGCACCGCCGTCCAGGACGGCCTGGTGGTGGTCGGCGACTTCGAAGGCTACCTGCACTGGATGGACGCCGACACCGGCGAGCTGGTGGCCCGCTACCGCCACGACCGCGACGGCTTCTCGTCCACGCCGGTGGTGGTCGACGACGTGCTCTACGCGCTCAGCGCCGACGGCAAGCTCGCCGCCTACCGCATCGAAGCGGACGACTAGCCGCCCGCCCCGAGCTACAAGCCCCGCGCATCGCCGGGCTTGTAGCTTGCCATTTGTAGCTAGAAACCCCGCACGCCTGTATCCTGCCCCCTAAATCACCACAGCCACTCCGACCGAGCCCCAATGAAACCCGTGATCGCCCTGGTGGGCCGCCCCAATGTGGGCAAATCCACGCTGTTCAACCGCCTTACCCGCACCCGTGACGCCATCGTGGCGGACTTCCCCGGCCTCACCCGGGACCGCCAGTACGGCGACGGCCGCCTGGGCGACCGCCCCTACACGGTGGTCGACACCGGCGGCATCGGCGAAAGCGAAGAGGGCATCGACCGGCCGATGACCGACCAGGCCCTGCAGGCGGTGGGCGAAGCGGACGTGGTGCTGTTCCTGGTGGACGGCCGCGCCGGCCTCACCGCCGCCGACGAGCAGGTGGCCTCGGAGCTGCGCAAGCTGCCCAAGCCGGTCTACCTGGCGGTCAACAAAACCGACGGCCTGGACCCGGACACCGCCCTGGCGGACTTCTACGGCCTGGGCCTCACCGAGCTGTTCCCGATCGCCGCCGCCCACGGGCGCGGCGTGCGCGGTATGATCACCGAGGTGCTCAAGGCATTTCCCGAAGCGGACGAGGACGACGGCGAGCCCGCCGACCCGGACACCGTGCGCGTGGCGGTGCTGGGGCGCCCCAATGTGGGCAAGTCCACCCTGATCAACCGCATCCTCGGCGAGGAGCGGGTGGTGGTGTTCGACCAGGCCGGCACCACCCGCGACACCATCGAGGTGCCGTTCGTGCGCCAGGACCGCAACGGCGACGGCGAGCGCAACTACGTGCTGATCGACACCGCCGGCATCCGCCGCCGCGGCAAGGTCCACGAGACCATCGAAAAATTCTCCGTGATCAAGGCGCTGCAGGCGGTGGACGCCGCCCAGGTGGTGATGGTGGTGATCGATGCCCGCGACGGCATCACCGACCAGGACCTGCACCTGCTCGGCTATGTGCTGGAAACCGGCCGCGCCCTGGTGATCGCGGTGAACAAGTGGGACGGCCTGGAGGCCGACCACCGCCAGTGGGTCAAGCGCGAGCTGGAACGGCGTTTGCATTTCGCCCCCTGGGTGAAGGTGCACTTTATTTCCGCGCTGCACGGCACCGGCGTCGGCGACCTGTTCGGCTTTATCGAGCGCGCCTGGGATTCCGCCTTCATCAAGCTGGGCAGCAACGCGCTCACCCGCATGCTGCAGGACATCACCCACTCGCACCCGCCGCCGCGCGCCGGGCGCTTCCGGGCCAAGCTGCGCTACGCGCATCTGGGCGGCTCCAACCCGCCCACGGTGGTGATCCACGGCAACCGTACCGAGTCGTTACCGAACAGCTACCAGCGCTACCTGGAGAACCGCTTCCGGGAGCTGCTAAAGATTGAAGGCTCGCCGATCCGGCTGGAGCTGAAGTCCGGCGACAACCCCTACGAGGGCCGCAAGACCCAGCTCACCGAACGGCAAATCAAACGCAAACGCCGCATGATGAAGCACGTTAAGAAATAAACCGCGGGGTCGCGGGGTTTGTAGGAGCGGGCCCAGCCCGCGAAAGGCAAGCAAAGCTTGCCGGCAGGATTCCAGAGACCTGATTTAATCTCACTGAATCAGGCCTCTGGGATCCTGCCGGGTGGCCGGCGCCACCCTTTCGCGGGCAAGGCCCGCTCCCACAAGAACGACACAATTTGGGGGATGGAAGTGCGGGGGCACAAGACCTTAATACTGGCGTTTCTGCCATGGCTGGCGCTGTCCGCCCGGGCGGACGCGCCGTTCGATGATCAAAGCGAGGTGCCCCGGGTGCTGACCCCGGCGCGCCTGGACCAGCCCATTTCCGAAGTGCCCGCCAGCGTTACTATCATCGACCGCGAACTGATCCGCATCAGCGGCGCCCGGGAGCTGCACGAGGTGTTGCGTCTGGTGCCGGGCATGGCGGTGGCCAAGGCCGACGGCAACGTGCCCACCGTTTCCTACCACGGCACCCAGGCCCGCGACACCCGCCGCATGCTGGTGCTGATCGACGGGCGCAGCGTTTACCAGCCCGGCTTCGCCCGGGTCAGCTGGAACGATCTGGCGGTCAGCCTGGAAGACGTGGAACGCATCGAAGTCACCCGTGGCCCGGCCTCCGCCGCCTACGGCGCCAACGCTTTCACCGGGGTGATCAACATCATCACCCGCGACCCCCGCGACAGTGTCGGCCAGCGGGTCAGCGTGCGTGCCGGCAACAACGGCATCCGCGACGCGCGCCTGGGCGCCAGCCACCAGTTCGAAAACGGCGCCTTCCGCGTCAGCGTCAGCAGCCAGCGCGACGACGGCTACGACGCCGGCATCACACCGCTGGAAAACGGCGACGCCAAGCGCGTCGACAAGCTCAACAGCCGCACCGTGTTCGAGCTGTCGCCGCGCGACACCCTCACCGTGCACGCCGGCGGCAGCCGCTCGCGGCTGGACCGGCCGCCGGAATCCGGCCTTCAGGAACTGGCCGACTACTACGACGACACCCACCAGGTGGGCGAGCGCGCCTTCTTCGGCCTCGACTGGCAGCGCCAGTTTTCCCCGCGCCACCAGCTCAAGGTGAGCGCCTACGGTCAGTACACAAACGAAGACAACAACCTGGACCTGTGCTTCCGCGACCCGCTCACCGGCGCCCAGGGGCCCGGCGGCGGGCTGTTTTTCTCCCAGGAGTTGCGCGACCTGTACCTGGCCAACAACAGCGACATCGGCCAGACCCTGGCCGCCGCCGGCGCCGACCCGGGCATCCAGAACCGCTACGCCACCCTGCAGGCCAGCGGCGCCCAGGCGTTCTGCGGCCGCGCCTGGCTGGACACCCAGGAAACCCGCTACGACCTGGAAATCCAGGACACCCTGCAGGTCACCGACTGGGCGCGGCTGGTGGCCGGCGCCAACCTGCGCCACGACCGGGGCGAGTCCCAGGCGTTCCTGTCCGGCACCGGTGAGAACGTCAGCCGGCGCCTGTTCGCCAACCTGGCGGTGAAGCCGGTGGCGCCGGTGACCATCAGCCTGGGCGGCTTCTGGGAACACGACGACATCAACGGCGAACACTTCAGCCCGCGCGTCGGCATCAACTGGCAGGTGGTGCGCGGCCACACCCTGCGCGCCTCCTACGCCCGCGCGCTGCGCACCCCGGACATCTACGAAGACCAGGCGCGCATCAATCTGCCGATCACCGACCTGAACGCGCCCTTCGCCGGCAACCAGCAGGCGCTGCTGGGCTGGAACCCGGCCTACTTCTTCGTCACCCAGCAGAGCCCCGGCATGCTCAAGCCGGAGCGCATTCGCTCCCGCGAGCTGGGCTACTACGGGCGCTTCTTCGCCGGTGCCCTGGGCGGCTTCGAGCTGGACATCCGTTACTTCCGCGAAGAGCTCTGGGACCTGGTCAGCGGCGCCCTCAACCCGTTCGAGTTCGATCCGGCCAACGACGGTGAGGTGGAGCACCGCGGCACCGAGGCGCAGCTGAGCTGGCGGCCCAATGCCCGTCATCTCCTACGGCTCACCGGCGCCCATGTGCACACCGCAGCCAACATCGCCACCGAGCAGCGCTTCGCCGCCCGCGACAGCGCCAGCGCCCTGTGGCACTGGCGCCTGGGCGGCGGTTGGTCCTGGTCCACCGCCTATTACCTGGCCCGCGATTACAACGACTACCCTTTCGAGCGGCTGGATGCGCAGCTCGGTTTCCGGCACCGTCTGCATCAGACAGAAGTGGAATGGAATTTCGTGGTCCAACACCCGCTCAATAAAGAACCGGTGGTTTTTGTCGAAAACCAGTACCAGGACGACCAGCGCTATTGGATCGGCGCCACGGTCACTTTCTAGGGATCAGAAGCGGGGGTCGCAGCCGATGAGGCACGATAACAGCAACACCAAAGGCGCCTGGAGGCGTGGCGGCTAGGATGCGTCGCGCCTGGGGGATCGCTTTACTGCTGCTTGGCGTGGCGGCCGGTGCCGCCGCCCTGGGCGCCCCTGTGCTCGCCGCCGAGCCGTCGGCCGGCCGCGGCCCGGAGGCTCCGGTGCGGCTGTCGGTGCGCGCGCCCTCCACGGAAGCCGCCGACGAGTTCGCCGACGCCCTGCGCGCCCTGGCCGGCGACACCCTGCGCCTGGTGGACGACGACGCCGACCTGGTGCTGGCCCTGGGCGAGCAGGCGTTCCGCGACGCCCTCGCCGCCGAGGGGCCGCCGGTGCTGGGCCTGGCGGTGCCACGCCGCGCCGCCGACCAATTGATCACCGACGATTGCCAGTGCAGCGCCATCTGGCAGGGCGTGCCGCTGGACAGCCAGCTGGCCTTGTTGCGCGCCTTGCTGCCGGAGGCCCGCCGCATCGGCATTCTGCGCGCCCCGCACAGCGTCTGGCGGACCCTGCCGGCGGCGCCGCCGGGCCTGAGCCTGGAGGCGGTCACCGTGCCCGAGCCGAGCCGGCTGGGCGCCTTGCTGCGCCGCCATCTTCCGGAGTGGGACGCGCTGCTGCTGCCCGAGGACCACAACCTGTTCGACGGCGGCGCCGCCCGGCTGGTGCTGCTCACCAGCTACCGCCAGCGGGTGCCGGTGGTGGGGCCGGACGGCGCCTACGTGCGCGCCGGCAGCGTCGCCAGCGCCCGCGTGCTGCTTACGGATCTGGCCGCCGCCGCGCGGGACGCGGTGCACGCCCACCAGCGGCTCGGCCACTGGCCCGCGCCGGGCTTCGCCGGTCATTATTCCCTGGCCGTGAACGAGCACGTGGCCGGCGCCTACGACCTGGGCCCGGTGGATCGGGCGCCCCTGGAACGGATTTTGGAGGCTACGCCATGACACGTCGCGGCGGCATTCGCCGGCAACTGCAATGGCTGGGGGTGATCCCGGCGCTGATCATGCTGATCCTGGTGCTGGTATCGCTCACCTGGCAGCGTTTTCAGGACGCCGACAACGAGGTGCGCCAGCTGGGCGGCTTCCTCGCCCAGCAACTGGCCGGCAGCGCCGAATACGGCGTGCTCAGCGGTAATCTGTCCGACCTGCGCCGCCAGGCCAACATGGTGCTGGCGCGGCCGGACGTGCAGTACGTGCAGTTCCGCGACCAGGACGGCGAGCCGCTGCTGCGCGCCGGCCTGGAGGCCGACCGGGTGGTGGGCGAGGACGTGCTGGAATTCCACGCCGGCATCTACCGCCAGCCGGTGGCCCTGGACCCGGCCTTCGGCGACGGCCGCTCGGCGCGGCCGGACCGCATCGGCGAGGTGGTGCTGGGCGTGTCCCGGGGGCGCATCCTCGCCCGCCAGAAGGAGATCATCGGCACCAGCCTGCTGCCGGCGTTGCTGGCCATGGTGGTGGGGCTGTTCAGCGCCGGTTACCTGGCGCGGCAGATCGCCGACCCGATCAGCTATTTGTCCGGGCTGGTGCGGGTGATCCGCGGCGGCGACTACCACGTGCGCGGGGTGCGCCCGCTCAGCGGCGAACTGGGCCACCTGCAGACCGACATCAACGAACTGGCCGCCAGCCTGGATCAGGCCCGCCGCGACCAGCAGCTCGCCATGACCGAGCTGCGCGAGGCCCACCACCGCGCCGAACACGCCAGCCAGGCCAAGAGCGACTTCCTGGCGATGATGAGCCACGAGCTGCGCACCCCCATGAACGGCGTGCTGGGCATGCTGCAGCTGCTGGAAACCACCCACCAGGACGACGAGCAGCGCGAATACACCGACGCCGCCCTGGAATCCACCGGCCACCTGCTGGCGGTGATCAACGACATTCTCGACTTTTCGCGCATCGAAGCCGGGCGTATGGAGATCGACCAGAGCTACTTCGCCCCGGAACCGCTGCTGCAGAACTGTGTGGGTACCTTCCGCTACCTGGCCCGGGAAAAGGGCCTGTACCTGGAAATGGAGGGCGCGGAGGCGCTGGCCGGCCTGGAGATCCGCTCCGACGCCACCCGGCTGCGCCAGATTCTCAGCAACCTGATCTCCAACGCGGTGAAATTCACCGAGGCCGGCGGCATCCGCGTACGGGTGGACGTGCGCCACGACGAACGCCACATGCTCAACCTCACCATCGACGTACGCGACACCGGCATCGGCATCGCCGAGCACAAGCTCGACCGGCTGTTTCAGGCGTTCTCGCAGCTGGATTCGTCCAGCGCCCGGCGCTTCGGCGGCACCGGCCTGGGGTTGGTGATCGCCCGGCGCCTGGCGCAGATTCTCGGCGGCGACCTGACCGTCACCAGCGACCCGGAGCAGGGCAGCTGCTTCTCCCTGGCGCTGCGCGTGCGCAGCCGCGCCGTGGAGCAGCCGGCGGTGGCGGAGCCGAAAAAGGAGGTCACCCAACTGAGCGGCCGGGTGCTGCTGGTGGAGGACAACGACGTCAACCGGCTGGTGGCCTGCCGCATGCTCGAGCACCTGGGGCTGGAAGTGGCCACCGCCGGCGACGGCGCCACCGCCCTGGCCATGTGCGCGGAGCAGACCTTCGACTGCCTGCTGATGGACGTGCAAATGCCGGTGATGGACGGCCTGGAAGCCACCCGCGCCCTGCGCCGCCGCGAGCGCGAAGCCGGCCGCGACCCGGTGCCGATTATCGCGCTCACCGCCAACGCCATGTTCGAAGAGCGCCAACGCTGCCTCGCCGCCGGCATGGACGCCCACCTGGCCAAACCCTTCCGCCGCCGCCGCCTCGCCCGCCTCCTCAGCCGCTATTTGTAAACCAAGCCGGGGCTGGGGAGGGCCTTATGGGGGCGGGCTGTGGAGAAGGCCTTGAGGAGAGCGGATCTTGTGGGAGCGGGCTGTGGGAGCGGGCTGTGGGAGCGGGCCTCGCCCGCGAAAGGGTGGCTTTTAGCCACCCGGCGGGATGCCAGAGACGCTGTTGGTGCTGCCGTTAGAACGGCCTCTGGAACCCTGCCGGCCGGCTTTGCCAGCCTTTCGCTGGCAGGGCCCGCTCCCACAAGGCTAGCTCCCACAAGCCCTCACTCCGAAGACTCAGTCCTTACAATCCGAGTCACAGTCGCCTCAAACGACCCCTTGGCGAGCCGGGTTTCCACGGTCTGCCCCTCTTTCAGCGCGTCCACCGACCGCAACGGCTGCCCCTCAACCAGCGTCAACGAATACCCCCGATCCAGGGTCGCCAACGGGCTGGCGGTGTGCAGCCGCCGCGCCGCGCCGTCCAGGCGCTGCGCCAGATGCCGCTGCTGATGCCGCAACGGCACCGGCAGGCGCCGCTGCAGCTCGTGCAACCGCTGCGCCTGGCGCGCCACCTGAGACGCCGGCGACTGCTGGCGCAGGCGCACGTCCAGCGGCTGCCAGCGCCCGCGCAACAGCGCCAATCGGTGATTGAGAGTGCGCGCCATGCGCGCCTGCAGCTCGTCCACCTGCTGGCGGGTCTGCTCAAGCTGCCGGTTCGGGTGGCGGGCGTGCAGCCGCCGGGCCAGGCCCTCCAGCCGCTGGCGCTGGCCGCGCAGGTTCTGGACCATCAAATGCCGCTGGCGGCGGCCCAGCACGCCCAGGCGGGCGAGCAGGGCGTCGCCGTCCGGGCTGATCAGCTCCGCCGCCGCCGAGGGCGTGGGCGCGCGCACGTCCGCGGCGAAATCGCACAGCGACACGTCCACCTCGTGGCCCACTGCGCTGACCACCGGAATCGGGCTGTCCGCCACCGCGCGCACCAGCGCCTCGTCGTTGAACGCCCACAAATCTTCCAGGCTGCCGCCGCCGCGCCCCAGCACCAGCACGTCACATTCGTTGCGCTGAATCGCCAGGGCCAGCGCCCGGCGGATCTGCGCCGGCGCCTCGGCGCCCTGCACCGGGGTCGGGTAGATCAGCACCGGAATCGACGGCGCCCGGCGCTTGAGCACCTGCAGCACATCGCGGATCGCCGCGCCGCTGGGGCTGGTGATCACCCCGATACGCCTGGGCCACGCCGGTAGTGGGCGCTTACGTTCCTGGGCGAACAGCCCCTCGGATTCCAGCTTCGCCTTGAGCGCCTCGAACTGGGCGCGCAAGGCGCCTTCACCGGCTTCTTCCATGTGCTCGACGATGATCTGGAAACCGCCCCGGGGCACGAACACCGTCACCCGCGCGCGCACCAGAATCTGCTGGCCGTCGCGGGGCTGGAAGCGCAGCAGGCTGTTACGGTTCCGAAACATGGCCGCGTTAACCTGGGCGCGATCGTCCTTGAGGCTGAAATAGATATGCCCGGAGCGCGGCCGCGCCAGGTTGGAGATCTCGCCCTGCAGCCAGATCAGCGGGAAGCTGCCCTCCAGCAGGCCCTGGGCCTCCAGGTTCAGGCGGCTGACGGAATACGGTTCGGTGCGCGAAGAAGTCATGCCGCGCAATGTAGCGATTTCTGGCGCCGGAGACCACCGCCGCGATTGCTGCTGGGGCGGGAAATGTTCTATAATGTTCGGCTTAATTTAACGGAGCCCCTGGTTCGCCCTTGCGCCGGCTCCTACCTGCCCGACCCGGCTTCCCGGCCGGCGACAGCCCGGCGCCCCGGGGTCCAGACTCCCCTCAGTTTCTCTGTGTGCCAAGGGGTGCAACATGCTCAGAATCGCCCAAGAAGCACTGACGTTCGACGACGTTCTGCTCCTGCCCGCCCACTCCGATGTGCTGCCCAACGAGGTGTCGCTGAAGACGCGCCTGACGCGCAACATCGAGCTGAACGTCCCGCTGCTGTCCTCCGCCATGGACACCGTCACCGAACACCGTCTGGCGATCACCATGGCCCAGGAAGGCGGCATTGGCATCCTGCACAAAAGCATGCCGGTGGACGATCAGGCCCGCCAGGTGCGCGCCGTCAAGAAATACGAGTCCGGCGTGGTCAAGGACCCGATCACCATCAGCCCCAACGCCACCGTGCGCGAGCTGATCAACCTCACCGACGCCCACAACATCTCCGGCGTGCCGGTGGTGGAAGGCCAGCAGGTGGTGGGCATCGTCACCAGCCGTGACACCCGCTTCATCACCGACTACGACCAGTCCGTGGCCGACATCATGACCGGCCGCGACCGCCTGGTAACGGTGAAAGAGGGCGCCAGCGCCGACGAAGTGCAGACCCTGCTGCACAAGCACCGCATCGAGAAGATTCTGGTGGTCAACGACGCCGGCGAGCTGCGCGGCATGATCACCGTCAAGGACATCGAAAAAGCCACCCGCTACCCCAACGCCTGTAAAGACAGCCAGGGCCGCCTGCGCGTCGGCGCGGCCGTGGGCACCGGCGGCGGCACCGAAGAGCGCGTCGCCGCGCTGGTGGAAGCGGGCGTGGACGTGATCGTGGTCGACACCGCTCACGGTCACTCCCAAGGCGTGCTCAACCGCGTCGCCTGGATCAAGAAGCACTTCCCGGACGTGGACGTGATCGGCGGCAACATCGCCACCGCCGAAGCCGCCATCGCGCTGATGGAAGCCGGCGCCGACGGCGTCAAAGTGGGCATCGGCCCGGGCTCCATCTGCACCACCCGCATCGTCGCCGGCATCGGCGTGCCGCAGATCACCGCCGTCTCCGAAGTGGCCGCCGCCCTCAAGGGCACCGACGTACCGCTGATCTCCGACGGCGGCATCCGCTTCTCCGGTGACATCGCCAAGGCCGTCGCCGCCGGCGCCCACGCCATCATGATCGGCTCCCTGCTGGCCGGCACCGAAGAAGCCCCCGGAGAAGTGGAACTGTTCCAGGGCGGCTACTACAAAGCCTACCGGGGCATGGGTTCACTGGGCGCCATGTCCGGCAAAACCGGCTCGTCCGACCGCTACTTCCAGGACGCCGCCGCCGGCATCGAAAAACTGGTGCCCGAAGGCATCGAAGGCCGGGTGCCCTACAAAGGCCCGATGAGCGCCATCGTCCACCAGCTGATGGGCGGCCTGCGCGCCTCCATGGGCTACACCGGCTGCGCCAACATCGAAGAAATGCGCACCAAGCCCTACTTCGTGAAAGTCACCAACGCCGGCATGAAAGAGTCCCATGTCCACGACGTGACCATCACCAAGGAAGCGCCGAACTACCCCGTCGGGTAAATTTTTTGTAGCTGGTCATTGCCACTGGTGGCAATGAAGTCACCGGTGACTATGACCAGCCTGCGGAAGCGGCACTTTGTGGGAGCGGGCCCCGCCCGCGAAAGGGTGGCGAAAGCCACCCGGCAACACACCAAACTTGAACTGGCCGGCTCACCCGCCGGCCTTTGCATTTAAAACACCGGCCCGAACCGGGGCCAGAGCGGACAAAGCCATGCAAGACATCCATGCCCAGCGCATCCTGATCCTCGACTTCGGCTCCCAGTACACCCAGCTGATCGCCCGCCGCGTGCGCGAAATCGGCGTCTACTGCGAAATCCGCGCCTTCGACGCCACCGCCGAGGACATCGCCGACTTCGACCCCAAAGGCATCATCCTCTCCGGCGGCCCGGAATCCGTCACCGCCGCCGAGACCCCCCGCGCCCCGCAAGCGGTGTTCGAGCAGGGCGTGCCGGTGCTGGGCATCTGCTACGGCATGCAAACCATGGCCGAGCAACTGGGCGGCGCCGTCATCGCCGGTGAAAAACACGAATTCGGCTACGCCCGCGTCACCAAGGCCGAAGGCAACGACCTGCTCAACGGCATCGTCGACCACGAAGAAGCCGGCCACGAATACCTGGACGTCTGGATGAGCCACGGCGACCGCGTCGGCTCGATCCCGGAAGGCTTCGTCGTCACCGCCACCACCGACAGCTGCCCCATCGCGGGCATGGCCAACGACGACAAACGCTTCTACGGCATCCAATTCCACCCGGAGGTCACCCACACCCTCCAAGGCGGCCGCCTGCTGGAACGCTTTATCCGCGAAATCTGCGCCTGCGACGCCCTTTGGACCCCGGCCAAGATCATCGACGACGCCATCTCCACCATCCAGGAACAGGTCGGCACCGACCACGTCATCCTTGGCCTCTCCGGCGGCGTCGACTCTTCCGTGGTCGCCGCGCTGCTGCACAAAGCCATCGGCGACCAGCTCACCTGCGTCTTCGTCGACAACGGCCTCCTGCGCCACGGCGAAGGCGACCAGGTCATGGAAATGTTCGCCGACCACATGGGCGTGCGCGTCATCCGCGTCGACGCCGAAGACCACTTCCTCTCCCGCCTGGCCGGCGAAGCCGACCCGGAGAAGAAGCGCAAAATCATCGGCAACACCTTCATCGACATCTTCGACGCCGAAGCCGCCAAACTGAAAAACGCCAACTGGCTCGCCCAGGGCACGATTTATCCGGACGTGATCGAATCCGCCGCCTCCAAAACCGGCGGCGCCCACGTCATCAAATCCCACCACAACGTGGGCGGCCTCCCCGAGCACATGAAGCTCAAACTCGTCGAACCCCTGCGCGAACTCTTCAAAGACGAAGTCCGCAAAATCGGCCTCGAACTCGGCCTCCCCTACGACATGGTCTACCGCCACCCCTTCCCCGGCCCCGGCCTGGGCGTGCGCATCCTCGGCGAAGTAAAGAAAGAATACGCCGACACCCTGCGCCTCGCGGACCACATCTTTATCGAAGAACTCAAAGCCGACGGCCTCTACCACAAAACCAGCCAGGCCTTCGCCGTCTTCCTGCCGGTCAAATCCGTCGGCGTCGTCGGCGACGCCCGCCGCTACGAATACGTCGTGGCCCTGCGGGCCGTCGAGACCATCGACTTCATGACTGCGCGTTGGGCGCACCTGCCCTACGAGTTTCTGGAGAAGGTCTCCAGCCGGATCATTAACGAGATTCCGGGGATCAGCCGGGTGACGTATGACATCTCGTCCAAGCCGCCGGCTACGATTGAGTGGGAATGATCTGATCTAGCCTGGTAGTAAGGGCTTACTTAAAAGGCCGCCGGCGCGGGAGCGTCGGCGGCTTTTTTTGCGTTTTGGAGAAGGCGGTTGGTCAAAGTATCAGAAGATAGACTGCGGCGGAGTTTGTAAGTGGCTGTTTTTTCTGCTTTTATTTCAATTTATGAGAAATCAAGAAAACGGATATGACGCCCGCGCGTTCATTGGATATTCGAGCCGGCGTCCTAATTTCTGTTAAAATTTTCTTCCGGTTGAGATGTTATGGATAAATCAGAGATAGCAATTTTCATCTCTCTGGGGAGCCTTCTGGTTTCTCTTGGCGGGCTTATTTTTTCGATCCATAGTTCTCGGAAAGCGAGAAGAATTGAACGCGCAAGAGTGTACGACAAGGTTTATCATGATGCTTCAGATCTTCTAGTTTACAACTACAAAAAGAAGATGGAGGAGCCATACAGGTCGGAAGATAAATTTCTAGAAAAGGCAGTCAATGATTACGAAAACGCTCATTGGCTAGAGCAAATGTATGGATTTAACATTGATTATCCAGGGGGTGTTGAGTCAGAAGAAGAGAAACGAGATTACCGTAAAAAGGTAAGCGATGAATACTACAAACATCAACATGAAAAACACGTAAGTTCATTCGCTGAAACCATGGAAAAGCGATCGCCTGTATTCAATCTGGAAAATCAAGAGTACGCTGAAAGATTCAATCGTCTTGTTGATCACGTTACGCAAAACCTATCTTGCTTTAGCCCTCCAGTTGTGGATTGCTGGGAAAAAATGAGGTTGCTAACTCCTGAAAAGGTACGCAATGAGTACATTTCGTTAAGACGCGTAAACGAGTCTGCATGCGAGTCTATAGAAGAACCAATAGAAGACCCTTATCTTGGTATCCTTCTAATAATACGACACGAGTATCGTGAGCTGAATAAGCCACTCAGGAAAAGGTGGGCAGAATTCTGGTTTAATATTACAACCATCCGATACCGTCTAAGACGAATTTTTAACAAAAAAAGGCAGTGGGACGTGTAAACGCGCCTCTGTTTTTGGCGTTATATTTTAGAGTTGAACTATGAAGTATGAGAATAGAGTTGTTGCGTTCATAGATATCCTTGGGTTTAAGTCTCTTTTAAACGAGACTACAAGACAGGATGGCAGCGACAACGAAGAAAATATTGACGTGTTAATAAAGGCCTATGAAACGATAAAGGATGTCTGGGAGATCGATGAGATATACGGTTCGCTCTCAAAGCCAACGTCTAGAAAGGTGTCAATATTCTCTGATTCTATTGTCATTTCATTTGAGGTTGGGGAAGAAAGTCAGGTTTTTTCCACGTTACTTGATATCAAGCATCTGATAATGCGCTTAGTCTACCGAAAGATTCTATGCCGAGGTGCAGTGGCAATAGGAAAGTTCATTCATACAGACAATTACCTCTTCGGCCCCGCGTTAGTTGAAGCGTACACTTTGGAATCAAAAGCTGCTATGTACCCTCGAATAATTCTAGATCGGGATGTTATTGACGTTGCGGCAAGAAACAAGCCAGCCCGGCACTCGTCCGATGATGAAATGAAGTATGTGGAATCTCTTTTGGAGCAAGATTCGGACGGGATGTACTACATCGACTATTTTTTTAAAGCTCGTACTGAATTAGATGATCCAGAATACGATTTCCCCGAATATATTGAGCTCCTAGGCGGCATTATCCGAAAGGGTTTAATGGGCTCCAGTCATCATGGGAAAGCTGATTTACGAGTGAAATATTCATGGATGAGAGAACGCTACAACCGAATGGTAGAGATCGTAACCGATAAGAAATCAGTTTCCGGACTTGTTGACTCTGGCCTGAGCGAAGTTGCTGAATTTTATAAGAATTTAAAGAAAATCAGCCCAAATAAAGATAACAAAGCGTTGCACCGGACAATGTAGTTCCCCCGCTTTAGTGGACACCTTCTCCTAACGAGAGGAGGTGGGCAATGCCCAGATATAAGCATCCTAGGAAGACCTGGCAGTACTCGGCGGATTTCAAGGTGAAGGCTGTCGAACTGAGCCATCAAGAAGGCATTGAAGTGCAGCAGGTCGCTGCAGGTCTGGATATCCATCCGTTTATGCTTTCACGGTGGCGTAAGGAGTACCGCGAAGGCAGAATCAGGCCAGATGGTCGAAAACGTGTGGATGTGATGAAAGAGAAGAAAGCGCCACCGGCCGAGGAGTTAAAAGAGCTGGATAGGCTGAAACGGGATAACGCACGCCTGAAGAAGGAGAACGACCTTCTAAAAAAGTGGCAACGGTATCTGGCGGATCAACATCAGAAAGGTTTGGATTCATCCAAGCCCACGGACGAGAACTAGGTGTCAGATACCTTTGCCGCTGGTTGGGCGTATCACGGAGTGGCTATTACGCTTGGTGTAAGCGTGAGGAGTCGCAGCAATCGCGGTCGAACCGTGACTTGCTGAAGAAAGTGCGGCAAATACACCGGGCCAACCTGGGCGTCTATGGTAGCCCAAGAGTGCACCAGGCCTTGCGCCGTGAGGGCATCAGCGTTGGTCGTAAACGTGTGGAAAGGCTGATGCGCGAGGCCTCGCTGATCGGGCGTGCTGGCAGGGTATACCGCCGAATCCCAGGCATTGAGCGCTTTTATGAGCGCCACAGGAACATCCGGTTGAATCAGCCCGCACCTACGGGGCTGAACCAGCAATGGGTCGCGGATCTCACCTATATCCGGGTTGGAAATGAGTGGCGATACCTGGCGGCTGTACTCGATGTGTATTCGCGAAAGGTAATTGGCTGGTCTTTGGGTAGCAGGAAGACAGCGGACCTGACTCTGCGAGCGTTGCGTCACGCATTGCGAGTGAGGACGCCAAGGCCGGGCTTGATCTTCCACACGGACCGAGGCGTCGAATACGGGGCGTACCTAATCCAGAATGAGCTGGGCAGGCACGGAATTCAGCCCAGCATGAATCGGCCCAACCAATGCACGGACAATGCGCATATGGAGTCGTTTTTCCACAGCCTGAAGGCGGAAGCCATCCACGGCGTATCGTTCAAAAGCGAACAGGAGTTGAGGGTGGTCCTGAGCAGCTATATCAACCAGTTCTATAACCAGAAACGGTTGCACTCTGGTATTGGGTATAGGGCCCCGGCAGAATACGAGAGAATGGTAGCGTGAAACGAAGCGTGTCCACTTTATCGGGGGAAGATCACGACTTCGGCGCCCTTGCTAGCGACGTAAAAGTGCGGAGGCTGATCATATCCCTTAGCCAGTCTGCGGTTTAAAGCTTTAACGATTCAGCAAAGCCGATTTGACTGCTTCTGCTCCCTTCCGATAACAAACCACCGCAAGCAGCTCCGAATCAACCCATACTCCCCAATAACGGCTGCCACGATAGTGCCCAATTTCAATGTTCGGTTTGCGCTTTTTCATGATATTACCCTATCGGTTTGGTTATCCATTGATTTCATCCAGAAAGGCACAGGCCCACTGTTCCGCGTGACTACGGCCAAATAAAGCAAGCCTTTTGGCATCCAAGATGGTTTTGTCTTCGCGGCCGAAAGCGTCCAATTGCTTCGCTAGGGCCGAGAAAATCGCCTCCAAATAGTTAAACTGCTCAACAGCCAAACCTGCCATATCGCGCACTTCGGTTCGCTCCATATCGTACGGCTTGGTCATCTCCGCCTCCTTCAATTACTCTCCTTAAATCGACCCATCCAGTAGAGCGCAGACCAAGAATTATGGTCTACAGACGATAAGTAGCACTTTCCTGTTTTGTTGAGACAACCATGATCATCTCCTCCACCCACGATTACCGCCTCGCCGCCAAACGCCGCCTGCCGCCGTTCCTGTTCCACTACATCGACGGGGGCGCGTACGACGAGCACACCCTGGGGCGCAATGTGGCGGATCTGCGCGATCTGGCGTTGCGGCAGCGGGTGTTGAAGGAATTGGGGGAGGTGGATCTGTCGGCGCGGCTGTTCGGGGAGGCGGTGAGCCTGCCGGTGGCGTTGGCGCCGGTGGGGCTCACCGGGATGTACGCGCGGCGGGGCGAGGTGCAGGCGGCGCGGGCGGCGGCGTCGCGGGGCGTGCCGTTTACGTTGTCGTCGGTGTCGGTGTGTCCCATCGAGGAGGTACAGCCGGCGATGAAGCGGCCGATGTGGTTTCAGCTGTACGTGCTGCGCGACCGCGGGTTCATGAAGAACGCGCTGGAGCGGGCCTGGGCGGCGGGGGTGCGGACCCTGGTGTTCACGGTGGATATGCCCGTGCCGGGGGCGCGCTATCGCGATCGGCATTCGGGGATGGCCGGGCCGTTCGCGGCCTGGCGGCGGGTGCTGCAGGCGGTGACGCACCCGCGCTGGGCGTGGGACGTGGGCCTGCGCGGGCGGCCGCACGATCTGGGCAATGTGTCGGCCTATCTGGGCCATCGCATCCACCTGGAGGACTACATCGGCTGGCTGGGCGAGAACTTCGATCCGTCCATCGGTTGGCGGGATCTGGAGTGGATTCGTGAGTATTGGAAGGGCTCGATGGTGCTCAAGGGCATTCTCGATCCGGAGGACGCCCGCGAGGCGGTGCGGTTCGGCGCGGACGGCATCGTGGTCTCCAACCACGGCGGGCGCCAGCTCGATGGCGTGCTGTCCTCCGCCCGGGCCCTGCCGGCCATCGCCGACGCCGTG
>MDSY01014710.1_pt1 | contig 33310 bp, 34 predicted proteins | sample 811131 | NCBI WGS metagenome assembly MDSY01 (sample SAMN05326643, study PRJNA326480) | marine metagenome | isolation source: seawater | place: Atlantic Ocean: South West | collected 2010 | reverse complement strand
TAATTTTCATAATTTTTTATTTAATGCCGGCAATGTCCTACTCTTCCATGTCTTAAGACAAAGTACCATTGGCGCTGAAGGGCTTGACTTCCGAGTTCGGAATGGGATCGGGTATAACCCCTTCGCAATAATCACCGGCGGAGAAGTTATATTAAAAGATTTAAATTTTGTAAAGAACTAATAAGAATAATATCTTTAATAAAAATCTTTATAAGTGGCTATAATTGCTTCATTAAGATCAGATTTAGCTCTCCAACCATACTTTTTTGCTAAAGAAATATCTAAAACTTTTCTTGGCGTACCATTTGGTTTGGTTAAATCGTATTTTATATTAATTTTTTTGTTAGGAAGTAGTATTTTTAGGTATCTTTTAGCATACTCTTTAATCGTATACTCCTTACCTGTTCCAATATTAATCAAAGATTCTTTTGTTTTTTTATTCATAAAATAAACGCATGCATCAGCTAAATCATCTACATACATTATTTCTCTCTTAGCTTTTCCATTTCCCCATAAAGTAAGTTCATTTTTACTATTAATCTCAATATTGCGTATTTTTCTTATTAATGCTGGAAAGAAATGTGAATTCAATTTATGATAATTATCGTTTGGACCAAAGGTGTTTGTTGGCATTAAGCATCTGTAATTTGTACCATATTGATAATTATAGTTTTCACACATTTTAATTCCAGCAATTTTGGCAATAGCATAAGGTTCATTGGTATTTTCTAATTTTCCACTTAACAAATATTCTTCTTTAATGGGTTGCTTGCAATTTCTTGGATAAACACAACTTGATCCTAAAAAAATTAAATTTTTTATACCACAAATGTGAGAGGAGTGAATTATGTTGTTTTGAATAGATAAATTTTCATAAATAAATTCTGCTCTTTTTATATTATTATGATGAATTCCTCCAACTTTAGCTGCTGCTAAAAAAATAAAATTTGGTTTTTTTTTTTTTAAAAAATTGAATACTTTTGTTTGGTTTGTAAGATCTAATTCTTTTCTAGTTTGAATTATTAAATTATTATAACCTTTTTCTCTTAATTTTCTAACTATTGCACTTCCAACTAAACCATTGTGACCAGCTATATATATTTTAGATTTTTTATTAAGCATTATCTAAAATTTTTACTTCATGGTTAATCATTTCTTTTATAAGTTGATGAATATTTTTTTTTGGTTTCCAATTTAACTCTCTTCTAGCTTTCCTTGCATCCCCCAATAGAGTATCCACTTCTAGTGGCCTAAAATATTTTTTATCACATTCAATGATAGTTTTTCCGTTTTCATCAATACATTTTGTTTTAATTCCGTTGCCTTTCCAAGAATGTTTAATTTTTAATTGGTTTAAAACTAAATTGATAAATTGTTTAACAGTATATTGTTTTCCAGTGGCAATAACATAATCAGATGGTACTTTTTTTTGCATCATTTTCCACATTGCCTCTACATAGTCTTCTGCATGACCCCAATCTCTTTTTGCACTTAAATTTCCCAAGTATAGTTTTTTTTGAAGTCCAAATTTTATTCTACATAAAGAATAAACAATTTTTTTTGTAACAAAAGTTTCCCCCCGGACAGGGCTTTCATGATTAAATAAAATTCCATTACACGCAAAAATATTATAGGCTTCTCTATAATTTACCGTTATCCAGTGCGCATAAACTTTAGCTACTCCATATGGACTTCTTGGGTAAAAAGGAGTTTTTTCACTTTGAGGGATTTCGGCTACCTTACCAAACATTTCTGATGTACCAGCTTGATAAAATTTAGTTTTTTTTTGAAATCCATGAAATTTTATAGATTCTAATATTCTTAAAGCACCAATAGCGTCGGCATTAGCAGTATATTCTGGCACTTCAAATGAGACCGCTACATGCGATTGAGCTGCAAGATTATAAATCTCATCAGGCTTAATTTTTTTTATTAATGAAGATACAGAAATAGAATCTGTTAAATCACCATAATGTAAAATAAAGTTTCTATTATTTTCATGCGGATCTTTATAGAGATGATCAATTCTTGCAGTATTGAAAGAAGAAGAGCGTCTTTTAACGCCATGAACTAAATACCCTTTTTTAATCAAAAAATCTGATAAATATGATCCGTCTTGACCCGTAACCCCAAAAATTAATGCAACTTTTTTCATAAATTTTTACTTTAAGTTAAATATATAAGTTAAATACATTATTTTAATACAATCTAAGTAAATTTAAATCAAGATTATATTAAAAATAAAAGAAAATTATTTTTGATAGTATAAAAATTCTCTATTGAGGAATTTTTTAGTGTTCATATTTTTACTTTTCATTACGGAGTCATACATACCATAATTTTCAAATTTTTTATCATACGAAGGATTTTTAATAACATTATACTGATAAACATTATATTCTTTATCGATTCTCTGTAAATTTCTAGCAACAAAAATAGTAAATATTAAGATTAAAAGAATTGCAATTTTTTTAGAAAAAAATCTTAAATTAATATTATTTTCTAAAAATGCACAAAAGGGTATAAATATAATTAAAGCAATTAGGCTATAACCACCATATCTTAATGAAGGATGATTATAAAACCATTCTGAAAAAAAAATTAATAATATAATATAAATAAATTTATATTTTCTTTTTTTTATATTAGGTTGATATTTGCCTTTAAAGACAAACAAGAAGAGCGCAACAATAAACAACAGACTATATAAATAATCTGAAACCTTATTAAAAAAATAAATATCCAACCAATTTGGGACCCAGTTAAAGTACCTAATATGGTCTAGCGGATTTTCTACTTTAAAATTTGGTGACATCCCACCTTTTGCCCATAATTCATAATGGTTATTTGCTTTAATTACATGGTGCTCAGACAAAGCCCAGGGCAAGTCACCAAAACAGCTTATATTAAGTGGATATATCGCACACCCAGTATTTATAACACTGAAGCCAAAAATTAAAAATATGAAAAAAATTGAGAATATAAAAACTTTATTAATTGTTAAATTTACTAGATAAGAAATTTTTTCAGTTTGATAAAGTAATATTGGTAAAAACAAAAGTAAATAAATTACATAAAGAGATTTAAGTGAAATACATAAAACAATTAATATGAATAATTTTTCTAAAAAACTATTTTCAATATTTTTTGTATTCAAAAAATATAGTAATTCAATTATTATCAAAAAAATTATAATTTGCGCAGACCTGTCAGTTCCATGTTCTGCCATTCTATAAAAGAAAATATTAATTATGATTAACGAAATTAATGATAGCAGAATTATAAAATGATTTTTTTTTACTTTTCTTAAAAAATTTATCTTTTCTATTAAGATAAAATTTGCAAATCCTAAAAAAAAAACAGGTGCTATATGTATTAAATCGTACCCAACTTTTGGAAGATAGAAAAGCGAGGATAAATAAAAAATTGAAGATGGGGTTCTAAACCCATGATTAAAATTACCTATTCCATAAATTGTTGGTTCAGTAGTCAACAAATGAATATAAGCAAAATGATAATATTCAAAATCATCATGTGTTTTGGCTGAAAGAACAAAAAAAATGAGAATTATAAATAAACTAATTTGAAATAATAATTTTTTTTTATTTTCTAAATCAATATTTAATAAAAGTTTAATAAAAAAAACTATGCCTAAAATTAATATAATAGAATTAAATATTTTATCGTGTGCAAATAAAATATGACTTATGTAAGAAACAAAAAGTAATATGAAAATTCCAAAAAAACCTAAATATCCAAAATTTAGATTTTTTAATTTAAAGAAATTATTATTAAGTACATATCCATATCCAATTATCGAGAACACTAGAAGAAAATAAGTTACTAAAAATACAAAAAGGTTCATCACATTATTTATTTAAAATCTTATTAACTATAGCGGTAAGATGGGCATCTATCCCTTTTTTATATTTAAGATTATTTTTTAGATATACTTTTTTGATATATGCATGAGCTTCCGTTCGTTTTGCCCACCAATTTGAAAAAAATTTTTTATTATTTGCCATAATGCTATTTTCTACATTTTGATAAATGGTAATTCTTTTATCACTAAATTTAAAATTTTTTTTTATATTTTGAGATATTATATTAAGTTTTAAGTCCACTTCTAAATGTTTGAATTCATCCACTAGATAATTTGAGATGCATTCTTTCATAAAATTTCTTTTAAGGCTAATACAGCTAGTTGGTATGATTGTTGGCCAGATATATTTTGATGATTTCTTTTTCAATATTAATTTTTTTTCAATATTTCCCTTTTTTATTATCGGAATATCAAAAACAACGTCTATATCTTCATTTTCTAAAAAAATTCTTTTTACTTCGGCTAATTTATTTTCATAAAAAAAATCATCTCCGTCTAATAAACAAATAATATCACCAGAAGATTTTTGGAAAGCGCTAATAAGTAAATCAGTTTGATTTAAAGGTGCGTATTTACTTATTCTTTTTTTTCTTATTATAGAAATATTTTTTGAATATTTCTGAATTATTAAGTCTGTTTGATCGGTTGAAAAATTATCACACAAAATGACTTCAAAATTTACTTCTGTTTGATTTAAACAAGAATTAATAGTTTTTTCTATATATTCTCCTTTATTGTAAGATGTGATTAAAATTGAAAATTTCATTAAATCAAATAATTTATTATTTTCTAAAAAAAACAAGTAATTAATTTAAAAATCTATATTAATTAAATGATTTTAAATTATAAAAAAAATGATTTTATCTAATAATAAAAAATACACTTATTTATTTTTTCTTCTTTCTTTATTAATTTCATTTTACTTTAGTGAAAATTCAAGTGGTGGTTCAAAATTGGATGCCATAAGTGGAAAAATATTCATTAGTGTTTTTTCTGATAACTATATGGATGGTGTTAGGTTTTTTATTAACACTGGGCACGACCATTTCCCTTTTTTTTATATGTTAATCTCATGGTTTGAAAAATTCATGAGTCCAGTTTTGGTGGGTTTATTATATGTAATTATATCCTCAACTATTCCATTAATATTTTATAATATATTAAAAAAAAAATTCACATATTCAGATAAAAATATTTTATATTTATTGTCATTAATTTTATTTTTTTCACCATACATAAGATCTTCATCGTCATGGCTCACAACTGATAACCTAGGAATTATTTTCTTTGGGTTGGCTATAAGTAAATATTTAAGTTTTGAAAAAAAAAATCATAATTACTACAAATATTCCTTACAATGTTTTTTATTTTTAATTCTTGCATCCTATATTAGGCAATATTATGCCATTTTTTTCATAATTTTTTTTGGGCTCATGATAAAAAAATTAAAATTTAAACAATTAATAGTTATTATTATTTTTAGTACTTTAGTTTCACTCCCAGCATTAATTTATTTGTATTTTTATTTGTTAAAAAATTACATAAATATTGATAGTAATTATATTATCGATTATTTAAAACCTGATATATTTTTTAATATTTTAGTTTTTTTATCATTATGCTTTTTTTATTTTTTACCATTTTTAATTAATACCCTCAATAAAGATAAAATTATTGCTTTAATAAATAAAAAGAAAATAAATATTTCTTTTATTACTATTTTATTTATTTTTACTTTTTTTTTTTATGATTTGCCTTTATCAGAATTTGGTGGAGGAATTTTTTATAAAATTAGTAAAATTATTAATATTAAATTATTTTATTTTTTTAGTTTTATTGGTGCTTTATTTCTATTTGCAATATTGAATATTAACTTAAGAAATCTAACAGTATATTTGTTAATGATTTTTTGTTTCCCTGTTATTTTTATATATCAAAAATACTATGACCCCTTAATCTATCTTTTATTTTTTAGTTTAATTAATGCTGATTTCATCACTGATAATTTATTAAAAAATAGTTTTAACATTAAATTTATTTATATTTATTTGATCACTTTCCTGCTAGCTACTAACATTTATTATATTACATGAAAAATATAACTCTAATTATCCCGGCTAAGGAAGAGTCAGAAAGTTTGCCTCTAGTTTTAGATGAATTAAAAAAATTTGATTTTACAATTAAGATAATTTTAAAAGAAGATGATGTTGAAACAATTAATTCTATAAAAAATTTAGATTGTGAAATTATTTTCCAAAATGGTACTGGCTATGGGAATGCATTAATAAATGGGATAAATAATACAAATACAGATTATGTATGTATATTTAATGCTGATGGCTCATTTAATCCTACTGAGCTTCCTAAAATGTTTGATCTTATGAAAAATTCAAAATCTGATTTTGTTTTTGCTTCTAGATATCAAAAAAATGGTGGCAGTGACGATGATAGTTTATTGACTTTTATTGGAAACAAAATTTTTTCTCTAATATGTAAAATATTTTTATCAATAAAACTTACTGATGTTTTGTACACTTTTGTTTTGAGCAAAACCAGTTGCATTAAGCAATTGGGCTTGAAACAGGATGATTTCAAGTTTTGTATAGAACTCCCTTATAAGGCAACGATAAATAAATTTGCAATTTCATCAATATTTTCATACGAACGCAAACGGTTTATGGGTAAAAAAAAGGTTAATGAATTTAGAGATGGATTTAAAATATTAACCTATATAGTTAAAATATTTTTGTATGGTGGGCGTGATAAGAATTGAACTTATGACCTCTACGATGTCAACGTAGCATTCTACCACTGAACTACACGCCCTTTAATTTTAAATAAAATAATCTAAAATATGTAAGTAAATATATTAAAATATTTACCGTAATTAAAAGCAACTGAAACTGACTATTGGTTATATCTTTAATCGAAATTGTAAAAATTAATATATTGTAAATCACAATTAAATTTGCAGAGATAATATTTGCTAAATACTCATTATTGCTAAAAAGTTTTTTAATATTTAGAAATATTAATTGATGTAAATGATTTCGATCAGGTTTAAATGGAGATCTACCAGTTAGTAACTTTCTTAGAATTGAAAATAAAGTTTCAAAACAAGGATACCAGAGTAAAAGTATAATAAAAAAAGGCGACACATGCTGGTTACTTATAAAAAATTTTATTAAGATAACGCTAAATGTAAAACCAACAACATAAGCTCCATTATCTCCAATAAAAAGTTTATTAAAAAAATTGAATAAATATACAGTGCCAAAAATAATCAATAAAAAAGTAAAATTAACATCAGGAATGAAGATTAGTTTTTGTGAGCTAATAAAATAAAGAAATGATAAAATAGCCGTATAATATCCTATAACTAATGTATTTAGGCCATCTATGAAGTTATTGCCATTAATCATAATAGTAATGCAAAACAAAACAAAAATATAATTAAATATTTTATTGCTCAATAAATAATCTAATAAAATAATTCTAGTATTACCTATAGTTAAATTACTAATAAATATAAAAACTAGAGATACTATAATTTGCAGAAAAAACCTTTTAATCGGTGATTTTATGATATTTGTATCTGACAATATCCCTATACAAAAAATAAAAGTAATAAAAAAACTAAATTCTTTGGAATATTGATCAATACCAAAAATAAATCCAATTAAAATAAAAAAACCTCCTGATAAAGGTATATTATTTTTATTTGCAAGTTTTTGGTGTAATTCACCAGTATTACTGCACAGCCAATTTAATTTTTTTAATATTATATTAATAATAAATATTGAAAAAATTAAAGATATAAATTGTATCAAAATATTCATATTTTTTTTATTATTGAGTTAATAGATAGCCTTATTAGATAAATAAAAGACTTTAAATAATTAAATTTCATATAAAAATTATAAACTTTAAATCCATCTAATATTTTTTGTAACTTGTATGAAGATAGGGAGCTAGATAGTTTCCTCCATTTGACTAGATATATGTTAATTCCATAAATTTTAATATTTCTTTTAGTTAAATTTAACCATAATACATAATCTTCTTTTGTTTTAATATTAGGAAACTTTTCGTTTATTAAAATTTTTTTATCTACCATCACTGTAGATAGACCAATATCACATGATTTTAGTAAATCTTTATATGATAGTAAATTATTTGCTTTTCTATAACCAATAATTTTATTTTTAGAATTTATAACCTCATATGAAGTATGTGATATTGATATAGATTTTTTTTTCATAAAATTTAATTGAATTTTAATTTTATTTTTTTTCCACTCGTCATCACTATCTAAAAAAGCTATAAAATCCCCTTTACATTTTTTAATACCTATATTTCTGGAATGACCTGCACCAACTTCAGAGGTATTAATTATTAAATGAATTCTTTTATCTATTTTTTTTATTTTTTTTATGTACGGTAAATCGTTTTTATCCGGATCATTATAAACTATAATGATTTCAAATTTTTTATAAGATTGTTTTAAGATTGATTTAATTGCACGGTGAATATAATTACGTTTTTTATAGTATGGTATTATAATGGAAACTAGTTTCATCAAATTTGTCTAAATATAATATTATTATAATACAGATTTTACTTTAATAATTTTTTTAACTTTTCAATATTCATTGAATTATCCTGAAAAATTTATTACTTTTATTTAAATATCATATAATTTTATTTTCATTTATTTATTTTTAGGATTTTGTTGTATTTATCTACATTTAGAGAACTGTCGGGTGGAAAGTTTGGAACCTTATTAATGTTTATACTTTTAATTTTTTTTTGGGATTTTTTTACAAAATCATAAATTGTTTTTCTTTTACCTCCTACATTTAAAATACCAGTTTCATCTAATATTTTAGGAAGGATTTTAGCAAAATCTTTATTCCAAATATAAGATGAGTAGGCATTTTTTATAGCCTTTTCATTCGGGAAAGGAAAGCCCATTAAGGCTAACCTTAAAATTAAAGAATTTTTATACATTTGAACTGCACATTCTCCACCTAACTTGGACCACCCATAATTATTAAATGGTAACAAGGGATGTTTTTCATTGTAATTACCTTTGGTACAAGGATAAACATAATTTGAAGAGAAATATATCAATTTCACATTTTGTTTTTTACATGCTCTAACAACATTTGCTGTTCCAATAATATTTGTGGTAATACTTAAGTCTATGTCTGTATCGTGAATACTCATAGGACGTGACAATGCAGCAATATGAATAAAAATATCTATTCTATTTTTTTTAATAATTTCGGAGATTTTTCTAAAATTAGTTATATCAAGTCTTTTTTTATCATAAAAAAGAATATTTTTTCCAGATAAAGATTTTTTCAAGAACTTACAAAACCTACTATTGGCACCAGTAACCAAAATATTTTTTTCTTTAGCTTTATTATTTAAATTTATCAATGTTTACTCCGATAGTTGTTTTTCTTAATTTTTTTTCATGTGACTCTAGTATGCTAAGATTTAAAAAAGTTCTTCCATTTATTTTATCTTTATTTTTTTTTGTTTTATTTTTAACTGATGTTGGGTCAACTCCATGTATTAAACCATTGTAAAATAGTATTAAATCTCCACTATTTATTTTATGATCAACATATATTTTTTTTAGTCTTGAATTAATGACATAGAAACCACCAAAGTCATAATCAAGCTTGAAAGAGGAAATATATATACCACAAGTAATTTTAGTAACATTTGTTGGATCTGTGTGTGCTGAAATATGACCCTTATAAAACGGATAGTGCATAAGATGAAATCTCTGCAGAATGCCATTTTTAGGTGTATTTTTTTTAATTGTCTCTACCTTGTATCCATTTAGCAAGATTACTTGATCAAAATACCTTTGCACCAAATCTACTAAGCCAAATTTATCTTCATTCCAGGGGAAAAAATACCATGAATAATCATTAGTTGTATAATTTCCTTTCCCGACAGCATTTGATTTATAAAATATATTTTTTATCCCTTCTGTCATTTTTGTATTTTTTGATGAGCGTTTTGAATTTTTAAAAATATTTCGATAAATTTTTCTAAGCTTTTCTTTTTTAAAAGCAGATTTTAGTACCAAAATATTTCCATTCAATACCAATTTTCTAATTTTTAAGATTTTTTTATTAGAAAAAAAATCATCTTTTGAAATGTAAATAATTTTTTTAAACTTGTTTTTATCCATAATTATTATTTATAAATATCAAATTAAAGCTATTATCCAATCTATATTTAGTTGGAAAGTTATTCATACTTATAGTTCCAATTTTATCTAGTCTTGAAGTGTGTGAATATGATTTTAGAACTAAATCAAATCTTTTTCTAAAGATTTTTAAAAAATTATTTTCATTTAAAAAACTATGTGGGACACTACTCTCATAATACTTTTGTAATGTAAAAAATGACTTACTTTTTACTAAATACGTATCAATGAATATTATATAAGAACAATTGAAATTTGAAAAGTATTTTAAAGTTTCGAAAGGATCTTTGAAATATTGTAAAGAAGAACCGAAAAATATAATATCAAATTTCATTTTTTTTAGTTCATTTAAATCAGAATAATAGTTTAAATTCTTGTTTGAGATTTTAATTTTTTTTTTGAAATACTTTTTGCCTAAATTACAAATATTCGTTAAGTCAAAAATATTATAATTTATATTGGATAATTTTTTTTTATCAAATGCTTCTACACAATTAGCATAACCTATTCCCCAACCACCACCTACATCTAAAATATTTACTTTACTTTTTTTTATTAAACTTAAGCTATTTATTAAATGTTGAGTATGTTGTTTATAAAAAGGTATAATTGGTTTTTTTGAAACTAAATTTTTAGTAATACTTTTAATTATTTCTTTTTGTTTTTTTTCATAATCTTTATCTTTATAAAAACAATCTTTATTCTTTTTGTAACATTCATTAAAATTATTAAATATACCTTCAAAAATGTATCTAATTTTACTTTTTTTTTTCATAAATTAATTATTTTTTAAAATTATATAACATAACAAATATTATATTAATTTATTCGTAGTCTTTTATCATGTATATAAATAAATTATGAATAATAAAATAATAACAAAAAATAGTTTTTTACAATTAAACAACAAATTTAGCAAAAATTTACTTTTTAAAAAAAATTATTTCAGTTTGTACAAATTATTTTTATCAAAAACTCTGCCAAAAAGATTGGCACATCAAACTTTGTGGTTTGGTGAACCAGTATTACAATTGCCTCAGGATTTAATGATATTTCAAGAAATAATATTTAAGTCTAAACCTGATTATTTTATTGAAGTAGGCGTAGCATGGAGTGGCTCTCTACTCTATTATTCATCAATTTTTAACATTTTAGGTGGTAAGAAAATAATAGGTATCGATAATTTTATTCCAAAACAAATTGAAAATCGAATTCAGAAATTTCAAAAATTGAAAAAAAATATTAAATTAATTAAAGGCATATCGACAGATGATCAAGTTTTAATTAAGTTAAAAAAAATTATTAAAAATTCTAAAAAAGTTTTAATACATCTAGACTCTGATCATTCACAAGAAAATGTTTTAAAAGAATTAAATATATATTCTCAATTCATAAAGAAAAACTCCTATATTGTTTGTGGAGATACTCATGTAGAATTTTTTAAAAAAAATCCACATGGAAAAAACAAAAAATATTCTAAAGGTAATAATCCTATGACAGCTCTTAATATTTTTCTAAAAACTAAAGAAGGTAAAAAATTTAAGCAGGATTTGACTTATCATAATCGATATTTTCTTACATTAAACCCTCTTGGTATTCTTAAAAAAATTAAAGATTAATGATTGCAGAAAATGATTTTAAAAAAAGGATTATTATAACAGGTGCGAATGGATATTTAGCTTCAAACCTTATTAAATATCTTTCTAAATCAAATTATTATATTCTTTGTATCTTTAATAAAAATTTAAATAATAAAGTAAAAAACAAAAATACAATCTACATAAAACATAATTTAAAAAAAAAGATCCCTTTAAATAAAATTAAAGGAGATTTCTTTGCTCTCTTACATTTTGCAGGACCCCCAAACGATAGAACTTCTGTAACTAATAATAAAAAAAAAATTATGGATACTATTCAGATTGATAAAAATACAATTGATTTTTCTATAAAAAAAAAAATAAAACTTTTTTTATATGCCTCATCTTCAGCAGTGTATGATTTAAATGAAGGACTTAAAAAAAAGAATGAAGCTTTTAGAGAAAAAAATGTAAATGATGATACTAATTATGATGGTGATTATGGAGCTATGAAACGGAAAACTGAAAAGTATTTGCAAAGTATTTCCAAAGCAAAGCTTAACTTTGCTATTTGTAGAATATTTTCAATCTATGGTAAAAACACCAACACAATAATAAATATTTGGAAAAAAAAAATTATAAAAAATAATAAGATCTCTATTTGGGGTAATAAAGATATTATCAGAAGTTGGCTTCATATTGATGATTTTTTGAGTGCAATTCATATTATTTTAAGAAGTAACATGAATTCAAAAATAATAAATATTGGTTCAAATGAAAAAACATCATTTAGTAAAATAATAGAAATAATTGAAAAAAAATATGGGAAAAAGAATACTAAAATTATTGTACATCCACATAAATATCCTGGGCCTAAAGTCAGATTTGCAAATCATGAAAAAATAAATAAATTAGGCTGGAAGCAGAAAATTTATTTATCTAATGGTATCGAATTAATACCCTAAACTATAACTTAACGTGAGAAATCCACTTACCACCACCCTCTAAAAAAGAAATTTCCTTTTTAAAAATTTCTTTTTGATGATTCCATGCAAATAAATAAACATAATCTTTTTTATCATTTTTAAATTCGTTCATATCCCTTATCGGAATATGTGAGCCTGGAGTGAATTTTCCAATTTTTTCTTTTGTTGTATCATAAATACAATTAATCGATTTAATTCCAATATCACAATAATTTAGTATTGTTGTACTTTTAGAGGTTGCTGCATATCCAACAATTCTTTTATTTTTATTTTTTATTTCATTAATTTTATTTTGAAGATTAATTTTTGATATTTCACAGTTTTTTTTAAAAATATTACAACCTTCTGTCGTATCATATCCATTCAATTTTTCTTTTTCTAAAAAATAATTCACATTTTTAGAAATTGGTTTTTTATTTTTTCTAGACAAAACATATCGCATTGAACCTCCATGTGTTGGTTGCTCAATAGCATCTATCAAATCAAGGTCAAAAATTTTTGCAATCTTATTTATCGCTGATACAGAAAATATAAATATATGCTCATCATAAATTTGATCATAAGATACTTTTTTATACATAGAGCCAAGGTACGGCTCCTCAAAAATAAAGACACCCGATTTTGATAACAATTTATTTACCGCAGTAAAAACTTCATTCAGATTTGGTATATGACAAATGCAATTTGCAGCAATAACTGCCTCTGTATTTTCAAAATGATCTGTTAAATTATTAACTAAATCTAAATTAAAAAATTTATTAACTGTTTTAACAGAGTTTTCATTTGCTATTTTTGCACAATTTGATGAGGGCTCAATTCCAAGAACATCAAAACCAGAATCTGCAAAGTTTTTTAGCATTGTTCCATCATTAGAGCCTATTTCAATAACTTTTGATTTTTCTTTTAAGTAATTTTTCATAACCCATGCTGCATATTCTTTAAAATGTTCGACCATAAATTTTGAGCTGCTTGTAAAAAAAGGATAATTTTTATTGAACATTTGCTCTGGTTTTGGGTGATCACCTAGTTGCAGTAAAGATACTTCCTCTGAAAATCCAACAATCATATTGTAAAAAAATTCATCTTTAAAACTTTCCTTTTTTAAAAAATTATTTGATATCGGCATTTTTCCAAAATTCATAAATGAATTAATTGATTTATTGGTAATTTTACAAATCATCTAAATATTTTTTTATAATGTTTGGGTTATTAGTTTGCACTTGTTTTATTTTTACTGTCGATTTCAATTTTCTGATTTTTTATTAAATAACTTATATCACAAAAATTTTTAATAAGTTTAGAATGAGCTATAAATATCACTATACGTCCTTTTTTAAGTCTATCTATAATTTCTAAAAAATTATTTTCCGTTTCTAAATCTAGAGCATTAGTGGCTTCATCTAAGATTATTATTTTTGGATCATTAATTAAGGCTCTAGCAATTGCAATCCTTTGCTTTTGACCTCCTGATAAACCACTTCCTAAGTTTCCAGCATTGGTTTCTATGCCTTGGGGCAAAGTTTGTATGACTTTATCTAGCTCAACTTTTTTAATTGCATCATTAATATCTTCATCACTGACTCCTTTCCTTCCAAAAATTATGTTATCTTTAATAGTATTATTGGTTAAAAAATTTGTTTGAGAAACATAGCCAATATTCCTTGGCCAATACTTCTTAAAATCTTCTATATTTTGACCATTGAATTCTACTCTTCCTTTATGTGGACTTAACATTCCTGAGATTATATCCATCAATGTACTCTTGCCAGAACCATTTTCTCCTCCTATGTAAACGGTTTGATCCTTATTTATCTCCAGGTTTAAATTTTCAAAAATCTTATTGTCATTATAAGAGAAATTCACATTTATTAATCTAATCTTTACATTTTCTTCTGAACTTATATTTGTTTTTTTTATTTCTATATCTTGATTTGAATATTCAGCTTCTTTATAATATTTATTATATCTAGCAGAATTTTTTATCACTTCGTTTATTTGAAATTTTGAAAAATTCATTGATTGTATACTTTGATTTAAATTAAAGTATGTGGGTATCATTCTTATTATCACAAAACCATAAAGGCCCATTACTGGTAATAATTCTATAGGGTTATTTTCATATTCTTTAAAAAAGTATAGTGCAATAACAACACATAAAACTACGATGAACTCCAAAAAAAATCTCGGAATTTTACTTAAAATATTTGTTATAATTACTATTTTAGTGGCTTTATTTTCGTTTATTCTAAATAAATTTAAAAAATAATTAGCATTTCCAGTTAATTTTATATCTCTTAAACCTATTATACTCTCTGAAATATTTTTAAATCTATATTTATCAAGTGCTGCTACTTCTGCTGATAGATGAATTAATTTTTTTTTAAATATAAATACAGATAAAATTATAAAAATAGAGAATATAGAAAATACAATTAAAGCAATCTTATAATTTATAAAAATTAAATAACTCATAATTATAGTTAAAAATAATATATTTTTAACTATAGAAATAATTTGAATTAATCCCATGCTAACAAATCTTGAAGCATCTGACACAATATTCCTTATAATATAACCATGTTCTTTATTTAGCACTTCACTCCAAGGAGCGTATAAAAAATAAGAAAATGATTTTAAGCTAATGTCTATATTTATTTCTCTACAATATTTTTGGGTAACATATTCAAAATATAATAAAAAGCTTATTTTAATAATGATTATAAGTAGAAATGTAACTGAGATTATAGTTAATTGATTGAGTTCTGAGGGTAGATACTTTGATAAAAAATATATTAATTTTAAAGTTATCTCGCTACTTCCTGTATTAAAAAATGTAGATAAAATTGGGATTATTAAACCTATACTAAGTAGCTCAAGGAAAACTATTGCTATTAGAATAAGCAACAGTTTTAATGACTTAATTCTATTTACTTTTCCAATTACACGGAAAATATCAAAAAATTGATTTATCATTAAATTATCTGACTTAAATACTAAAATTTATTCCATTACAAATTATTTATTCATTAATTATTGTATTAAGGTTTTTTAAAGAAAAATTCCTTGCACTCATCTAAATGTCCCAGCTGAATTGGTATAATCTTATTCCATTTTTTATCATTATTATTAAGGGTTAACTTAAACATATATGTTAATCTTCTTAAAACTTCCGAAATAGCAAAATAGTAAAAATTATTTTTGATGTCATCACTTAATTTATATTCTTTTTCTAGAATATACATAAATTTTGATACGAGGTTTTTTTTATTAATTTTTTTTTTATTATATATTATTGTTTGTTTGCAAACCTTCAAAGCATTAAATGCTATTGCATATCCTTCATGAACAACCTTGCACGAGTCGATATCTATTAAAGCTTGTATTTTATTATTCTTTGTAATTATATTGTGTGGATGCAGATCGATATGATCTATTTTTTCTCTATTTTTTTTAAAATTAAAATTTTTATATTTATCAAAAAGCTTAATTATTTCAGGTAAATATATTTTAATACTTTTTGCATATTTTCCAAATTTTTTTTCAAATTTGAAATTTTTTTTATTCATCAAGTTTAAAATCTCGTAGTCGCTATTTGAATAATATTCTGGAGCTTTTTTAAATTTTTTAATTGGGTAGCTTTTTAGTTTGTTTGTCAGTCTCCCTATATTTTTTACAGCATCATTAAACTCTTTTATATTCCCTTTAAAATGATTTCCGTCAATATATTTAAAAAAACTCCAATAATTTTTTTTATATTTAATCAAATATTTTTGATTTTTAAAAAATTGAGGCATCTGAATTGGTAATTTATTTTTATTTAACCAAACCATTAAATTTAAAATACTATTAATTTCAGAAGCCTTACTATCTATGCTCCATTTCTTTAATAATATTATTTTTGATTTAAATTTTAATTTAAAGTTATTTGAATTGAGTCCTAATTCTTTATTTTGCAAAATTAGGAAATCTGCAGATGAAATAGAGTTTCCAACTAATTTATTTATATCATTGTATAAACTTTTATCTATTTTTTTTGTCCAAGAAATTTTAGATTTTGAAAATATATCACTCTTAAAACCCTGATACACTAGTAACCTTTTGTAAAAGCACCATCAATTGATAAATCCACTCCATTAATATAACTGCCCAATTCAGACACCAAAAAAATAATCGCATTAGCTATTTCATCAGGCTTACCAATTCTTCTGGCAGGAATATTTTTTGTAATCTCAGATAATTTTTTAGAGTATTTCTTATTTTCATTTTTAGCTGCAATTTTGACAAGATTTATAAATCTGTCCGTCATAATTCCTCCAGGGGAAATAACATTTGATGAAATATTATATTTAGCAAACTCTATTGCTATTGCTTTTGAGAAAGCTGAAAGGCCTGCTCGGCTTGTAGCTGACAAAATCATATCTGGTGATGGCTCTTTTGCAATTGTGGAAGTAATTGTAATAATTCTACCCCAATTATTTTTTTTCATAATCGGAAGTACTAATTTTGTAAATCTAACAGCACTAAGTAGGTTGTTCTGTATTGCATAATTCCAATTTTTTTCATCCTGCTCCATTATATTTCCTGGAGGAGGTCCACCTGTATTGTTAACTAATATGTCAATTGAGCCCCACTTTTTTAAACATTTATTCACAATTTTTTTTGGCATTGTGCTTTTACTAACGTCAGCACTTATGTAATCAACCTCTCCTCCTTCAGCTTGTATACTTTTAGCAGCATTTTTTAATTTATTTAGTCTTCTAGCAACAAGTAAAACTTTTACACCTGATAAGGCTAAATTACGAGCTACAGCAAAGCCCATTCCAGTACTTGAACCTGTGACGATTGCAGTTTTGTTTTTAAGACCTAAATTCATATATATAATTAATTTTTTTTATTTCCATAGTAACCTAGTTTATATGATTGAATAATTAAACCATAAAAATATTTACTTAAAATTGGTATATCTTTTTTTACCATTGGAAGTATATAGTCTTCAATTTCTGAAATATATCTTTTTCTGGTTAAATCACTTTTGCACGAGCCTATAATAAAAAGGTTGTCTAGTTTATCAATAATTTTTATGATTCTTGTATTCTTATGATGTGAATTTATAGCTTGATAGTATTTCTCTTTATATTTTTTATTCCACTGTTTTTTTCTGTTAACTGTTAATACTTTTATTTGTTTAGTTATAAATTTACCTAAAAATTTATTTAAATAATTGGTGCTATAGTTCGAAGTTTCAACAATATTATGTAGTAAGGCTAATATAACTAAATTTTTTGGTGACTTAGAATATTTACTAAAATTGAAAGCCATATTTGCAACTCTTAAAGGGTGTGAAAAATATGATTTATTTTGATGATGAAGATATTTAATATTTTTTGAATAATTAAAGTAATTTAAGAGTTGAGTTTTATTATTCTTTAGTTTTTTACTATTAATGACATTATTCCATTCTAACAAAGCTTTTTTATCAAATGTTGTAGAAGATGATATTCTCCTTTTTCTTTCTGCATTAAAACTGCTCAAAAAAGATACTAATTTATTTTTAATCATTTTATCTAAGTAATCTATTATTCAGCATATTAAAAATTTGTTTAATTTTACTAATTTTAAATGGGTATTTATTTAAAGTAAATGAAATTTTAAAAAAATATAAAAGTCTTATTAAAAATTTTTTTAAACTATTAAATAAATTTCTAAAAAAAACTGGCCCTATGTCAAAAATAAAAATAATTAATTTAAATGAAAATATACTCAATTTTAAATCTTTATTTAATAACATGATGCTATTTATTAATTGATCATTTTTAAATATTTGGGCAAAAAACCACTCTAGTCTAGTTCTATCATTCATTCTAATTGGGTGTATATGATATTTATTTCCAGCCCATCTTAATGCTGAACATTCATTTATTAAATGTATTTGTCCTGACAACAGAGTGGAAATATCCATCATAAATTCTGCTGTTCTAACATTCCCAATTTTATTTTTAACTATCAATTTATATACCTTTAATAAGTTTTTTTTTCTATGAAGGCAGTAGTATGATCTGAAATGAAAATTATTTATAATTCTGCTAATTAAAAATTTTCTATTTTTTATTTCTTTTAGATAAGTTCTTTCTCTAAGAAACAATTTATTTCCATGACCTGAAAAATTATATAAAAATCCTTTTGCTGCAGAATATTCTATATTATTTATTAAAAAATCTTCTTTTTTTCTCAAGCAATCAAAATTTATAAAGTCATCTTGATCACAAAAAAAAACAAAATTAGTTTTTATCATCTTTAATGATGAATATATCTTTGAATAATAATCTTTTAAATCTTTATCCTCTCCATAATAAATGTATCGATATTTATGCTTTAAGTTTTTAAATAATTTTTTTTGGTTATTCTTACTGCCATCTGCCACAAAGATATTAATTGATATTCGTTGAGAATTTAAAAAGTTAATTAGTTGTTTTGTAAATGTTATCTGGTCCTTTATTGTTATCAATAATGTTGTGCTTTTAAATATATGATTTTGCATAATGATTATTTTTTAAAAATAAAAAGTTTTCTATTCCAATAAAAATTTAATTTTATATTTTAAAAGAACTTGATATTTTAATTAGCTCGAATGCTTCTGAATATTTTTTATTGATCATAAATCCATTCATAATACTATCAATTTCAATTTTTTTTATCCAAATAGATTTGGTTCTTTTAATTTCAGATTTAAAATTTGATATTAATTTAATTTTTTCCTTAAATTCTTTAGTTATATCTGAGAAAAAATTTTTATTAAAATTTTTAGACGAGTAATACCAATTACTTCTATACATAATTAAATTATCAACATCTCTAAAGACTGTTAAAGATGCTTCTGCTAAATTTTTATGATCTGGATGTGGATCATAAATCCAGGGCACAAAAACTGTATCCGGCTTAATTTTTTTTTTTAAGTCTAACTAATTCTGATCTGAGTTTTTCATTATTGTTAAGATAAAAAACTTTTGAATTACCAATTATATTTTTAATATTTTTTCCTTTATAACATCTTAAAATATCTTTTTTCGCATCTTCAGCTGATCTAACTAATTTTCCATTTTCATCATTATACTCTGAGTCAGTTGCAATATAGTTAAAAATTTTATTTTTCTTATACGCCTTAAGCATTACACCACCACAACCAATTTCTATATCGTCAGCATGTGCACCAATGAATAAATATTTCATAAATTATTTCTTTTTTAAAATATTTCTTATTATATCTAGGTTTTTTTTATTTCCAATATCCATCCAAAATTCTAACATCGGATATCCTCCTACCTTATATTTTTTTTTGATTGCTTGTCTAATTAAAAAGTCCATATTAATTTTTTCTTTATTTGATTCTAAAATATTTAAAATTTTTTTACTAAAACAATATAAACCTGCGTTTATAAATGTAGTTTTAATCTCTTTTTCTTCAATACTTTTAATTTTAAGGTTTTGAATTGAAATCTCACCAAAACTAGACTGGCTAGAAATTGGCTTTAAGGCCACAGTAAGGTCATTTTTATTTGAGATATGAAAATTAATAAAGGATTCTAGATTAATATCACTGACAATGTCTCCATTCATAACTATCATAGGAAACTCGAGATTGTTCTTACTTAACAATTTGATTCCTCCAATAGTTCCCATTTGTTTCCTTTCTTTAACAACAGTTACTATCTTATTATATTTTGCATTTTTTTTAATCTTTGATTTTATCTTATGAGACAAATAATGAGTCAAAATAAATATTTTTTTAATTCCCTGCTCAAGAAAATGGTCAATATTATATTCTAATATTGATTTTTTATTTGTAATTTTAATTAAAGGTTTTGGGGTATTTTTTGTAAGTGGTCTTAATCTTAGCCCTTTTCCTCCAGCCATAATAATTAAGGTCTTTGCTTTGCTTTCTGTTTTTTCATTGGCTTTTAAAAAAGTTTTTTGATGTTCCTTGAGTAGTATAAAATCTACTACAATATTTTTTGCATTTATAATTGGCAAAAAATTAACACGAGATTTTTTAAAGATGTCATCTAATTTTTTTAGGCTATCTGTTTCATGAGCATATTTGGGTTTTTTATTATAAATAGAATTGATACTTTCATCTAAATTTTTTTTTTTCAAAAGTGCTCTTCTTACATCTGCGTCAGTTAAAATCCCAATTAATTTTTTTTTCTTGTCAGTTACATAAACAAATTCTTTATGAGTATGGTTAATAATTTTTAGACAATTAATAAGTTTTTCAGTATTCAATACACCCATTAATTTTAATAATTTTTTAGACTGCATTTATTATTATTTTAAAGAAATTTTTTGCTTACCCTATAATTTCCCAATTTATTAATTTCACTTAATTTAATATTTCTTTTTTTAAATTGTGATAAAATCTCAGTAATCCCATAGCTAATAGATAACTTAGGACTAAATTTAAGTATTTTTTTAATCTTTGAAAAATTAACTATATAGTTTCTTCTATCTTTACTATTTTTAACTATTTGATATTTTCCTTTTTTCATTTTTTTAATAATTAATTTTATAATTGAAAGCTTTGAAAAATTATTCTCATTTCTTCCAACATTAAAAATATTACCATCAATTAGTTTTTTCTTTACTTTAAAGACCCTATCAATTGCACTAGCGAAATCCTTGACGTGGCAATATGGTCTCCAAGTATCTGCGTCGTATAGATCAATTTTTTTTCCTAGATAAATATCTTTTACAAATTGATTTACCGTTAAATCAAATCTCATCCTTGGAGAATATCCAAATGCAGTAGCAAATCTTAAAATTGTAAATGAAAAATTTAATTTATTCTTATTTTTAATTAAATACTTCTCTACCTCAACTTTTGCTTTGGCATAGGCTGAGATTGGATTTAGAACATTTTTTTCATCAACTGGTATTTGTTTTTTGGTCACTCCGTAGTTAGAACAAGTTGATATAAAAATTAGTCTTTCTACTTTTGATTTATTAATGAATCTGAGACATTTTTTTGTGGCATCAATATTTATTTTTTTTGATAAAGCTGGATATTTCTTGGTAATTGGGTCTCCAACCAACCCAGACAACATTACGACATAATTTATGTCAATCAATGCTTTTTCTAAAGTTTTTAAATTTTCTTTATTTCCATAAATAAACTCAAAATTTAAGTTTTTAATTGTAAATTTTTTTTTTATTTGTGGGTAAATACAGTTATCTAAAATTCTTACTCCATAACCTTTAATTAAAAATTCACTGCTGACTACTCTACCAACATATCCAGCACCACCAATTATGAGAACTTTCTTATTTTTCATGAAATTTAAGGTTACAAATTTTAATATTTATTATAATACATAATGTACTTAATCAATTAAATCTTTATGAAAAAAATAATTCCTTTCTTTAAAACTAGCTTCGATTCTAATGAAATTAATGCATTTAAAAAAGTTGTAAAAGCTGGAAATTTTAGTATGGGGCAATCAACTGTCAAATTAGAAAAAATGATAGCTAGAAAATTAAAAATTTCAGAGAAAAATGTTGCTATGGTTTCAAGTTGTACGACAGGTCTTCATCTGGCTATGATAGTTTCTAATATAAAAAAAAATGATGAAGTGCTATGTTCGTCTTTAACTTTTGTTGCTGATGCAAATTGTATAAAATATGTTGATGCGAAACCTAAATTTATCGACATAACTTCTTCTGATAATTGGAATATATCAACAAAAGATATTTTAAAAAATATTACAAAAAAAACCAAAGCAATTATAATGACTCATTACGCAGGCTATCCCTGTGACATATTAAAGATAAAAAAGATTGCTCAAAAAAATAATTTAGTTTTAATAGAGGACGCATGCCATACAATTTTTTCTAAATTTAAAAATAAATACATGGGTACCTACGGAGATTTGGGTGTATTTAGCTTATATGGAAACAAAAATATTACTACAGGTGAAGGTGGAATTGTTATTGGTAAAAAAAAATTAATTGATAAAATAAAAATTTTGAGAAATCACGCTATTAATAAATCAATGCTAGAAAGAAATATATCAAAAACACCTACTTACCAAATTTATGAATTGGGTTATAACTATAGAATTGACGACATCCGATCTGCAATAGGTATAGAACAAATAAAAAAAATTGATAATTTAAATAATTTAAGAAAAAAAGTGGCTAATAATTATAAGAAATTAATTAGTAAAGAGTTGCCATCCGTTAAAATTCCATTTCAAGAATTTATTGGAGGAAAATTTTCTTATCACTTATTTCCTATACTTTTGCCCAATGAATTAGATAGAGATCAATTAATTAAGTTTTTAAATGATCGTGGTATTCAAACTAGTATTCACTATAAGCCAATTCATAATCTTAAATTTTATGAAAAACCAAATTTTAGGCTAATAAATCTCGACAAAATTTCAAAGTATATTTTATCTTTGCCAATACATCCTAAGTTAGGTCTTATAGATCAACGATATATAGTTGCTAATATTAAAAAATTTATTAACAAATAGTAATGAGAGAAAAAAAACCATTTATTATTGCAGAGATAGGGGCTAAATATGGAAATATTGATCAAATAATTAAGTTAATAAAAGATATTAAAAAAATTGGCGCTGATGCAGTAAAATTTCAGAGCTATAAAGCAAAATATTTATCAGATAAAGATACACTTCTACCGTTAAAAGGAAAAAAAATTAAACAATACTCTTTTTTTTTAAAACATCAGTTAAGTCATCAAGATCATCTTTCTATAATTAAAATTTGTAAAAAGCTAAAACTAGCTTGGTTTTCTACTCCGGCTCATTTTAGTGATGTGGATTATTTAGAAAAATTTAACCCAAAAATATATAAAATTGGATCTGATGATTTAACAAATATACCTCTAATTAAATATATAGCAAAAAAAAATAAAAGAATTATTCTTTCAACTGGAATGAGTAATTTCAATGAAATCAAAAAAGCTGTTAAAGCCATTGAGGAAGAAGGTAACAAAAAAATAAGCATTCTGCATTGTGTAAGTAATTATCCTACTGAAATTAAAGATGTAAATTTAAATGTTATTAAGACTCTAAAAAAAAAATTTAAGTATAAAATTGGCTTATCTGATCATACCAATAATGATCTTACTAGTGTGTTAGCTACAACTTTGGGAGCCGAGATAATCGAAAAACATATAATGCCAAGCTATAAATTAAAAAATTGGGCTGATGCAGCTTCATCACTTGATGTTAAAGACTTTGGCCAGATGATATTTAAAATCAGAAATATTGAAAATGCTTATGGTTCAAGCCAAAGGAAAGTTTTTAACTGTGAAAAAAAATGGAAAATTAAAGCTCATAAAAGTTTATACGCTGCTAAACTCATTAAAAAAGGAAGTATAATTAAACCTTCAGATATAATCATAAGGAGACCCAAGGGTAAAACAAAACCATTAGATTACTATAAATTGATCAATAAAAAAGCATCAGCTAATATCAAACCAAATGTTAACTTGTCACTAAAAATTGTCTCAAAGAAATAAAATACTCTATAAAGTTGAAGGTTCTTCAAAAATAGGAATGGGTCATGTTTTTAGATCATTCTATCTATTACAACAATTAAAAAAAAAAAAATAGTATTATAATTTTTACAAAGAAGAATAGTAAAAGTGATATCTTTTTTAAAAAAAAAAAATTTAAAGTTATTACCTACTCTAATTTTAATGAATATTATCTTTTTAAGAAAATATTGAACAATTATAAGATTAGTAAATTCATTAATGATGTGATTTTTTTGAATAGTAAAATAAAAAAGTATTTACTTAAAAATGATTATAAATCATTTTTTTTAGATACTAAAAATGTGAAACCTAGAAATAATATGTATTGTATAAATACATTTATAGTGGCTAAATCAAAACATAAAAATTACTATTCAGGTTTAAGATATGTAATTAAAAATTCAGATTTAAAATTTAGAAAACAAGAGAGCATTATACAAAATAAATTAAAAGTAGTTTTTCACTTTGGTTCAACAGATGATAAAAAGTTAAATATTAAAATTTTAAAAATATTGTCATCATATGGACATATAAAAAGTCTCAGCATTATCTTGGGTCCAGCCTTGTTTTATAAATTAGGTGAGATAAAAGAAGCAATAAAAAATTATAGCTTTAAATGTAAATTGTATATTTATCCAAAAAATTTAAACCCTATTTATAATAATGCAAATCTTGCCATTATCTCTGGAGGGAATACTTTATTCAATTTTTGTTCTGCTCAAAGGACTAACATTTCAATATCAACTAATCTATATGAAAAAAGCAATTGCTTACAAATGCAAAAATTGAAATTAACTAATTATTATGGTCATTATAATACGTTGAATAAAAAGAAATTTTTAAATCTACTTAAAAATTCTTTGAGTAAAATTCGATATAAAAAAACATCTTTCAAAGCAGAAGGTATTAAAGAAATCTTAAAAATTTTAAATTAATTAATTAATTAAAAACCTTAATAAACTTATAAAAATTTTGAATTGGATTTTGATTAACAAAATATATTTTTTTATAAGTTTTATTAGCTTCAATTTTTATTTTTCTTAAATATCTTTTTTGCAATAATCTTTTTAAAATCAATTCTAAATCTTTTTCATTATCTGCTGTTAAGGCACTTTTAATTTTATACATAAATAATTTATCTTTAAATAACTGTATTACAGGTTTTTTCATCCACACAGCTTGTTTTGATAATGCGGAGGAACAAGTGCCAATACAAATATCAGCTTCATTAATTGATTTTTCTATAAAAATTTCTTTATCATTCACTAAATCTTTTTTATTTATTGATTTCTTATCTATCAATTGTCTAACAGTTTTTGACATGCCATGGTGTCTATCTTTTATCTTAAATTTTATCTTATTTTTAAATTTTTTAATTGATTTAATAAATATTCTTAAAGCTTCATCATCAATATTATTATAATGAAGATTGTTACTTTTGATATAAAGTATACTTATTTTCTTATTATCTATTTTTTTATTAAATTTATTCTTTAAAATTTCATTTCTTACAGTGCCAATCGGTTTTAGCTTAGGCATTGGTAAAAAAGCTATTTTTTTTTTATTTAATAAATCAAAAATTTTTTTATCAGCTTTTGATGTCGTTAATATTATGTCACTATTAGAATGCATATATAATGCCGACTCACCTCCTTGACCTACAAAAGGATAGGATACTGATAGAAAATTTTTTTCCTTTTTCACGTATTTAAGATGATAAATTAATGCACAGAGTTCTGGTGTATTAAATTTATTCGTCACAACTATTCTTATTTTCTTATTTTTGAATAAGCGTTTATACAGCTCATGATATATAAAAAAATATTTATAAAAAATTAAAATTTCTTTTTTTTGTTCTTTGTTAAAATTAAAAATTTTAAATATTTTTTTAACTTCTTTTTTCTTTAAAAAAAAAATAAATTGTCCTACAATAAAATCTGATATACTGATAAAGTTTTTTATATCAAATAGCTCTTTTTTAAATATTTTTTGTAATTGACTTAATCTTTTTGTGTCACCTGAATATAAAAGTATATGATTAATATTTTTTTTTAGTAAAAAATTTGATAACGGAAAAATATTATATTGATCAATTAATTTATTTGTAAAAAAAAAAATTTTTTTTTCTAGTTGTATTTTTTCTATATTTTTTTTTTTTAGAAAATAATTTAATAAAAAAATTATTGTTTCATATGTTTCTTTAATTTTAAGAAAAATTATAATTCTTAAGCTTTTTTTTCTAACGAGATATCTTGAAAATTTATTTAAAAAAATAAATGGTGCACATATGCTTATAAATTTATCTAAAGAATATAATTTTATAACTTTTTTTTTTAGAATTTTATGAGATTTTACTCCTAAAGAAGTTAAAATATTTTTTTTTAGATCACGTAAGCCTATCTCAACCATTACTTTTTTTTAAAAAATTAAAATCAAATTTGTAGGGTTTTTTAAATTTATCATCTCTGGCTCCTATTCTATTAAATTCACTCTTTGGAGCTGTATGCTTAAAACCTAATAAAATTTTTTCTTCATTTGTAAGTTTATTGAAAATTTTAATTGGAGTATTGTATAATTCCTGGAATGCTGGCCTATAAAACCAGGGTGTATATCTAAATATAATAGCCCATCTATCTATATTTTTAATTTTTTTTGAATTTCCATGCCAAAGACTTGCATCAAATATTATAACATCACCTTTTTTTGCTAAAATTAACTTTTCATTTTTATATTTTTTCTGAGATCTCGGAAATTTTGACAATTTGTGACTTCCAGGTACAACTCTCAAAGCTCCGTTCATACTTGTAAAATCATCTAAAACCCAAAAAACATTCAATGCAAGAGGCTTAGTTGAGCTAATAAATCTTGAGTCTGTATGAAGGATTTGTTTACTTGCATTTACTATTGGGTTTCTTGCAGAAGACTTATGAATAATTATATCTTCGTTTTTTTTATATAAAGACTCTTGCAAAAAATTTTTTGCTAGAAAGTGTATTTTTTTATGAGACATTAATCGCACAAATTCAATGCTCTTGTTGTGTAAATTATGAATTGTTTGTGCATTATTAATTAAGTCTTTACCTTTTTTTTTATTTTTGTTTTTTTTAATCTTAAAATTATCATCAAACTTTTCATAAAAATTAGAAAATTTTTTACAATTTTGAATTGTTAATTTTTTTAATAAGTTAATTTTTTTTTGGGTTAAAACTTTTTTTATTACTATAAATCCATTTTTATCAAAGTTTGTTGATAATTTAGATCTTTTATTTTGCATAGATAAATGAGTAAAGGTTTTTATATTAAATATTTATTAAACATTGATTCTATACTATAAAATCGATAATTTAAATAATTTATAAGTCTTTTAATTAACATTATAAGCTTTAAATATTATGGGAAAATTAATTGTATCACACCAACCTCAATATTTCCCTCAATTAGAATTATACAATAAAATTTTGCAATCAAATAAATTTATTTATCTTGATGAAGTTAAGTTTAAAAATAAAGCTTGGCATGCAAAAACAATTATTAAAAATAGTAGAGACAAGATTATTAAATTAATAATTCCATGCTTAAAAAATTTAGATTCTAAAAATATTAAAGATATAAAAATAGCACAACATAAATGGAAATTTAAACATCTTAAAACAATTGAAGTAATATATAAAAAAACAAAATATTTTTCTGAAACATACGAAATAATTCATTATATACTTTCTCAAAAAAGTGATTTCTTAATAGATTATACTGTGCCTTCTATAACAATGTTTTTAGAAAAACTTGGATATTCCAAAAAAAACATTTTTTTACAAAGTAAAGAAGAAGAAATTGAGGGCACAAAAAATGATTTTTTAATTAATCTAACAAAAAAATTTAATGGAGATCAATATTTATCAGGACAAGGTGGAAAAAATTATATAAATGAAGCTAAATTCTTAGAAAATAATATTATCCATAAATTTAATAATTTTGAACACCCTAAATATTTGCAGTCTGGACAAGATTTTATTACAAAATTATCTATAATTGATGCAGCTTTCAATATAGGCATTAAGGAATTAAAAGTACTAATTTGATTATATGAAAAAAAAAGTATTAACAAAAATAGGTTTTTTATTTGATAAGAGCAATCTTTGGATATTTGATCATTTTAAAAAAAACAATATTGAATCAAAATTTAGGAATAAGTTTAAATTTTTAAAATCCAAAGAACTTGGTAAATTGTCAAATTGCAAAATAATTTTTATTTTAGGGTATACAAGGATAATAGAAGTTTCTAAACTAAAAAAATTTAGATATGCACTAATAGTTCATGAAAGTGATTTACCTAAAGGGAAAGGATTTTCCCCAGTAAAATATCAAATTTTGGAAAATAAAAATAAAATTAAGGTTAGTCTTATTGAATGCTCAAAAAATTTTGATAGTGGTGATATATTTGAGCAAGATCATTTTTTTATTAAACCAACAGACATATACGAAGAAATTAGAAAGAAACAATATTTAGGAACAGAAAAAATAATAAATAAATTTTTAAAAAAATATCCAAATGTAAAAAAAAGAAAACAGAAAGGAATTAGTACTTTCTATAAAAAACTTACTTATAAAGATGATAAAATAGATCCTAAAAAAAGTATAATTAGTCAATTTAATTTGTTAAGATCAACTGATTATAACAGATTTCCAAATTATTTTTATTATAAAAGCCAAAAATTTTATATAAAAATTTACAAATAACCAAAAGATATTTATAACAAACATAATGTTTTTACATATTGGCCTTGGTCGTGCAGGATCAAGTTATTTGCAAAAAAAAGTTTTTTCTAACTTTAAAGACATAAATTATATTTCAAGATATAACTCAAAATCCTTTGATAAAAAAAGAATTAAATTATTTTATGATCCAACATTTTTTTCCCAAAAAAAATATATTAAAAATAACACTTTTGTTTCAACAGAAAATTTCTTTCACTCAATAACGAGCATTAATAAATTAACATATGAAATTGATTGTTTATGTAAAGATCCTAAAATTATTATAATATTGAGAAACCCCTTGGATCATTTAATTTCAACTTATAAAACTGGGGTAATATCTGGAAACTTATGGATGCGTATAGATGATTATTTTAATTTTAAAAAAACATCAAGAGCAAGAATTATTGAACCAAACAAAATTTTTTCTAAATCATTCTATGAATATAATAAGCTTATTAAATTATTAAAAAAAAGATATGTTGTAAAAGTTTTTTATTATGAAAAAATGTTTAAAAATCATACTTCTATGAATAATTTTATCAAAGATCTATCAAATTTTTTTCAAAAAAAATATATTGGTGAAATTAAAGAAAAAGATTTTTATAAAATTAATAGTAGCTTAGATGAAAAATTTATTAAAAATTTAAGAATTCAAAATTTTAAGAAAGTGAATGGTGAGGCTATAAATAAATTATCATTAAGTAAAAATTATTTTGAAAGCTATATTTCAAATTCTTTTATTAAAAAATTTCATAGCGAAATTAAATACAGATATAAAAAAATATAATAAAAAATATGCTTCCTACTCTTAAAATTTTGGATGTTAATAAAGAAAAAATTAATAATAAAATTTATAAAGATTGTTTGAAAAAATATAAATTAGTCATTATAAGAAATTTTTTTACAAAAAAAGAAATTCTAGATCAATTGGATATCTTTAGAAAAAAAAAAGTAAAACTTGTTAAAAAATCAGGGAATTATTTTGTTGGTAAAAAAAATTTTAGCAGATTTGATAAAACTAAAATAGTTAACAAATCTTCAACTTATTCAAGAAATCAATACATGCATACTCTTTTTTCTTGGAATAATAATAAATCTTTTAAGATTATTTTTAATAAGTTAATAAAATTAAGAAATAAAATTTTAAATATTTCACCAAAAAAATATATTTTTACCTATAGAAAAAAAAAATTCATAAACATTCCTAAAGTCCTTCATTATCCAAATGGTGGTTTCTTAGATAAACATGTGGATTTTAATTACAACAACGATAGTAATTTTATAATAGTCGCCTCTCAGAAAAAATTCCATTTTGATAAAGGGGGATTGAGTTATGAAATAAATAAAAAATATATTGATGTAGAAGATTTTTTACAAATTGGTGATATTGTCTGTAATGATTATGAAATAAAGCATGGTGTTAAGAAAATAAGATTAAAAAAAAATCAAATTGGTAGATTTTCTCTTGTTTTAAGTATGCATCAATTATAATAGTTATAATTATACTTAAATACTTATTGTACTAAAATTAAAATTATGGCTATTGTCAGAACAAATCTTCCTGCACAGGTAATAGATGTAAGGCCTAGAGATGAAGAGCTACACAAAAAATGGAAGCCAAAAAATAAAAGTGTTACTCCCACAGATAATTCTCACTTTGTTTTTTCATCTAAAGCAGAAGAAGAAGCTTTTTATAACTACCAGTTCGATACTGATGAAAAAAAGAAACTGTACAAAGAGTATAGGAGTGCATGGTGGCAAAGAGCTGCTGAATATAAATATGGAAATGCACCTTTAGCTCTAATTGTTGAATTAGTAAGTACATGTAATCTAGCGTGTTCAATGTGCTTTACAATTACTGACAAATTTCAAAATGCTATCACTGGTGCAACAAGAATGATGCCATGGGAACAATATACAAAAATAATTGATGATGCAAAAAATTCTGGAGTTTATTCAATTTGTATAAGTTGGAGAGGGGAAGCTACTTTATACAGAGTAAAGGATAAAGATGGTAACGTTAAAACTTTTGGTGATGCAATAAAGTATGCATGCTCAAAAAAATTTTTAGAAGTTACTTCTTTAACACATGGGCAAAATTTAACTGATCAATTAATTGATGACATTGTGGAAGCACAACCAAACTGGATAAGCTTTTCAGTTGATGGTTTAGAAGAGGAATATAATCGGATAAGGACTCCAAGAAATAAACAAAAAGATAATAACTATAATGCATTTAAAGTTTTGATAGAAAATATCCAAAAATTAGCAAATAAAAGAGATGAAAAAAATTCAAAATTGCCAAGACTCAGGTCAAATTCTATTTTTCCTTCTATAAGTAAATATCCAGAAAAATATAAATCTTTTATGAAATCAATTGGTATTGACTTGGTAACTACGAGTGAAGTTAACGACTATAGAGAACATAAATTGAAAGAAGAGGATATAAATAAGGAATGGAGTTGTGCTTACCCCTTTCAAAGAATGACTGTTTCTGCAAATAGTATTATTTTACCCTGTCCAGCAGCAGACCAAGAAGAGGAAGCTTTAGTTTTTGGTCGATATAAAGGATCTCCTCCAAAAAAAACTAGAGATTATGATGGTAAAATTAAAATGACCGACATACCCGAAAATACTATTCAATCAGCCTGGCATTCTAAAAAATGGAATGCTCTAAGAGCAATGCATGAAAACAAAACTAGACACTTAATTGAACCAGGCTGTAGAAACTGCTTGCATGGAGTAAAAAAAAAGGGTGTTTCAAATATACCTTCTGATTGGGATGTAGAAAACATGGAATGGAGCAACCACCCAACAAAAGTATAATTTTAATGAAAGTTGGGATAATAATTGCAAAGACGTTTAGTAAAAGAGTTCCTAATAAAAATTTTATGAACTTTAACGGTAAACCAATGATTTACTGGACAATTCAAGCAGCAAAAAAATCTAGAGTTTTTGATAAAATAATAATCGCAATAGATAACAATAAAATCATAACAAAGTTGAAAAAATATGATTTAGATTTTATTAAACGACCAAAAGAATTAAGTAAAGAAAAATATGGCATTGATGAAGTGATGAATTATAGCTTATCTACTATAGAAGAAAAAGTTGATTATGCTTGCTGTCTTTTCCCTTGCGCACCATTAATGAGCCATACAGATATCATAAAAGGTTTTTCAAAAATTAAAGCAAATAGATATAAGTACATATTTGCTGCTAGTAATTATTCTCATCCAATCGAAAAATCATTTAAAATTGATAGTGGGGAAGTAAAAATGAATTTTTCAAAAAAATTCATGCAAATTAGCTCAAAATTCCTAACAAAAAATTATCATGACACAGGGTATTTTTATTGGGCAAAGGCAGATACATGGAGGAATGATTTTATTAAATACAATTCAAAATCATCATTTATTAAAATCCCAAATTGGAGAGCTCAAGATTTAGACAGCTTTGATGATTTAAAAAAAATTGATTTAATATTCAAATCTTTAAATAAACTTTAATATTACAGAATTAGGTATTTTTTGAAATTATCCTAATACTTCCAGATAGAGTTTTTCAAATACCAAAGAAATGCTTTTTTTAAACCTTTTTCAAAATTAGTAAAATCTTTGAATTTTGTTATCTTTTTTATTAATTTATTTGAACCATAAGTTTTATAAACTTCAAGTTTGTTTTTTTTAACATATTCAATTTTTTCAAATTTATATAAAGTACAAAAATTATCTATTATTTTTTTAATATTTATTGGATTTGAAGAACAAACATTTAAAATTTTGTGTTTTATATTCTTGATAAATATTAATTTATAAAGAATATTGATTACATCCTTAATGTATGTAAAATCCCTAAAATGATCTCCTTTATTATTTAAATAAAAAACTTTATTTTGTTTATATGATTTAAGTAATTTAAATAATAACATATCTGGCCTTCCCCATTCACCATAAACAGTAAAAAATCTAAGTCCTATTAAATCTAAATTAAATTTTTTATTATAGATTTTTGCAATTTTTTCATTTGAAGATTTGCTTAAAGCATAAACATTTTTAGGATAAAGTTTACTACTTTCTTTTAATGGGAAGACTTTAGAGTCTCCATAAACAGAACTAGATGATGCATAAAATATTTTTTGATTTTTTACTAATTTTACAGCGTCTAATATATTTTTAAAACCATCTACATTTACTTTTTTATATTTATTGGGATTTATAATTGAATAACGCACACCCGCTTGTGCTGCAAAATGAAAAATAATATTAAAATTATTTTTCTTAAAAAAATTAGTTATTTTTTTTTTTGAGGTAATAT
>MDSY01117489.1_pt1 | contig 33315 bp, 26 predicted proteins | sample 811131 | NCBI WGS metagenome assembly MDSY01 (sample SAMN05326643, study PRJNA326480) | marine metagenome | isolation source: seawater | place: Atlantic Ocean: South West | collected 2010 | reverse complement strand
TTGTGGTTAAAGAATATGTTACTTTAATAAAGTTAGCAGAAAGTGTTTGGTTAGATGAGACTACAACAATTAAAGGGTTATCAGTAGAACCATTAGACCATCCTGAAAAAACATATTCATCGTCTGGAGTAGCAGTTACTTGAACTGATGCTCCTGAGGTAAAGCTACCCCCTGAAGTATTTACTAAACCTCCTTCTGCAGCAGATACTGTTAGAGTAAACTTCTGAACAACAATAGGCTCTGGAGTAACTTGAACAGGTATTACATCTTCTGGACTATCACTAGAACAAGAAAAAATAGGAACTAACAATAAAAGAAAAAATAGCTTTTTCATAATATATAATTTATCAATACAAAGTACAAACTATTTGTAAAGTTAGTTTTATTATCTTTAATTGGGAACTATAAATTACACAAATGAAAACATACAACTTAGAAGATTGTTCAAGGAATATTAAAACACTTAATTTAAATTGGGAATACAAAATAAATGGAATTTATAAAGAATTCATATTTAATGATTTTAAAGAAGCGATAAACTTTATAAATCAAGTTGGTAAAGTTGCAGAAACTGAAAAACATCATCCAAAATGGAGTAATCTTTATAATAAAGTTCATGTATATTTAACCACTCATGATTTTAATGGTATTACTGATAAAGATTTTAATCTTGCTATTAAAATAGATCAAATATTTTCTAAATTTTAACTTCAACTATTTTTTTCACTTACACAACCATTCAAAAAGTTTTAAATCCTTATTTTTATTAATCAAAGGGCTTTGAAATTTTCAGTGTATGGCTAGGGGTTTCATTAATGTTTATAAGACCCATCCGGTAAAATAGTTGGCATATTATATATTGGATTAATCAATAAATAAAATATTTCAGTGTCTCTTTTTTTTAACAACCCAGCAGAATTTAATTTCCATTCATCGCTAATTTCATTAAAACGATTTTCTTGAGCTCCAAGCAAAGATGTTAATGCCCAGTATAAATATTCAATGGTTTGACAAGTTTCGTAATCACAAGTTGAGTCGTAATAACTGAACCAAGCGTTCACAGGATAAACAGGAGGAATTTGAAAAAATTGACCCCCTCGAGCGATATCCATTGCTTTTGATAAACTTGATTTTTGATTTTGACCAAAAGCCTCTGGATAGGCATATGAATGTCCGGCATTATTAATTAAATGAAGAACCTCTTCTAATGTTGCATCGAATCTTCCAACTTTCCCATCAGAAACAAAAGAAGGATTGGTTTCGTGATTCCCTAAATCTTGTCCAATTCTTCCTAAAGGAGTACTTATGTTAAGATCCTTTTCCTCTTTCCACATGACTAAAAATGCCTTATTCTCTATCATCTTATTTAATACCAATTGATTATCTACTAAACCGTCCTCATCATTGTCAATATATTGAGCCATTACATTAGCAGCGTGTAATAAATTAGAGTCTTCAACTTCTGCAACTGCATATAAATCAATACCAAAAACAATAACCTTTCTGTTAAATCCAGATAACCCAAAATCATTATTTTGTATAATATTGAAATTAGGGTCATTTCCAGTTTTTATTTTTCCTCTTTCAACATTTACTGACCTACAGCAAATAAATGTCAAACAGGTAAAAAATAATAGTGATCTATTTAGTTTAATCATATCCATTATGCAACAATATACAAAACTGTTTAAAATATATTTTTATTATTTAAACTTACTGAAAATAATGTATCCTTTTATAGTCAATTTCATAAAACCAATTGAAATTTATACTTTATCTCTAAATGGCTAAAAAAAATTCTATATTCACATATTATTTTTAAAAAACCAATATTAAAAACCCATTTATAGTTATGTTAAATTCATGAGATTAATTGTTTATATAAATATAATTTTGTTCTGTTCTATAGGTTTAGCACAAGACACTTTTATTCCTAAAAAGTCTGAATTTTCAAAAATCAATATCGATGGAAGATTCTCGGTTGATGAATGGGAAAATGCTGTTCAAATACCTTTTGATATTGAATTTTCTCCATCCAACAATAAAGCTTCTCGTAAAGAAACTATAGCTTATGTCACTTACTCTAATCGATATCTTTTTGTTGGTATTTATGCTAAGGATGATCCAAAAAATATACGCGCCTCTGTTCGTCCCAGAGATGATTGGAACTTTTGGAATGATGATGTTGTTTTGATGCGTTTAGACCCCTATGCGGATGCGCGAAATAATATAGGCATAGGTGTTAATGCCCTTGGAAGTCAATTTGATGTTAAACAGGTAAATGCACTTTCAGACGAAGATAGGTATGACAGTAGCTTTAACATAAACTTCGAATCTAAAGCAACTATAGTTTCTGATGGTTACCAAATTGAAATGAGAATACCTTTTGCGGAAATTCCATTCCCAAATGGAAAAAATCAAATTTGGCACATTAACTTTTATAGGAGGTATGTTGAAAATGGAAATGAGATTGAAGTAAGTAGTCAACCTCGTGATCGAAACAACTCATGTGTAGTTTGTCAGACAACAGATAGATTAGTTTTAAATGATATTGTAATTGATAAGAGACTAGAGTTCTTACCCTATTTTTCTAGTAATATTAATGGAGAAAAATCTACTCCTTATGAAAAACTAGCATACGGAAAACCGAAAGTTAATGTTGGACTTGGCGCTAATCTTGATTTAAACAAAAATACTAGCCTAGAAGTTACCATAAACCCGGATTTTTCTCAAGTAGAGGCCGATGTAACACAAATCGATGTGAATTCTTCTTTTTCATTATTATACCCAGAGCGAAGGCCTTTTTTTAATCGTGGAGCAGATATTGTTAATTTTTCAGGAAGTGCATTTTATTCAAGATCTATCGCTGAACCTACGGTTGCAACTAAGATAATTAGTCAAGGGAAAAAGTCGCGATTTTTTGTTTTAAGTGCGTTAGATAATGCCTCGCCCTATTTAGTGGGGGGAGAAGACAGATCTTTCATAGGTAATGGCGGTAAAAGTTTAGCAAATGTTTTTAGATATCAAAACTTGATTAGTAATACTTCTAGATTTGGAGCACTAATGACCAACCGATTTTATGATGGTGGAGGTTACGGTCACTTAATTGGTTTAGATGGACTTTTTCTACTTAATAAAAAATGGAGATTAAGCTTTGAATTGTTTAAGAATTTCAATGAAGAGCCTATTCAAAATTGGATAGATACTAAAGAAAATATTCAAGGCAAAACAATTGCATTGGATGGAGATAAATTAAATGGAAATGCGCTTTATTTTCAATTATACAGAAACACTGAACACTGGCAGAGTTCTTTTCTTTACAGGGATATTTCACCTCAATATAGAGCCGATATTGGTTTTGTAGTTCGTAATAATAGAAGATGGGCAACTTTAGAGCATCAATATGTAAACATAATCAACAAACCAGGAATACAATTATTTGATTTTGGAACTAAAATTGATCTAGTATATACGCATCAGAAATTATATAAAAACTTTAGTATCGATCTTAGTGCGTCAATAAAAACTTATTGGCAAACAGAATTATCGTATACTATTGATTATGACGCAGTAAAAACATTTCTAGGTATACGTTTTAATAATCTTCCAACTCATGAATATTCTATTTCTGGCTCACCATCTGAGTCATTTAATTTTGAATTAAATATCACCGCTGGTAAAGATCTTTCTGTAAATGAGTTAATACCAGAAGTGGGCATACTTCGCTCAAATTATATTTCTTTTGGTTTTCAAGTAAATGACAACCTAAATATTAATCCATCATATAGATATTCAAGTTTAAAACAATTGGATGGAAAAGCAGATTATTTCAAAGGGGCCATTACCCGCTTAAATATTAGATATCAATTCAATCAAGCTTTTAATCTTAGATTAATTGCTGAAAAAAACAGTTTCACAAATCAGTTTTATATTCAACCTCTAATTCAATGGAATCCGAATCCCTCAACAATATTTTATTTTGGTGGAAATCAAACCACAATTCAAAACCTTAATGATGCTCATTTTCAAATATTAGAATTTAATAGATCTCAGTTTTTTGTAAAATTTCAATATCTAATCGGTTAAAGCAAAAAAGTTATCTTTCACGAATATCTTCGAGTTTGATGAATCACTTTGCTATATTTGTTGAATAAAATCATACAATTATGGGAGTTGGAGGTATTGTTATTTTTACATTTTTATTATGCTTAGTTATTTTTATTTTGATTGAAATAAAGGAAAGAATATAAAACTAAACTGAAATACGTTACTAAAAATTATGGAAACATACAAATGTGAAAAATGTAATATGGCAGTAAACGCCAGTTGTGCCAATTGTAATCAACCTCTAGTTAATGGAACTATTGAGTTAGAAGATGGAATTTCTGTCCAGATTTCACAATGCCCTAAATGTGAGGGAAAAATCAAATCTCCTCAATGCTGTGGAATGGATATGAGTTGTCTTCTCTAAAGTAAATAAAACAATATATGCTTGAAAATAATTTAAATTTAAAGTTAATTTTTTTTCAAGCTCTTTTTAATTAAAACCTTGTAATATGGAGTGGTATGTAAAAAATAGATGGTGGATTTGGTCTATTACCGGTGTTTATTTGGTTTATAGATTATTGTTTTCTATTTTTTATTAGTTACAAAAATTATATCACAAAATGATAAATTATATTTCCAAAAAAATATTATTACCCTTAATTTTAATTATCAACTCTTCCTTATTTGCCCAGATAAATCCAGTGGGAATAGATATAGCTCGAGATGCATACGGTGTTCCTCATATATTTGCAAAAACAGATGCAGAAGTTGCTTATGGACTTGCTTGGGCGCACGCAGAAGATGATTTTTTAACAATACAACAATCCTATTTAGCTGGAAACAACATGCTAAGTAAGCATTTAGGAAATAAAGGATTACCTGCTGATTTCCTTGCTCAATTTATTCGATCCGAAGAACTTATTGAACGAGATTTTGAAATAAAAATAAGTCCTGAATACAAAAAATTATTGGAAGGCTATGCTGCTGGGATGAATCGATATGCAGAAACTCATCCTGAGGAGATTTTATCTCAAGAACTTTTTCCAGTAACTCCAAAAAAAATGATGCGCTATGCTCAATTACAATTATTTATTTCTTCTAAAGGAGACTACTGGATTTCTAAGATTATTGAAAATGATTTAAAGTACACCCCTTCAAAAGAAGAAACAAATGGTTCTAATACGTTTGCATTTAACAGCTCTAAAACAACCGATGGAAACACATACCTAGCCATAAACACGCACCAGCCACTAGACGGGCCTGTTTCATGGTACGAAGCCCACTTATGTAGTGAAGAAGGTACTAATATTATAGGAGCTCTTTTTGCAGGAAGTCCAAGTGTTTTGATTGGAGCAAACGAATATCTAGGATGGGCACATACTGTAAATCAACCCGATAAGACCGATGTGTTTGCATTAGAAATGCACCCAAAAAAAAAGCGGGTTTATATAGTCGATGGAGAAGAATATATTTTAGAGGAATTTAAAGCAAAATTGACCTATAAAATCTTTGGGATTTCAATAAAAGTAACCAAAAAATATTACCGCAGTATCTATGGTCCTACGCTTAAAAATAAATCAGGATATTACTCTGTACGAACCCCTGCCTTATTTGAAATTAGAGGTTTAGAACAATGGTGGCGTATGAATAAAGCAAAATCATTCAAGGAGTTTTATGATATTTTGAAAATGAAGGCACTACCGGGATACAACATAGGATATGCAGACAAGAACGATACCATTTTTTATGTTTCGAACGGTCTTATACCAAAAAGAGCAGCAGGATATAATTGGAAAGAAGTAGTTCCTGGAAACACGATGAAGACTCTTTGGACGGAATCGTATAACCTAGAAGAGTTACCACAGGTACTCCAGCCTAAATCAGGTTACTTTTACAATACAAACCATTCACCTTTTAAGTCAAGTGATGAAGACAATAACCCCAATGGTGATAAGTTTTTAATGGATATGGGCTTTGAACGCTATGATAATAATAGATCCATTCGCATTAAGGAACTAATTGACGCAGAAGATAAAGTTTCGTATGAAGATTTTAAGCGTATCAAATATGACCGTCAATATCCTGCTGTTATGAATTTTTCTTGGATGAACATTAATGCTCTTTTCGATATTGATCCAAAAAAATATCCTGACATAGCTACTTTAATAGAAAGAATTCAAAACTGGGATAGAAAAACAGATGCTTCTTCAAAAGGTGCAGGTTCTTTTGCTTTTTTATACTATCGCTTGTACAAATATTATAACAGACTCCCAGAACCGAAAATATTCCCAAAAACGATTTTAATAAAAGGTTTACGAGACGCTAAAGCATATATGCTAAAACATTTCAATACAACTGACCTTTCACTAGGAGATTATCAAAAACTTGTTCGTGGTGACAAAGAACTTCCAGTTTTTGGATTACCTGATGTACTTACATCTATGAGCTCAGTTAAGTACGAAGATGGAAAAATAAAAGTTGTTAGTGGTGAATCATATATTGAATTAGTTCGTTTTACACCTGAAGGAACACTCATTGAATCATCGATATCATATGGTAGTTCAGACCATCCCGAATCTCCACATTATGATGATCAAATGGAAATGTATACTCAATTCCAAACAAAAAAAATGTCACTAAAAAAAGAAGATGCGTATAAAAATGCAAAACGAATTTATCACCCAAAATAAAGTTTTAATTTATAGATAAAGCTTGTTTATAAACATATATATAACGACTGACAATTTGATTTAAATCAAATTTTCTCGCTTGTTTATGTGCGTTTTTTTTTAATATCGCTAAAAGTTGGTCATTTCTGAGTAATTCAATACTTTTTTTAGCCATTCCATCTACATCACCAACCTCAAAAAGATAGCCTGTTTTTCCTTCAATATTTACTTCAGACAAACCACCAGTATTAGATGAAATCACAGGAACTTCCATCATCATAGCTTCTAAAGCCGCTAATCCAAAACTTTCAGTTTCAGATGGTAAAACAAATAAATCTGAATAACATAAAACTTCAAATACTTGATTACTTTTTCCTATAAATTTAACAGAGTCACTAATTCCTTGGTTCAAACAATAATTAATAGCTGCCTCCTTATCTGGACCTTCACCCACCATAATTAATTTTGCAGGTAGTTCTTTCAATATTTTTTCAAAAACTTTAACTACATCCAAAACTCGTTTTAAAGGTCGAAAATTACTTACATGAGAAATTATTTTTTCATGTGGTTGTGCAATTACTGATCGTTTGCACTCTTCACTATGGTTTAAATGTTTACTCAAATCGACGAAATTAGGAATCACTTTTATTTCGTTTGTAATATTAAACAAATCAAGGGTGTCCTGCCTTAAACTTTCAGAAACTGAGGTAACACAATCTGAATGATTAATGCTAAATTCAACTGCAGATTTATAAAATGGATGGCTTCCAACTAATGTAATATCAGTTCCATGTAAGGTTGTAACAATTGGTATTTTAATCCCTTGATCCTGTAAAATTTTTTTTGCCATATATGCAGCATATGCATGAGGTATGGCGTAGTGAACATGTAATACTTCAATTTTATGAAGCTTAACCATATCAACCAACTTACTAGATAGTGCAAGTTCATATGGTTGAAATTGAAAAAGAGGGTAATCAGGGACATTTACTTCATGAAAATGAAGGTTATCACTAAGTGCATCTAAACGAACAGGTTGCTTATAGGTGATGAAATGAATTTCGTGTCCTTGTTGAGCTAATGCCAAACCAAGCTCTGTAGCTACTACTCCACTACCACCGAAAGTTGGATAACAAACAATTGCTATTTTCAATATCTGAGGGTTTTAATATATTATTGAATCGTAAATATACTGCTGAATTCGTGTTCGAATATCATGTTTTAACAATAAATTATTTTGCATTGTAGGATAGGTTCTGTTAGACAGAAAAACATATATAAGTTCGTTTTCAGGATCAGCCCAAGCATAAGTACCTGTGAATCCGGAATGTCCAAAACTTGATCTAGGAACACATCCACATGTTGATCCCTTTCCTTCCAATTGAGGTTTGTCAAATCCAACTCCACGTCTATTTCCCTGTTCACAATATATACACTGATTAAATTGATCAAAAGTATCTGAGGAAAAATAGTGTCTACCACCATAATTTCCTTTATTCAAAAACAATTGCATCAGAACCGCTACTTCAGTTGCATTAGAAAATAAACCCGCATGACCACCTACTCCACCCAACATTGCAGCAGCCATATCATGAACTTCTCCTTTTAATTCTTGATTTCGGAAGTATAAATCTATTTCTGATGGAATTACAGTTTGGTTAGGTGTATTTATATTTGGATTAAATGTAGTTCTTACAAGGCCTAAAGGCTTATATAAAAAATCTCGACTCAAAATTCCAAGAGATTTTTGATATCTTTCTTCTAAAAGATCCTTCATGAAAAAATAAGGTAAATCAGAATATTTATATTCAAGAGAATCTCTTAATTCACTTTCTAAAATTTGATTTCTTATTAATTCTGGAAGATCTTTTTTTCCAAAAAAATCATTTGCAACAGGGATAGAAAATCGTTTACTTTTTCTCTTTCGATAAAACTTCTTATTCAATTTTATAGAACCCTTTTTTAAAGTTTCTTTATAAAATGGAATCCACGGGGTTAGCCTTGCGTAATGCGAGAGCATTGCTTTAATACTTATATTCGACTTGTTAGATTTACTCCAAACTTCACTTAAAGCGCCTAAGCGAGTCTCTAAAGATAATTTACCTTTGTCTACTTCCTTTATGATAAGTGGAAGAGTAGCTAATACTTTGGTTAGCGATGCTAGGTCATAGATATCGCTATTTTTAACTAATCTTTTATTTTCATAAGTGTGGTATCCGTAACTCTTATTGAAAATAACTTTTCCATAGCGTGCAACTAAAACTTGCATGCCAGGAGTCATCAGTGAATCGATTGTTGTTTTAGCTAATTCATCAATTCTATTTAATAAAATAGAATTGATCCCAACATTTTCAGGAATTGATGTTCCTAATTTAGTAATCCTATTTAAATCGACTCCTGTGCCTTTAGAAATTGAAGAATTAATTGATACAGGCAATCTGCCCCTTGCTTTTCGATCTCCCAAAATAATTTCTGCAGATGCAGTTTGAGCTTCTAAATTATTTTGATAGCTTACTACCAATCCATCAATTTTTTCTAAGTTTTTTATTTGAGCTAATGCATATGGATTGACAAAAGTATTTAAGATTAATACATGATCTTTCATTAGAGAAGAAATCAATTCAATTTCTTTTTTTGAGAAACTCGAAGCTTTCCAGGGATTTTCATTGGAACGATGAAATCCTATAATAATTTTTTTATGAGAACTCAGTTGACTTAAAATTTCCTTATTAGAAAGTAATGCGTTTACCTGATAAAGTTTAAGTTGTTTTAATAAACTATTTTTAAACTCTAGACCTACATCATCTCCTAACTTCAAGTATCCATAGGTTATTGATTTATCTAAAGGTAAAATATTATTTTTATTTTTAACAATAGTAATTGCTTCTTGCATTGATTTTTTAATCAAATAATCATCTTTGTGGGTGTTTAAATCTTCAATAAGGTGCTCAGATGAAATTGATCTACTATTATTTAAGCCAACTAGATATTTTGCCTTTAAAATCTTCTTTACAGAAAGAGCTAGACGTTTTTCTGTAAATCTTTTTGCTTTAAAAGCACGTTTCATTTTTTTAATAGCTGATCTAACATCATTTGGTATTAGTAAAATATCGTTACCAGCCAAAAAAGCCGCTACGTCAATTCCAAATTTATTAACAATGCCAGAAGCTCCTTTCATATTCAAAGCATCTGTTATTATTAACCCTTTAAATTTAAGAGAATCTCGCAGTAAAGTTTGAACTGTTTTATATGATAAAGAAGAAGGAATTCCAGCATCTATTGCTGGAATATCAAGATGAGCTACCATAACAGATGAAACACCTGCATTAATTATTTTTTTGAAAGGATATAACTCTACTTCATCAATTCGTTTTGCTGAGAAGTTAACAGATGGTAGACCTAAGTGTGAATCTTTGGAAGTATCACCATGACCAGGAAAATGTTTTGCCGAAGAAAGAATTCCTGCTTTATGCATTCCTTGCATAAAGGCAATTCCTTTTCTAGCTACATTATCTTTTTCTTCTCCAAAGGATCGATTTCCAATAATTGGATTATTAGGATTAGTATTAATATCTACCGAGGGAGCAAAATTTATATGAATCCCTAAACGTTTTGCTTGTTCTCCTATTCTAAATCCTATAGTTTTTACAAGTTTATCATCTTGAATTGCTCCTAAAGTCATATTCCAAGGAAAGGCTTGAACAGAATCTAGACGCATAGCAACCCCCCACTCGGCATCTATTCCAAACAATAATGGTGTTTTTGCTTTTTTCTGAAATTCATTTAACCACTTAGTTTGACCAGAAGGACCACCTAATGAAAAAATTATACCACCTATTTTACTCTGTTCTACATTATTCAAAACTTCGTTAAAGTGCTTTTCACCTTTTTGAGAAAAAGCCATAACCATAAATAATTGACCTATTTTCTCATCTAAAGAAAGAGAAATATATGTACTGTCTACCCATGCTTTTTGTGCTTCATGATCAATTGCTATTAATGGATCTGATGTTTGTCCATATAATGAATAAATACCTAAAAGTGAAAAGAGTAGTGTTCGCATTAAAATAGTTTTTATTTTAAAAAGCGAGAATGCCAACTTTGACTAGCAGGAACTTCCCAGTGACTTGAATATTCTGCTTTATCTACAACTAAATTATTAAAAACAATAGTATTAGCAGACACTTTCCGCTTTTTAGCTAAAGCACGGAATATTTTTAATGGAGTATATAAAAAATCTGAACCATTTTTATGGGTTACGTTCATCTTATCAAGAAGTTGAACTTTATATTTTGATTCAAGTGTTTGAATAAACCTAACGGATGAGTCAATTGAACAACCTGTTACACCTTGAATTTTTTCATCGAGTCCAATAACAATGAATCGGTTGTAAGGAATTTCATAAGAAGTAAGTAAATGAGATCCATGGGCAGTCCATTGAACAAGGAATTCTTCTAATTCTTCAATTATGCTTGATTCTTCTTCTACTGAAAAAGGTCGAGAAGATTGATAGATCCATATACGAGCTTGATCTGGAAGTTCACTAAAAGTGGTCAACATATTTAAAGATCTTTAGCGTTAGCAATAAGTTCAGCAATATCCATCACTGGAACTTCGTTTTCTTTTTCTTTGTTTTTAATACCATCTGTTAACATAGTATTGCAAAATGGACATCCAGCTGCAACAATATCTGGTTTAACTTGAAGGGCTTGCTCTGTACGTTCAATATTGATGTCTTTAGATCCATTTTCTGGTTCTTTAAACATTTGAGCTCCACCCGCACCACAGCAAAGTCCTTTAGATTTGCAATTTTTCATTTCTACAAGCTCAGCATCCAGTTTTTTGATAAGTTCTCTTGGCGCTTCATAGACATTGTTTGCTCTACCTAAATAACATGGATCGTGAAATGTTATTTTTTTACCTTTATATTCACCCGATTCTATGGTAAGCTTACCATTATCTAGTAACCCCTTTAATAATTGCGTGTGATGTACTACTTCATAAGATCCGCCTAACTCTGGATATTCGTTTTTTAGCGTATTAAAACAATGTGGACATGTTGTAACTATTTTTTTGACATCATAGCCATTAAGAACTTCTATATTAGTAATCGCTTGCATTTGAAAAAGAAATTCATTTCCTGAACGCTTTGCAGGATCACCTGTACAGCTTTCTTCTGCTCCTAATACAGCATATGAAATTCCTGTATTTTGAAGTAATTTAACAAAGGCCTTAGTGATTTTTTTTGCTCTTTCGTCAAAACTACCAGCACAACCTACCCAAAATAATATTTCAGGAGTTTTACCTTCAGCAGTCATTTCAGCTAATGTTGGTACTTTAATCATATGTTTTTAGTTGTCGTTTGAATCATCGTCAAAAACTTGAATCGTAACTTCTTTATTTACCAATTCAGTAAATTTACCTTTGTACTGTGTTGCTTTAACCAAATGATTATCAATCCAATGATAATTACCACCTCTTGGTTTACCCATCAACAAACTGTGGTATCTGAAGCCATTTCGTTTTAACCAACCTTCAGTTATCTCACGATGTGCTTCAACACGAGAAGTAAAAAAACAAATTAAATGTCCCTCTTCGAACCAACTATTACAGGTTTCTAATGCATCTGTATAAAGTTCCGCTGTTTCCATTCGGCCAGGTTCTTCGTTAGGAATATCATCACAAATAGTTCCATCAATGTCAATCAAATAATTTTTTATCCCATCTGGTAAAACAGGACTTACATCTTCTCCGTTTTCAACTTTTTTGTGTAAATAATTTTCTGCTTCTTCTTTGTGCATCGTTTTTGATTTAAATATTTAAAGATCTTGAACCCAGTTTAGTCTATCTTTTTGATTAAAAGGCCAAGGTGCCCCATTATTTTCTATATTACCCATCATATTATTAAGGTCTGTTGGAGCTGAAGAGTTTTCCATTACAAGGTATTGACGCATACTCATTATTATTGAAAGTGGATCTATATCTATTGGACAAGCCTGAACACACGCATTACATGAGGTGCAAGCCCATAATTCTTCAGCAGTAATATAATCATCGTATAATTGTTTTCCATCTGGAACAAAAACACCTTTATTTTTGTAAATATTATGTCCTACTTCAGTTAGTCGGTCCCTAGTATCCATCATTATTTTTCTAGGTGAAAGCAGTTTACCTGTCTGGTTTGCAGGACATTCACTAGTACATCTACCACACTCAGTACAAGTATAAGCGTTTAATAATTGAATACGATTAAGATCCATTACATCAGAGGCTCCAAATTTATCAATTATTTCAGATGAAGTTTCAGAAACTGAATAAGGGTTGGCATCAGGATCTAACATTAGTCTAACTTCTGCAGTAACTGTTTTATTATTAGCAAAGCCACCTTTTGCCTCTAGATTTGCAAAATAAGTATTTGGAAAAGCTAAGATTATATGTAAGTGTTTAGAATAATAGAGATAATTTAAGAAAATAAAAATTCCAATAATATGCAACCACCATGCGGTACGTTCAATAATAATAAGTAAATCTAAGGTCATTCCATCAAACAAAAAAGACATGAATTGACTGATCGGATAAGAACCCGCTTGTTTGTAATGTTCTGCATCAGGAAAGTTCGATTGAATATAAAAATCTGCACCATTCATTGTCAAAAACAGAGACATCAAAACAATCTCAAAGTATAAAATAAGGTCAGCATCTAATTTAGGCCAACCTTTCATCTCACTTTTCCAAAAACGATTTAATCGAATAACATTTCTTCTAGTCCAAAATATAATTACTGCTATAAGTACAGAAAAAGCAAAAATCTCGAATGATGCTATTAATAAATTGTAAGCTCCTCCTAAATAAGGTGCAAAAATTCTATGAGTACCAAGAATACCATCAACTACTATTTCTAGTAATTCTATATTAATAACTAAAAAACCAACATAAACAACAACATGTAAAAACCCAGCAATAGGTCTACTCACCATTTTAGATTGACCTAAAGCTATTCGTGCCATGTTTTTCCAGCGCGCTCCTTTTTGATCACTTCGATTTATAATTCGTCCAAGGCTAATGTTGTCTTTTATTTTTAGAATATTCCTTGTGAATATCTTAGTAGCAAAAATCAAAAGAAGAACAAAAACTAAGTTCGGAATAAAATCAAAAATCATATAAAACTATTTTTCTTGTTTGGAATCATAAGGAATTTCTTTCTTTCCAAAAAGTGAAAAGTGAACATAGCGTTTTGGATGTTCTTTTAAATCTCTTATTAATAATTCTACTTCTTTTGTACTAGCTTCAAGATTATTATATAAAACATCATTCTTAATAAGTCTACCCAAAGTACCTTCACCATTATCTACTGTCTTTAAAATAGCATTTAAAGTTAGTGCTGTAGATTTAAACTCAGAAATAACTTCTTTCAAATTTGATTGTGAAAGCGAGTCTGTTATTTGCTCTAAACTTGTAGAGGTTTTTGCAAGGTTTTCGAAAGTTTGATTTATGTTCAATTCTTGCTTGGTTAAAATTTTTGATAATGATGCTGTGATAGTATTCAAGTTTGAAATTGTTTTTGAAACTTCCTTTATAGACTCATTTAAACTAAGTTGGACTGGCTCGTCTAAAACAGTATTTAAAGATTTAATTAGTATATCGGCGTTAACCAAAAGATTATCTAACTTTTTTTGTAAAGGAGCGATTTCAGAACCTACCACATCTGTTAGGCCGGGTTTAATCTTACTTTGAAGTGTATCGCCAGACTTTAAATATTCACTAGAATCGTATACAGGTATAATTGCAATTGACTTTCCTCCAATCAATCCAGCTTCATACAACTCTGCAATACTATTCGTGGAGAACTTAAGACCACTTCTGACTGTGAAAGAAACTAAAATTTTATCTGTAGTTGAAAGAAAATTAATCGAACTTACTTTACCAATGGTTAAACCATTAACGGTGACTTTTGTGCCGGACTGAAGTCCTTCCACTTGATTATAAACCGCATAAAGGGTATCTTCACTCTTAAATAAAGATGTGCCATTTAGGAAGTTGAAACCAATTAGAAATAAAAAAATCCCTAATAGAACAAATAATGCAGCTTTAATTTCTTTAGATATTTTCAAATTAATTTTGTTTTAGTCAAAAATAATAATTATTTCGGGTTTTAAGGTTATAATCACCTTTCGATTACTTCGGATAATTTAATTTTTTGGTTTCCTTCAAAAGCAACAATAAATGCTCTTTTATATCCTTTGCGTAAAGCTTTCTTTTTTAATTTTTTTGCTTTGTAATATGTATTCGCATTACCAAAATAATAACGATATATAGTTCCTTCTTTTTCTCTTACAATGGGAGACAAGCCATTAAAATTAAATGCTTTAGTTTCTAATAATCTTGAGCTAGCTGCAACTTGCACCCTAAAATTTATTTCTTTAGCATTTGAATTAGCTTCTTGATTTTCAGGTATTATTGTATTAATTACTCCGATGGAGTTTGAAGTAATAATAGATGAGTTCAAAGATTTCCTATAATTAATTATTGCCTTTGAAATAGCTTTTGACATCTGAAACTGGCCTTTAGATGAATTCAAGAAAGCACCTTCTTTTTTATTAGTCAAAAAACCAGTTTCTACAAGAACACTGGGCATATAGGTATATCGTAAAACAATAAAGCCCGCTTGTTTTACGGTACGATCCTTTCGTTTTAGATTAGCAATAAAACTCTTTTGTATTGCATCTGCAGCCGAAATACTTTGGTTAAGATATGTTTCTTGCATCAAGGTTAATCCAATAACAGATTCCGGGTTATTTGGATCAAAACCATCGTAGTTTTCTTGATAATTTTCTTCATAGAATATTACAGAATTCTCTTTTTTAGCAAGTTCGAAATTTCGTTGATTCTCATGAAGTCCTAAAACAAAAGTTCCTGCACCAAATGCTTGAGAGGTATGTGAATCACAATGAACCGAGATAAAAAGGTCGGCATCTGCTCGGTTTGCAATTTGGGCACGTTCAAATAAATCTACAAAAACATCTTTTTTTCTAGTATAGATCACTTTAATATTTGAATTCTCTTCAAGAGCCTTTCCAATTTGAAGAGTAATATTTAATGCGATTTTTTTTTCATAATAGCCATTTCCACGATTTCCAGAATCTTTTCCTCCATGTCCTGCATCTAATACAACCACGAAAGGCTTATCATTATTTGAGTGAGATTGTGAAGCATATCCAGTTTGATATCCAATAAGAAAGATGCCTATTAGTAAAATACTAAATACGTATTGACGAGATAATTTCATTGCTAATAAATACTAAAAACTATAATAGGCATAAAAAATATATGTAATTTTGAAATGCATTATTTCATACAAAACTAGCTTATATCGCATTGCAAACAAAGTCTTTTTATTCAGTCTTATTGTTAATACTTTTTTTAAAGGTAACTTTTTTGCATTCTCAAAACAATATCTTAAAATCTAATTCAATAGCTAAAGACTCATTATTTATCCTTAAAGCTAAGGATTCTATTGCATCTGACAGTATCCCTAAGAATAACCCATTACTTCTTGATTTAATTAACTATAATGCAATTGATTCAGTTAAAATTGATCAAAAAGAGAATAAAATTCGTCTGTATAATAAAGCTGTATTGACATATGAGGATATGCGTCTAGAATCAGGGATTATTGTTTTAGACTATACAACTAACGAAGTTTATGCAGGTCGTATTTCAGATTCAGATGGAGTTTTGTCCCAGAAGCCTATTTTTATTCAAGGTAGAAATGAAGTTAATCCAGACTCTATTCGATTTAATTTTGACACAAAAAAAGCTTTAATATGGAACTCTAAAAGTGAAGAAGGTGGAATGAATGTATTTTCGAATTTTACAAAAAAAGAAAATGATTCAGTCTATTATATAAAAAATGCAAAGGTAACGACTTCGTCTGACCCTATTAATCCAGATTATTTCATCCGGATTCGAAAAGGGAAAATGGTTCCAGGTGGTAAAATTGTTGCTGGCCTAAGCAACATATACATTGCAAATGTACCTACACCTATTGGACTTCCTTTTGCCTATTTTCCTACTACAAACGACAAAGCTTCTGGTGTTCTTTTTCCAACTTACGGAGAAAGTGCCCAAAGAGGTTACTACATTCAGAATGGTGGATATTATTTAAATATCAATCAATATTTTGATCTTAACTTTACAGGTGATTATTACACCAATGGAAGTTATGGGCTTCGATTTGAAACTCAGTATAAAGTAAAATACAAATATGGAGGGAATTTGAGTGTAAGATATGAAAAACTGATTAATGGAGAGCGTGGCTTTCCAGACTATAATAGTTCAACTGTTTACAACATAAGATGGACTCACAGAAGAGATTCAAAAGCCAGCCCTACTTCAAATTTTTCTGCCTCAGTTAATCTAGGAAGTAGTTCATACTTTGTTCAATCAGTAAATCAACTTAATGACGCTAATTTCCTAAATAATACTTTAAGTTCTTCAGTTTCGTATTCAAAAACTTTTCCTAAATACCCTAGAATAAATGTTTCGTTAACCTCTGCCCTATCTCAAAATACCCAAACACAATCAGTTAACTTGACCTTACCGACCTTTCAGGCAAATATGGAAAGAATTTTTCCATTTGCACCAAAAACTGGGACTAAGAAAGGTTTTATTCAAAATATAAACTTTCAATATTCTACTCGTGGGGAAAGCAGAATTAGTACAACTGAAGAGTTTTTGTTTAAAAAAGAAATGTTCAATGACGCTCGTGCTGGAGTATCACACAGTATTCCAATCAGTACTAACTTTAAGATTTTAAAGTATCTAAGTATTAGTTCCTCTGTAAATTATAAAGAAATTTGGACTCCTGAAACTATTCGTTGGAGCGATTATACTTCTGAAAATAATGTTGTTAAAATTGCTGTAAAAGATACCATAAAAGGGTTTGGAGCCTTCAGGCAATATAACTACAGTGCATCATTGGGGACAACAATCTATGGAACATTTAATTTTAAGGAAGGTAAAAAAATTCAATCAATCCGACATACAATGCGTCCTTCCGTAAGCTATAGTGTTCAGCCAAGTTTTGAAAGATACTATGATGAATATATAATTGATGCAAATGGAAATACTGCCGAATATACTAGATTCGAAAATTCACTTTTCGGAAGACCATCTAAAGGAATGTCAAAGTCTATGGGGATCAGTTTAAGTAATAATTTTGAAGCAAAAATAGCTAGTAAAGATTCTCTTGACCCCGAACCTAAAAAAGTTAAACTTTTAAATAATTTAAACTTAAGTACAAGTTATAATTTAACTGCGAAAGATTTTAAATTATCTCCAATTAGACTAACTACTGGGGCTTCTGTATTTAAGGATAAAGTAAGTATAAATTTAGGAGCCACTATGGATCCTTATGGTATAGATGAAAATAATACTCGAACTACTACTTTTCATATTAAAAACGGTAAGGGATTAGTTCGGTTTACAAGTGCAAATATGAATATAGGGTTTTCTTTATCGAACAAAGACTTCATCAAAAAAGATAATGACGAAGAGAAACAAAAAAATGAAAATGAATTTACGGGGAGTGATTATGAAAGGCTTTCTGGGGGTGGACGAGATGATGATCTCTTTGGAGTTTCTAATAATTTTGCAGACAGTCGTTTTGAACAAAATTTAAATGAAGAGGATGAAGGTGAAGGTGAAGATGAGGAACCTAATTCATTATATATAAATAAAATGCCTTGGAACTTTAAGTTTGCACATTCTATTACTTACAATAATTCAAGAGGGCAAGACGATATATCTACAAATTCACTTATGTTTTCTGGAGACATAGATTTAACTCCAAAATGGGCTATCGGATTTTCTTCGGGATATGACTTTAAACAAAAAGGGGTAACTTATACTCAGTTTCGATTTAATCGTGATTTAGAAAGTTGGCGCTTAAACTTTAGTTGGACGCCTTTTGGTGATAGAGCATCATGGAGTTTCTTTATTGGAATAAAGTCAGGCTTACTAAGTGATCTTAAATACGATAAAAGAAGAGAACCGGATAAACGTTTGTAATAATTAAATCAAAAATAATATGAAAAAAATTATCACTACAACAAAAGCACCTAATCCAATTGGGCCTTACAATCAAGGTGTATTATCCAATGGAGTGCTATATATTTCAGGGCAAATACCTTTAGATCCATCTACTATGGAGTTAATTGAAGGTGATTTAAAAAAAGAAACTATCCAAGTGATGAAAAATTTAAAAGCAGTCCTAGATGCAGCTGAAATGACATTTGAAAATGTTGTAAAATCCTCAATTTTTTTGAGTGATATGAATAATTTTAAAGAAATAAATGAGGTATATGGTACTTATTTTAACGCTGAAACTGCACCTGCAAGAGAAACTGTAGAAGTGGCTAATTTACCAAAATTCGTTCGTGTTGAAATTTCAATGATAGCGGTTGCTTAATCAATTTCTAAATTTTATTTTCAAGAAGATTGATGTGATATTTTACCAATTGATCGATAGGTCTTTTAATAATAATTCCTAGGGTTAAATCAAATTCTTTAAGTACGAAGTTAACTTCATCTCGAAGCAAATAGGAAATAGAACCCACAAAATGAATAGGAACATCTTTAGCATTTTCAAACTGAAACAATTGATGCTTGATAAATCTACGTAATCCCTCGTAAATAATGTCTTGCATATAAGTATCTTTTTTATTAGCAATCAAAAATTTAGCAAAGCGAGCTAGATAGGTGTTAGGATTTTCCTTACGGTATAAATTTTCTTTTACTGTATTTGCAGAAAGATCAAATTCCTTTTCGAATAATTTTGCTAAATGCTTTGGCATTTCATTAAAGTAATATCCACGTATGAGCTGTTTTCCATAAAAGTTTCCGCTTGCTTCATCCATAAGAATATAACCAAGTGATGTAATATATTGGTGAACATTTTTTCCATCAAAATAACTACAATTAGAACCTGTACCTAATATACAGACAATTGAGGGGACACCTGATTCTGCAGATGCATAAACTGCAGCATATGTATCTTCTTTTATATTGAAAGAGGAATTAATGAAAATTTCTTCAAATATTTTATTAATTCTGTCAGTTGTTGACTTTATTCCACATCCAGCTCCATAAAAGAAAAGTTTAGTTACTTTTTTTCTGTTTTGAAATAAATCATAATTATTTATGATCCGTTCTTTTAAGATTGCAGAAGAAAGAACTTGGGGGTTTAAACCAAGGGTTTGAGTAGAGAAAATAATATCTCCTCTTTCGTCTATAGCAAACCAATCTGTTTTGGTAGACCCACTATCAACAATTAAATACATATATTATAAATTGTTAACATGCTTTGCTAAATCAATTAATTTATTAGAATAGCCACTCTCATTATCGTACCAAGATATAATTTTAAAAAAGTTTTCATTCAATTCAATTCCTGCTTCAGCATCAAAAATAGAAGTTCGAGCATCACCAACAAAATCTTGTGAAACAACTGCCTCATCTGTATATCCTAAAATACCCTTAAGTTCTCCCTCGGATGCACTTTTCATGACTTTTTTGATTTCATCGTAAGATGTGTTTTTAGCAACTTTAACTGTTAAGTCTACAACAGAAACATTAACAGTTGGCACACGAAAGGCCATTCCAGTTAATTTACCAAATAAAGAAGGAATAACTTTAGTCACTGCTTTTGCAGCTCCAGTTGAAGCAGGCATAATATTTACTAATGCACTACGTCCACCTCTAAAATCTTTTTTAGAAGGTCCATCTACTGTAAACTGTGTTGAAGTAGTTGCATGGACTGTTGTCATTAAAGCTTCTTCGATCGTAAAGTTGTCATGCAAAACTTTTGCGATAGGTGCTAAACAGTTTGTTGTACATGAAGCATTTGAAACTATATTTTGGTCTGCAGTTGCTTCTTTGTGGTTTACTCCCATTACAAACATAGGCGCATCTGAAGAAGGAGCAGAAATAACAACTTTTTTAGCTCCCGCAGTAATATGAGTTTGTGCTTTTTCAAGAGTTGTAAAAATACCTGTACATTCAGCAACTACATCAGTTCCAACAGCATCCCATGCAATATCTTCGGGATTGCGCTTTGCAGTAATACGAACACGATGTCCATCAACAACTAAATCATTATCTATAACTTCAATAGTACCGTCGTAAGTTCCATGAACTGAATCATATTTTAGAAGGTATGCTAGATGATTAATCTCAAGAAGATCGTTAATTCCTACTATGGTTACTTCAGATTGTTTCATTGCTGAACGAAACACTAGTCGACCTATTCGGCCGAATCCGTTAATTCCAATTTTTAATGACATAATTTAATTCTTAGTGTTTTCGGTTAAAATTTAATTTTTATATAGAAAGTATATCAGAAACTTTAATCAGATTCATATTTATTTCAGATTTACCTTTGATTGCTTTTTCAAGTGGTGTAAGAACCATTTCGTCATCAATTACACCAACCATTACGTTAGATGTTCCTGACAATATGGTCTCAACAGCAAATACGCCCATTCTAGAGGCTAGAACACGGTCAAAACAACTTGGAGAACCACCACGTTGCATATGTCCTAATACTGAAACTCGAACTTCATAATAGGGTAAGTTTTTTTCGACATAAGATGCAATTTCAAAAACGTTTTTCCCTGTTTTATCACCTTCAGCTATTACAACAATACTGGATGATTTTCCAGTTTTTTCACTTTTCTTCAAAGATTCGAGTAAACGATCTAAACCATGATTTTCTTCAGGTATTAGTATTTCTTCAGCACCTGCTCCGATCCCAGAATTTAATGCAATATGACCTGCATCACGTCCCATTACTTCAACAAAAAATAAACGATTGTGTGAACTTGCTGTATCTCTAATCTTATCAATTGCTTCTACAACTGTATTAATTGCGGTATCATATCCAAGAGTGTAACGGGTTCCAAATATATCGTTATCAATAGTTCCAGGAATTCCGATTACAGGAAAATTAAATTCTTCTTGAAAAATCATAGCACCTGTAAAAGAACCATCTCCACCAATCACAACTAAAGCGTCAATTTCAAGACTCTTAATGTTTTCATAAGCTAATTTTCTTCCTTCCGGCGTCCTAAATTCCAAGCAACGAGCAGATTTAATAATAGTACCGCCTTTATTAATTATATTTTTAACACTTCGAGCATTCATCAATTCAAATTCGTTATCAATAAGACCCTGATAGCCCTGGTGAAATGCGTAACAATCTGCGCCATAAAACACAGAAGAACGAACAACAGCACGCAATGCAGCGTTCATTCCAGGAGCATCTCCTCCTGAGGTCAAAACTGCAATTTTCTTTGATTGTTTTTTCATTTAATTTTAAAATGTAAATTTAGACAAAACACTTTACTTATTAAAGTTTGAAGTGACTTCATTAAATTTTTACAACAAAATCGATTTAGTAATACGATTTTTAAAATATTTATAGTAAATAATTTAAAATAATAATCAATTTTGAGTTCTACTTCTTTTAGTGATTATCTTCTGAATTAGCCCTTCAAAAGTTTTAAAATCAACTTGATAGGAAAGACCAACACCTTGAGTATAACCCAGGTCATCACTAATATAACGAAATTCATTTTCTTTATTGAATACCTTTGCTTTAAGGGTTCCTTCTTCATTTAAGATAAAATCAATTTGAACATCTCCAACAATAAGGGTCTCCTCTACTCCACCTACAGGCACACCTATTTTGCCATTCAATAATACTTTATCACTAATTTGAGTGACGAAAGTAATACCTATTCGATCTTGAGAGCGGGTGTCAAGATCTTGACGACTATCGCCTTTTAAATAATTTAATCCAAAGTCTAATTTACCGTCGCTTTCTCCCAATAATGAAGTAATAACATCTGAAGCTTTTTCATAAAGATTATTTGCAATTCCCTGAGTTGAAAAAGAAACATCACTTACAAAAATTCCTTGTGACAAAAGTGAAATAGCTTGTAATTGCCTTCGCTGCTCATCAGCTAATCGATAGTTTATTTCAGATGCAACAATACCACTTGTATTAGGAAAGCTTATCTCAAATAAAGGATTATCAGGTTTTAATAAACTTCCTTCAAGTTTTATTAAAACGTTCGTAGGAATTTTTTTATTAAAATTTGGATTGTCGACTAGTAAAGCGGGATTTGCTCCCCCTGGAACTTCATAAACTGCTTCTATATTCATTTGAGCTTCTAATGGGTCTCCTTCCCAAATGATTGTTCCTCCGGAGTTTACATTAAATTTTTTATCGATTAATCCAAAGTTTTTGAAGTTATAAATTCCATCATATGCGATAAAGTCTCCCCACATGTTAAATTTATTATCTGTATTAGTTTCCATTAGAATATTTCCAGAACCTCTCCCTGTAATTGTACTTCCCGAAATTTGATCTACTACAATTTCAAATTTTGCATTAGTATTTATGTCCAAATCAAAAGTCATTTCTAGACCACGTGAAATCATAATTTCGTTATAATTCTTTTTCTTTACTTCAATAATTGATTTCTCTAATTTCGCCTTGGAAATGAAATCAATAAACGAAATATCCGCAAGACTCTTATTTTCTTCCCAAGGAATTATAATTGAAGTTCCTTCCGCTGTAGAGCCATCGACATCCATAATTAAATTTTTAGTTGGACCGTGTATATGAATATTTCCTTCCAAAAAGCCAGTTCCATAAAATACGGATTCTTTTTTATTTTCTTTGTTTATTAATAATAATCGATTCGTATTAATATTCATGTCTAATCCCCAATCCTTAAAGTTAATGTGTGAAATACTTCCTTTTAGTTTACTTGTAGTACCTTGAATTTGATCAAAAAATGAAGTAGATTCGAACTTTATTTCTTGGTCAAATAAAGTAAGTTGTGACCCGTCCTTAAGACCGTAAGACATATTTGTATAAGGAACTGTGATATTAAAATTGTCTAAAGAAAGTTTTCCAGAATGTGATAGATTATATATAGGTCCCCATAAATTAAAATCGCCTGATAGCAAAGAAGTAAAATTCCTTATTTTATCTTTTCCTAGGCTAGAAAGAAATGACATGTCAAACTCATTTAACTGAAAATCTAAATCTAATGTTGTGCGTTTTTGATGAATTAAAACTCCTCCACTAAAATTTAACCTTTCGATTCCATCATCTATTAATACTGCAGATGTTTTGTATGAATTTAAAGAAGTATTGCCAAATGAACTCAAATCTAAATCACCCATTTCAAGTTCATTTATTAACAGATTATCAATATTTATTTCTAAAGAAGCATCGTTTCTTAATGGTGTTTTATAAAAACTTATTGATGTATTTAAATTACCTTGAATTTCATAATTTAAAGATTTTGGCAAAATTTCATTAAGAAAAACATTTTTTGAATTGATTTGAAAATCAAACTCATTATTAGATTTATAATTTCCTGCGATTTCAATTTTCTGATCAGAATTGATTAAAGAAATAGGATTAAGATTAAAAGTTTTTGATTCAGAATCAAAACTAAATTTATTTAAATCATCTTTTGGAAGTGACCATGATCCATTTGAGCTTTTAAGATCAAACTTATTAATATCAAACTTCATGAATTCATTAATTATGGTATAGTTCAAATTAGTTGCAAAAGAGTTTGAAAATTTACCGTTTAAGATTCCTTCAACACGAATTTGATTTTTATTTTTCAAAGGAGATGAAATCATAAATAATTCATTCACTTGAAATGATCCAATACGAATTTCATCAGCAGACAAAAAACTTGTGTAAATTGAGTTACTAGAATCAAACTCGAAGTGCAAACCCTTAAAAGTATAGTTTTTAAATAATAAAATAGGAATATCAAAAGCAACTGCAGACTCTTTAACTTGCGAACTTATTGATCCTGAAAGGAAGAAGTCATCTGGAGTAAAAAGATTTGGAAATAGTGCCTCCGTTAGTTTTGATTTTAAATGAATATCAAAATCAAATGACTCTTTAGGAATCACCTTTTTAGAATTTCTTGAAATCAAAAAATCATCTGCAACTCCATTGATAAGTCTAGTGATATTTTTATAATTAAAATTTCCTTTCGCTAAAAAGCTAATTGCATCAGAATCTTGAATTAAAATCGACTTTTCAAGCTTATCAATATTGGATATTAATATCAAGTCCTTAAATTGAATTAGTCTTTCATTACTCGAAATAACCGGTTTTTCTAATTGGATTACGAGATTACTTTCTTCAAAATTATTGATTTTTTTAATATCTATACTTGAAGATAAAATCACATTACTTTCATTATCTGCTAAATTAAATTCAGACAGATTGATTCTGTTTAGATTTCCTTTTGTTTGAACTGTATTTTTTGAATGATCAATTAAGAAATCAATATAAAAATCATGTTTTTTATTATCTGAACTGATTAAACCACTTGTTAAATTAATATCAGTAGAAGAATTAAATTTTATATTATCTAGATTGCGAGATCCTATTTGGATTGTTCTAAATAAACCTCTGGAAGAGCTTATAAAATTAAAACTATCTTTTAAATAGCCATCGATACTGACTAAAGCGCTTACTTTTAATAATGTATTAATATCTAAAATTTCACCTATATCAAAATTATTAGCTTCTAAATTAAAATTATAGTTCCAATTTTGATTTTTAGAATTTCTTTTCAATTTAATTACTGGATTAAAAATCCCTAGCTTAGAATTTGTATTTAATTGAATTTTCAAATTATTCTTATCACCAAAAAATTTTGAATCTATATTTAAAATATCTGCCTTAGATGAATAAATTCTAAACTGATTGTAAATATCATTATTAAATATATTTCGCAATGCCTTATCAGAAGTTGAGATTTTAAAATCACTTGAGCTTACTTTAAAATTTTCTTTATCTAATAAATTTAGTACGTGAATATTACCTGAAAATGATGATTGATAAAGATCTTTAACCTTTAGTTTGAAGTCAAATTCATTAAGTTTACCGGTAATAAAAAAACTTGCTTTTACGAAAGAACTCTTTTTTACAGAACTTTCTAAAATAGTTAAATCACTCAAATTAATAGTTGAATCATCTAAATGAATTTCAAAAAAAGAGGGTGTAAGGTTAGCTAAATTTCCACCTAAAAAAGAGATTGAACTTTCTCCCTTTAGATTATTTTTATTTAACTTTAATTCAAAATCCTTAGTTATCAAACTGTCTTTATTGTAACTAATAGTTGCCTTAAAACTATTAATTTTTCCATATTGATCCGATGAAGCTTTAAGGGAATTCACTGCTAAACTAAGTTTATCATTCTTGAAATCAAAATCATTTAAACCTAAATCAATATCAGAAAATGATTTTTTAGAATTCAATATATTTAGGTCTTGAATAACTAAATCAGAGGAGTTAATTTCAAGCACATCAGATCTAAATATAAAAGGTGCTTTAATTACACCAGTAGTATCTTTTAATTTATTTATAAAGTATTGAAGAGAAGATTCTGACTCGCCAGAATATTGAATTACGGATAACTCTGCACCAATCAATCCAATATAATAAAAGTTATAATCCTTTTCTAAAAAACGATTTAAACCATTTATAGATGTTTTTAATTCTTTAACAAAAAGAAGGCTGTCTTGATGGTGATCCCTAATTAAAATATTTTTAACAAAAACATCACCATTCAATTGAATAAAAGCTTTCTCGATTGAGATATTAGTATCATAAATTTTATTTAGATTTTTGGTGATTCTCTGAGCAAATTCAGTTTGAACAATAGATAATGAAAACAATAAAAAAACAACACTTCCGACCAGTATCAAAAATAACACTGAAAGGAATACAATTTTTTTAAATTTTTTAAATGGAAACACTTATTTTTGAATTATTAAATAAAGTTAGCGATTAATGAAACAAAAATCATACTATATCTTAGCAATTGAATCTTCTTGTGATGATACTGCTGCTGCAATATTACGAAATGATGATGTTTTATCTAACATCATTGCCACTCAAGATATACACAATGCATATGGTGGAGTTGTTCCAGAATTAGCATCTAGAGCACATCAACAAAATATAATTCCTGTAGTTGATCAGGCGCTAAAAAAAGCAGGTGTCTCTAAAAATGAATTAAGTGCGATTGCCTATACTCGAGGACCTGGTCTTTTAGGCTCCCTTTTGGTTGGAACATCTTTTGCTAAATCACTATGCATGGGATTAAATATTCCTTTGATTGAGGTGAATCATATGAAGGCGCACTTAATGACTCACTTTATTAATGACGAATACCCCACTCCTAAATTTCCATTCATTGGCGTAACTGTTTCTGGAGGACATACACAAATTGTAATTGTAAAAGATTATTTTGATTTTAAATTAATCGGTACAACGTTGGACGATGCAATCGGTGAAGCATTTGATAAGTGTGGAAAAATTCTTGGATTAGGTTATCCAGCTGGACCAATTGTTGATAAAAATGCACAAAAAGGAAATCCACATGCCTTTAAGTTTACTGTTCCTAAAGTGTCTGGCTTGGACTTTAGCTTCAGTGGCTTTAAAACTAATGTCATAAACTTTGTACATAAAAGAAAACAAAAGGATGGTACATTTATTCAAAAGAATCTTAATGACCTTTGTGCGTCTATACAATTCACATTGGTTGAAATAATTTTTCGGAAAATAAATAAAGCAGTTGAAATACATGAGATTAAAAACATAGTTTTAGGTGGTGGAGTTTCGGCAAATTCTAGTTTACGTTCCAAATTAAAAAAGACAGAATCAGAAAACGGTTGGAAAGTTTTCTTACCCCCATTTCAATTTACTACAGACAATGCTGCGATGATTGGAATTGTTGGATATCTTAAGTATTTAAAAAAAGATTTTAGTTCCATTAAAGCATCTGCATCTGCACGTTTAAAGTTTTAATTATGGAATTATTTTTTCACAAAACTATTGACATAAATAATTCTAAATTTAATTTTAGTGATGAGGAGAGTCGACATTTGTCAAAAGTATTAAGAAAGCAACCAGGATCTGTTGTTTCAGTTACCGACGGTAAAGGAATCGAAGTTCATGTTGAAATTCAAAACATAAACTCGAGGAAATCGACAGGAATAATTAAAGAAACTTTTATTCATCCTTTTCCCAAATACAAAACACATATTGCAATAGCACCAACTAAAAATATCGTACGTTTAGAATGGTTTTTAGAGAAAGCTACAGAAATTGGTATTCACAGAATTACTCCTATTTTATGCCAAAATTCTGAACGTAAAGTGATAAAAAATGAACGCTTATCTAAAATTATTCAATCAGCGTTGAAACAGTCTCAACAGTTTCATCTACCCAAAATAGATGAGTTAATCTCATTTGAAACATTTGTTCAACAACAAAATTCTGGGTTAATTGCCCATTGTAATATTGGTAATAAGTTTGATCTAGTTGATTTGAAACCAAATAACAAAACCAATTGTGTTTTAATAGGACCTGAAGGAGATTTTAGTTTGAATGAAATTGCTTTTGCCGAAAAATATAATTTTAAATCGATAAGTTTAGGAAATCAAAGACTGAGAACAGAAACTGCAGCTCTAGTGGCTTGTCATACGCTTTCGTTAATCAACAAAAATTTATAATCGCTTATTTAATTAATTGTTATCTTTAATTATGAATTCTAAAATCATATCTCAAGGAATATTAAGATCATTTTTCATACTAGGATCTATAATTGTATTAATATATATAATCTATCTTCTTCAATCATTAATAGTTTATATGTTTATTGCAGCTATTATATCACTTATGGGGCGACCGACTCTTAACTTTTTTAAACTAAGGTTAAAATTCAACAATACGTTTGCTACTTTAGCAACTATGTTAATTTTTGGATTAATAATTTTCAGTCTTTTTGCTTTATTTATTCCTATTATAAGTCAACAAGGTGAAAACTTATCTCTGCTAAGCACTACAGAATTAGAACAAAATACGATATTACTCTCAAATCAGTTATTTGAGTACTTTTCTTTAAACAGTGATTATTGGAAGACTTGGATTTCAAATCAAGATTTAAGTAGTAAATTAAATCTAAGTATAATTCCTGATTTTCTAAATACTCTTATTGATTGGCTTAGTAGTTTTACCATCGGTTTATTCTCAGTTTTATTTATAAGTTTTTTCTTTTTGAAAGATGACGTTTTACTTCAAAAAATTACCTTTTCTTTAGTTAAGAAAAAGTATAAGGATAGATTAAAAAAGTCACTAAATAAAATAAAAAATCTACTTTCTAGGTATTTTATTGGACTGCTTGTTCAAGTTTCTATCCTTCTAATCATTTACAGTCTTGTGCTTTTTGTATTTGATATAGAAAATGCATTTATAATTGCTTTTATCTGTGCACTACTAAACCTAATTCCCTATGTAGGTCCACTAATTGGAGCTTTTATGATGGTTATTCTTTCTATGACCTCTAATATAACTGCAGACTTTAGTTCAATTATTTTACCAAAAGCTATTTATGTATTCATAGGTTTTATATTTGGTCAAATAATCGATAATTTTATTAGTCAACCCATAATATTTTCTAAAAGTGTTAAATCACATCCACTTGAAATATTTATTGTAATTTTAATTGCAGGAATATTATTTGGTACCACAGGTTTAATATTTGCCATTCCAATATATACTGCATTAAAAGTTATTATTAAAGAATTTTTCGCGCAATATGAAATTGTTCAATCCCTCACTAAAGGTCTCTAACTATTCATTCTATCTTCTCTTAAACTTTATTTTAATTAGTTCAACATTAGTTGGTCAGTTATCCATAATAGAGTCTGAAATTATTTCAAAAGCAGAAACTTACAACCAAGAATCTATTGATTTACTTGGAAAGCTAGTGAATATTAACAGTGGAACTTTAAATATTAAGGGAGTTAAAGAAGTTGGAATACTACTTAGTAATGAATACAAAAAAATAGATTTTAATACTAGATGGATTGATATGCCTGTTGAGATGAATCGTGCAGGACATTTGTTTGCCTCAACTCCAGATCAGAAAAGAATAAAAGGTAAAAAGCTTCTTCTAATTGGACATTTAGATACTGTTTTTGAAGCTGATAGTCCGTTTCAAGAGTTTGAAATAAAGGATGGAGTTGCATATGGTCCAGGCGCAAATGATATGAAAGGTGGAAATGTAGTTATATTATTTGCTCTTAAAGTTTTGCATGATTTGAAATTACTAGATAAAGCGTCAATAACCGTTGCTCTCACTGGAGACGAGGAAAGTACTGGGAAACCTTTAAGTATTTCTAGAGGAGATTTAATAGAGATTGCTAAAAAGAGTGACATTGCATTAGGCTTTGAAAATTCGACAGGCTTTAATTATGCTACTGTTGCTCGAAGAGGCTCTTCGGGTTGGCAGGTTGATGTAACTGGAAAGAGATCACACTCCTCCAGTATATTTGGAGAAGAAACTGGAGCTGGCGCTGTATTTGAAATGAGTAGAATTTTAAATGAATTTTATACTGAAGTAAGGGGAGAAACCTATCTGAGCTTTAACCCTGGATTGTTATTAGGAGGTACATTTGTTAATTTCGATGGTGCTCAAAGTAAAGGAGATACTTTTGGAAAATCGAATGTAGTGGCACAAACAGCAATTGTTAAAGGAGGATTGCGTTTTATAACCGAAGATCAAAAAAGTAGCGCTCGAACTAAAATGAAAGAAATTGTTGATAATAATCTACCTAAAACTTCGGCAACAATCAAATTTATTGATAGTTATCCTGCAATGGGTCCATCGGAAGAAAATGAAGTTATACTAAAGAAACTTAATCAGGTGAGTTTAGATATGGGACAAGATTCAGTAATAGCATATGACCCAGGGAAACGCGGAGCAGCTGATATTTCTTTTGTTGCAAAGTATTTAGCATGTTTGGATGGATTGGGAACTATGGGAACAGGGGCACATACAACGAATGAAACTGTAAATCTTGAAACCCTAAACCTCTTAATTCAAAGATCAGCTGTCTTGATTTACCGATTGATTAACGAATAATTTTTATAAGTATTTTTTCAAAACCGCTTGCTGTCTTTGCAAAGCTTCTATAAACTGTATTTTGAGGCGATTCACTAAAGATACTGTCGAAACAGTATCGTCGATCGAAGTAACACCATGACCCGCAGACCATATTGTCTTCCAAGCCTTTGCTTCAGCTTTTGCAGCATCAAGTTCTTCACCAAAGTCAATTTTCTTAGACTGTGCCCACATATCTTCAGTAATTCCCATCGACTCTAAACTAGGACGAAGAAAGTTTGCATTTACTCCAGATACTGCTGCTGTATATACAATGTCACTTGCTTTACTATCAATAATCATTTGTCTGTATTCATCTTCTGCCAAACTCTCTTCTACATTAATAAATCGAGTTCCCATATATGCCAAATCTGCACCCATTTGTAAAGCACTAGCAATATCGGTTCCTGTACTTATACAGCCTGAAAGTAGAATAGTTTTATTGAAAAAGGATTTAATTTCAGTAATTAAGGACATCGGATTCGTGAGACCGGCATGTCCTCCCGCACCTGCTGCAACTAGAATTAAACCGTCAACTCCAGCCTGTGCAGCTTTTTCTGCATGTCGCTTTTTAATTACATCATGAAAAACAAGACCTCCATAACTGTGAACTGCTTCTACTAACTGAGGTACTGCTCCGAGTGATGTAATTATTAAGGGTACTTTGTGCTTTATACAAATCTCTAGGTCAGCTTGAACTCTAGAATTAGTTGTATGAACTATAAGATTTACTCCAAAAGGAGCTGCTTTTTTACCAGTTTCCGCTTCAAATACAGTTAAGGATTCTTTAATTTCAATTATCCAATCTTCAAACCCTGCCGTATCACGCTGATTTAGAGCGGGAAAAGTTCCTACAATTCCATTTTTACAACACTCTATAACCAACTTTGGGCCAGAAATTAAAAACATGGGAGCGGCAACAGCTGGTAGAGATAAGTCATCAATAAAAGATGGTTTCATAAAGTTTATTTTTTAATATTTAAAGTCCATTCAAAATTAAATCGAGAAACAACATCTCCTGCCTCATCGATTCCTTCGGATTCCATCCAAAGAGTTTTTGGAGTTCCTGTTTGAATCAATTCATTTATAAGATTAGTTACTTCTATTCCCTGAGAACAAGAAAAAGTAATTCTTCCGGTTGCCTTTTTCGAAAAGTTTGCTTTGTTATTAAGTACCAACATCGAAACTTTTCGGTTTGAATCACGAATTGCATTCATTATAAGAGTTCCTGTGGTGAATTCAGCAGCCATTCCTTGTACGGCCCAAAACATAGATTTAAAAGGATTCTGGTTGATCCAGCGATGCTTAACACTTACTTGACAACAATCTGTATCTATTTTTATAATTCGGATTCCAGTCCAAAAGACTGAAGGTAATTTAAAGAAGGTAAAAAGTGTATATCTGAACAAAATTAATTAAATTAAAATTTAAATATACGAAATTTAAAAGGCTTTCAAAATCAAAATATATATTCAAAGAAAGATTTTAGTAATCAAAACCTTAAAATTAAACTGTCATTTGAAATAAACATACATTTGCCTTATTGTAGTGATTAGGTAACCCATCAGTATCCTCTAATTTATATAATCCTAGATAATCGAATCCACACTTTTGATAATAACATATTAATTCTGGATTTTTCCCTACTGTATCCATTCTGATATACTTTTTATTGTTTTTATTTGAATATACTTTAGCCCATTTAACGATTTCTTTTACTAAGTTGAGACCTCTAAAATCAGAGTGAGTAGAGATTCGATGAATATATAATGCTGAATCTTTGTTTCTTAATCCCCAAATTTGAGGATCATTTTCGGTAACTACCCAAACACAAGCGATTTGGTTATTAATTTTAAGATTCCATTGTCTTTGCTCTTCTATTTCTTGAACTATTAATTCATTTAAAATTTCCGACCAAGGAACAGCTCCTTTAGCTTTCTGAAATGCAGTAGCTGTCTTGTAGAACTTATTGATTGTGGGCAAATGCTCTATGCTACTTTGTTGGATACTTATAATCATTTCGTTTTTGAACGTTTTACACAAACTAAAATTAATAAATAAAAAAGGAATTTCTTTTACATTTTAAAGTAAAGTAAAAAAGGTTACAAGTTATATTAAATCTCTACTTGAAATAATTGATATTAAACTTGATAGAATTGTTTTTAAAATCATAAAATAAAATTTATTTGTCTATTTTTTTTATGATAATGAATAGAACTTAAAATTATAATAGCACGATTTGTATAAAAACTTATATTCCTGATGAAATATGTGAAATTGATGATTAACTATAAATAATTTTAAATGAATATTTAATCAAGAATTGAGAGAAATAAATTTATGAATGAAACAATTGAAATGTCCAAAAAAGATAGAGAAAATCATTACATCTCAAATTATAAATAAAAAACCCCAACTAAAAAGTTGAGGTTTAAATGGTGAGCCAGAAGGGATTCGAACCCCTGACCGTCTCCTTAGAAGGGAGATGCTCTATCCAGCTGAGCTACTGGCCCGTTATGTTGTTTTAGTCGGGGTGG